>Ga0315276_10004762_pt1 | contig 12481 bp, 12 predicted proteins | sample YL17G05_0_MG_FD_204542 | JGI IMG/M metagenome (GOLD analysis project Ga0315276, IMG submission 204542) | Sediment microbial communities from Yellowstone Lake, YNP, Wyoming, USA - YL17G05_0 | ecosystem: Environmental > Aquatic > Freshwater > Lake > Sediment | place: USA: Wyoming | collected... | reverse complement strand
CGATTCCGGATCGGGTCTCTTTTGATGAAGCCTCCCTGATCACCAATCTGGGATGCGTGCTTTACGGTTTTGAAACGATCGGGGGATATATTGTGGGTGACCAGGTGGCCGTGATTGGACCCGGGCCTTTGGGGCTGATCGCCGTACAGGTCGCCAAGGCGCTTTGTGCGGGCAAGGTCTTTTTGGTGGGAACGAGAGCCTCTCGGCTTAATCTGGGAGAGACCTTAGGGGCAGATCGGATCATCGATATCAACAAAGAAGACCCCCTGAAGGTAATCCTGGAAGAAACAAACCGCCGGGGAGCGGATCTGGTCATTGAATCGTCGGGAAGTGTTCAGGGTCTCCAGACGGCGATTCCCACGGTCAAGAGGATGGGTAAAATATTGTTGCTCGGGTTTCCGGATGATCCCGTCCCGACCGATTTTTCCCAATTGGCTAAAGACAACCGGTCCATTCACACCGTTCGCGGGGAGGGATGGGCGAATTGCTCCAGAGCGGTGTCCTTGCTATCCTCGGGCAAAGTGAACCTCAAACCGCTGGTAACACACTCTTTTCCCCTGGACGATATATCTGAAGCTTTCAAGACATTTCGGGAAAGAATTGGGGGAGCGATAAAAGTTGTGGTAAACCCCAATGGTCTCAACGAAAAGTCCGGTCGCAGATCGATCTAGACGAAGCAACAGAAGTGGGAGGCTTCGGCAATGGTCAATGGTAGCTGTTTCCTACCGTTCCCAGCCTTCATCTGCTCCTTTCGGAGTCCGTTCCCATCTCGTCCTTTGGGCTCGCTCCGGCAATCCCGGCATTGGCTTATCCATCCGTACTATGGGGGGAGTAAGTTAGATCCGACGCCATCATGGCGGGAGGTTTTCAAAATAAGGCTACCGGAGTAATGGCCCATGGCCGATTGGTCACCGACGAACGATTAAAATCCCCCCTCGCCCCCCTTTAATAAAGGGGGGCGAGGGGGGATTTGAAAGCTATTTTCTACATAACAGGTCTTGGCTTTGGGAAAAAACTGGAGCGGAAATATTTCATGGAACCGAACGGCGAAGGGAGGTGATCTTTAGATCCGCACCGGGATGGAATTCATTTTCCAGAGGGCGCTCTAGCAGCAAGAGGGAAGAGGATCATAAACCAATTTGATAATGTCAAAAAAGTTATGAAAAATGGCTCTGGAGAATACGGAAGGACAAGGGAAACCCTCCCCCTTGAGGGGGGAGGGAAAGGGTGGGGGTGAAAGACTACCCGAGATGCCGTTCTTACCCCTCACCCTAACCCTCTCCCCCAAGGGGAGAGGGGAGGTAATTTTTAACAATACCACCAATTTGCAAAGGAGGAGGATTATGAAAAAAAGGATCATTTTTTCTGTCCTGCTTTTGGCGGGCCTGATCGTTAATCCAGTCGCATCTTTCGCCGCCGACAACCCCAAAGTATTCAAGTTGGGGTTCATTACATCTCTGAGCGGCCCATTGGCCGCTTCGGCAGAAACCCAGAGAAAGGCGGCCGTCCTGATCGTTGACCAGGTCAACAAGAAGGGTGGTTTAAATATGCCCTGGGGCAAGATCAAAGTCGAAATGCTCGTCAAAGACGATGAAATGAAGCTCGACGTGGGAGTCCGACGATTCAGGGAACTGGTCGAGGCAGGTATTCATGGAGCGAGTGGTACCATCTATAATCCCATGGCAGGAGCTCTGAATGAAGAATGTAAGCTGAAGGGAATGCCTTATATCCCTGCTTGCGTTCCCGCGATTGAATCCTTCAAAAAAGGAAATCCGGCGGTGGCAACCTATGCGGTAGCCTTTACCCCCTGGAGCATCGGCTACCTCGAGGGCGATGCGCTCATTCGGGGGATGAATAAGAAGAGGATATTCTGGCAGGGCAGGCCTGATTCGTGGGGGACCGTCATGCTGGAGGGACTGAGAGCGGCCGCCAAAGATATGGGAGGGGAGATCGTAGGCGTTGAAGAAAACCAGAGAGGGACGCTGGACTACTCGGCCGTTATCAACAAGGCCCTGGCAGTGAAACCCGACGTTTTCAGCGTCAACATGTTTGGTGGGGATGCCGTCGCCTGCATCAAACAGGCTTACGATATGGGCCTCCACAAAGTCAGCATGCTTTTCAACACCTGGACCCTCCTGGAAGTCGGGATGGGGATTCCCGAAGCTGCCCTAGCGGAGATGTATGCCCTCACCTATTATTACTATGATTTGAAGGATTACAACAAAGAGTTAGCCGCGAAGGGTAAGGCGTTGGTGGAAGACCATATGAAGATGTACGGAGAGCCGCCCGATGCCTATGCCGTTCTCGCTTACACCGCCGTGAGCGTTCTGTTCCAGGCTGTGGAAAAGGCCAAGAGCGTTGATCCCCAGAAGATTGGGAAGGTGCTCGCCGAGAGTACTTTCGACACGGTGAAAGGCCCAGCCAAGTTCAGGATTGATCACCAGTTGACGGGTGACTCCCTTGCCTTTCTGGTTAAGGGCAAGAAGGCAAGCGAAAAGAAAGAGAAGTGGGATGTCTTTAAGGTCCTGGGAGTCTATGGCGGTGACAAGGCCCTTCCGCCCCTGAAAAACCTGGGATATTAAGCCGACAAACACTACTGGTGTCGCGTCTCGGAAGTTGATGTCATAATTCATAGCTGCTCAGAAGGCTCGGGGGCCAAGGCGCTGAGCCCTGAACACCATGCGGTGCAGGGCTGAGCTTGGCATCCTGAGGCGTTGCGATCTCCGGAGATGGGGCGGGGAGAAGCACTCCGCCTCCTTTGGCGGAAGAAAACTTGGATCTTCTGGATAACTTTCCGCCCAGCCGAGGCTGCCGGCGCTCACCGCCTTGGCCCCCGAGCCACTTCACGGTGGTCACCATCGTGCAAAGACATTGTGGATCAGTGAAAGAAATATTTATGCCAGTTATCTCTGAAACACGACAATAGCTAACGTCCATCCGGAAACCCCCTCTCCCCTCGCGGGAGAGGGGCGGGGTGAGGGGGAAAGAGAGGGGAAATATGAGATTCCAAATCATTATCACCCCCACCCCCTGAACCATGTTAGGTTCAGGGCATTGTCCTGCACCCTACGTGGTGCAGGGCTTCCCTCCTCCCTCGAGAGACTGTGTCGTAATGGAAAAAAAGAGCCGTCATTCCCGCGAAAGCGGGAATCCAGGCGCGATTTTATTCAAGATTTAAGCCCCCTGGATGCCCGCCTTCGCGGGCATGACGAATTCTGACACAGCCCCTCGAAGGGGGAGGGAAAAAGTTGGGTTTCTGGATGGAAACTCGCTAGGATTTGCGTTCGCGTCCCTCCCCTCATCCCTCTCCCCGTGGGGGAGAGTGGGGAAGGGTGAGGGGGCGGGAAAATCGAAGGCCGAGGTCAAAGATGGAGAAGCCGGCAACTCTGACGATTAAGGGTGTCACCAAGAAATTTGGAGACTTCAAGGCAGTCGATAAGGTAGATCTGGAGCTGCTTAGCAAAGAGACGTTGGGGATTATCGGGCCCAATGGAGCCGGGAAGACCACGCTGGTCAACCTGGTAACCGGGTACCATATGCCCGACGAAGGGAGTATTTTTTGCGAAGGCGAGGACATAACCAGGCTATCGCCGGCCAAGAGGGTATCCCTCGGAATCGTAAGAACCTTTCAACTGGTTCATGTTTTCGATAACCTGACGGTTTTCGAAAATTTGGGCCTTTCCTTCTTCCGCAAAAAGGAAGATAAACCCCTTTCTTTCCGAATGTTTTACACCAGCTTCCGGGAACCCTCCGTGGCCGGGAAGGTTCAAGAGGCGCTGGAGATGCTCGAGCTGGATCACCTCCGCAACGAAGTCGTGGGAAACTTGCCGCTGGGCAGCAAGAAAAGATTGGAACTGGCCATGGCCTTCGTTTCCGATCCCCGGGTCGTCGTTTTTGATGAGCCCTTTTCGGGCCTGGGCGACCAGGAGATTGATGAAGTGGTCAAGGTGTTGAGAAAATATACCCACGATAAGACCATCCTGGTCATCGAGCACAAAGTGTCAAAGCTGACCGAATTCGCCGACAGGCTGGCGGTGATGCACGAAGGCCGGATCATCTGTTGTGGAGACTGTGAGGAGACCCTTCGGGATCCGGACGTCCGGCGAAGCTACTGGAAGATCTCGGGGTGATAGGTAAGAGAATATGGATAAAAAAGACAATCATAAGATCCTCAGTGTTAAGGATCTATCCGTTTCGTACCAGAAATTGAGAGTGGTATTCGACGTATCCATAGAGGTCGATACGGGAGAGGTTGTGGTCGTCGTAGGACGTAACGGGGCAGGAAAGACGACCCTCTTTCGGACCATCTCCGGTTTCTTGAAGAAAGACAAAGGATCGATCTCCTTCAAGGGAGAAGACATCGGAAACTTATGGGCCTATGAAGTGGCGCTGCGAGGCCTCAAATACATCCAGCAAGACAAACATGTTTTTGCGGATCTCACCGTACGGGAGAACCTGGAACTCGGTAGTTATGCCACCAAAGATTACCATTGGGATGGTGTTTTCCAACACTTCCCCCAATTGAAGACATTGATGGACAGAAAGGGCGGCAACCTGAGCGGAGGGGAGCGTCAGATGCTCCTGATCGCCATGGCCCTCCTCGGTAAGCCAGGCCTGGTCTTGATGGACGAGCCCACGGAGGGCTTGGCGCCTCACGTCATAAACGACCTGAAGGATTCCATCAAACGGATCCGGGCGGAAACGACTCTGATGATCATCGAGCAAAATCTTCCGCTGACGGCCGAGGTCGCGGACCGCGTCTATGCCATGAAGGAGGGAAAGGTCGTCGCGGAAATTCAAGACAAACAGGAGATTCGAGACCTTAAGTTTGAAAGGTATCTGTGAGATAAAACGCGGGTGGGAAAATACTCTGGAGGTTTGGGGACGAAATGATGAAGCTTCTGAAACGTATTCCGGGTCCGTTCGTTCTGGTGTTTCTGATCATCGTGGCGAGATATCTTTTCCCCAACAAAATGACTTTCATCGTCGAAATCATCACTTTTTCCATTTATCTGATTGGCAACGATATCCTCTACGGGTATATGGGAATGGTCTCCTTCGGTCAGCCTTTCTACCTGGGCGTCGGGGCTTATGCGGCGGCGCTATATCTGGCCCACATCGGTCATGATCCGCTCGTGGCCATGGGGCTGGCCCTGGTCGCCGGTTTGTTAATTGCCGCCCTCCTGGGCCCCGCATACATCCGCCTTCGGGGTGATTATTTTGCCCTCATCAATGCCGCTACCTGTGCCATCGGATTGTTTCTGGTAGAGAAACCCCTCATGTGGATCACCCGGGGCGATGACGGTCTGTGGTACAGGTCCCGGATGCATGAGACTTGGTTCTTTGACCTGCGACAGCCGGCCCAGTTCTTCTGGTTTGCGGTGATTATCCTCACTATTGTTCTCCTCCTGTATCGCTGGCTGGACCGGTCGGTCCTGGGGGCCTCCTTTCGGGCCATCAAGGTGAATGAAGGGAAGATGAAGTTTCTGGGCTATGATACCTTCGGGATCCGCTGGATTGGCTATACCCTTTCTTGCCTTTTATCCGCCCTGGGCGGTTCCATGTACGCGATCAATTTCGGGTTTGTGAACCCCAGTATCTCCGAGCCGGCCCGGGCCGCGGAAGTGCTCGTGGCCACGCTCTTGGGGGGAGCCGGCACCGTTTACGGAGCGTTTTTCGGAACGGCCGCCTTTCTGGGGATCAAGGACCTGGTGAGTGCCTATATTACTCGCTGGGAATTTCCCGTCGGAGTCATCACCATATTGGTGTGCTTCTTTTTTTCCAAGGGCGTTTGGGGTTTCCTGAGTGAAATATTCGGAAGGAAAAAGAAGGATGTTTCCATCCCTTCAGTCTAATGTCTGAAGTCTATGGTCTAATGGCTGAATCACAAGGAATGAAATTATGACGCAGGAGATGTTGGTCAATGCCGTCGTCTATGGGCTGGGAAACAGCGGCATCCTTTTTCTGGTGGCGATTGGGATCTCGATCGGTTTTGGGCTCATGAGAATCGTCAACATGGAGCAGATGATCTACTACACCTTTGGGGCTTATTTTACCTATACCGTGGTGACCGCGACTGGATCTTTCTTGCTCTCGCTATTGGTCGGGACCGTTGTGGCTGCCGGTTTTGGCTTTCTCGTGGAGATCGTGCTCCTGCGCAGGGTGTACGGAAAAGAACTGATGTTCACCATGGTGGTGACCTTCAGCGTCTTTCTCATCGGGATCGGAATCGTCCAGTTTGTATGGGGGCTTGCCAGCAAGCCGGTGGCTGCGCCGATCCACCTGATGATTCCGATACTGGGGGCTCAAATTCCTCTATACCGGCTTTTGATCTTTGTCATTTCGATCATCGTCTACGTTCTGATCAACCTCTTTCTCAACCAGACGATCTTCGGCAAGGCGATTCGTGCCGGGATCGAAAATCCGTACCAGGTCCAAGGCCTGGGCATCAATATCCGCAGGATTTTCACCATCACTTTTATGGTGGCCAGCGGCCTGGCGGGGTTCGGGGGAGTTCTGAACGCCCCTCTCGTGGGCGTCGCTCCGTATATGGGCTTCGACATGCTGCTCTACGCCTTTACGACCGTCATCCTGGGAGGTCTGGGTTCCATCAAGGGAACCCTCGTGTCGGCTTTGATCCTGGGCCAGGTGATTTCCGTGGGAGCGGCTTTTTACTCTCCGCTCTCCTCTTTGGGGCCCTTCATCGTGATGTTCGTTGTGATTCTCATCAAACCGACCGGGCTTTACGGGGTCGCCGGGAAAGCCTTCGGTTTCGAAGAATAGGAACGGGCCTGCGGCGGATCAACAAAGAAAACGGGGACCCCTTTACCCGGGAGGAAAGGAGCATTCATGCCCGCAGCGATTAAATGGTCGGAAATGGACTGGGAAGAGGTGAATGAACACATCAGCCGGAAAGTGGTCATGGAAGATCGCCTGATGATGGTCCTGTATCGATTTGATCCGCATCAGGCCTGGCCGGCGGAGATGCACGAAGCAGAACAGGGAGGTTATATTCTTCAAGGGAAAATCGAGCTGAGCTTGCCCGCCGAAGGAAAGAAAATTTTACTGGGACCGGGGGACGGGTACCTCATCGGAACGAAAGTTGCCCATTCCTGGGAAACCCTCGAGGAGGAGACTGTTTTGCTGGATGTTTTCAGCCCTCCGCGAAAAGAATTGTTCCAAAAAAAGTTTGCTCCGAAGGCCACGGAAAAATCGCCAGGGGAAGCGGAATAAAGCGGACTTTCGTCGGTGCGGCGGACAAACCCTTCCGAGAAAATGGATCGGAAAAGATCATTCACGCGGTCAGGAGGGGAAATGAATTCGGAGGGGAAATATCTCATTAAACTGGCAGACGGGCGTAATGAACCCATTCAAGACCTGGAACATGCGGAACGGATTGTGCTGGTGGATCAGGATACGGTGGGGGCGAAGGACATTACCTTCGCCTATTGCAAGTTTGAGGCGAAGACGTCTTATCATAAGAAGCATGTTCACCCGCAGGCAGAAGAAGTAATCTATATTCTCTCCGGAAAGGGAATCGGGGGGGTTGGAAATAAAGAGTTCGAGATGGTGAGCGGCGACACCATCTGGGTCCCCCGAGGGGAGGTCCACTGGGCCCACAACCCTTTTGAGGAACCCCTGGAGATGATCTTTCTTTACACCTGCCCCACCCTGAAATCCGCCGGCTATGAGATTGTGGAATGACCCCTTAGAAAATCGGGTTTACCAAAAGCGATCCGTTCGAGGCCCGGAGCAAGATCAATAGGGTCATGGGCGGGGAGCGGAAGAACGGCATTGACCTTGGCAGAGCCCAAAAAAAGTAACATTTTAGCCATTTGAAAATGGCCTGAAAATCCCTCCCGCCCTCCCTTTCGTAAAGGGAGGAGATTAAAGTTCCCCCTTTGAAAAAGGGGGATAAAGGGGGATTTCCTGGGGACTCATGACAATTTTCGGGATTTTCAACTTTATTTCTCTTAGGCCAAACAGTTACCAAAAAATGATTCAGGTGCCTCATGGGAAGAACAGTCTTATTAATCGCTACCTTTGATACCAAGGAAGCAGAAGCATTATTTCTTAAAAGCAGAATGGAAGCCCGGGGGGTTCATGTCCTCACGATGGATACGGGAATTCTTGCTCCCCCTCAAAGCCGGGTTGATGTCGAGCAAAACCAGGTCGCCCTTCGAGGGGGCCTTTCCCTCAAAGAAGCCGTAGCCACCGGCGATAAAGGAAAGTGTATATTGAATATGATTCGCGGCGCGGAGACGATCACCCGGGAATGGTATGCGCAGGGGAAGTTTCGGGGGGTCATCAGTATCGGGGGTGCCCAAGGAACGGAAATCGCCTGCGCCGCCATGAGGCAATTACCGGTGGGGGTGCCCAAATTGGCGGTCTCCACCGTGGCCTCGGGGCGGGCGACTTTTGGCCCCTTTGTGGGGACAAAAGACGTCACCATGATGCATTCTGTGGCCGATATGCAGGGGTTGAACTTTTTGACCAAGCGCATTCTGGAAAATGCCGCGGGTGCCATTTGGGGGATGATGGAGAGCCTTGAAGAAGAATTAATGAGAGCTGAAAAAATCCCGGTGGCCATGTCTATGTTAGGTACAACCACGCCCGGGGCTTTACGGTGCAAAGGGATTCTGGAAAGCAAGGGCTTTGAGGTGGTAACCTTCCACCAAAATGGTACGGGCGGCATCGCCATGGAGGATATGATCCGCGAGGGCGCCTTCGAGGGAGTGCTGGACCTCAACCTCCACGAGATCGGAGATCGCTTCGTAGCGGGATTGCACAGCTCCGTGCGGGAGGATCGTTTGGAAGCCGCGGGCGCAATCGGGATTCCCCAGGTCGTGGCCCCGGGAAGCATCAATTACGTAGTTTTGGGGCCTCTGGCCGGCTTGGCCCCTGGATGGAAATCCCGGAAACTGATCGTCCATAATCCCAGCCTGACCCTGGTCCGGCTGAATGCGGATGAACTTCGAGGTGTGGGGAAACAGGTAGCCGAAAAACTCAACCGGGCCAAGGGGCCCACCCATTTGTTCATCCCTCTGAAAGGATTCTCTTATCCGGACCGGGAGAACCATCCCCACTGGGACCCGGAAGGAAACCAGGCTTTTATCGATTCATTAAAGGCGAATCTCCATCCATCGATTCCCTGGACTGAACTGGATGCCCATATTAATGACCCGGAGTTTATTGACCCGGTCACGAAAGTATTCCTGTCCATGATGGAAGGAGTTGTAGGAGCAAAGCATGTGTAAACGTCTTTTAGATCGAACGGCCATTGTCACGGGCGCCGGGCGCGGCATGGGCTTGGCCATCGCCAAAGCTTTGTTCAACGAGGGGGCTCGGGTCACCCTGATTGATATTGATGAAAAGGGTGTGGTCGAGGCCGCCCGGCAATTGGATAAAAAAGATGACCGGGTTCTCGGCAAACGAGTCAATGTGACCGACAGGGCGGAAATCCAAGATCTGGTCAAAGAGATGAAAGCACACTGGGGCGGCATCGATATCCTGGTCAACAATGCCGGAGGCGCTCTGGATACCCCTTACCGGTTGGAAGAGATTGAAGAAAAAGACTGGAATCTTGTCGTGGACGTGAACCTCAAGGGGGCCTTTCTATGTTGCCAGGCGGTCATCCCGGAGATGGGGAGACAAGGGAAAGGATCGATTATCAATATTTCAGCTCTGGCCGGCCATTGGAGGGCTTCCCTGGCCGGGGTGCAATATACCGCGGCCAAAGCCGGAGTGGAAGGATTAACCCGACAGCTGGCCTATGATTGGGGCAAGTCTGGAATAAGGGTCAATGCAGTTGCCCCCACCGTTACGTTGACGGGCGAACGGGTTCAAGGCCTATGGGAAGCGAAAGGCGAGGAAGAAAAGAAGAAAGTCCTTTCGGCCATACCCCTGCGGCGGCTGGGGACGCCCGAAGAGGTGGCCTCCGTAGTGGTCTTCCTGGCTTCCGATGAATCGAGTTATATCACGGGGATAACGATCGATGTGAATGGAGGACGTTACCTCCGGTAGCTGAAAACCATGCCTTGGCCCTGGTTCACGCAAAGGAACACCCTGCCTGAACGATCCAGGCCTCCCACCCTACCCGTCGGCGCCAGCCGGATAGAACGGCAGGAGGCCAAAAACAGGCACCCGAATGCGGAATTCGGATGGCGGAATCAAATATAAATTTTTTGGCGTTGATTATTCCGCAGGCTGCATTCCGCAAGCGGTTCAGCTTATCTTTTAAGGGCCAAGCCCAATTCCCCGCTTAGAGCGAGTCTACCAGCGATTGCGTCCGCCGCCCCCGCCCCCGCCGCGACCGCCTCCAAACCCGCCGCCGGGTCGACCACCGCCTGGGCGAGGACTCTTTTCCTGCGCCTCGTTAACCTTAATGGTCTTGCCGTCAAGGGAGGTGCCATCCGTCTTGGACATCGCCGTTTTCGCATCCTCATCCTGAGCGAAGGTCACGAATCCAAAGCCCCGGGAGCGCCCCGTCGCACGGTCGGTGATGACCTTGGCTTCGGTGATTTCTCCATAAGACGCGAACGCCTGGCGCAGGCCGTCGTCCGTCGTGTCCCAGCTCAGACCTCCTACAAACAGTTTCTTAGCCATACTTTCTACCGCTCCTTTTCTGCGTCGCCTGCGGCGACGACCTTTGATGGGTAGCGCCCGCCATTCCGCGTTCGCCCCGGTTACTTCCCTTATTTGGAATGCCCGAATCGCTTCAGAGGATGGGCCGGCAATTTCCCTCATTCCATCCGGCTCCTCGGGGAGCCCCGGCGCTGGGTTGAGTTCTCACACCCGAGTCACCTCAACCGAAGTGCTTCCACCTTGCCCGTTTATGATAAAAACACATCCTTCCTTACCGGAAGGGTGGGCCCTGTAGTGTTCGCGGTAAAAGAGAATAGGAAGTCTTTTCCCCCGGAAAGGCATATCAAGTTAGGGATCGGCTGGCTTGTTCTCTTCTTGCTCGACCTTTTCGGTATCCGACGGGGTGCGATCATCTTTTTGGAATCGTCGTTGTCTTCTCTCTTCCTGCTTTTTCTGGCGCGCCACTTCTTTTCGCCGTTTTTCGCCTTTATAGGCTCCCGCATGTCTTGGCAAAGTACCCTCCTTAGCCTCAGAAGAATTTATAGCATGAAAAAGGAAATAATTCCAATTATTTTTATTTCATCCTTTTTTTTCGACAGCCCCCTGCCCACGGGAATATCCCGATTTGGCCAACGGTTACCCCTGCATCTTTATCATAATTCGATCGGGGTTTGCAAGAGCTCGGCGGCCCGATGAGTATTAAGGGCCCCCAGACGCAAGGCCTGGCCAAAAATTCGGATGCTTCCCCAAGGGTTTTTAATCCGTACCCCCGCCGCCTATTTTTCCTATTTTTCATTTGACATTAAGAGTTCACTGTTATACAGAATTTCTATTCTCCATTACCCATCTCGAATTATTCTTACGTCGCATTCCCGTTTTTCAGGGCAGGAATTTTTGGATAGCGAAAAAACTGGCCGGCCTCCGGTCGTACCCGGCGGAGAAAAAATAATTTACCCCATTAAACGGATTGGAGGAGAATAATGAAAAAACAGATCGGCTTTATAGGCTTGGGGGTGATGGGGAAACCGATGGCCAAGAATTTGCTGAAAGCCGGATATTCCTTATGGGTGTACGATATCGTCAAAGAGCCGGTTCAAGAACTGGTCGGATCGGGGGCCAAAGCGGCCCGCTCCGCCAAAGAAGTGGGCGAAAAATCAGACGTCGTGATATCGATCGTGCCCACTTCCAAAGAAGTCCAGGAAGTCTATCTCAACGAAGACGGAGTTTTGGCCGGGATAAAATCGGGCAGCATTATTGTTGATATGAGCACGATCGACCCGATCGTTTCTCGGGAAGTCGCCGCCGCTGCCCTGGAAAAGAAGGTCGAAATGCTGGATGCTCCTGTAAGTGGAGGGCAGGTTGGGGCCACCGAGGGCACGCTCACGATCATGGTGGGGGGAACAGAGGAGATTTTTACAGAATGTAAAGATATTTTCGCCGCCATGGGCAAAAATATTTACTATTGTGGCCCCATCGGGGCCGGGGAGATCTCCAAAATCGTCAATAATATGGTTTTAGCCATCTGCATGCAGGCCACTTGTGAAGGGATGATCCTGGGGACAAAAGCCGGCGTACAACCCAAAACCTTATTCGAGATCATGTCGAAAAGTTCCGCCCAGAATTGGGCGCTGAATCCGTACATGGCCAAAAAGGCTTTTAAAGGAGATTTTGAGCCCGGGTTTATGGTTGACCTGATGTACAAAGATTTGGGGTTGGCCCAAAATTTGGCCAGCGCCTATAAAGTTCCGATCCTCTTCGGGGCCGAAGTTCGCCAGGTTTTCGAGATGGCGCGAGTTGCCGGCAAAGGGCGGAAAGATTTTTCAGCGATCTTAACAACGCTGGAAGAAATCGTCGGCGTCAAAGCCCGGTTTGAGAGCTAAGACCCGATGGAGACAAG
>Ga0315276_10004757_pt1 | contig 12482 bp, 5 predicted proteins | sample YL17G05_0_MG_FD_204542 | JGI IMG/M metagenome (GOLD analysis project Ga0315276, IMG submission 204542) | Sediment microbial communities from Yellowstone Lake, YNP, Wyoming, USA - YL17G05_0 | ecosystem: Environmental > Aquatic > Freshwater > Lake > Sediment | place: USA: Wyoming | collected... | reverse complement strand
TCATCCATCTCGGCCATGACTTCTCCAAGGTGACCCATTACCGGCAGGAGCTCGACATTGAGCGCGCCGTTCATCAGGTGACCTACGAATACAACGGCGTGCGCTATCAACGCACCGCCTTCGCCAGCCACCCCGACGGAGCCATTGTAATCCACCTGACGGCGAACAAGCCTGCCGCTTACACCGGCCGCGTTCAGCTTGCGGACATGCACCAGGCCCGGATTGCCGCCGCAGGCAAGAAGCTCAACTCGGTAGGCAAACTGAAGAACGGTTTTGAATATGAAGCCCAGTTGCTCGTGCTGAATAAAAACGGCGCCATCGCAGTTGAGAATGACGACGCCTGCGCCAAAAACCCATGGAACGTTACTGTGCCCGGCACCAGCCTGGTCTTCGAGCAATGCGACAGCGTGACCCTGATCCTCGGGGCAGACACGAACTTCCTTCAGGATCACACCAAGCAGTGGCTGGGCGCGCATCCCCACGCCGCCGTCACGAAGCGGGTGGATTCCGCCGCCAGGCAGAGCGTGGCGAAGCTGCTGGCGCGGCATGTGAAAGATTATCAATCCCTCTTCCGCCGATTTTCCCTCGATGTGGGAACCACCGCGCCGGACCTGCTGGCCAAGACCACGCTGGCGCGGCTGGAAGCCTATGCAAAAAGCACGACGGCCGATCCGAATCTCGAAGCCTTGTTCTGCCAGTTTGGCCGCTATCTGCTGATCAGTTGCTCGCGCCCGGGATCTTTGCCCGCCAATCTCCAGGGAGTCTGGAACGACAGCAACGAACCCGCCTGGGCCGGCGACTACCACTCGAACATCAACGTCGAGATGAACTACTGGCCGGCCGAGCCGACCAACCTCGCGGAATGCCACCGGCCGTTCATCAACTACGTTACAAGTATCCGCGAGGTCAGCGCGAAGAACACGCGGCGAAACTACGGCAAGGTCCGGGGCTGGACCGTCCAAACGATGAACAACGCCTGCGGCGTTTCGTATTGGAAATGGAACCCGCCCGGCAGCGCGTGGTATGCGCAGCATCTGTGGGAGCATTTCGCCTTCGGCCGCGACAAGGCCTATCTCCGCAAGACCGCTTATCCCGTGCTCAAGGAAGTCTGCCAGTTCTGGGACGACCACTTGAAACGGCGGCCGGACGGCACGCTCGTCACACCCGACGGCTGGTCACCCGAGCACGGCCCCGCCGAAGAAGGCGTGACCTACGATCAGGAGATCATTTACGACCTGTTCACCAACACGATCGAGGCCGCCGATGTGCTGGGCGATGACAAGGAATTCCGCGATCACATCGCCGGCCTGCGGGACAAGCTCCTCAAGCCGAAGGCCGGACGTTGGGGGCAATTGCAGGAGTGGGAAGCCGACCGGGACGATCCTAGGGATGATCATCGCCATGTCTCCCATCTGTTCGCCTTGTATCCCGGCCGCCAGATCACCCGGGCCGCAACACCCGGGTTAGCCGAGGCCGCCCGGGTTTCCTTGCAAGCCCGCGGCGATAAAAGCACCGGCTGGAGTCGTGCCTGGAAAATCAACTTCTGGGCCAGGCTTTGGGACGGCGACCACGCCTACACCATGCTGCGAAACCTGTTGAACGTGAGCAGTGAAACGAACGTCAGGTACGGCGAGAGCGGCGGCGGCGTCTATCCGAACCTGTTCGACGCCTGTCCACCGTTCCAGATTGATGGAAATTTGGGCGCGACGGCCGGCTACTGCGAGATGCTGGTGCAAAGCCACACGGGCCGGATCCATCTGCTGCCCGCGCTGCCCAAGGCCTGGCCGAGCGGAAAGGTCACCGGCCTATGCGCGCGGGGCGGCTTCGAGGTGGAGATGAGCTGGGAGGACGGCCGCTTGACCCGGGCCGTGATCCATTCCAAGTCCGGCCTCCCCTGTAAGGTCCTTTGCGGTAACCAGAGCTGGGAATTCAACACCACGCCCGGGAAGTCCTATCCCCTCACGCTCGCACAAAAGGTTGACCCGCGCAGCGTCAGGTAAATGGGACGCATGGGAAACATTCTATCAAATCAACCATTAAACAAAAATTGGAAAACAGAAACATGATGAAAGCGAAAAAGCGGGTTGGATTTACCATCATGGCTGCGGCCTTGCTGCTGGGCCTTCCGGGCATAGCGGCCGCCGCGCCGCCGGATCTCACCCAGGATGGGAAACCGGACAATAATCACCGCTGGACGCTTGGTGCCACCGGCGCGCGGGGCTGGGTGTGGAGCAGGTATTTGGCGAGAGGAAGTGAGAACACTGACGCACGCCAGATCCTGATCACCGAGGTTGCCAAGGGTTCACCCGCCGATAGCGTGCTGAGCATCGAGGAATTTACCGGAAAGAAAGGACAACCATGAACATAATGAATACTAAAACAACAAGTGCAGTAGTTGGCGCAGTGGTCGCCATGTCATTGGTGGCGAATGCGGTGATGGCCCAGCAGGCTGAGGCAGGCAAGCCGCGGCAGGAGTTCAAGGGGCCGGTGAAAGTTTTCATTCTTGCCGGGCAGTCGAACATGGAAGGGCATGCCGGTGTGCAAACGCTCGACCGGCTGGGTGAGCACCCGACTCATGGATATCTTTTGAAGAAGATCAAGAACGACGACGGCTCATTTGTGGTGCGCGATGATGTGTTTGTCTCATACAAGAAAGAAGCCGAACACATCAAACGCCCGCTGTCGGTGGGCATGGGTGCATGGGGGGCCGATTGGTTCGGGCCAGAACTGATGTTCGGCATCGAGATGGGCGATCACTTCAAAGAGCCGGTTCTGCTGATCAAAACCTGCTGGGGCGGGCACAGTCTGTACGGGAATTTCCGGCCGCCCAGCGCCGGCAAGCCGGCCTATGAGTCGGGTTACAAACCGGAGGAGATAGGTGCGTCTTATCACAAAATGGTGAAAGAGGTGCGTGCGTGCCTGGCCAATCTTGACACCGATTTCCCGCAGCTCAAGGGGCTCAAAACCGAACTCTGCGGGTTCGTCTGGTTCCAGGGCTGGAACGACATGTGTCAGCCCGGCGATACGATCAGGCAGCAGGTGTATGATGAATATTGTCCGAATTTCGTTCATCTGGTTCAGGATTTGCGTGCCGAGTTCAAGGTTCCCAATTTGTCGGCAGTCCTGGGGGAACTGGGCGTCGGCGGCGAAAAAGCCGACAAGAATATGATGGATTTCAGGGCCGGACAGGCGAAGATCGCGACGTGCCCGGAATTGAAAGGCACGGTGGGTTATGTGCGTACCGCGCCATTCTGGTATCCCGAGCTGGATGAATTGCCCGGGAAAATGGATGTTGAGGAAAACCGGGTGAGGAAGGCGGTTGCGGTTAAGCTTAAGGAGCAGCAGAAAGACCAGCCAGAAGGCGCGGATCCCAAGAAGATGGAACAGCTCGTCAAAGAAGCTGGCGACAAGGCCCTGGAAAAGGATGCGGCGTATCAGAAAGCCAAAAAGGAATCTGACAGGCACGTTTGCAACTGGTACTGCCATTATCAGGGAAGCGCCAGGGTTTACTGCATGGTTGGATACAGCCTGGCCGAGGCGATGAAGCCGTTGTTGACGACCAAACGGTAAAACGTTCAACACACTAACAGATCAAGAAATCAACAGTAGGCCACACATGAACCCATCAAGAACATGCCGGAGAATGAAACTCATTCCTCCTGGCTCCTTGCTCGCGGCTGCGGCTACGGCATGGTTGGCTGTGGCGGCGGTCTGGCCCGCCAGGGCGGATGCTGTGCCAGGCGAAGAAGTGAAAACACGGAGTTACACTCTTGCTGAAAAGAACATTCAGCACGCCAAAGAGAACTTGCCAAGACAAATATATACGGACAACCCGGAATTAACCAAGTTGGTGCATGCTTTATATAGCGATTGCCTGTTTGATAAATTGTGGGAACCGGCCCTTCCTGGTCTGCCTTACAGATTTTTCTCGATTTCAGGAGCAGGCGACGCGTCATACGGCAAGTGCCAATTGCTGTGGGATACCATGTTTGTTCTGAATGCATGGGCTCCGTTGGATGACAATGAACTGGTGTGTGATGTCTTTCGCAATTATTGGAATGTGATCGACAATAATCCGGAAGCGCCAAAAGGATCATACCGTTACGGCATGGTGCCCTGTGTGACCAATCCGGATCTGCCGCAGAATGGTTACTCCCAAATCCCGATTCTAGCCTGGGGCTGCCTGATGGTCTTTAATCAGACCAATGATCGGGCGTTGCTGGATCTCTGCCTGCCATATTTGGATATATTCTTAACGTGGTATGCCACCGAGCGGGATGTGGATAATGATGGATTGATCGAGTATGGCGCATACAAAGAATGTTCGATCGCTGACATAGTCCAGACGGCTCGCTTTGAAACATTTGATTTTGCGGCACCCCTTGATGCTCTGAAATTAACAAAGCATCCTTCGCGCGATACAGGTGGTGCATGGTATGGGAACATTGAAGGCGTCGATCAAACTTGTTTCCTGGCAATGTCCGAAAGGGCCATGATCGAGATGTGCCAAAGAACCGGACGCATCGAAATGATGAAGAAATACGAACGGAATCTTGCCAAACGGACGGAGGCGATCCGCGAGAAGATGTGGGATTCGGAAACAAAATTCTTCTACAGTCTGGACCGAGATACCGACAAAATAATCCGCGTTCGAACACTACAGGGGTTTCTTCCTCTGACTGCCGGTATGGCGAGTGAGAAACAGGCCGGGGAATTGGTCAAGCAGTTAACCGACCCGTCGCTGTTTTGGAGCAAATATCCGGTAACCACTTCAGCGATGAACGAACCAACTTTCCGCCCGGATGGGTTTTGGCGCGGTGACATGTGGCCCCCAACTGATTATTTGATTGCGCTCGGCCTTAATCGCTATGGCTATTATGGCGTTGCCCGTGAGCTGGCTGATAAAGTATTTGAGCTGGTGAAGAAATATGACGGCCATGCCTTTGAACGTTACAACGGTGTTGAAGGTCTCGGTTTGGGGGTAAAGGATTATTGCTGGGGGGTAACCACCTGGAGCATCGCAGTGAATACCATTTACGGCATTCAGGAGGATTACCGAACGATTATGGTCCCACCCCATGCCAAAGGTCGGCGATTGAAACTTGGCAAACTGGAGGTGAACTATCCCACGGATACTTCAGTAGAGTTAAAGACAGCTTTTCGGCGGGAATTCAAAGTTGTTTTTCCCGGCAAAAATGCGGAGATCAAGGTTCAATGCGACGGAACGACTGTGAAATCCGTCAGCGTAGCCGGCGCGGCATCTGAAGTTACGTTTACCGCACTGCCTGGGAAGGCCTATATGGTTTCAAAATCCGAACCATCTTCAGAGAGCCGTCTGGCCGTGAAGGGGGGGCGTTTTCTAACGTTGAATACGGTGATCCGCGTAAACCAGATCGAGGCGGCCCGCGACGTGAACGAAGGTGACGACGAAGCGGCCGTTCATACGCCTGAAACCGTGGCTGCGTTTCGTGATGCGGTATCCAAGGGTTTCCCAGGTGCAAAAGTGACATGGGCCTTTTCATGGCTTGCATTGCAGGATCAGCGGACGAATTACACTGCAATTCGGAAACAGGTCGTAGGCTATCATGAAAAGTATGGCGATGAGATCACATTTATCCCAGGCGGATTCTTCGCACCCATGTACAGCACGCGCGCACAAGTCAATCAGGATATCAAAGAGGCGCTTCAGAAAATCCGCGACATGGTTGGAGACGGCTACAAACCCAAAAGCATTGTGGCCGGTTTCCTGGCCGCCGAGAATATGCGCTATCTAGCAGAAGAGGAAGGTATCCATGTCTGCCAGGGCACGATCTGGAGCCAATACGGCATCGACAACGGGGACGGGGACGGTTCGATCAGTTACCCCTATTATCCGAGCCGCGAGCACGGGTGCAAGCCCGCCCAGGGCAAGGCTGACTTCATTGATTGTGTGAATCTGGATGGTTGGACCTGTGATTTTCTGTGCGCGCGGCGTTTCGGGTTTGAGGGCGGTTTCAACAGCCGTCTCGGGGTGGGGCCGATCGAGTCGTATCGCAATCTCGGCGTGGAGAAAGGCATGGCCGAAGTGATGGCGGTCACGGCGAATCACTTTGACGATGGCTTCACGCGCAACGGGTTCGGATGGGTTGCCAATTGTTGGGAGATCAGTCTGGTCAAGAATCTCAACCCGGAAGTTCTGGACTGCCTCACCAAGTGGCTCCAGAATGTGCGGCAGCGCTGGCCCGACACCAGGATCGTCACGCAGGGGGAATTCGGCGAGACTTGGCGGCATGAGCATCCGGATAACACCGGACTGGATTACCGGTTTGTGCAGTGCGGCACCGGCATTGGAGGTTCAGAGCCCAATTTGGAGATCCGCTGGTTCATGAATACCGATTTCCGGCTGGCACTTCTGCGCGACTGGCAAACCAACGATCCCGGCAAGGTTATCGACTTCACGCGATATGATCTGCCGGCCCGCGAACCTGCCGACCCCTCAGCTGCCAACCCGTCCCGGAATTGGAGTCTGATCAACCGCATCAACCAGAAAAACCGTCGGCCGGAAGATGCCCCTGTGCCTTTAAAGGATCTCACCAAAGAGGAGCAGTCGTTGATCAAGAAACGTTATCCCGCACTTTTCTAAGTGCGTTGGTAATCCCAGCAGTGAGCTGGGACGACGGCCGCTTGACCCAGGCCGTGATCCATTCCAAGTCCGGGCTCCCCTGCCGTGTCGTTTGCGGTGACAAGACCTGGGAATTCAACACCACGGCCGGGAAGTCATATCCCCTCACGCTCGCGCAAGGGATTTCCCAGCGCAGCGTCAAGTAAATGGGGCGCGTGGGAAAAATTCTATCAACTCAACCATTCCCGGATTTCCCAGATAAATCCGTGCATAAGAGTGAAGATTGGATAGTATAGAGCCTGTGGATGCTGTTTAAGGCAGTTTTGCTGTTATGATTTGGAGAACCCGATGGGTGAAGGCAAAAAGGATGCTTTGCGAGTCAATTTTGACAAAAAATTGAAGCTTGAATTACGCCTTTGCTACGCTGTTGCCATGCAGTGCGCGTTGACGTTCCTGGGGGCGGCATCATTTATCCAACCGGCACAAGCAGGCAGCACCTCGGTGGAAGAAAGCGCCCGCTTGCTGGCGCAAGTCGAACCGCGGATCAAGGCGATCTACGAAAAGGACGAGTTTCGCATGCGCTCGTTTGGCGCCACTTGGCTGCCGGACGGCTCGGCTTATCTGAGGATGGAGACGCCCGCCGGCGCGTCGGGAGCGGAGATCGTCCGCTACGATTGCGTCAGCGGCCAACGCACCGTCGTGGTTGCCAGTGACAAACTCCTCGTCCCCGACACCTCCCAGCGCCTCAGGCTCCGGGGATTCGTCCGTTCGCAGTCGGGCAACCGTTTTCTGCTGCACACGGACATCACCAGCGGCGAGCACGGAAGCGATCATTGGCTGTATGAGCCGGAGACGGGAGCGTTGCGTCCGGTGGAGGCCGGTTCCGGAGCTTGGTTTGATGCGAATGCGTTTTCGCCGGACGGCCAGCGGCTGCTGGGTTCGCGCGGCGCGGACTTGATCGTGTTTGACATTGCCAGCGGCCGGACGATCCCCCTGACCAAGGACGGTGATCCCGACACCATCGAAAACGGCCTCGCCAGTTGGAGTCCCGACGGCCAATGGATCGCCTATGTCCGGACCGATTCCTCGGCCGTCCCCAAACGGGCGGTCCTTGTGCCCGGCGACCCGACCTATCGCACTTTCCGGGAAACGAGATATGAACGAATCGGCGGGCCGATTTCCACGCTGCGCATCGGCGTCGTGGGTGTGGAAGGCGGCCCCACGCGCTGGATCGAGTTGGCCGACAAGCCGGGGACATTCTATCTGAACCAAGTGAGTTGGGCCGGGAACTCCGACGAATTGCTGGTCGAGAAATTGAGCCGCTCTCGGGACGCGCGGGAATTCCTGCTCGCCAACCATCGCACCGGCGCCATCGCCAAGGCTTACGCGGAAACCGATCCCGCCTGGGTGGATATGGAGCCGTCGGCCAACGAAGGGCTGGAGTGGATTCGCGGCGGCCAGGGCTTTGGAAGGATAATAATAACTTTCAAGGACGCAAAAAGGCAGCCCGTAACTCTGCTGGTCTGGAGAATTCGACAGAAGGCCCAACTGCTCGAGAACGTGCGCGGGAAGTTTGCAATTGACCATTTGCAGCCGAAGCAGGAGCCGAGCAAGTGAACGAATCATCTCTGCTGTGGGCTAAGAGCCTATCCCAATAACCCGGTCTATTCCGGCTGGCTGCAAAGCCCGATGCCTGCGTTGTCGGCCAAAAACGTTCTCAGCGTGGAACGAACCACGCCTCCGAGCGTTTTTGGCCTGCCGTCTTGGCCTCGGGCTTTTCGCTCAGCCTCATGACGACCAAGTTATTCGGATAGGCTCTAACCCAAGTTCGCCGGTTCGGAGCAGTTTTTGATTTTTTTCAAAAAAATACACTTGATACGAATCTATCAGGAGCGATTTGGGGGATATTATTCGCGTGAAGGCTTTGTAGTATAGACCTACCCGATTGAAACAGAACACAATCCCTGCCATGATGCGTTTGGACCAAGAAGGATTGTGCTATGTTTCTCAAAAGATGCAGTCGTAAAAAAGATGGTAAGCCCCACACCTACTGGCAATTGGTCGAATCGTATCGAACGCCGAGAGGGTCGCGACGATTCGCCACGTGTGACAGCCACTTGGCTGAGCATGTCAGGCTGTGTGCCACTCGGGCTGTCGGTTTAGTCGAACCGGCATCTCCAGTTACACGAGAACAGAACGAAGTCTATGTTGTCCACGTGTCCGGAGCCGTCCAGGTCGGCTGCGCTGCCCGGACCACAGAGCCATTGCTCGGCAACGATGGCAAGGTCCGCAGCATCCACAATCGCATCGGAATTGAGATCGCTTTGAGCCAGAGTACAATTAGCCGGGGCGAGTAGCCAGTTGACAATGTTCCTCATCAACGGTTCCCACTGCGGTGCATCCCAGAAGGCAGTCTGACCCGCAGACGGTTCGCCCAGTGGCGCCGCAAGTACGACCGCCACACGGCCCGCTCCGTAAGTGCCCGTCACGATGGCGGGAAGTCCACCGGCCGTGGCCTGCACGACGGCACCCGGACGCGGGGCGGCTTGATGAAGCCAGAAGACCTGGGCCGGCGTGCTCCAATCCAGTCCGCCAGCAAGAGGACCGCAGGGCTGCAAGGGGGCGGCGCCGCCGGGCACGGGGTGCAAATCGTAGCCCAGCCAGGTGACGACGCGAGGGACGAGAGTCACCGGAAGCATTGGCTCGACAAGGTCGGAATTCCAGGCGCCGCGGCCAAAGCCGAAGGGCCCGCCTGTCAGCAAGGCGCGGCCCCCTTTCTCCACATAACCGCGCAGCCAATCCAGCCAGGCCAGTCCGTTGCTCTCACTGAATGGCCAGACATTGTTGTTCGCAGGCACATCGGCAAGGACGACCAGATTGTATTGCATCAACTCGGCGGGTGTGCCAGGGAAGGGCTTGCCGTGCCAGCCCCGATTGTCTGATCCGTAGAGATAGGGGTCGCCGAAGGAAACTTCTGCGCCGGGTGCAACCGCCTGAAGGGCCTCCTTGATCCTGAAGTACTCGTGATACAGGCCGTTCGCAAACCAGATGCGAGGGGCCTGGCGCCAGATGTAATTCGGCACGCTTGTGCTCCCAGGCCAGGCAACTTCGCCACGCAGCGGAAGTCGCATGCTGTCGGTGTCAATGGTTACCAGTTCGGCACGAATGTAATCAACGACCAAGCCGGGCCAGAGGTTACCCAGGGCCACGCCAAAACCTCCTTGGCTCATCGTCACCTCCCCCATATGCGCGGTGACAACAAACTCGCGATAACCATCGGCCTTCGTAAGCGTAGCGGTGCCGAGTGATACCTGGTAGTACGGCGGGCTGTCGCCGGCGACACGCAGGTACAAGTCCCTGACGTTGTCGGTTTGAGTGCGAATGCGCACCGTGAACTCGTAGACGCCAGCCCGAGCCGCGCCATGATCAAAGTTGCCCTGGGTGTCTTCCCAGTCGACCATGTTGGTGTTGATGAGAAGTGCCTTCCCGCCCCGTGCGTTCGGATCGGCAATGATGCTGGAAGCGGGCTTTGGCGTGTCGGCAGCGTTTGGATAAGTTGAGGATGGCTCGCAAAACGCCACTAATGAGTCGTTGGTCACCGGGGTCGCAACCGGTGGCAAGTTCACGTCCGGCACCGTGGGTAGCGGGGGCAGCGCGGACGCCGGCCCGTCAGGGAGGTCCTCCGCGGGCCCGACACAATCCAGCACGACAATGCTCCATTTCGCCACTTCCGGTACAATAACCGAGTCCCCTGCCAGCGGGAGCGGTTGACTGGTCGGCATTTTCGTGGCGGCCTCGGCGATGGTGTAGTATGCGTGGGAGCCGGAGCCCCATGGATACTCATAGGCCTCGACGAAGGAACGCACGAAAGCTGGAGCATCCGGCGTCAGCACGGTGGCATTTGTGGCGCTCCAACCCGCCGGCAGTGTAAAACTCACCACCACATTGGCCAAGACCACCGGATCGGGCGAGTTCACGGTATCGCCCACACTCGTGGTGACCGGCGGATTGATCAGGTGGACGACGTACTGGCGGCGCCCCGCGCCAATGTAGTGGCAATAGACGTAGTCGGACCACCATACATCGCGTACGCCGGCGTCCACATGCACCAACGCGGTGGGCTCCTGCACGGGTTGGACGCGTTTGCCGAAGAGCAGTCCGCTGTAGCGGGCCAGGAACTGCATGTAGGGCATCGTGCTATGGCAATTCGAGAGTTGCACACCGGCCGCACCGGCCAGCGCGGCCACGTATTCCCGCTCGCCCTCTCTGTCAGCGTCGCCCATGTCCACGATGGCGAAAAGGTGTCCCTCACCTGCCTTCGCGTTCCGGCCCCCAGTGACGTAGTGGTCGCGGATGTCTGTGTACGCGCTCTTGGCGCGGAAAATATCCCTGAAGGCTTCCTGCAACAGGAAGCCACCCTTGCCACGCAGGATCGCGGCCTCGGTCGCACTCTGCGTCGCCTTTCCTTCGACGTCTGAATAGCCGGACAACACCCGCATCGGGTCGGCGTTGTGACCATACACGGCATCAGGGTTTTGGGCGGCAATGCGATCCCGGATGTACCGGATCATGGCCTCATTGCTCCAACCCCCATAGGGGGCTTGCCGTCCAAAGATGTCAATTTGGTCAACGTCGTAGGCCAGAGGATCATCGTAACGGAAACCCAACCAGCCAAACTGCTGCATTGAAGCTACGAGTTGGTCCGCGTGAAGCTTGAGCATGGTGGGACTTGACATGATGACCCTTGCCACGCCGTCGGGAGAAGTGGTGCTGTATTCATTGTCATCCTCCCGCCTTTGTCTGGAATCCAGAGGAGCTGCCCCCTCGGCGCTCATGGAAAAGGCAAAGATCGGGCAGCTGGCGTTGGAAACATCCCAGTCCAGGATCTCCGGTTGTTTACGCGCCGAGTCCAGAATGCGCCAGCCCGACGTGATGCTGTAATTCGCGTAAGCGAGGACCCCGATGCCTTGCGCTTCAGCTGCCTGCATGTAAGCTTGAAGCTGCTCCGCGGAGAGGCGTTTGAGCGTCTGACCAGACCACCACGTGCTGCGCCCGGGCGGGGACGTGAGCATCGTGGTGTCGCACGGGGCCCAGAAATCCAGTTCAGCTAACGCGACGTATAATTGCCGTAACGGATGGATCTCAAATGCTGCGCCGTCCGGACTGTACGGCGACCACTGTCCAATGAAGTTGCCGAAGACCGGCGACACATCCACCGGGCTGTCGCCGCTCAGAGTGTAGTCGCGTGCTGTCGAAACCACCTGCTCTCTGTCATCGAGAATCTCCGCAATGACCGCCGTGCCTCCCGCCGCCAGCGTGCCCACCGGAAAAGTGAAGAGTTCAGGGATGCCGCTGCCCGGCACGGTCACACTCGTATCGCACACTACGTGAGAATCGGCAAGGCCGCTTTCAAGTCGAATCCGCAGGTGCACCACCTGGTCTGTGGAAGACGTATTGAGCAGGCGGACCTTCGCCACAGCGCTGCTATCGGTTTTGTAAAAGAGCTTCTCCGTCTGTGCCTGCACCACCTCCACGGGAGGAAAACTGCCCGCGGGCAATGATTCCAGCTTGCACCAGTCCACCACCATATTGTCCGCAAACCAAACCCGAACAGTATAGGTAATCGTGGCGCCCGGCACGAGCAGATCGCACGAACGCACGACAAAGCCGGTGCCTGGGCCCACGTCGCTGAAATCGAGCATGGTGGTAGATATATACCAGAGGCTATCCGACCAAGTGTGCATGTCGACAAGGATCGCCTTGCCTTGAGCCGACGCCATTCGAGCCCGCAAGGTGAGGCGGTAGCGCCCTGCCGGCAGAGCCCCCTCGTGCTGGAAACCCCTCGGCCAAGCTCCGACCGTGGTGATGCGCGCCGCCGTCA
>Ga0315276_10004754_pt1 | contig 12484 bp, 16 predicted proteins | sample YL17G05_0_MG_FD_204542 | JGI IMG/M metagenome (GOLD analysis project Ga0315276, IMG submission 204542) | Sediment microbial communities from Yellowstone Lake, YNP, Wyoming, USA - YL17G05_0 | ecosystem: Environmental > Aquatic > Freshwater > Lake > Sediment | place: USA: Wyoming | collected... | reverse complement strand
CCGCGGCCGCCGCCCAGTCCCCGTCGTGCGGCGCCCCCATGGCGAGCGCCGTGGCGGCCACGGAGATGCCGCCCTTCCCGGCGTCGAGGAGCAGCGTGAGCACCCCCAGGCTGCGCCCGGCGGTGCGTCCGACGTTGGTGGCCCCGATGTTTCCCGACCCGCTCTGCCGAACGTCCACGCCGGCGACGAAGCGCGCCAGCAGGAGCCCGAAGGGCACCGAGCCGGCCAGGTAGCTCGCCCCGACCAGCAGCCAGCCGAGGCGGTCCCCGCTCACGCCATCCTCGCGCACCAAAGCATCCACGCCCAGTTGAGGGCGGCGGCGGAGAGCGTGGCCACCGCCAGCGCCCTCCAGGCCCGCTGCGGGAGCGACGGCCAGGGAAGTCCCAGGCCGACGCGCGCCAGGTCGAGGAGCGCGTAGAGCCAGGCTCCGCCGGCCAGCCCGGCGCCGAGCGGGCTCGCCGCCCAGGCCCCCGCCAGGTCGCCCCGGGCCAGCGCCACGAAGGCGTGGGTCATGCCGCAGGTGGCGCAGGGCAGACCGGTGGCCAGCCGGAATGGACACTCGGAGTGAATCTCGAGGAGCGGCAGGAAGCGAGCGGCCAGGAAGGAGGCGGCGCCGATCAGGGCGAAGACCTCGGGGATCCCGGGTCGACCGCCGCGCCGCCCCGCCGCCATCCGTCAGCCTCCGTGCACCTTCAGGCTCGAGAGCCCGAAGATCATCAACCACCCCGCGGCGCAGCAGCACAGGCAGACGGCGAGGAAGGGCAGCGAGGTGGCCGCCCAGGCCTTTGCGCTGGTGGTGCGCTGGGCCTCGCGGAAGCCGATGGAGGCCGCAAAGATGAACCAGGTGCCGGCCACCAGGTTGGCGAGCCCGGGCACCGGCGCCGCGCCGATGAGGAGCGCGCCCGAGGCGTAGCCCACCACGGTGAGCGTGGCCTCGAAGCCGCGGGAGGCGGCGCCGAGCACCAGCAGGAAGAGCTGGTAGATGCCGGCCCAGATGAAGATCCAGACCAGGGAGACGAAGGGAGCGGCGATGAGCTGGGCCACCGTCCCGATGGCGGTGGCGCCGGCCATCCACTGGACCACCCAGGTGTCCTGGAACCGGTCCCCCTGGGGCACCTGCTTCAGGATCTCCTGGAACATGCCGCGGGTCGCCGCTCCCATGAGCGCCCCGTAGAGGGTCTGGAACCAGCTCGCCACGGTCATGGAGATGACGCCGAAGAGCACGGCGTTCCCGGGGGAGGTGATCTTCACCGAGCGGAAGAAGAGGGACGGCTGCAGGCAGGCGAGCTTCCAGGTGTCGAGGTAGGCGCGCACCCAGCCCAGCGTGGCGCGCTGGGCAAACGGGGCGTCGGCCTCGGCGGCCGCCCAGGGGACGCCCGGGGCGCCCGGCGGGTAGGCGGCGGGAGCGGGAGGCGCCGGAGGGGGCGCGGTCGGGTCGGCGAGGTGGACCTGCTGCCCGCAGTGCGGGCACGGCTGCACCCCGAAGCGGTCGGTGTCGAATGTCTTCTGGCAGTGGACGCAGCGCGCGAGCATGGGGCGTCGAGCTTACCCCGGCATGCCGGCGGCGTCACCGCATCGACGGGGGCCGGAGGAGCCGAGACCGGTCCTGGCGGGATGGCGGAACGGACAGCGGCTCGCGATCCGGCTATTCGATCGTGGACGCGGTGACCGTCCGCGACCCCGCGAGCACGAAGAACCCCGGCAGGTCCTGGACGTCGAGCCCCGGGTTCGCGCGGAAGGTGGCCCGGTCGATCACCACCGAGCCGCTCCGGTCATTGCTCACGTAGAACACGGCGCCCGCGAGTTCGCGAGCGCTGTTGCCCGTCACCTCGCTCCCGCAGATCGTGAGCGTGAAGGTGTTGCCATCGTTGTAGATCGCGCCGCCGCTCCCGCCGCCCGGCGTTGGGATGCGAGACGTCCTCGGGAGCGCCCGCGGGCGGCACCGCACAGAGCCTGCTCGGGTTGCCAGCGGGGACCAGCGGGCCGGGCGTCACCGCCACGCCGCCGATCGGGTCGCCGCCGCCGCAGGCCACCGCCGCCAGGGCCCACAGCGCCAGCGCGGGCGCGAGCGCCTTCGCAGCCGGGGTTCGCCTCTCCATCCCGCCCATTCTTCACGGGGCTGGGGGCCTGTCCAGGGACCTCCGTGGGGGCGAAGGCGACGATGGCGACGTTCTTCATGGCGTTTCTCCCTGTCCCCCCTCCATGGAGGAGCGCTCGGCCTATTTCAGGAGCCCGTCCTCCTTCTGCTACCCTCGTGGGCCATGAGCATGGACGGTTGCAAGCGCCTTCTGGACTACAACGAGCGCTGGGTCGCGGAGCGAGTCGCCGAGCGCCCCGACTACTTCACGCGGCTCCAGGACAACCAGGACCCAGAGTACGTCTGGATCGGCTGTTCGGACAGCCGGGTCCCGGCCGAGACGGTCACCGGCTGCCAGCCGGGCGACCTGTTCGTCCACCGCAATGTCGCCAACCAGGTCGTCCACACCGACCTGAACATGCTCACGGTGCTCTTCTACGCGGTGGAGCGGCTTCGCGTGCGGCACATCATCGTCTGCGGCCACTACGGCTGCGGCGGCGTCAAGGCAGCCATGTCGCGCCAGGACTTCGGGCTCATCAACCGCTGGCTGCAGAACATCAAGGACTGCGCCGAGCGGCACCAGGCGGAGCTCTCCGCCCTCCCCGACGAGGAGGCGCGGTCGCGGCGGCTGGTGGAGCTGAACGTCATCGAGCAGGTGGACCACCTCGCCAAGACCTCGGTGATCCAGGGAGCCTGGAAGAAGGAGGGGCGCCCCTGGCTCCACGGCTGGGTCTACGACATGCACGCCGGCCGGCTGAAGGAACTGGTGCTCCGGACCTCGACCGACCTGCCGCACCCGGTCCACCGATTCGACATCGCGGGATAGGATGTCCCCGAGAGGAGGAACCGACATGCGCTCCACCGTCCTCGGCGCCGGCTCATGGGGCACCGCCCTCGGTGCCGTGCTCGCCGGGAAGGGGTTCCCGGTCGCGATCTGGGACGCCGACCGTGCGCCGCTCGAGACCCTGGCGGCGCGGCACGAGAACGTCCGGTACCTGCCGGGCATCCCGCTTCCGGAGACGCTCCGCGCCGAGCCCGACCTGGCGCGTGCCCTGGAGGGCGCCGAGCTGGTGGTGATCGCCGTCCCCTCGCAGGCCGTGCGTCCGGTTGCGGTGCAGGCCCTGCCGAACCTCCGCGCGGGCGTCCCCATCTGCACGGTCGCGAAGGGCGTCGAGGTCGACACGCTGATGACGATGAGCGAGGTGCTGGAGGACGTGCTGCCCATCGACCTGCACCCGTGCCTCACCTTCCTTTCCGGGCCGTCCTTCGCCGTCGAGGTGGCGCGCGGAGCTCCCACCGCGGTCACCGTGGCCGGACGATGGGACCGGGTGGGGAAGGTGGTGCAGGAGGCGTTCCACACCAGGAGCTTCCGTCCGTACACGTCGACCGACGTGGCGGGCGTGGAGATCGGCGGCTGCGCCAAGAACGTGGTGGCCATCGCCACCGGTCTCTGCGACGGCCTGGGCCTGGGCGCGAACGCACGGTCGGCGCTCATCACCCGCGGCCTGGCGGAGATCACGCGCCTGGCCGTGGCCAAGGGGGCGATCCCGCTCACGCTGCTGGGCCTCTCCGGGCTCGGCGACCTCGTGCTCACCTGCTCGTCCGAGCAATCCCGGAACTACCGCGTGGGCTTCGGCCTCGGCAAGGGGAGGAAGCTCGACGAGATCCAGCGCGAGCTCGGCCAGGTGGCGGAGGGCGTCGTGAACGCGAAGAGCGTCCACCTCCTGGCCGCCAGGCTCGGCGTGGAGATGCCGATCTGCGAAGCCGTTCACCGCATCCTCCACGAGGGCGAGGACCCGAGAGCGGCCGTGCGCGCGCTCATGGCGCGGGAAACCAGGCCGGAATGGTAGCCAGAGGCCCGATGGAACTCGCCTGCTGGGGACCGCCCACGGGGTGCGCGCGCTGCCGGCGCGGCGGGTGGAGGCACGGGGAGCGCAGGCGGGCCGCCCGTCGCGCCTGGTGCTCGAGGTGAACGCGGAGCGGCACGTCCACGTCACCGGCGACCTGGTGGAACTCGGGCGCGGGACGATCCGGGTCTGACAGGCCAACCGCGCTCGCACCTCGGGGTATTTCTCAATAGGATACAGGGGTTGGAGGAACCTCGTGCGCTTCACCTGCCGGAGCTGTGGCCGCACCTACATCGTCGCCCAGGAGCTGACCGGTCTCGCCTTCAAGATGAAGTGCAAGACCTGTGGCCAGGTGATCGCGGTGCGCCCTGCCGCTCCGCCGCCAGCCCAGGTCACGGCACCCCCGGTCGCTCAACTGGCTTCGCCGCCGCCTTCGCCACCGAGGCGGAGCGGGACGGGCGAGGCACGCCCGCCGGCGAAGCCTCCCACGCGCACACCCCCCGAGCCGCCGAGGGCCCCACCTCCGACCCAGGTCGAAATCCCGCGCCCGCCAGCGGAGGCCGCGCCCGCGCTGGCGCCACCCGCAGCCCCCGCGCCAATCGTTCCAGCCGCTCCCGATCCAGCTCCCGCTCCGGAGGCGGCAACTGCTCCAGTTGTTCCGGCCGCTCCGGCGGAGGCGCGCGCGCCGCGCGCAATACGGGACGCCGAACGCCCCGAGGCGGCCGCCCGGCCCGCCGAGCCCGCTCCCCCGAGGCCACGGCATCGCCGGATGCCAAACCCGCGCTTGCTACAGCCCACGTTCGTGCTGGGCGCGATCCTCGCGGTTCTCGTCGCCGTGTACTTCTTCCTGAACCGGGAACCGGATGCGAAGCCTGCCCGGAGCCCCGTGGCAACCCCGCTCCAGGTTGCCCCCCGTCCGGACGCGTCCGTCCCGCCAAAGGTCGCCCCGTCCCCGGATCCAGCGGGTCGCCCCACCACCGCGGGGCCGCGCCTTCCTTAGCGCTACGTATCCCGCAGGACCTCGACCTCATCGACCGCAATCGTGGCACGGCTGCGGAACACGGCGATGACGATGGCGAGGCCGACAGCCGCCTCCGCCGCGGCCACCGCGATGACGAAGAAGGCGATGGCGTGGCCCGACATGGAGCCCTGCTGCCGGGCGAAGGCCAGGAAGGTCAGGTTCGCGGCGTTCAGCATGAGCTCGATGCACATGAAGACGATGATGGCGTTCTTCTTCACGAGCACGCCGGCGAAGCCGATGGCGAAGAGGAAGGCGGCGAGCCCCAGGAAGTGAGTGATGGGCACCATGGCTAGATCTTCTCCTTCGCCACCACCACCGCACCCACGATGGCGACGAGCAGGAGCACGCTGGTGGCCTCGAAGGGGAGCAGGTACTGGGTGAAGAGGATCTTGCCGACGGCCCGCACGGTGCCGAAGTCGGGTGCCACCGGCCGGATGGCGCCCGGCGCGCTCTGGGCGAAGGCGGTCACGAGCAGACCGAGCAGGCCGGCCGCGGCGACGACCCCGACCACCTTGAGCGCGGTCATCTTCTCGAGTCCCAGCTCGGCGTCGGTGAGCGAGAGCAGCATCACCACGAAGAGGAAGAGCACCATGATGGCGCCGGCGTAGACGATGATCTGCACGAAGGCCAGCAGGTGGGCGGTGAGCAGGATGTAGATCCCGGCCAGCCAGAAGAAGGCGGAGATCAGGCTCATCACCGCGTGGATCGGGCTGCGGGCCGCGACCACGCCGGCGGCGGAGGCCATCAGCGGGATGGCGAAGACCCAGAACAGCACCAGCTCGGCTGTGTCGCCCATCGCGCTCCTCGACTAGTGACGGTTGCCGCCGACCCACGCCTCGCGGGCCTCGCGGGAGACGCCCCAGGCGGTCTGCCCGTGCTTGCAACCGCGCCCCTCGATGTGGTCCACGAATTCCTGCCGGAACTTCTTCACGAAGCTCTGCACCGGCATGGCCGCGGCGTCGCCCAGCGCACAGATGGTCTGCCCCATGATGTTGCCGGGAAGCTGCTCGATGAGCGCCAGATCCTGCATCGTGCCCTCGCCCCGCTCGATCTTCTCGAGGATCTTCCACATCCATGGGGTGCCCTGCCGGCAGGGGGTGCACTGGCCGCAGCTCTCCTCGGCGTAGAACATGGCGATGCGAGCCAGCGCACGGACCATGCACACCGAGTCGTCCATCACGATGACCCCGCCCGAGCCGGACATGGTGCCGGCCGCCTTGATGGCGTCGACCTCGAGGGAGACGTCGATCTCGTCGCCGCGCAGCACCGGCGAGGAGGAGCCGCCCGGGATGACCGCCTTCACCGGGCGACCACTGGCGGTCCCACCGCAGTCCTCCATGATGAGCTTCTTCAAGTTGTAGCCGGCGGGCTTCTCGTAGACCCCGGGGCGCTTCACGTTGCCGGAGACGCCGAAGAGGCGCGTGCCACCCGACTTGCCCGAGCCCAGCTCGGCGAAGGCCTTGGCCCCGTGCTCGATGATCCAGGGCACGTTGGCGAGGGTCTCGACGTTGTTGATGATGGTGGGCTTTCCCCACAGGCCGATGATGGCCGGGAACGGGGGCTTGAAGCGCGGGTAGCCCTTCTTGCCCTCCACCGACTCCATCAGCGCGCTCTCCTCGCCGCAGATGTAGGCGCCGGCGCCGCGGACCACGTGGATCTCGACGGGAAAGTCGACCTTGCCGAGCAGCCTCGGGCCGATGACGTTCGCCGCCAGCGCCTCCTCGATCGACTTCTCGAGGGCGCGCGCCTGCTTGGCGAACTCGCCGCGGATGTAGATGTAGGCGAGGTGGATGTCGAGGGCGAAGCAGGTGATGGCGATGCCCTCGAGGAGCATGTGCGGGTCGTACTCGCAGACGTACCGGTCCTTGAAGGTCCCGGGCTCCGACTCGTCGGCGTTGACGCAGAGGTAGCGGGGGCGGACGTCCTTGGGGAGGAAGGTCCACTTGAGGCCGGTGGGGAAGCCGGCGCCGCCGCGGCCGCGCAGGTTGGAGGCCTTCACCTCCTCGACGATGGCGGCGGGCGCCATGCCGACCGCCTTTTCCAGGCTCCTGTACCCGCCGTCGGCGCGGTAGCCCTCGATGGACGGGTCCTTCTTGGGCCAGCGCTTGGTGAGGATGAGGGTCTCGCTCACTTCAGGCCTCCCAGGATGCGCTCGATCTCCTTGGGGGTCAGGCTCTCGTGCATCTCCTCGTCGACCAGCATGGCCGGGGCGGTGCCGCACGAACCCAGGCACTCGACCTGACGCAGCGTCACGCGGCCGTCCCTGGTGGTCCCGCCGTTGTCCACTTCGAGTGACGCCTTGAGATGTTCGAAGATGTCGTAGCCGCCGGCCAGAGAGCAGGAGACGTTGGTGCAGACCTCGACCACGTGCCGGCCCACCGGACGCGTGTGGTACATCACGTAGAAGGTCGCCACCTCCTCGGCGCGGGTGACGGACGTCCCCAGCCGGCTGGCCACGAGCTTCTGGGCCCCGGGCGACAGCCACCCGAAGATCTCCTGCGCGCGGCGCAGGCCGGCGAGCATGGCCGCTTCCTTGTGATCGGCCGGATAGCGCTTCAGGACCTCGGGCAGCGCGGCGTCGAACCGGGCCACCTTGTCCTTCGGCAACTCCGCGATGTCCTGCGGGCCCCGCTCCGCGGTTGGGTGGTCGTGATGGGACATAAGGGTCGGAGATGCCTCGAAAAAAGTCTTCGCAGGCTACGGATCGGGTCTGGGGATGTCAAGGAAGATCCGGGACGCGCGAGGGCCCGGAAATGCGCGAGGGCCCGCCGGATCGCGTCCGGCAGGCCCTCGGTTCGATGCGTGCTGTCGAGCTACTTGCTCTTCTTGTTGAAGGCGTCCTTGAGACCCTTCGCCGGGGCGATCTTGACCACCGTCTTGGCGGCGATCTTGATGGCCTCGCCCGTCGCCGGGTTGCGGCCCATGCGCGCCTTGCGCTGCTGCAGCTTCACGGCCCCGAGGCCACCCAGCGGAATCTTGCCGGAGGACTTGAGGCTCTTCATGACGACTTCCTCGACGGCCTGGAACACGGCCTTGGCCTGGGCCTTCGAGATCCCGGCCTTCTCGGCAACGGCGGTGAAGAACTGAGCCTGCGTCATGCTCATGTGCGACCCTCCTTGGGACACCGCCGGGAAACGTCGCGAAACCCGCGCCGGGCCGGCGAATCAGGTGTTCCGGATATCGCTTTCGGATCGGCGAGTCAACACCTCCCTGTGCGAATTGGCCCGTCAAATGGGCTTGATCCGTCGATCAACCCTCGGAGAAGATCAAAAAAGCCCCAAGAACAGGCCCATTTAGGGGGTCAGCGGCGCAGGAAGGCGTAGAGGATCTCCCAGGCGATGAGGGCGATGATGGTGATCTCGAGGAACTCGGCGCGGCGGGTGTCGGCGCCGTCGGAGAGCATCCGGTTCACCTCGGCCAGCATGCCGTGCTTGCGCAGGACCGACTCCTGCCAGGAGGGGAGCCGGAAGCGGCGCAGCGCCGCCTGGTAGAGCCGCGCCAGGTAGAAGTCGCCCACGATCTTCACGGCGTTCTCGACCCGCTCGACCATCTCCGACATGTCGACGAGCAGCGCGGCGGTGCGGCGCATCAGGCGGTTGTAACGGCGGGTGAACAGGCCCGCGCCGCGGGCGCGCTCCACCTCGCCGCGGATGGCAGAGAGCTCCCGGTCGAGAAAGGCGTCGTAGTAGCGCAGCTCGAGGAGCTGGGCGGTGGCCAGCTCGAGAAGGTCGGGGACGTCGCTCGATCCGCTGGGCTCGTGGACGAAGGCGCTGTTCCAGTCCACCACGGCGAGGTCGGTCTCGAGGTAGGCGAACCGGTGCTTGAGGACGTCCGCCCTCTCGCCGGCGGAGAGCGGCTCCGGGTCGGTCTCGCCCAGCAGGAGCCGGGCCAGCGGCGCCTGGTCGACGAGCTCGGCGCCGGTGACGCGCCGATCGAAGGCCCGGACGAAGAAGACCGTGTAGGTCTCGATCCCCTCCCACATGTGCGGCCGGAGGAGCGCCGGGGCGAGCGGGCCGGCCAGGTCGGCGGCCACCGCGCGCGCCGCCTCGTCGAGCTCCGGAGTGGGGAGCTCGATCAACGCCTCGGCAAGTGGCACGAGGTCGGCGAGACTCGTGCCGGCATCGACCGGCAGGTCGAAGAGCACGCTCGCCACGCCGTAGTCGAAGAGGCTCGCCTGCACCTCGACGCGGCGGAGGGCGCCGGCGATCTGGACATCGCGGGCGCCCAGGCGGAGCCGGAGCGGCGGATGGGCGATCTCGATGGCCGACCGGGGGTTGGCGAGCTTGAAGCGGGACTTGGGGGCCGCGGCCAGCGCCTCGGCGCGCACCAGGTCGATGCCGTCGGCGACGTCGAGGATCCGGTAGATGCGGACCGATCCATCCTGCACGCGGAACGTCGGGGGCACCATGGGGAGGAGCGTAGCGCGGATCGGGCCCGCCGGATCCGCCTCAGACGGAGCGGGCCCGCGGTCCCGGTCCCCGGCGGAGGGTGAGCTCGAGCACCGCCACCGCCCAGATCACCACCACCGGCAGCGCCTTGATGGCGTATGGGTGGATGAAGCGCTCGCGGAACGCGTGCGACACCAGGTCGGAGTAGCTCACCGAGACGAGCAGGAGGGCCATCCAGAGGAGGGCGAGGTGGAGCCGGGTCCTCTCCTGGTAGAAGTACCAGAGGCCAATCCCGGCCATGGCGACGACGAAGGTGGGCGACTCGGCCAGGTGGTTGAAGGCGATCATCCACATGAGCATCGAGCCGAAGAACGCCGCGCGGAACGGGAGCCGCTCGCGGCCGCCGGCGTTGGTGAGCGGCAGCAACGCGATCGCGCCGGCGATGGCCAGAAGAACCACCCTCGGCGGGTCGACGTGGAACCAGGAGTAGAGCAGTCCGGCCGCCGACATCCCCAGCCCGGCGGCGTGGTTGCTGGTGGTGTGGAGGACCCACCAGTTCCCGTACTGCCAGGCCAGCTCCGCCGGGGAGACGAAGAGGAGCGGGAGCGCCGCCAGCGCCACCAGCCAGACCAGCGTGCCCAGGACCAGCCTCGCCTTCAGTGGGTAGAGGAGGAAGGCCAGACCAGCCGCCAGCGGGAAGATCTTCACGTAACCCGCCAGCGCCAGGAAGAGGGCGGCCGACCAGGGCCGCTCCCGCTCGCAGGACGAGAAGGTGAGCAGGAGGAGCCCGACGATCATCGGATTTGACTGGGAGTGTTGTAGGGCCCCGATGAGCTCCAGGAGGATGAACCAGACGAAGAGGGATCGGGAACGGGCATCCAGTCCGGGCAGCGACCGGACCCCGACCACCAGCACCGTGGCGTTGAACAGATCCCACGCGAGGAGCCCCGGCCACACCGGCAGCACGGCGAAGGGGGCCATGAGGGCCGCGAAGGTGGGGCTGTAGAGGAAGTTGTCGAAGTGCTCGGCAGGGAAGAAGCCGTAGAGGTTGCGCCCGTCGAGCAGGTGGACGAAGGCCTGCCGGAAGATCGCGTAGTTGTTGTAGTGGGCGTACACGCCGCCGATCGGCGAGCGCACCGTCAGGACGACCTGCTGTACGGCCGCGAAGACGGCAATGAGCAACGGAAGGACGATGTAGACACGGGGAGCGAGGAAGAAGTCCGAGAGCCTCTGTCGGGCCCGGTTCACGCCATCGCCTCCGAGGGCCGGACGAGCCGGACGAGGGCGGCCTGGCAGTCTTCCCCGAAGCGATCCGACTCCAGATGGCGAAGCTCCGCGATCCGGGCCGCCGCGGCCGCGTCGTCGCACCCTCCCTGGAGCCCAGGGTGGCACATCAGGAGCCCCCGATCGGCGATCCCGCCGAGCCACCCTCGCAATAGCGACGGGTAGTCGGACCGCGCCGAGAGGTCGTAGACGCCGGCGAAGTCCGGATTGTGGGGAATGTTCCCCTCCCGGAGCCGCCGGAGGAGCGCGTGTCCCCCGAGCGCCGCGATGGCGGCGCCCTTCGCGCCGCGCGGATGGATGGGAACCGTGTTCCTGACGTACGGAACTCGCTCCGGGTAACGCTCGCGAAGCGCGTCGAGCAGCACCTCCCGCACCGGCCACATCTGGTGGACGTGGTGATGGCCGTCGACGAATGCCGGAGGGCGTCCGCAGTCCCGCTCGAACCGATCCAGTTGCGCGGCGATCTGCCGGCCCACCCAGGAGGCGTCGACGAGCCCGAGAGCCCCTCGGGCCGCGAACGCGAGGGCGCCGCCTCCCGACCCCGTGCCGAGGAAGAGGTGGAGACCGATGTCGGCCTGGCCGGAGATCCGGGCGAGGTCCGCTGTGCCGAGGCTCCAGGCCGGCCCCTCGACGAGGCAACTCACCGCCGTGATCCTTCCGGCGGCGGCGAGACGCAGGATCCCTTCGTTCACTTCGGGTAACATCCCGAAGTCGTCGGCACACAGAACCACCCGCCGCGGTGCCACCTCCGTGGGCAGCTTCTCGCCTGGATCCATCAGCCGCTCTGCCCGGGTCGATGCGCCAGTCGGCTCCGGTCCACCGAGTCGGCGACGACGAAGTTCGGACGGCGCTTCACCTCCTCGAACACGCGCCCCAGGTAGGCCCCGATGACCCCGAGGGAGAGGAGCTGCACGCCGGAGAAGAACATGATGGAAACGACGATGGTGGGGTAGCCGGGCACAGGGATCCCGTACCAACGCTCCTCCAGGATCACCCACAGGCCGTAGCCGAGCGCCACGATCGAGACGGTGGCGCCGAGGACGGACACCGCCCGGAGCGGCCACGTCGAGAACGAGGTCAGCCCGTCGGCTGCCAGGGTGAGCAGCCGACCCAGGTCGAAGGCGCTCCTCCCGGCCGCCCGGGGGCCGGGCTCGAACTCGATGGGCTCCGATCGGAAGCCCACCCAGGCGTAGAGCCCCTTCATGAAGCGCGCCCGCTCGGGGAGCCGCTTCAAGGCGTCGACCACCTTCCGATCGAGAACGCGGAAGTCTCCGGCGTGGGCCGGGATTTCGATGTGGGAGGCGCGTGCCATGGCAGCGTAGAAGGCGGCCGCCCCTGACCGCTTCAGCCATGATTCGGCGCGCCGATTTGCGCGGACGCCGTAGACCATGTCGGCACCCTGGCGCCAGCGCTCCAGCATGGCGGCCAGCATCTCGGGCGGGTGCTGGCCATCCCCGTCGATGATCGCCACCACGTCCCCGCGCGCCACATCGAGGCCGGCGCCGAGGGCGGCCTCCTTTCCGAAGTTGCGCGAGAGCTCGAGGTAGTGCACCGCGCACTCGTCGGCGACCTCGAGCACGCGCTCCCGCGTGTCGTCCCGGCTGCCATCGTTCACGAGCACGATCTCGAAGTCGTCGGACAGGGCGGCGAGCGCCGCCCGAAGCGTCCGGAGGAACTCCTTCGCGTGGCGCCCCTCATCGAGCATGGGGACGACCGCCGAGATGCTCGGCCTGGCGGTGAGGCGGTCCGTTCTGGCGGCAGGGGTACTCACGCTTCGGGGCGGCATGATCGCACAACGGCTGCCATCGCGCCCCCTTGGGGTACCGGGTGGGGCCCGATGTCACATCCTCCCGGCCCGCGCCTCCAT
>Ga0315276_10004753_pt1 | contig 12486 bp, 10 predicted proteins | sample YL17G05_0_MG_FD_204542 | JGI IMG/M metagenome (GOLD analysis project Ga0315276, IMG submission 204542) | Sediment microbial communities from Yellowstone Lake, YNP, Wyoming, USA - YL17G05_0 | ecosystem: Environmental > Aquatic > Freshwater > Lake > Sediment | place: USA: Wyoming | collected... | reverse complement strand
CGCCGCCGACTGTTCGGTGACTTCGGACTCGAATGGTTCACCGATCTCGGCGCTGCAGCGGGTGCAGCACTGGGCGTGGTCGTCGTGTGGAGGGCGCTGGCCTTCCAACCGCTTTCCACTCCGTCGACTGTGCTTGTGCTCCTCGCTGCGCTAGTCACGGGGACGATGGCCGCCGCGGCTGTTTCTCCGCAGGTCAGGAAATGGAGCATGGGGTACGTGTCAAACTGTCTCGGTCGGGTGGCTTGACCTGGCTATGGCCTCCCGAACACGAACCGCCGAGCTAGTCGAGCTTCGATGGTGATCCAGGCTTTTTGGTTTGTTGCGATCTTCGCGATTCCCCTCTGGCTGATGTTCCAGCGAAGAGGCGACTGGTTGCTGCTGTGGGTTGTTGCCGTCACGTGCACGGACGTCTGCAGCGTTCGCGGTCCCATCACCGTTTCCGGGGCGTCCGTGGTGGGTGTGCTGTTGATCCCGTACTCGGCTAGGCTCTTGGTGGTGTCGAAGATGCGTGGCCCCCTGCTTTGGGCGTTAGCACATCTGGCCTACCTGACCGTCCTTGGTATTGCCTTCGGGTTTGCCTTTCCGTGGCCAGATGATCTCGGGCGTTCCTTCAATCTGCAGGCACCGGGTCGGACGGTTCTGTCATTGACTCGAGAAGCCGCGTCCCTGAGTATTGCCGTGTTCGTGGCCCAGCAGGTCGCGAAGGCCCGAAGACCGGATCGGTTCCTGAATGTTGTTCTCCTGACCACGTTACTGACCTCCACGGTGGCGGTGCTGGAGCGCGTGACCGGGGTGAGCTTCTACGTGCTGTTTACGAGCGGCGTGCTCGAGCCTACGTACCATAATCTCCGAGTCAGGGGTCTTAACTTCGAGCCGCGGGGGCTTGCACTGAGCGAGGCGCACGCGGTCGTGATCTGTGTCCTATTGCTGTCGGTTCGAAAACGTGTGCGTTTCGTACTGGCCACGCTCGTGGCGAATCTTGCGGGGCTGTTTCTGAGCGGCTCGACATCAGGGCTAATCACCACGGCCGCCGGCCTTGGCACGATGTCGCTTGCGCGCCAGAGAGTCCGTCGCTACATGCTATGGACGCTCCTGGCGATAGGCCTCGCTGCCGCTGTCGCCGCCCAGTCGAGTTTCGCCTCGACCTGGCAGAACCTTCTCATGGAGCGGTTGGGCACCACTGTCAGGCACGGTGGTGCCGAGACCTGGTTTGAAAACATCGTCTACAGAATGGAGGTGTTTGACACGGTAGCGGCCTTGTTCCTCGTGGCGAATCCCGTCTACCTGTTCGTTGGAACCGGGCCAGCCTTGATCTCACTCCCTGCAACGGCGTACCTGCCTTTGACTGTATATTCCTAGGATCTCGCCATGGCGGGGATCAACTCGCCGCCGACGATGGGCTGGCTGTTGGAGCTAGCCAATGGTGGATTCGTAGGATTCTTCTTCTGGGTGGCATTCGTGATCTCGGGACGCCGGTCTCTGGACTTCGTCATAAGACACTCCTCTGCGGAGCGACAGAGTTGGATCGTCGGGAAATGGGCGTTCTTGGGGGCCTCTGCCATCTACGTCGTTGCAGCGGGGTTCTTGACATCCTGCTGGGCTTTGTTCATGGGGCTTGCTCTGGGCGCTGAACTTCTTCGACAGCGCTGGGTGATTCTGAACGTACGCGGTCATGTTTAGGGTGTGGACCCGTGTGGAGTCAGGTATGCGAAGCCTCGTGAGATGGCTCTGTCAGCGAATCCTGCCACGAATCAGTTATCCCGTCGTCCGTGGGCCACTGCGTGGCATGCGTTTCATTCTCGGTGCGGCAGCGGGCTCGGGTGGCGGGGCGAGCGTGTACGTAAACATGGTGGAACCTCAGAAGACCGAGTGCTTGGTCCGAATCCTGAAACCCGGGCAGGTCGTGTTCGACGTGGGTGCCAACATCGGCTATTACACGCTGCTCGCCTCACGACTGACGGGTCAAACCGGAAAAGTCCTCGCGTTTGAGCCGTCTCCGAGGAATGTCTCGTACCTCTACAGGCATCTCGCGTTGAACCGAATCCGGAATGCGGCGGTGTTGCCTGCTGCCTGTTCCGACCACACCGGTCTGAGCAGTTTTTCCGAGGGAGCAGACTGCGCGACCGGTCGCTTGTGGGAGCGGGATGCACGCTCGGCGGAGAGCGGGCTCGCCGTGATCGCGACGGTCAGCATCGACGACGTCGTGCGCGAGAGCGGATTGGTCCCGGACGTCATCAAGATCGACGTCGAGGGAGCAGAGGAACACGTCCTCAGAGGCGCGTACCAGAGCATCTCGAGAGCTCTCCCGGTGCTGCTCGTCGCCATGCATTCTGCATCCCTTCGTCTGTCCTGCACGGACTATCTCGTCACACTTGGGTATGAAGTGACGGCTGTCTGCGAGGACGCGCCGGGGGACGTGGAACTCCTCTTCGAGCCTTCGGCGACGCCAGACAGCGCCAAGCACCCCGCCGGATAGGGGGCCGGCCGCCACGGCCCTGTGCGGTGCGTGAGGGACCAACCAAGAGCGGATCGTGGTCATCCCCCGCTCGTGCACCCACGTTCCGCTTGGCGGCTTGAGATCAGTTGGCGGAATGCACGCGCAGCGACGGTCTTCCTGAGCAATACTGGCTCTATGGGGCGACTGCGACCGAGTCGCGGCCGGCGATGACGACCTCAACGATCGTGTGTGCTTCGACGCCAGGCGTGATGAAGCATCGGTCAACGACGATTACAGCAGCCACAGCAAGAAGCGGCTCTCGGTTGACGCAACGAGTCAGATGCTGCTCGACCTCGACATCGTCCAGCGCGTCCTTACCGGCGAGAGCATCATTGCGTAGCAGGGCACGACGATGAAAGCAGTGGTGACGGGTGCGAACGGCTTCCTCGGCAAGAACCTCGTGGTGGCCCTGCGACGCGCGAGCGTGGACGTAGCCGAGATCGACATTGACTCGCCGCCGGACGCGTTGCGCGCAGGCGTCCGCGGCGCGGCCGTCGTGTTCCATCTGGCGGGGACTAACCGCCCCGAACACGATGCCGAGTTCCTCGCGGGCAACGTCGGGTCTCTTGACGCGCTGGGTGCCGCCCTTGACACGCTTTCAGCGGCCGACGGGCTCATGGTGCGGCCCATCATCGTGCTCTCGTCCTCAACCCAGGCAGACTGCGACAACCCTTACGGCCGGTCCAAACTGGCAGCAGAGCAGGTTCTCGAGGCGTATGCCTCCCGCACCGGCACACCAGCGGTGATTTACCGCCTGCCGGGCGTGTTCGGCAAGTGGTGCCGGCCCAATTACAATTCCGTCGTGGCCACGTTCTGCCACAACATCGCGGGGGGCCTGCCGATTGCGATCTCGGCCCCGGCCCGGGTCGTCGAACTGGTCTACGTCGATGACGTGGTCGCCCAGTTCATGACGCATCTCGGACACCAGACCGCAGGCGTCACGCGTGGTGACGTGCGCCCCACGTTCACAGCCAGTCTGGGCGACCTGGCTGATCGGATTCGCGCCTTCCGCGGCATGCGTGAGACCCTTGAGGTGGCGGACGCAACGGATCCGGTCACCCGCCGGCTGCTGGGCACCTACACCTCGTACATCCCTCCTGCAGACCTGGCCTACGACCTTGAACAGCGCACCGACGCGCGAGGCACCCTGGCCGAGTTGCTGAAATCACCGCGCTTCGGGCAGATTTTCGTGTCGCGGACCAATCCCGGCTTCACCCGTGGCAACCACTATCACGACCTCAAAGTCGAGAAGTTCTGCGTCCTCGATGGGGATGCCGTCATTCGATTCCGACCCGTTCTGGGAGGCGAGGTCACCGAGCATCGCGTGTCGGGCACGGACTTCACGGTCGTGGACATCCCGCCCGGCGTGACGCACAGTATCGAGAACGTTGGCACCACGGAGATGATCGTGCTCTTCTGGGCCTCCGAAATTCTCGACCCGCAACACCCCGACGCGCACCCCCTCGATGTGGGGCGCGGACTCAAGCGGTGATTCTCCCGTTCGCCTCCACGCCGGCCACTCGCATCGCCATCACGTGGAACCCCAGAACTGGCGTGCGCCCAAGGCGACCCCGCTCCGGGCCCGCCCGACCGTGTCGCCCGGCGTGACCACCCAGGCGCCATCGCGCACCCGGGCCACCGCCACGATGTGGATTGGGCAGACATCGGCGACGGTGCTTGTCGCCATCCAGGCGCTTGTGTTGATTCCCATCTACCTGCAGCGTATTGACCATGAGCTGTACGGCGCGTGGCTGGGCACCGGGGAGGTGCTGACGGGAATCCTGGCGCTCGACCTCGGGGTATCGAACCTCATGGTTCAGCGAATCGCGCACGCGCACGGCCGGTCTGAGAAGTCTGCGGTCGCGGCGTGGCTGGGAACCGGCGTGACGGTGCTGTTCGGGTTGGGCGTGGTGGTGCTGCTGGTCGGGCTGTCGGTGTCCAGGTTTCTCCCCGCGGCCTTCCGCCTTCGCGGAGGCGAGGCGCAGGAACTGGTCGACGCCTTCCGCGTCGGCCTCGTGGCCAGCGGCCTCCTCCTCGTGAACGGAGGCTTCGCCGCGTACTTCAGGGCGATCCAGCGGCCCTTTCACGGCGCCATGGGGAGTATTCTCGGCACACTCGCGATGTTCGCCACGACCAGCGTGGCCCTGATTGCCGTCGACGCGGGACTCATGGCCATCCCGTACGGCCTTGTCGCGCGCGCGGTTGTGTCGACGACGTACAGCCTCTCTGCCATGGTGGTCGTGGGGTCCAGGGAGGGTGTCGGCCGGCCCGTGTTCAGCCGCGAGGTGTTCTCAGAGTCCCTGAGAACAATGCCGACAGCCACCGCGGGCGGTATCGGCTTCATCGCCGCCGGTCAACTGGATCTCACCATCGTTGGGCTCTTCCTCGGCCCCCTGCCGGCGACAACGCTGATGCTCACCAGGAAGCTGGCCGATCTGGCCAGGTCGTTCGTCGACATGGTGAGCTTCGCCGTCTACGGACCGTTCTCGCACCTGGTCGGTTCTGCGACGAACGCAAGAGCCGAGCGAGTCTGGAGCGAGATCGGTCGGATCCACGCCTCCGTGTCGGTACTCGGCGCGGTGGCGTTCATCTCCGGCAACCTCGCGTTTCTCTCCGCCTGGGTTCCCGGCGGGCCGTCCGGCGGTCTTCTGCTGACGACGCTCATCGGGATTCAGTTGCTCGTCGCTTCAGAGTCGTTCCTGCGGAACGTCCTCTATCGGGCAGCCGGCGCCATTGAGTCCGGCTCGGCCATGCTCGCCGCCGAATCCGCCGTACGCCTTGTACTGGTCGCCGTCCTCGTCAGGCACGTGGGCCTCGCCGCCGTGCCGATCGCCGCGATCGCGGTCGGGCTGGCCGGGAGCGAGCTGTACAGGCGGTTCCTGATGAGAAGGCTCGCGGTCGACGTGTCGCCGGGCGCGTCGGCGACCACCATCGCTCCACTCAGGAAGGCAGCCGCGTTGACGCTGGCAACGCTCGTGGGAGCGCTGATGCCCCCATCGGGCTGGCTCGTCTTTGCCGCCTCCGTCGCCCTGGGAGTGGGCATGTCAATCCTGGTCGTCACCTTGGGCAACGCGGGACTGATCGCCCTCGTGCGTGAGCGCGCTCTCTCGCTTCTGCAGGGCCGGGACACGGCGTGAGCCGACCAGTCAGCCGTGCAACGACGCCGGCGCTCAACGCCGTGCTGCGCAGCTTGGCGCCGCTCATCGTCGCGGAGGCCTACCTGGCCACGACCGTCGCGCTCTTCGCCCTGGGGCCATGGCCATGGCCCGTCGAGGATGGAACGATGCTGTACCTGTTCCTCCTGGCCAGCCATACATGCCTCGCGATCGGTTATGTCGCGGCCGGTCCCACCACGAGGGTCTCGACGCGAGCGCCCCGGGCTCCGGCACTCACGGTCCTGGCGGGATCGATGCTGATCATCCTCCTCGCGTGGCCCACGGTCGCGACGTGGGCCGGAGGCGGGAGCATCGTCGGCGCCGTCATGACGGCGTGGGTCAACCCCGCCACGATGTACCGGGCCGCCTCCGACTTCGAAAGTCAAAAGGCCGGGACCCCGTGGATTACATATGCCCGCACCCTGTCGGCGCCACTGACGCTCGCCGTCCTGCCGTTGCTGGTGGTGTACTGGCGGCGACTTGGACGAACCGTGCGCCTCCTCGCGGTCGGCGCCAGCATGGTTCAGTTCGCGGTGGTGGTCTCCTCGGGCCGGAACAAGGGGCTGGCCGACCTGCTGATCGTGCTGTCGTCCTGCTGGGCGATCGTGATGGTCCGCAGGGGCCGAGGCCTCCACTTACGGAAGAAGATCGGTATTCTCGCCGGCGTCGCCGTCACGGTGCTGGTCTTCGCGACGTTCTTCGAGCGGGGCTCTGCCGGCAGGGCTGGACCAACAGGAGATCGCTCCCGTTTCACGACCCTCAACATGACAGCGAACTACGGTCACCCCCTGGTGGCGCTCCTGCCGGGCGCCTTCCAGGACGGGGCCGTCTCGCTGATGGGCTATTTCAGCATCGGGTACTACGGGCTGTACCTGTCTCTGCGGGAACCCTTCCTGACGTGCTACGGGTTCGGCCATTCGAACTTCCTTCGCGTGGCGGGCGAACGACTCTTCGGGCTGACGGGCATCCTGGAGCGTACGATTCCGTACCGGGTCCAGGAGGACTTTGGCTGGGACATGTACGGCCTGTGGCACACAGCGTATCCATGGCTCGCCTCGGACATCGGGTTTACGGGAGTGGCGCTGCTGATGATCGTGATCGGCTGGGTGACGGCGAAGGCCTGGATGGACGCCCGACAAGGCCACAGCCCTGCAGCCGTCGTGTTGTTCACGCAGCTGGCCACGGCACTCTGGTACCTGCCCGCGAACAACCAGATCCTGGCCTTCCCGGAACAGATGGTCGCGTTCTGGGTGTGGCTGGCCGTGTGGTTCCGGTACCGGCGTTCTCGGGAAAGGCGCCATGCGGCGGCGCTGAAGAGAGTGCGGGCAAGCCATCGTGCCGAGTCCGCGCGCATCGACGAAGAGCCCGGCCAACACGTCGCCGAGGCCGGCGCGCGATGACGATCGTCACGAACGAGTGGAGGCGGCCCTGATGCAGAACACGCAACGCGGGCGGGTGGTGTTCGGATGGGCGGCTGAGGGCGGTTCGCCCCTGATCCACAGGAGGCTCTCGGCCTACACCCGTCTGGGCTACTCGGTGACCTACGCGGGCTGCGACCGCCTGCGCAACAGCAAGGACCGTACAGAGGGTGGCGTCGAGTATCGGTACATTACCCGCGGGTTCGGATATGCGAACTGGAAACTCATCATCGGTATCCCGTGGTGGATCCTGAAGCTGTTCCTGTTCGGTCTGCGGGCCCGCGCGGACGTCTTTCATGCGTTCGATCTCGATTCCGGATTCCCGTTGGCCGCCGCCGCCCGCCTGCGGAAGATCCCGCTCATCTACGACGTGCTCGACAATTTCGACCTTCGCCACCATTGGCCGTGGCCCCTGATGACGCTGATTCGGGCCGCGGAGAGATTCACGTGCAGGACGGCGGGGGTCATTGCCGTCACGGATCAGAACCGCGTGCTGGGCACCCTGGCCGGCTTCGCCGACAAGGTGGTGGTGATCAACGGCTGCCCGCCGGATCGACGCGTGCCGCCGGGCGTGGCGGAGGCGGGAATCCAGCAGGGTCTCACGGTGGCACTCGTCGGTTTCCTGGCGTACCAGCGCGGGCTCGGTCTCCTCCTCGAGGCGGCCCGGGCGCTCCCGCAGGTCCGGTTCGTCCTGATCGGCCGCCTCGCCGAGGCCGCCGCGGCGCCGGTGATGGCCGCCCTGCCCAACGTGACGCACCTCGGCGCCCTCGACTGGGAGCAGTGCATCGTCGAACTCTCGCGGACAGACATCGTTTGCGCGTTCTACAATCCCGCCATACCCATCAACCGTTTGGCGGCGTCGCAGAAATGGTACGACGCCATGATGCTCGGCATCCCTATCCTGAGCAATCGCGAGATCGTGAACGCGGCGTGGATTGAGCGGGAGGACATCGGCTACACTGCTCCCTACGATGCGGCGGCCGTGACGGCCCTGATCGAGCAAATCAGCCGCGACCCGGTCGGGCGGCGCAGGAAGGGCGCCAACGGGCGCCGGCTCTACGAGACAGAACTCAACTGGAACGCCATGGAAGACCGCCTTTGCTCACGAATCGGCGCGGCCATCGACGCGGCCCGGAGGGCGCGGGATGTCGAGGCCAACCGGTGAAACGCCGTGGGGCGTCCGCCTGGAGCGTGTCACGATGAGGCCACCGCACACCAGGCTCGCAATCTGCGGCGACCCCATGATTCGCGTCCGGCCGGTCCTCTTCCGGACTTCAGAGAGTCCCGGCCGGGGTGACCCCGATGCCGACAGCTGCAAGGTGCACCGTGGCTAGACTCAAGGTCATGACCGTCGTCGGCACCAGGCCGGAGATCATCCGCCTCTCGCGGGTTACCGCGGCGCTTGCGCGGCACATGGACCACGTCTTCGTCCACACGGGCCAGAATTACGACTACGAACTGAGCCAGGTGTTCTTTGAAGACCTCGAGCTTCGCCCGCCCGATCGCTACCTGGATGCCGCGGGGCGGACGGCCGCGGAGACGATTGGCAACGTGATCATTGCGGTCGACAGGGTGCTGGAGGAGCTTCGGCCCGACTCGATGCTGATCCTGGGCGACACCAACTCGTGCCTGGCCGCCATCCCGGCCAAGCGTCGGCGGATCCCGGTGTTCCACATGGAAGCCGGGAACCGCTGCTTCGACATGCGCGTCCCGGAGGAAATCAACCGGCGCATCGTCGATCACGTGGCCGACATCAACCTGCCGTACAGCGCGATCTCGCGGGACTACCTGCTGCGTGAGGGACTGCCGCCGGACCGTATCATCACCACGGGCAGCCCGATGCGCGAAGTGCTGGACTACTTCATGCCGAAGGTGATGCGGTCGGCCATCCTCGAACGCCTGACACTGAAGCCGGACGGCTACTTCCTGGTGAGCTGCCATCGGGAGGAGAACGTCGACTCTCAGAGGAACTTCGCGGGGTTGGTTGAGATCCTGAACAACCTCGCCCGGACCTTCGGCAAACGCGTGATCGTGACCACGCATCCACGCACGCGGCAACGCATCGAACGCGAAGGCGTGGTGCTGGACTCGCTGGTCGAACTCCACAAGCCATTCGGGTTCACTGACTACGTGGCGCTCGAGCTGCACGCAGCGGCTACGCTGTCAGACAGCGGCACGATCACCGAAGAGGCGTCGATTCTGAACCTGCGCGCGCTGAACATCCGTGAAGCCCACGAGCGCCCCGAGGGAATGGAGGAAGGCGCGGTGATGATGACGGGATTCAACTGGGCACGCGTGCAGCAGGGGATTGACGTGCTGGCCAGCCAGCCGCGGGGAGCCACTCGAGCCCTTCAGGTTGTGCGAGACTACGATGTGGCAAACGTCTCTGACAAGGTCGTCCGGGTGATCCTGAGCTACACCGACTACGTGCGGCACGTGGTGTGGCGGGAGTCGGCATAGGCGACCTCGCCGGCGGCGCCCGGTTCGTCGGGTCTCACCGCGTGAGGGCGCTCGTGGAGCTCGGTCGCGAGGTCACGGTCCCGGACGACCTGAACTCAGGGTGCCGGGCCAATCTCGCGCCGTTTCCCGGAAATCGGCTCATCGAGGCAGATATCGGATCACTCCTGTGAGAGGCGCGGTGCTTCCAGCGTTGCTCCTGGCGGGGACCTGATCAACGCACACGCACGGTTTAGCCCGCCGACAGCCGACGACCTGACCGGTTCGCGCCGGCGGCGTCTCCAGCGCCGTGGACGGACGGTGCCCGAGGCGATTGTCAGAGTCGCGATATGCGAATCGGCCTGAACTTGCTCCACGCGCTGCCGGAGATCGGCGGCGTATGGAACTACATCGAGGAACTGCTGGCGGCCCTCGCGAAATGCGACGCCGGGAACAGCTACGTGGCATTCGTGACGGGAGCCAGCGAGAGCCTGGTGCCGCAGAGCCGCAACTTCGAGCGGGTTGTCGTGCGCATCAGATCTGCGTGGCGGGAATGGCGCGTCGTCTACGAGAACACGATGCTGCAGGTGCCGGCCAGACGGCGGAACCTCGACTGCATGCACTGGTTCTCCGCCACGCATGGGTGGTTCAACAGTGTGCCGAGCGCAGTCACGTTCTACGACATGCAGGCATTCCTGAGCCTCGCCCGATTCACGCCCGTCAAGCGCCGTTATCTCCAGACGGCCATGCGCAGAACCGTGCGCCAGGCCCAGGTGCTCCTGCCGATGTCGCATTCAACCGCCGCGGACTTGTGCCACGTGCTGGGGGCCAACCGGGAGCGGATCACGGTCATTCCCCCTGTCGTGCCGCCCTCCTTTTGCGTGGCAACTCGAGCGCAGTCGGCGGGATTCAGGCGTCGCTACGGTCTTCCCGAACAATACTGGCTCGACGTGGCGCACTACTACCCGCACAAGAACCACCGCGTGCTGCTCCAGGCTTACCGCCGCTTGCGCGACACAGGAATGCCGGCGTGGCCACTGGTGCTGCGGGGAAATCCGAGGGGCGCTGAACGCGAAATCGAAGCGGCACTCTCGGAGTTGGAGCTGCGGGACTCCGTGCTCCAGCTGCCACCGTTGCCCAGGGCGGAACTGCCTGGGCTCTACGCGGCGGCGTCGGCCCTGGTGTCTCCGTCCGTCTACGAAGGCGCCGGCATTCCGGTCATCGAAGCGATGTCGTGCGGATGCCCGGTCACGGCGTCAGGGATTCCCGCCCTCCGGGAGTTCGCCGGCGAGGCGGCTCTCTATTTCGATCCGACCGATGAAGCGAGCATCGCCGGGGCGATGCAGCTGATGCAGGAAGACCCTGCCCGCCGTCAGGAACTCCGGGAAGCGGGCCTGAGGCGGTCGGAGCTCTACTGGCCCGAAGCTGTGGCGCCGCTGCTTACCCAGGCATATCGACAAGCCTCGTCGTCGGCACAGCTGGGTAAGCACGGCAGCACCGGCCACCCCAGTGCTTCGAGCGCACCAGCTGCTGGGGCCTCGGGTCGGATATCGAGCGGATGAGCCGCACGCCCTCACCGGACGCCCGGCCAGGCCGTGCCGGGCACCGCTCGTGGACTGATCGGCGCGCGACGGCGGCGACAGGAGGCAGGGGCTGATATGCGATGCGCCCCTCGGGTTCTCTTCATCAGCCAGTCCACCAGCCATATCGTGTTTGATCTGGCGCGGCGGGTGGCCCGTGAGATCGGGCCCACGCTCCTCATCAGCGGGAACAGCTACCCGCTGGAACGTGAGGATCGTCTCGAGGTGTGGCAGGGGCCGGCGTACAACAACTCGACGGCCACGAACCGGTTCCTGTCGTGGTGGGCCTTCATGGCCTGGGCGACGTTTCAGGCGATGCGGGTCCGCGGTCGATCCGTCGTGCTGCTGAACAGCAACCCGCCGTTCCTTCCATGGCTCGGGTGGATCCTGAAACGGGTTCGCGGCTGGCCGTACCTGGTGGTTGTCCTCGACATCTACCCTGAGGCAGTGTTCCGGATGGGCTTCCTGCGAGAAACCCACCCCGTGATCCGCGCTTGGTATGCGCTCAATCGGATTGCCTACCGAGCCGCCGATGTCATGGTGTCCCTGGCCCCGGTGATGTGCGACGTGCTCTCGCGGCAGGTGCCGGCTGGCAAGCCGATCGACTGCATCCCCAACTGGGTGGACCCCAACGAGCTGCGACCTCTCCCGAAATCGGACAACCCGGTGGCTGCCGAGTACGGCCAACAGGCGAAGCTGACTGTGCTCTACTCGGGCAACCTGGGCTCCACGCACGACGTCTCCGGGTTGTTTGGCGCGGTCGACCTTCTCCGGGATGACACGGATATCGAGTTCGTGTTTGTCGGCGGCGGTTCCCGGAGAGCGGAGCTGGAACAGTTCTGCACGGGCCGCCCCAACGCCAGGCTGCTGCCATTCCAGCCGGCAGAGCGGGTCCGATTCACCCTGGCCATGGGCGACGTTTCGGTCGTGGCGCTGGGGAGGGGGTCCGAAGGCATCTCGATGCCAAGCAAGGCCTACTACATGATGTCGGCAGGCTGCGCCCTGCTCGGCCTCTCCACCGGGCGCAACGACGTGAGCGGTCTCATTAAATCCTACCGGTGCGGCGTGAACGTCGACAGTGGCGACGCCGCGGGGGTGTGCGCTGCCGTGCGTCGATTCCGGGACGATCCGGAGTTCCTGGCGGGGTGCCGCCGCCATGCCAGGATCGCAGCGCAGGAGGCCTTCTCCAAGGACGTGATTGAACCGCGGTACCTGGAGCACCTACGTCGGCTGGCGGAATCCTGCGGCTGACCCGCCCGTCGGCCGGTTCTGGCCGCGCAGAGCATCTCTCGATGAAAACCATGTACCGCCGCTGGGGCAAACGGGCGTTCGACATCGCGGCATCAGCGATCGCGCTCGTACTGCTCTCGCCCGTTCTCGCTCTCGTCGCCGTTCTCGTC
>Ga0315276_10004752_pt1 | contig 12486 bp, 8 predicted proteins | sample YL17G05_0_MG_FD_204542 | JGI IMG/M metagenome (GOLD analysis project Ga0315276, IMG submission 204542) | Sediment microbial communities from Yellowstone Lake, YNP, Wyoming, USA - YL17G05_0 | ecosystem: Environmental > Aquatic > Freshwater > Lake > Sediment | place: USA: Wyoming | collected... | reverse complement strand
CGCGGGAGCTGGCCGAAGCGCTGACCGGCCGCGCCATGACGGTGGTGGACGACGACGGCGCGCCGCGGGGCGAGAAGCACTTCGTCTTCTGGGACCCGCCCTACACCGACCTCACGCACGCCGAGCGGCGCTCCTCGAACGTCGAAGGCGCGGAATTGCTCACGAGCCTGCTCGAGCGCGGCGCGCAGGCGCTGGTCTTCACCAAGTCGCGCGTCTCGGCCGAGCTGGTCTACCGCTATGCGCGCGAGCGGCTCGAGCGGCTCAAGCCGGGACTGGGCGAGACCATCAAGCCCTACCGCGGCGGCTACCTGCCCGAGGAGCGGCGCCGGATCGAGCAGGCGCTGTTCTCGGGCGAGCTGCGCGGCGTGGTCAGCACGAACGCGCTCGAGCTGGGCGTGGACATCGGCGGGCTGGACGCGGTCGTGATGATCGGTGCGCCGCCGACGCTGGCGAGCCTGTGGCAGCAGGCGGGGCGTGCGGGGCGCCGCGCGGGCCGCCCGTCCGCCGGTGCCGCCGGGGCGCCCGCGGAAGGCGAGCCGGGGGCGGGGCCGGGGGCCGCGCGGGAATCGGGCGCTCCGGCGCTGGCGGTGCTGGTGGCCTACAACGAGACCGTGGACCAGTACCTGATGCGGCACCCGGAGTACTTCTTCGGCCGCTCGCCCGAGGCCGCGGTGGTGGACCCGCGCAATCCGTACATCCTGGCGCAGCAGCTCGCCTGCGCGGCGTACGAATTGCCGCTGACGCCCGAGGACGAAGCGGCGTTCGGACCGCAGACCCCGGCGATCCTCGCGGCGCTCGAGGAGGCGGGGGAGACCCGCACCATCGATGGCCACACCTACTGGGCGAAGACCGATTTCCCGGCTGCGACCGTCGGCCTGCGCACGATCTCGGACAACACCTACACGATCATGGACACGACCCGCGAGAACGCGGTGATCGGCACGGTGGACGCGATCAGCGCGCTGGAACTGGTCTACCCCGAGGCGGTCTACCTGCACGAGGGCGAGACCTGGTTCGTGAAGCGGCTGGACCTCGAGCAGAAGACGGCGCTGGTCGAGCCGCGCGTGGTGGACTACTACACGCAGCCGGTGCTCGACACGAGCATCCGCGTGCGCGGCGAGCTGCAGGCGAAGACCTGGCGCGGCGAGCGCGTCGTGCTGGGCGAGCTGACCTACTCGTGGCAGACGGTGGCGATGAAGAAGCTCCAGTTCCACTCGCTCGACACCATCGGCTACCATCCGCTCGACCTGCCGCGGCTCACCCTCGAGACCACGGGCTTCTGGCTGGCGCCCGGCGAGGCCGCCTGGAGCGCGGTCGCGCGCCGGGGCCTGAACCCGGTCGAGGGGCTGATGGGCGTGCGCAACTTGTTCATCACGCTGCTCGCGATGCTCAGCATGTGCGACCCGGCCGACCTGGGGGGCAAGATCGACTCGTCGAACCTCGGGCGCCCGGCGTTGTTCATGTTCGACCGCTACCCCGGGGGCCTGGGCTTCTGCGAGCAGGGCTGGACGCGTCTCGACGAGCTGGCGCGGGCCGCGCTCGAGCACCTCGAGGCCTGCGAGTGCGAGGGCGGCTGTCCGGCCTGCGTCGGGCTGCCGACGCTGTGGCCCGCGCAGCAGCAGGACCCGGATCTGCAAGCGGGCCGCGAGATCCCGGGCAAGGAGGCGGCGCGCACCCTGCTCCGTCACTGGCGGGGAGAAGAGGACCGATGAGTTCCCACGATTGGCCGGTCGCGTTCTTCGACGACGACTACCTGCGGATCTACCGCGCGATGATCACGCCCGGGATGACCGCGGGCGAGGTGGACTTCCTCGATGCGGCCCTGGCGCTGCCCGCGGGCGGCGAGGTGCTGGACGTGGCCTGCGGCTACGGGCGCCACGCCATCGGGCTGGCGCGGCGCGGCTACCGGGTGACAGGCGTGGACTTCAACCCGCGCTACCTCGCGGCGGCCGAGGACGACGCGACCGCTGCCGGGACCACGGCGCGCTGGGTGATGGCCGACATGCGCGCGCTGCCTTTCGAGCGCGAATTCGACGGCGCCTACTCGTACTTCACCTCGTTCGGCTACTTCTCGGACGAGGAGAACGAGCGCGTGCTGGCGGGTGTGGCGCGGGCGCTGCGGCCGGGCGGGCGGTTCCTGCTCGACGTGCCGAATCGCGACTGGATCCTGACGCACCCGCAGCAGCGGGCCTGGAACCCGCTCGAGGACGGCTCGCTGCTGATGGAGGAGACCACGCTGGACCTGCGGCGCTCGCAGGTGATCAACCGCCAGATCCACGTCGCACCGCAGAGCGGGGCGCGGATCACCAAGGAGCACACGCTGCGCGCCTACACCTGCGCCGAGCTGGAATCGCTCTGCGCCCGCCACGGGTTGCTGGTGCGCGAAGTCTGGGGCGGGGTGGACCGCAGCGAGTACGCCACCGGGAGCCGCCGGCTGATCCTGCTGGCCGAGCGCGGGGAGCGCGATGGCTGATCCCGGGCCCCTGCGCGCGCGGCTCGGCGAACTGGCGCGTGCGCGGAAGTCGCGCATGGGGCCGGAGGCTGAGGAGGCCGGCCCGAAGCGCGCGCCCCGGAGCGCGAAGCGCGGCGAGCCGCCGCCCGGGTTCTCCGCTCCTGCGATGGGTGTCGAGGAGTTCCTGCCGGGAGGCGAGTGGCGCGACAGCCCCGACTTCACCGGGCGGCCGGGGGCGGTCTATGTGCACGAGCGGTTGCGTTCCGGGATCGAGAAGCGCAAGCCCCACTGGGGCCGCATCGAGTCTCCGCCGCCGCAAGAGCCGGCCCTGGTCGCACTGGCGGCGCACGGGCTCGAGCGCGCGCTGTTCCTCGACCTCGAGACCTGCGGACTCGCTTCGAGCGCTGTCTTCCTGGCCGGGACCATGCACTGGAACGGCGGGGACTTCGTGCTGCGGCAGTACTTCGCGCGCCACTACGGCGAGGAGGGGCCGCTGCTGCGCGCGCTCAACGAGTCCCTGGCCGGCTTCGAGCACCTGGTGACCTTCAACGGCAAGACCTTCGACGTGCCCTTTCTGCAGGGGCGCGCGGTGGTGCACGGCGTGCGGCTCGCGCTCCCGCCGCACCACCTCGACCTGCTGCACGCTTCGCGGCGGCGCTGGCGGGGCGAGTTCGCCGACTGCCGCCTGAAGACCCTCGAGAGCCGGGTCTGCCGGCGGCACCGCGTGGGGGACGTGCCCGGCGAGGAAATCCCGGCCCTCTACCACGAATACGTGAAGCACGGCGATCCGTACCGGCTCGTGCCCGTGTTCCACCACAACCTGCTCGACGTCATCACCATGGCCGAGATCCTGCGCGCCCTGTGTTGCCCGGTGCGTCAGGAGGCCGCGAAGGCCCGGCGCGCGCAGTGACCGCGCCCGGGAGGGGTGCGAGGCTGGCCGTTGACACCCTTCTTTTTCCCCACCTATACTTTCTCCCGCAGTTCCCGAGTGGGTCGGCCAGTCGAGCGTGGTTCGTCCGTGATCCTTCTGTCCCAGTTCAGTACCGAGTCCTCGTTCCGGGTGGTCCGTTTCACCCTGTCCATCGCCCTGGCGGGCGCTTGCCTGCCGGGGCATTCGTGTCTCTGTGGCGTCCCGCTCCTTCGGAGGCTCCGCTCTGCGCCATGACGAACGGCGAAGATCAGTCGATCAACTGTGTGGATTGCGGCCAGCAATTCCTATTCACGGCTGGCGAGCAGGAGTTCTACGCCTCCAAGGGACTGACGAACGCTCCCACGCGCTGCAAGGCGTGCCGCGAGGTGCGCAAACAGCAGCGCGCGGAAGCACCCCACTCGTCGTCTGGCCGGGGCGGGTCCGCGTGGGGCAGGCCGCGCGAGATGCACGACGTGGTTTGCGCGGACTGCGGCGCCGAGACCCAGGTGCCCTTTCTGCCGGTGGCGAGCCGGCCGGTCTACTGCAAGGATTGCTACGAATCGCACCGGCCCGCGCGCGCCGCGGGCCGGCCGGCGCGCGCCGCGCGTCCGTCCGCGCCGGCCCGGATCGAGGGCGGGCAGCACGCCCGGGGCGAGGTGAAGTCGTTCCACGAGGCCAGGGGGTTCGGCTTCATCCGCGACGAATCCGGCGAGGAGGTGTTCGTGCACTTCTCGGCCATCCTGGGTGAGGGCTTCAAGAGCCTGCGGGAGGGCGAGCGCGTCGAGTTCGACGTGGTGATGGGACCGAAGGGCAGGCAGGCCGCCAACGTCGTGCGGATCGGCTAGCCAGGCCAGGCACGACAGGGCCGAAGGGGAAGGCCTCTGCGCCCGGGGCGCGGGGGCCTTCCGTCAAGAGGTGGGACGCGATCACATGCTCGAGACCGTCAGGACCTTCACCGCGCTGAGCGAGGAGTTCGTGGAGGAGAGCCTGCGCCTGTGGCCGGTCGAGGCCACGGCGGCCGGCATCCACGACTACGACCACCGGCTGCCGGACGACACGCCGGACGGATTCGGCACGCGCAGCGCGTGGCTGCGCGACCTCGAGCAACGGCTCGCGGCCTCGGTGACGTGGGAGGAGCTGCCGACCGAGCAGCGCGTGGACTACGCGCTGCTGCGCTCCCGCATCGGCGTGCTGCGCGCCGAACTCGAGGAGATCCGCGCCCACGCCCGTGACCCGGTCGCCTGCCTGCGCACCGCGCTCGACGGGGTGGCGCTGCTGGTGACGCGTCCCTTCGCGCCGCTCGAAGAGCGCCGGGAGGCGATCATCGGGCGCCTGATGGCTATCCCGGAGTATCTGGCCGCGGCGGGAGCGAGCCTCGAGCAGGTGCCCGCGGCCTGGATCGAACTCGCCCTTGAGGTCGCCGACGATGGCCCGCCGTTCGTCAACGGCGTCGCACGCGCCCTGCTGCGCGCCTTTCCGAACGACGCCGAGCGCATCGAGCACGCGGGCGTGCGCGCCAGCGCGGGTTTCGTCGCCTTCCGCGAAACGCTCGAGCGCGACCTCGGCCCGCGCGCGGGCGGGGACGTCGCCCTGGGCGAACGCTGGCTGGACTTCCGGCTCGAACGCGAGCACCTGCTGCCGCTGAAGAACGAGGCGCTCGAGCACTGGGGCCGCGAGCACGTCGCGCACCTGCGGCGGCTGCTCGACTACGAGACGCGCCGGCTCGACCCGCAGCGGTCCTGGCGCGAGCAGGTCGAGGAGGTCCGCTGGCCGGTGGAGCCTCGCGCCCGGCGCGCGGCGCTCGAGCTCGGCCTCGAGCGGGCCCATCGTTTCGTCGAGGAGCACCGGCTCGTGCCACTGCCCGGGGCCCCGCTGACGATCGCGGAGGCGCGGCCCTGGCAGCGGCCGCTCCACGCTGGCCTGGGCCATCTGCCGCCCGCGCCGTTCGACCGCGAGCCCGCAGGCGTGCTGTTCGTGCCTGCGGTGGAGGGCGCCCGGCGCCCACCCGTGCCGGCCGGACCGCGTTCGCGCACGGGCCCCGCGCTGGCCGCTGCGCGCGAAGGGTGGCCGGGGCGCCATTTGCAGGGAGCGCTTGCGATCCACTGCGGCTCGCGCCTGCGCCGGATCGCGAGGAACAGCGTGTTCGCCGAAGGCTGGGCGCTCTACGCCGAGGAGTTGATGGCGGAGGAGGGCTTCTGCCCCGCGCCCGCCGACCGGCTCGGGCTCGTCCTCGACCTGCTCGCGGGGGCGGCCGGGGCGGTCGCGGACCTGGGGCTGAACAGTGGGCGACTGAGCCTGGCCCAGGCGGCGGACTACCTGGCGGAGGAGGCCCTGCTCGACCGCGCCGAGGCGCTCGCCGAGGCGAAGCGTCTGTCCCTTGCGCCCGCGCAGGCCCTGGGTGGGCTCGTGGGCCGGATGCAGATCCTCGAGTTCCGCGAAGAGGCGAAACGGCGCCTGGGTGCACGATACGACCGGCTCGATTTCCATGCGGCATTGCTCGCGCGTGGCACGCTGCCGCCCGCGCTGATCGGGGAGGAACTGTGGGAATGGCTGGGGGTGGACTGATGCGGGACCGTCGGGTCGTCCGGTCGCGCCGTGCCGCCCCGGCGCTGGCGATCGCGGCCGGATCCACGCTCTGCGCGTGGCCCGTGACGCGCGCCGTCGAACCGGGGATCTAACACATCATGCCCCCCGCGAGCCTGGGGCTCGAAGCCGAGGACGTCACCTTACCCGCGCCGGACAGCGTGACGATCTCGGGGTGGCGGCTCCAGGGCGCGAAGGCTGCGCCGGTCGTTGCCGTCGCCGCCCGCGGCACGGGCACCATGGCGGACAGCCCGCGCCACAGCGCATTCAGATTCCCTCGGGTTCGGGTGTGCGGGTGGTTGTCTTGCCGCCGTTCGTTGGCGAAGAAGGGGACGCGTACAGACTCTCGATCAGCCCGGCGTGGCGCTCGCGGATGACGCGCCGCCGGACCTTCAGAGTGGGGGTGAGCTCGCCGCCCTCCTGGGTCATCTCCCGGTCGAGCAGGGCGAAGCGCTTGATCCGCTCGAAGGGCGCAAGTGTCTCGTTGAGGAGGTCCATGCGCCGCTGGAAGATGGCAAGGATCTCTGGGTGCGCGAGCAACTCCCTGCGGCTGGCGAAGGGCCAGCCATTGCGGCGTGCCAGCGACTCGAGCCGTTCGAATTTCGGCACCAGCAGGGCGACGATGCATGGCCGGTGATCGCCGATGAGCACGGCCTCGGCGATCCACTTGCTGGCCTTGAGGCGGGCCTCGATGGGTTGCGGGGCGACGTTCTTGCCGCCGGACGTCACCAGCAGGTCCTTGAGCCGGTCAGTGACGTGCAGGTAGCCATCGGAGTCGAGGAAGCCCACGTCCCCGGTGTGGAACCAGCCGCCGCGCAACGCCTCCTCGGTGGCCTCCTCGTTGTGCCAGTAGCCCTGCATGACATAGGGGCTGCGGGTCAGGATCTCCCCCTCGGGGCCGATCTTGACCTCGGCGCCGGGGATGGGCGGGCCCACTGAGCCGGCCCGCTCGCGGCCCAGCGGCGTGAGGGTGATGACCGGCGAGGTCTCGGTGAGCCCGTAGCCCTCGATGATCGGGATGCCCATGGCGAGGAAGAACTCGAGCACCATGGGTTGCAGGGCGGCCCCGCCCGAGAAGCCCATCCGCAGTCGCCCGCCCATGCGGGCGCGCACCTTCGCCCCCACCAGCAAGTCGGCCAGCGGTGCAAGCGGCGCGAATGGACGGCGTCCGGCAAGGCGAGCGCGGGCCTTGCGCAGCCCCTCGCCCAGCGCCCAGTAGAAGACCCCGCGGCGCAAGAGCGGCTGGGAGCGCGCGTTCTCGAGCACGCGCATGCGGACCTTCTCGTAGAAGCGTGGCACACCCGTCATGACCGTCGGCCGGACCGCCGCCGCGTCCTCGGCCACGGTTTCGATGCTGCGGGCGAAGGCGATGGTCGCCCCGGCCGCGAGCATGGTGTAGACCCCCGCCATGCGCTCGAAGACGTGGGAAAGCGGCAGGAAGCAGAGGCTCACGTCGGAGGGGCCCAGTCTGATGACCTTCAGGCACGCCTCGGCGTTCTCCGAGATGTTCGAGTGGGAGAGCATCGTACCCTTGGGCTCGCCGGTCGTGCCCGAGGTGTAGATGATCGTGGCGAGGTCCTCGGGACCGATGAAGTCCGCCCCTTCGCGGAAGAGCAGCGGGTCGGCCGCGCGCGCCAGCGCCCCGCGACCGGTGACCAGATCCCAGCTCTTCTCGAGGGGGCCCTCCGCCAGCGCCGGTTCGATCGGGATGATGAACTCGAGCTTCGGCAGATCACGCTGGACGGCACGGACTTTGGCGAGTTGGGTGGCGTTCGAGACGAAGATCGCACGGGCCTGGGAGTCCGCGAGGATGGCCCGGCACTGCTCGGGAGTGAGCGTCGCGTAGATGGGCACGGTGACGGCGCCGGAGCCCAGAATGGCCAGGTCCGCGACCACCCATTCGTAGCGATTCTCGGAGATCAGGGCTACGCGATCGCCCCGGCGGATGCCCAGGTAGCGCATCCCGAGGCCGAGGCTCTCCACGTCGGCCTGGGCCCGGTCGGCGGAGATGGACTCCCAGCCCCGCTCGCCGCGGCGCAGGAACTGCGCGGGCTTGCGCCAGGTCGTCACCGTGTCGAGGAACAGGTGGATCAGGGTGCGGGCCATGCCGTGACCCTCCAGTCTTCCAGTGTCCGGAGTCCGGCCCCGGCACCCGGAGCTCCGTCGCAAGTGGAGCCCGCCGCCTAGGCGGTGGTTCGGGAACGGTTAGCACTATTCACGGAGGTTCCACAAGCGCGAAGTGACCGGGAGGCCCCGATGGTCCCCGGCCGGCCCCTTCCCGTTGACATGTCCGGGGGCCTGCGGGAGAGTCGGCCGGTTAGTCAGGAATTCCCGCGCAACCGGATCCACCGGGGCAACCGCACCCACGTCTGATGCGCACCCTGGAGGACGCCCCGAGGTGCGCGGGCACCCAGCGGCGCCCCCGCGGCGCGACGGAGGCCTTCATGCGCATCGCCATAGTCCCGGTCGCATGGTGTGCGGCGCTCCCGGTTCTGGTCCTGCTACTGGCTCGACCCGTCCTCTCCCAGTCCGGGCACGGTCGCTCGGACGAACTGCTTGGGCAGGCTGCCGAGCGCTGCTCACAGGGCGACCTCAAGGGCGCCCGGGCCAGCACCCTGGAGGCACTGAGCGCCTCTCCCGGGCGTTTCACGGTGCTTCACCGCCTGGCCCGGATCGAGTCCATGCTGGCCGAGGACGCTTCGGGCGAAGATGGCCGCCGGCTCGTGGCGGTCGCCGTCGAACACGCCCGCGAGGCGGTCAAGACCGCTCCGGACAGCGCGGCCGGTCACCTGGAGCTGGCGGTGGCGCTCGGGCGGCAGGCTCTCAAGGAAGGGCCCAAGACCCGGCTCGCGCTCTCGCGCGAGATCAAGTCCGAGGTGGACCGGACCCTGGCCCTGAACCCGGCCCAGGGCCGGGCCTGGCACGTCCTGGCGCTGTGGAACCGCAAGCTCGGGAGCCTCAATTTCATGGAGCGCACGATCGCAAAGACGGTCCTGGGCGGGGTTCCCAGGGGTGCTTCGATGGAGAACGCGATGGCGGACATGCAGAAGGCCATCGAGCTGGAGCCTGCCTGTGTGAACCACCGGCTCGAGCAGGGGCGGACGTTCATGCAGTTGAAGCGCAGGAGCGACGCCCGCCGCGAGCTGGAGCGCGCGGTCGCCCTGCCACCCTCGGGCAGTCCGCTCGACCCCAAGTACCAGGCCGAGGCGCGCGAGTTGCTGGCCCGGCTCAAGAAGAACTGACGCCGGCTCCGCATGACCGCCCCTGCGGTCTGGATCCTGGGCGGAATCCGCACCCCCTTCGCCAAAGCGGGGACGGCGCTCCGCCACTTGAGCGCTGTCGAGCTCGGGCGTCTGGCTGTGGGCGAATTGCTGGCACGCCACGAGTTGGACCCGGCGCGCCTAGACGAGGTCATCCTGGGCAACTGCGCCCAGCCCGCCGAGGCCGCCAATGTCGCGCGTGTGACCGCCTTGCGCGCCGGCATCCCCGAACGCGTGCCCGGTCTGACCGTGCACTGCAACTGCGCCTCCGGCATGGAGGCCGTGGGGCTGGCCGCAGAACGCATCCAGCTCGGGCGCGCGCGGCTCGTCCTGGCGGGTGGCATCGAGTCCATGAGCCAGGTGCCGCTGCTGTTCCCGCCCGAGTTCGGCGCCTGGCTCGAGGGCGTGACCAGGGCGAAGCACCCGCTCGCGCGCCTCGGCGCTGCGCTGCGCTTTCGGCCCGCGCTGTTGCGGCCGCGGCCCGCGCTGCTCGAAGCGCTGCACGACCCGGTGTGCGGGCTCGGCATGGGTGATACCGCGGAGCTCCTGGCACGCGAGTTCGACCTGGGGCGCGAGCTCCAGGACGGTTTCGCGCTCCTCAGCCACCAGCGCGCGGTGGCGGCGCGCGAACGGCTGCGCGAGGAGATCGTGCCAGTCTTCCCGCCGCCCGCCTGTGAGCTGGTGCGCGACGACGTGGGACCGCGCGAGGACCAGACGCTCGAGCAACTGGCGCGGCTTCGGCCTTGCTTCGACCGACGCAACGGCACGGTCACGGTGGGCAACGCCTGCCCGGTCACCGATGGCGCGGTGGCCCTCCTGGTCGGCGGCGAGCAGGTCGCGCGCGACTGGCCCGTGCCGCCGCTGGGGCGGGTGCGGGCCTGGACCGTCGCGGGGCTCGAGCCGCGGCGCATGGGACTGGGGCCGGTCCATGCCATCGCGCGCGTGTTCGACCAGACCGGACTCTCGCTCGGGGATCCCGAGTTGTTCGAGATCAACGAGGCCTTCTCAGTTCAGGTGCTGGCCTGTCTCGAGGCGGCCAGGTCCGCGCGGTTCGCGCGCGCGGAGCTGGGCCGCGACCGGGCATTGGGCGAGATCCCGATCGAGCGGCTCAACGTGAACGGCGGAGCCGTCGCGCTGGGACACCCGGTGGGAGCGAGCGGGGCGCGGTTGCTGCTCACGCTGCTGCTCGAGATGCGCCGTCGCGGAGCGAAGCGCGGACTCGCGGCGCTGTGCGTGGGTGGCGGGCAGGGCGCTGCCTTCGTGCTGGAGCGTGACGGATGAGCGTCTTTCGCGTCGAGTTCCTGCCGGCGGACGTGCCGGGTCGGGGTGAGGCGCCGGCCGCGGGCCCATCCGGGACGCCGGCGCAGCCGCGGGGTGAGCCAAGGGGAATCGCCCACCTCGTGATGGACGACCCCGCCCGGCGGGTGAACATTCTCGACGAGCAGGCGCTCGGGGACCTCGAGGCCGCGCTCGGGCTGCTCGAAGGCCGGCCGGACCTCGGCGGGCTTGTCGTGCGGAGCGCCAAGCCCGGCATCTTCATGGCCGGCGACGTGGAGGCGCTCGCCACGCTAACGGACCGCGCGCAGGCGCTGGCCCTGGTCCGGCGCTCGCAGGCGGCCTGCGCGCGCCTGGCCGCGCTGCCCTTCCCGACGGTCGCGGCCATCGGCGGGATCTGCCTGGGTGGTGGGACCGAACTGGCGCTGGCCTGTAGCTCGCGCGTCGCCGCGCAGGAGCCGCACACGCAGATCGGGTTGCCCGAGACCATGCTCGGCATCATCCCGGGCTTTGGCGGAACCACCCGCCTGCCTGGGCTCGTGGGGCTCTCGACCGCGCTGGACCTCATCCTCACGGGCCGCGCACTGGATGCACGGAGCGCCGAGCGCGCGGGGCTGGTCGAGCGGGCGGTGCCCGGCGTGTGGCTCATCGAACACGCGCACCGGCGCCTGGCCGAATTGGCGACGCAAGGGCGAGGCCGCGGGCGCTCGGCCACTGGCGTGCAGTGCCCGCCCGGCGACCGCTGGCGGCCGCGGGGCCTGCGCTCGTGGTTCATGGACGGCACCCCGTTCGGGCGGGGCCTGACGTTCTTGCGCGCGCGGGCGATGACCAGGGCGCGCACCGGCGGGCACTATCCCGCGGCAGACGCAGCGCTCAGCGTCCTGCACCACGGCTTCGCCCAGCTCGTCGAGGCCTCACTGCGGATCGAGGCGGAGTGGGCGAGCGACCTGATCGTCGGGCCGGTGTGCAAGAACCTGGTGCGTGCCTTCCGGCTCGCAGAGCGCGCGAGCCGGGAGCCGTTGCCCGGGATGGAAGAGGCGGTCCACGTCGAGCGGCTCCAGGTCGTGGGCGCGGGCGGGATGGGCGCCGGCATCGCCGAACTCGCCAGCCGGCGCGGGATCGAGGTGCGGCTGCGCGACAGCGACCCGGCCGCTCTGGCGCGAGCGCTGCGCACGGTGCGCGCGCGCGTCGCCGAGCGCCGGGGCCGGCCCGGGGCTCGGCGGCACGAGACCGAGGGACAGCTCGCGCGCATCTTCCCCAGTCTGGACCTGGCCGGTCTCAAGCGCGCGGATCTGGCGATCGAGGCGGTGGTTGAGGACCTGGACGTCAAGCGCCGGGTGTTCGGCGAGCTCGAGGTCCGCATGCGGCCCGACGCCGTGCTGGCGACCACCACTTCCTCGCTCCCGGTGGACGAGCTGGCTGCGGGACTCGAGCACCCGCAGCGCTTCGTCGGGATGCACTTCTTCGACCCGGTCCACCGCACGCCGCTGGTCGAGGTGGTGCGCGGCGCGAAGACCTCGGCGGTGGCGCTGGCCGCGACCGTCACGCTGGCGCGCCGGCTGGGCAAGACCCCGGTCGTGGTGAACGACGGGCCCGGCTTCGTCGTGAACCGCGTGCTGATGTCCTGCCTGCGCGAGGCGCTCCACCTGGTCGAGGATGGCTACCGCGTGGCCGACGTGGACGCGGCCATGCGAGCCTTCGGCATGCCCAGGGGGCCCTTTGAGGTGATGGATGAGCTGGGCATCGGCGTCACCGCGAACATGGCCGCGGTCCTGGGCCGCGCGTTCCCCGAGCGCGTCGCACCGGCGCCACAGCTCGAGGCCCTGGTGAAGGAGGGGTTCCTGGGACGGAGGAGTGGCGCGGGGTTCTACCGCTATTGGCGTGGCCGGCGCACGCTCGACCCGCTGGCCGTGCGCCTGCTGCGTCCGGCGCGCGAGCGCCGGCCAGCGAGCCTCGCGGCTCTCGCCGAGCGGATGACGCTCGCCCTGGTGAACGAGGCCGCGCAC
>Ga0315276_10004750_pt1 | contig 12492 bp, 10 predicted proteins | sample YL17G05_0_MG_FD_204542 | JGI IMG/M metagenome (GOLD analysis project Ga0315276, IMG submission 204542) | Sediment microbial communities from Yellowstone Lake, YNP, Wyoming, USA - YL17G05_0 | ecosystem: Environmental > Aquatic > Freshwater > Lake > Sediment | place: USA: Wyoming | collected... | reverse complement strand
TGACACTGCACCCGATTGGTGCATCTGGTTCAGATTGTTCAATTGAGCGGTCATATCCGCTCCCCCGGCCGATGGCGCGGCCGCGGGCTTGGGCTGCGCTGCCTGCTGCTGCTGTTGCGCTGCCTGCTGCTGCTGTGCTCTGTTCTCTCCGGCCTTCATGCCGATTAATAGTGCCGCTCCTCTTCCTCTCATCTAAGTACCTCTTTGTGCGATCCTTTCATTCATTACCTTCATTACCTGCTCTCCCGGTATGCGACCCTGGGTGAGCAGTTGCGCATCGGCGTCGAGCATAGCCTCCTTGAACTTGAGAGCCCACAGGTTCTCGAACAGCAGGGCTGCGGCCGAGCTGTTCTTCGGGATCATCTCGCCGATGTCCTCGATGTCATCCTCGGACAGCCAATCCCCGAGGTTACTCGTGAAGGATTTGAATGCCTCGCCCGCCTCACCACCGAGGTTCCTGGCTTCGGTGAAGATCGACCTTCCATTCTTGTCCCTGAGGATGAAAACCAGGTCGATTATCCTAATGGTGCCGTTCCTCTGCAACTTATCGAGCTCCGGTGCAATCTTCCCACTGAACTTGTTCCCCGGGAACAAGACCACAAGAAAATCAACTGGGCCCATTACCTTTTCAGACTCTTTCTTCTTTGGCGCTGTAATCCCCCCTATAAAGAATTAATGTTCCTGTTAGGAAGTCTGCATTTATAATATTTCAGTACAACTTAACTCCAAACTCTGATCGTTATTCTAGATTGCGGTTGAAGAAATTCATACACTCCGAAATCTGAGCAGAATCCGCTGTTGGCTACCTCTATTCATCCCGGCAAATAACAAATGCTAAAGAACCTGATTGTCCATGATGTATCAGTTCGCTCTCTCAGCTGAGAGCAATTCAAGGGAGGTTAGAAAAATGGGTGCAATCGCCAAGGCAGCAGTAATAAAGAACAGAAAGGATAAGAAGGACGATAAGAAGGACTGAATTTAACCCAATATGGATAAGATGGGTCGGTTCTTATGACCCTTTCCATTTATTTTTCGCATGAAGGTCAGCACTTTTTATCATCCTGGCCTACTTGGTTCTTATTTTTCCTTGCATGTTGATGTTGGAAATATGCTTCTTCCACTATCCACCCAGAGCTACGGTCACGAGTGTAATGATGAGGGCTAATAGCGCCGTCACGGACCCAGTGATAAGCTTCTTGACTATCTTCTTGCTCTGCTCCCTCCATACACCCATGAAGAATAACAGAGCAATGCCAAGGACATTCGATACTAACAGAGCTTGCAATACATCATCGATCAAGTAGAATGGGATGATCACTACGATTGCAGCACCCACTACTAGAACAAGTGCTGCACCTATTGTAATCAGGTCCTGTTTCAATGGGACCTTAACCTCCTCCGCCGCTGCAAGCTTCGTACTCACATTTTGAACTAGGTTCTTCCTCTCCACATCATCTAGATAATCGGCGAGGCTGTCATCGAACGCGCCATCAACATCAGAGGTCACAGGGCCATCGACCGCCTGCTTGGCCTGCCTGATCATCAGATTCTTCTTCTTCGCCTCATAATGCGCTTCCCAGGCGTAGAAGATCCCATCCACCAATCCCCAAGCGATGCAGCAAGCCAGGGCGCTCTCCAAGATGACGTCGAGATATCGGTCGAAGAAAGTCGGGCTAGCCCTTATCACGCTCGTGAAGCAGACCACCATCACGACGCCGAACATAGGCTCCGCGCTGAACCAGAACCTTCCCAGATAATCGGAGACCGCCAATCAAACAACCTTATTTAAGTATGAATTATCTGGATATAATTCTTTTCGTTGCGACGATTGAATTGTGTTATCAAGTGACAGATTCCTTCGGAGAAAATTAGATCAAGGAGAATAAAGAATGGTGGTCTCAGACATCAGGGCCTTTCAGACCAAGAGGGCCAGTCATTCTAGGCGATTGGGGTGTAGAGGCGGGAGATACCCTCCTTGAACTTGATCCATTTACCGCGTGCGGCATAGGACTCCAAGGTGAGTTGCTCGCTATGCTCGGCGACGTCCTTGAGGTACTTCTTGCCAATGGCCTGGGCCACCTCAGCGTCATAGATGATCACGTTGGTCTCGAAGTTCAGCTCGAAGCTGCGCACGTCGAAGTTGGCGCTGCCCACGCTGGCCACCATATCATCGATCACGCACACCTTGGCATGGATGAAGCCAGGCTTGAACTCGTGCACGTACGCCCCGGATTTCAGCAGGCTGGCGGCATTGAAGGTAGATATCCAGAACACGAAGGGGTGGTCCGGCTTGCATGGAATCATGAGATGCACCTCCACGCCCGACCGCGCCGCCATCTGCAGGGCCGCCATGATAGGTTCGTCCGGCACGAAGTAGGGTGTTTGGATGTAGATCTTCTTCTTGGCCGAGGAGATCATCTTCAAATAGTGCTGCTCGATCGGATTCTGTTCCGTGTCCGGGCCCCCCGAGACGATCTGCACCGGGCTCTTCCCTTGGCCCACCGCTTCCGATAGGTAAGGGGTGATCATGATGTCGTCCTTTGCGGCGAAGTTCCAATCTTGAATGAAGCGCGCCTCCAGCGCGATGGCTGCCCCACCCCGTATGACCACGGCGTCGTCCCGCCAGGGCCCGAGCGGCCCTCGGCCCGTGTATTCAATGCCGACGTTGAAGCCACTGCAGATGCTTGTCTCGCCATCTGCCACAAGAAGTTTCCGATGGTTTCGGTTGTTTATGCGCGTGTTGATTGCCCTGATCCAGGAGGGGAAGAACTCGGCCGTCTTGCCCCCCGCGTCCCTAAGTTCGTTGAAGAACTTCCGGGGCAGCTTGTGGCAGCCCACTGCGTCATACAGGAGCTTGACCTCCACTCCCGCCTTCGCCTTGGCCGCGAGCTCGTGCACCAGCTTCTTTCCGAGCTCATCGTTGCGGATGATGTACATCTCCATGTGGACGAAACGTTTGGCCTTGGATATCTCCTCGAACATAGCCTGGAAGAACTCGTCGCCATCGTTGATGTAGCGAACCTGGTTGTCCATGGTGACGAAGCTGTGGTTGGTGTTGAGCAGCATGCGCGCCATCTGGACGTTCTCGTGCAGGGTGCTCTCATAACTCTCCGATGTAAAGGCCAGGGTCTTCCGCTGCTGACGCAGGAGCTCAACTACCTTTGCGTCCTTGACCCCCTTACTCTTGAACATTTTCTGCCTGCGATAGTCGCGCCCGAAGAAGATATAGAATATTAGCACGAATATCAAAGGCAAGATCAGGAAGGCAGCGAGCCAGATATATATCGAGGTGACCTTGCGAGGACTGATGAAGATAATGGTGATCAGGATGAGAATCGAGTTGATGACTAGGAACAATATGATAAGATTGTCGAGGACGTAATTCGTCAGGTCCAATAATGCCATGCGTTTTGATTTACGAGATATGTTATTAATGATTGCTATGTGGAACGAGGCTAAGTTTGACCAGGAATCCCTCAGCGCCCGAGCCTCATGACATCTCGATATGAACTCTCACGACTCCCTTGTAGGATGCTTGATGAGAAGCTCCGATCAGGATTTTGAATCTTCCAATGGTTCAATGGCCGGGGTTTCCATTGGCTCTTCTGCCTCGACTTGGGAATCGGCCCTTAAGCCATGTTCTTGAGGGCTTCAGCGGCATCATCCAATTTCTGCCTGGGTATCAGTCTGCAAGCCCAAATAATCCATGAATGCCTTTGACGTCTCGGAGTTGTCCATGAGATTCGAACCTCCGTCAAATGGCAGAAGTAAATATTGATTTGATGAATTTCTTAGCTGGAACAATGGAAGCTGCAACGCCATATTCGAGTCGTACGCACCCGACGTGGCCGGGAATTGGCTCAGGTATCTCTCATGTCGAGCAAGGCCTCTTCGACTGTATCCTTGAAACGATCCCTGCCGACCAATTCTACCAGTCCCTGCTTCTCCATGTCCCTCATCGTCAATGTATGCACACCAACGAAAGTAACCCTCACATCCTTCTCCTTGGCCTCCTTGACCACCTTCTCAAGTGCGCGAGCTGAACTGATGTCCAGGATGCGGGTGTGGGTCTCCATGTCCACGATTAGCAGCTTCGGTTTCGGCTCCTCTCTGATCAGGCGTTGCAAGTGCGCCCTGATCACTGGTGCGTTGGCGTAGAAGATAACCGTGTTCAGCCGGAGGATCTTCACTCCCTCTATCTCCTTGGCCTCCGGATGCAAGCCGAGGTCCTTGAACCGGCCATCAGGCATCTTTCCGAGCAGGGAGCCACGTTCATTGCTTACCCTCCAGATGAGCAGGCCCATGGCGAAGACGATTGCCAACAATAGGCCCACCAGCACCTCGAAGAACAGGACCCCGAACAGCGCTAGCATGGCGAAATAGAAGTCGATGCGCTGTATCCTGTAATAGCTGGCCATCAGCCTCACCTTCAAAGCCCCCTTCACGGCGAAGATGACGATCACACCCAGAATGAACTCGGGGAGATAGTAGAACACCCCGGTCAGGAAAAGAAGCGTGACCAATACCATCAGCCCCGCCACGATGAGGGTCATTTGGGACCTGGAGCCGCTATTGTTGCCCACATGAGAGGCAGACATGCTCACCCCCGTGCCAATTCCTTGGACGAAGCTGGAGCCGATATTGGTCGCGGCCACGGCGATCAACTCCTGGTTTGGATCTACTTCCTCATTGTGCTTCTCTGCCACCTCATCCCCGATGGCCACGGATTCCGAGAAGCATACGAAGGCGATGCCGATGGAGGCAGGTATGACAAGGAAGATCAGGTCGGGGTTCAGCACCGGGACTGAGAACGTGGGCAGCCCTGCGGGGATGGTTCCCACCAATTCGACTCCCCGGGACTCCCAATTCAAGAAGTAGGCGGCGCCAAGGCCGATGATGAAGAGCAGCAGCACGGCAGGGATCTTCTTGAAACGCTCTTCAAGCACATACAGGATGATCACCGCGATAATGGACAGGCCCAAGGTCAAGAGGCCAATCTGACCAAGCTCGCCGACGATATGCCAAAGCTGCTCGAAGAAGTTGCCAGACCCTTTTTCCACGCCAAGCAGCTTAGGCACCTGGCCGATGATGATGGTCAATGCCAGACCGAACAAGAACCCCTTCATTACCGGATAAGAAATGAAATTAGCCAACAATCCGAGGCGTAAGACCGCCATGATGAGGAGCATTAGGCCAGTCAGGAGAGTGATGGTCACGACCGCCGCTAGGATATCTTCGTACTGCGTGAGGGCCAGAGTGGCGATGGCCGTGGCGACAAGAAGGGCCATGGCGCTAGGGGTACTGACCACCGAACGATGCCCGGAACCGAAGACAGCGTAAAGAAAAAGTGCAATGAGAATAGCGTAGAGGCCGTGCTGCGGCTCGACCGCAGCCACACCAGCAATGCCCATCGACTCCGGGATTATCAGGCCGGCGACCGCGATGCCCGCGATCAGGTCGAAGCGAATGTCCTTCCGTTTGTATTTCGGCAGCCATGTCAGGATCGGGAGCAGGTGCTTGATTTTGCTTCCAGCCCCCTTTCCCTGAGCTTTGGTCATCATCCAATAACCATTATGTTAACCAATAAATGTTGTTCTCATCTCCTCTGCTCCCTACCTCGACTCGTCCTTACACGCCATAAAAAGAAGAAGTATAGAGTCTCCCGCCCTCGACCAGAGATTTCGATTAAGGCCTGGCTCTCCACGAACGCACTTATCGAACAACGATAAAATCATAAGGAAGACCGGCCAATGATAATAGCCACAGCTCCACATAGCAAATCAAAACATCCAAGGGCGGCCTCGTTTCGTTAGCCTGATTATACCTGCCCGATGATATTAATACCAGTCGCGCAAATACAATTCTCAAGCGATCAACCGTTCTAAGCCTTAGGTGGAGCCAATGTCCAATGCAATCGCGGCGTTCCAGAAGCGATACATGTCATATGGTTCCTGGCTATCCGAGTGGCTTTACGGTTTCATCATGGTCGCCGTCGTGACTGGGATGCTCAATGGATTTAGTGGCATTGACCCTCAATTATTCCGCGCAGAATTAACACTATGGCTGGTTATTGTCACCTTCGGTGTCAACATCACCTGGGGCTTGATCGACGGGCTTACTGTCATCTATGGGGGACTTACGGACAAGGCGGACCAGGAGAAGCTTATCGGGCAGCTAAAAAAGGATAGGAATAACCCAGAATTAAGAGGGAGGCTAATGGACCTGTTGGGGGATACGGTCGCGGATTATCTCTCCGATGAGAACAAGGAGGCATTGCTGGACCGCATTATTGATGAAGGCCCGGAGCACAAGAAGAGATACACCTTGACGAAGGAGGATCGCAGAATCCTGCTTGCCACTGCCTCGTGTGACATCCTCGCTGTTATCCCCGTAATCCTCCCGTTCATTGTTCTAGGTTTTGTCCCGCTTGCCCTTACGCTTTCTCGGCTGATCGCTGCAATCGCCATCGGATTCATCGTGTACCGCTATGCGGAGCATACTGGTCGTCGGAAATGGCTTGCGGCAGGTATTTTCTTCGTGTTGACGCTCATCATGATGGTGGTCACATTCTACTTCGGCTGGTGAGAACGGGTCAGAGCAGTAGTTGTATTATGAACCATACCTACAGCCCGAATCTCACCGCATCATGATAGGTCCCGGATTTCTCTCCCAATCTATCTTTTCGCCTCTTTCAATTTGATAGGGATAGAACCAATGAATAGCATATTTCGTTTGTTAATGCTCACCAGCTTAGACGCGCATTAGCCCTGCAAGGCTGTCGTTGAAGTCACCTCCCCAAACGCGCACTTATAGCTGGTGATGATCTGGGCATTCGTGGGCATCGCCGTTGACCAAAGCTCGACCCAGATCATCGTCACCCTGACATTAGCAAGCGCGGTGGTTGCTGTAATCGCTTTGGTTACGAGCATCCTCTGCTCTAGGACGAGACCGACAGCCAAAAGCACTAGCTGAACGCCATCAGTCTAAGGAATATCAAAGAAATTGTGAAACTGCCCGGGGACCCAAATCAGGTCAAGCTCTAGCTCCGAGACCGCCTCAATAACGGTAAAGCGCAGCGCTCTTGCCAAACTTTTCGTGTCCCGATTTCCATAAATGCTTTTATATCTTTATTGGACCGTTTAACTTTCCACGCCGTAATTGACAATATTCTCGAGGGATTCATTTGGTGGCATTGGGCAACATATCGAGATTGTTTGTGATGTACAAGAAATCCTGGCGGTTCATTCTGATCTCGCAGCTCTTCGTGCTGGCCAGCAGCACGGTCATCATCCTCATCCCCTATGAGGTCCAGAACCTCATCAACGATGGCGTCCTCCAAGTTGTGCCAAATGAAGATGCGATCATCAACTCGGTCATTACGATCCTCTTGCTGGCCTTCCTCTATGCCATCTTCATCTCGATAAACATCATGATGGCGGTGGCCTTCTCCGAAGGAACGGCCGACTACCTGCGCAGGAAGACCTTCGAGAAGGTCCAGACCTATTCCGTTAAGAATTATGACGAGCACTCCACCGGAGAATTGATGAGCCGGTTGAACAACGACATTTACCAGATCAATATGGCCGTGCAATTGGCCATGCGCTTCCTTCTGGCGGCGCCATTCACCATCATCATCGCGGTCGTCGCCGTGCTCTTGTTCAGCCCGGACCTGGCCTGGATATTCCTCATCGTCATACCGCTCATGGCGGTGGTGCTGTGGCTGGTGGCCCGGCGGCTGCAGAAGCAGTACAAGGAGCGCCAGAATAAGTTGGACGCATCGAACAACCGGCTGCAGGAGAATTTCTCTGGCGTAAGGGTGGTCAAGGCCTTCATGAGGCAGGATCATGAGAAGGAGTCCTACGAGAAGGCCAACAACGACTACCGCTTGGCTGCGCTCGCTCCCATGAGGACGCAGTATTGGATCCTGCCTAGCATGTTCGCCATCATCGGCGTCTCCACGGCTATCGCCGTTTGGGTAGGCGGGCAAGCGGCCTTCACCGACCCGACCAAGGTGGGCGCTCTGGTTGCTTTCAGCCAATATCTGCTGATGATCCTGATCCAGATGTTCAACCTCTCGATCCTGCTACCCCAGCTCTCCTCGGCGGACATCTCGGCAGGCAGGATCCGCGAGCTCCTGAAAGTGGAACCGGACATCAAGGACCCCGCCGCACCCAAGTCGATAGACCCAGCTAAGCATAAGGGGCGCGTGGTGTTCGAGAATGTGGCCTTCAAGTATGGCAGCGGGGACGAACCTGAGACGGTCAAGAACATCAGCTTCGTGGCCGAGCCGGGAGAGACGGTCGCCTTCTTAGGGTCCACTGGATGTGGCAAGTCGACCCTGATCAACCTCATCCCGCGTTTCTACGATGTGACCGCAGGTAAGATAACAATCGATGACATTGACGTCAAGGACTTTCCACAGGAAATTCTCCGGCAGATCGTCGTTCCCGTATTGCAGGAATCGATCCTGTTCTCTGGCGATGTACGAGAGAACATCAAGATGGGAAAACCCGAAGCCACGGACGATGAGATGCAGGTGGCGGCCAAGGCGGCCGATGCCCACAAGTTTCTGACCTCGACTCCAGAGGGCTACGACCGCAGCGTGTCTCGCCGCGGGACCAATTTCTCCGGTGGACAGAGGCAGCGTCTGTGCATCGCCCGGGGCATCTGCGCCATGCCCAAGGTCCTCATCCTGGACGACAGCACAAGCGCTGTGGACGTGGCCACCGAGAGCCGCATCCAAGAGGAGATGAAGAAGGTGCTGGGGGAAACCACCACCTTCGTCGTCGCACAGAGGATAAGCACCGTTCTGACGGCCAACAAGATCATCCTGCTAGAGAACGGGGAGATCAAGGCCATAGGTAACCACGAGTCCTTGATGAAGGAAAGCGAGCTCTACCAGGAGATTTTCAATTCGCAGCTCGGTGGCCTGCGCCAGGAGGATGTGGCATGACCAAGGCCAAGGATCCAAAGGCCGCGACCAAGAAGAGCGGCACCTTGATGCGCATGATTCGCTACCTGGCCATCAAGAAGGCCAAGCTGATCGGCACCATCGTCCTCCTCGGCATCGGTACATTCTGCTTTATCATGGGCCCCATCCTGGTCGGTCAGGCGGTCAACCTGATCAGCACAGAGGGCACCGTTCAGGAACTGCAGGACATGGTCGTTCTGATGGTAGTCCTGGCAGTCACCGCCTTCGGCACACTGTTCGTCGCCTATCGTTGGTTGGCGGATATGGCCCAGAATGCGCTCTATAAGATGCGCAAGGAGCTTTTCGACCATGCACAGGAACTCTCCCTTAACGTATTCGATCGGCAGCCCATCGGGGAGCTGATGAGCGGCGTGACCAACGATATCGATGCCGTCGCTGCCTTGTTCCAGGGGCCGCTGGGCAGTATCTTGTTAGGCATATTCCTGCTGATCATCATCGCCGTGGCCATGATCATCCTCAACCCCACCATGGCCTTCGTGGCGCTGCTGGTGGTCCCGGCCATCGTGGTCCTCATCTGGGGCATGGGCCGCCTGGCCAATCCGATGTTCAAATTAATGCAGCAGGGCCTAGCGAACCTGAGCGGGTTCGAGGAGGAGACCCTGGCAGGCTCGAAGACCGTCATCGCCTACCGCTACCAGGAGAAGAGGGTTGATGACATGGACGGCATCAGCAGGGACACCCGCAATGTGGGCGTAAAGTCCCAGAGCCTCGGGCTGCTCATAGGGCCGCTGATCGCCCTCTCTGCGTACATCGGCGTGGCCATCGTATCCTTGGTAGGTTCCAACATGCTCATCAAGGACAGGATCGACATCGGGGTCCTGGTCACCTTCATCAACCTCTCGGTGATGCTGATCCTCCCGCTGATCACCATCTTCTTCAACTATAACTACGTCCTCAAGGCGTTGGCCGGGGCGGTAAGGATTTTCAAGTTCCTGGACGAGAAGCCGATCATCTTCGACAAGACAGACGCCCAGGAGCTGCCGGAGATCAAGGGAGAGGTGGTCTTCCAGGACGTCGACTTCAGCTATGTGAAGGGACGCAAGATACTGAAGAAGAATACCTTCACGGCCAAGCCCGGAGACGCCATCGGTCTCTGCGGCCCGACCGGCGCTGGCAAGAGCACCATCATCAACATCCTCACCAGATACTACGACATCGATTCGGGGAGCATCACCGTCGACGGCCATAGCATCTATGATGTGACGCAGAAGAGCTTGAGGAGCCAGATCGGCGTGGTGCTGCAGGAGGCCTTCCTATTCTCCGATACGGTCATGAACAATCTGAAGTACGCCCGCGAGGGCGCCACTGATGAGGAATGTATCGCCGCGGCTAAGAAGGCGAATTGCGATGAGTTCATCAACCATCTCCCGCAAGGATATAACACCGTTCTCACCGACCGAGGAGCGAACCTGAGCCAAGGCCAAAGACAGTTGCTCACCATCGCCCGGGCCATGGTCGCCAACCCCAAGATGCTCATTTTGGACGAAGCCACGAGCAACGTGGACACCCGCACGGAGAAGCTCATCCAGCAGGCCATGAAGGAGCTGCAGAAGGGCAAGACCAGCTTCGTGATCGCCCACCGCCTGAGCACCATCAAGGACTCCAACATGATATTGGTCATCAATGAAGGGGAGATCGTGGAGCGGGGAACGCACGAGGAGCTCATGGGGAAGCGCGGCTTCTACTACGACCTGTTCATGAGCCAGTACAAGGGGAAGGTCTCCTCCGTATTGCCAACCGCCGGACCAGCGGTGGCCAAGGGGGCGGCTCCATGACCGGCCGGGACAAGTTCACCCCCGATGAATGGGAATCGCTGGTAAAGGCCGGGGTCATGGTCGGACAAGCGATCATCATCTCGGACAAGCCGCGCCGGGCGAGGAAGGAGCAGCGCATATTGAGGAAGGCGTTCGCGAGGACGGCGGCGAACTATCCGGGGAACGAGCTCATCATGGCGATATCGCCTGAGGCCGAAAGGGTGGCCAAGGAGCGCATCGACGCCAAGACCCTATTCCAGCAAAAGGACATCGTCATCGAGGGCTTCATGAAGGAACTTAACAGGGTGGGCAAGATCCTGGCCAAGGCGGAGGAGAAGGAGGCCAGGGAGTTCAAGCTCTGGCTCACCAACGTCGGCGAGGTGACCGCCCTGGCGGTGAGGGACGAGGAGCTGGCCAACATCGGTCTCCCGGGGGAGGAGATCAGCAAGGCCGAGAAGAAGATCCTCAAGCAGGCGGCGAAGGAGCTGGTGCTTGTGCCATACACCGTGGACATGAACCCGGTGCACTCCAAGAAGCCGAGCCGGGCGGAAAGGAAGAGGCAGGCCGCAGAAAAGAAGTGAGATAGTCCTCGAACAAGATTCCGCGGCCCTCGCTCCTAGGCTCCCTTTAGTTGCTCTCTGGCCTTGACGATCTCCGCCATCTGCTCCTCGGTGACCTTGGGGTATTTCATATGCAGCCCCTGGATGTTTGTGGTCACGATGTCCGCCACGAGCGCGCGGGCTGCCCACTTATGGTCCGCCGGTATGATGTGCCAGGGGGCCCACTTCGTGCTCGTCTCGCTGAGCATGGCCTCATACGCCTTCGTGTACTCGTCCCAGAACCCGCGCTCCTTTAGGTCGCCCGCCGAGAACTTCCAGTACTTATCCTCGTCCTCGAGCCGCTCCAGCAGCCTCCTCCCCTGCTCCTCCTTGGACACGTTCAGGAAGAACTTCAGGATCAGCGTCCCGTTGCGGCTGAGGTGCCTCTCGAAGGCATTGATGTCCTTGAACCGGTCATCCCAGAACTTGCCTCCTTTCTTCCCGGGAGGCAGACGCTGGGCCTCGAGCAGTTCCGGATGCACCCGGACCACCAGCACGTCCTCGTAGTACGAACGGTTGAAGATGCCAATCTCCCCCTTCAAGGGGAGGGCCTTCGAGTAGCGCCAGAGGAAATTATGTCCCAGCTCCTCGGGCGTGGGGACCTTGAAGCCCTGCACCCTGCACCCCTGGGGGTTCACCCCGGACATGACATGCCGGATGGTACCATCCTTCCCAGCCGCATCTAGCGCCTGCAGGACGATCAGGACGGAACGGGAACCGTTGGCCCATAGCAGCTCCTGGGCAGTAGCCAGTCCCCGGCGGTTCTCCTCCAGTATCTTGGCGGCCGCCTCCTTGACGGCCTCCTCCCCGGCATCCTTGAGCTCCTCGTTCTGGGCCCAGCCAGTCTCATAGTCGTCCAGGTCGACCTTGCTTCCCTCTTTCACCTTCAGTTTTCGGAGTAATTTGTTCTTAATCATATCGATTCCCTCGAGGACTCGTATCTTGTTATCTCCAACTCGATTGATATTAAGTGATTGACACTTATTCGCCGACTCACATATTATGCATTCTCTAGACATTCATTGGGAGGCTTAAGGCTCCCGTGTTGTCCAACTTATGAACGTATCTTGGGCATATTGAATGTATCGAAGTTTGCGCCTCATCCGCCAACATCGGGTAGTGTTCCCTGACGCCCGCGCCATCAATA
>Ga0315276_10004749_pt1 | contig 12493 bp, 16 predicted proteins | sample YL17G05_0_MG_FD_204542 | JGI IMG/M metagenome (GOLD analysis project Ga0315276, IMG submission 204542) | Sediment microbial communities from Yellowstone Lake, YNP, Wyoming, USA - YL17G05_0 | ecosystem: Environmental > Aquatic > Freshwater > Lake > Sediment | place: USA: Wyoming | collected... | reverse complement strand
GTTAGAAGTAAAAGAGACAAATTTATTCCAGAATGCAGTAAGAAGATATATGAAGAATATATGCAAATAATTGAATCCAAGAAAATGACACTGCTAACGACATTTGAAGAATATAAAAAGAAAGTGCGGCATAAAAAACTAACTATTAAATGTTCTAATGGACATGTGTTTAAGCGTGTTTGTGAACGAATTAAAACTAATTCAACCTGTCCTGATTGCGAAGGGACTTCAAATAGAGGTGGTGCATTTAAAGAAAAGCTAGAAAAGAAGGGATGGGCTTATATATCTGGAGAATATGTAAACAAAAAAAGTATACTAACCGCAGTATGTAGACATGGAAAAGAAGAAACCAAACCATATTTTTGGTTAAGGCTTAATAATTGCTCTTGTTGATTGCTTAACTGTGTTAATTTTCTTCACTAAACTATACTTCCCTCTACTCCCATAAACAGTAAAGCCTTCTTTTTCATACAGATGAAGCATTTGTTTTTCACAAGCCATAGCCCTCAAGTCAACTTCATCTTTTAAGTATTTTGCTCTTGCTGCGAATAGTTTTGAAGCCAAGCCTTTCGACTGATATTTTTCGCAAATATATAACTGGTTCAAATAGACATAGCTCTTTTTTTTAAAGGCGGCACAAAAGCCAGCGACTTGCTTTCCGTTAAAGGCTACCCACCAGATACTTTCTTTGTCATTGTATAAAGACTCCCCGAATATCTTTACGAATTTTTTGTCAGCAAAAAACGGCCCCATAACACCATAAAAATATTCATTTTGTTCGAGTTCAGGATATGCTTTAATTTGCATTAACTTCTCCTTCTAAACTTGATATAAGGTATCATGTTTGACTGGCTTTTGAAGGGAAAAGTATGATTGAAAGTAAGTTAATTTTTGTTTGTTTGACTACAACCAATGGAGATTATATTAGAATTAATGCAGAGTATATTGTATTTTATCACAATCATGAAACTGGATCGTGTGTTAAATTAAAAGATAATTCTTTGGTGTATGTGATAGAAACCCCAAATCAAATTGATATAAGTCTTCGTTTTTTAGGATGCCACATTTATGGATGTTCTAACAGCTACGCTAAAACGACTTGAAATTTTATTTACGGATTTTGAAAACATTTACTTTTCAGTATCTGGCGGTAAAGACAGTTCTGTATTGGTTCAACTAGCCAATAGAGTAGCACAAAAATTGAATAAAAAGTTTGATGCTTTATTTTTAGATCAGGAAGCGATTTCTAAGTTTACTATAGCACATATTAATGAACTAAAAGAACTTTCACAAATCAGAAGGTTTTATCATATTTGTTTACCTTTGGAAGAAGACAATGCTTGTTCGGTGTTTGAGCCGCAATGGATTATGTGGGATAAGGATTGCAAGGATCGTTGGGTAAGGGGGCTACCACAAACACCCGATGTGTTTCATGAAGATAACCACCCTTTCAAATTGTTTAAAAAAGGGATAAGTGATTTAGAATTCTATCCGATGTTTTCTGATTGGTATCAAGAAGCGCATGGTGGGCCTATAGCCAACGTGATAGGACTTAGAGCCGACGAGAGTATCCAGCGAAGGGTCTTCCTTAACAATCGTTACAATGAAACCTATAAGGGTTTACGGTGGTCTTTACATCAATCTAAAAACACTACTGGCAACGAATACATTTATAAATTTTATCCTCTCTTAGACTGGTCGTTTGCTGACATATGGGCTTGTGTAGGACAATTAGATTTAAAGTTCAATCCTATTTACGAGTATATGTTCAAAGCAGGGATGCCATTTGTTGATATGCGAATATGCCAACCTTTTGGAATAGAGCAAAGAAAAGGACTTCAACTTTTTGCTAAGACAGAACCTGAGACATGGGAAAAAGTTCTTAATAGGGTATCTGGAGCTAATTTTGGATCACTGTATGCTAAGACAAAACTATTGGGTCATTTAAAAACCAACAAACCTAAACAGATGACCTGGGAGCAGTATTGTTGTTTTTTGATTGAATCGTTATCACTAACGAGTATAGAAGTAGCCAAATGGTATGCTGATAAGATTGAAGTCACTTTGAAATATCATAAACAAAAGTATAACCAAGACATTACAGATGCTATGGTAAATAAAGGTAAGGAATATATATCGTGGTGTTACGTTTCTAGAGTTTTAGAAAAAAACGACTTCTGGTGTAAAAAACTATACTTCAAAGAATCAAAAGCAGGATATGCTCTATTAGAGAAGTTGAAAGCTAAAAATGTTGAACTTTAACTGTAAAAATATAATTTTCGTCGATATCGATCTGGTAGAAGCTAACGATTACAACCCTAATTTTGTAAGTCAAATTAACATGGACTTACTTAAACTTTCAATAGATCAAAATGGATTCTGTTACCCTATTGTAGTTATCTATGATACCGACAAGGAAAAATACGTCATCATTGATGGCTATCACCGGTATAAAATATTGAAGGATCATTACAAATCAAAGATAGTTCCAGTTATTGTCTTAGAGCATTCGATCAACGAGAGGATGACTTCTACGGTTCAATTCAACAGAGCAAGAGGAATCCATAAAATCGATGGCGATGCTAATATAGTAGTTACGCTATCTAAGAACGGAATGACTGATTCCGATATTTGCAAATACCTCGGCATGAGTTTAGAAGAAGTTTTAAAATTAAAGCAATCTACTGGTTTGAAGGATGCCTTTTTAGATCATAAATTTAGTGATAGTTGGGAAGAACTGAAAGAAAAGCTATATAGATCTGAAAAGTAAAACAATCTTATTTTATTAACATCTATAACAAAATAAAATAAGAGGGTTTGTATGTATAAATTGCTTATTTGCTTATGCATATTAATGTCTAGTTGTGGGCCTACACAAAAAGTTACAATATTGCCAGAAACACCTAGAACCACATCAACAACTGAACCAACCGAATCTAAAATTACACCAAACAAACCAAATATAAGTTCCTCTCTTTTTATAACAACTAAAGGGGTTGATTTTTATCTTAACAATCAAATTTATTATTTCAGTGGAACAAACCAATATTATTTGTTTTACAAGTCACAAAAAATGGTGGATGAGGTAATCGAAGCAGCGGCTAACATGAATCTCAATTCTATTAGAACTTGGGGCTTTTGTGATGGTGTAAGTAAAGATGGTTATTCATTTCAACCTAGCCCTAGAGTTTACGATGAGGCTACTTTTAAGAAAATGGATTACATCATCTACAAAGCATCAAAACACAATATTAAACTGGTTATTCCCTTTGTAAACAATTGGGATGATATGGGGGGTATGCTTCAATACGCAAAATGGGCGGGTACTTCTAACCATGACGATTTTTATGTACATCCTTGGATCAGACAGGTTTATAAGGATTATATTCAATATTTTTTGAATAGAACAAATAGCATTACTGGAATCGTTTATAAAAATGATCCTACAATATTGATGTGGGAACTTGCAAACGAACCTCGTCGCCAATCAAACAACGGAGTTGATTTTCAGTTGTGGGTAGAAGAAATGTCACAGTTTGTTAAAAGCATCGACTCTAATCATTTATTATCAATTGGGGATGAGGGTTTTTTTGGTGATGTTCCTAATGGTGACTGGATGCATAACGGTAGTCAGGGAACTGATTTCATCAAAAACAATCAAACTAAAACTATTGATGTCGCTACGTTTCATATATATCCAGATCCTTGGGGTTTAAATGAGCAGCAAGCAAAAAAATGGATTGAAGATCATATCGTAATAGCTAAGAAAGTATTGGGCAAGCCAGTATATATGGGAGAATTTGGAATACAAAATAAAGGAACTAGAGATCGCATTTATAGTGAATGGTACGATCTCTCAATATCAAGAGGAATGTCTGGAATAATGTTTTGGTTACTGAGTGGTCATCAAGATGATGGTTCGTTGTATCCTGATTTTGACGGTTTTACTGTTTACCCCGATAGTAGTACAAGCTCAATTATCCGAAATAAAAGCGAGATTTTTTTAAATAGATTTCTTGATTGAACTACCTTAAATCCGTTGTTACCTTAAGCATATCACAAAACTTTAACAACGGAGAAAGTATGAGTTCACTTTTAGAAATCACCGATGCGACTTTTTATCAACTTATGGATAGCGACAAACCTGTTTTAGTAGATTTTTGGGCTGATTGGTGTCAGCCATGTTTACGGCTTACATCTGTTCTAGAAAATTTAGCAAATGAATATAATGGTGAGGTTGTTTTTGCTAAATTAAATGTTGATGAAAGTATAAACACAGCAAGAGAATATGGCATTAGATCGATTCCCCATATGTTATTAATTAAAAGTGGTGAGATCGTGGATACCTTAATAGGTAATCATTCCAAAGAAAAAATTGGTTCCTTCATTGAAAAAAATATAGCATATACTTGACATTCAATTTTCAATGAAGTAATCTTCTTTTGTTGAGAAGGTTCCCCAGTGTTTGCATACAAGCGTATTTCGGTTCAATTCCGAAGTCCCCCACAGTATGGGGGGCTTGAGTAACGGTAACTCAGCAAAGTAAAGCAAGTATAACTTGAACCTCTCAACAAATTTCTTGCCATTTAATAAAAACCCAGTTAAATTTAAAAAATGGTCGAGTGGTGGAATGGTAGACACACAGGACTTAAAATCCTGCGCTTGCAAAGGTGTGCGAGTTCAAGTCTCGCCTCGACTACGCTCACTCATACAGTCATAGATATAGATAGCCTAGTTTTTAACTTGGCTATCTTTTTATGAATTACATGAAACTATAATCCTGCTAAATGTCCTTCGGTAATGAGCTTTAATAAACCATCCTCGCTTAGATGCATTAAAAACTCGATGCTATTTTGGTTTGCTGGTGTAATATAGGATTCGATTGTGATTTTTTCTTTTTTACTTTCTTCTATAAAAAACTTATAATTTTCAGCTACCTTATTTATTTTTTCTATTGTTTTTTTAACTTCTGCGATATGTTTGGCATATGCGTTATAGTATTCGATTGCAAAAGGTTGAAGTTCATACTCGTCCTCAATCTCTTTGTATGCCTCAAAAAGAACTTTGAAATCTTCTTTTAACCGTGTGATCGCAATATTAATGTTTCTCAGCCTTCGTTTGGTTAAACTAGTGATAGTTGCCGCTGCAATGTTTAAGACGTTCTTAGCACCTTCAGTCCATTCTGAGAGTGTCTCAATTACAAATGTGAGATATTCGTTGATTACCGTGTTGTCTTTAGTCATATGCACCTCTCAAAGTAGATATCGGTAGGTTCTGGTCATAGGTTAACAATGACTACACCCATATTCAATTCAAATTCTAGGCAATCTATTTTTTTAATATAAACAGTATATTATAAAAATTTAACTGTCCATAAGTTAAACACTGACATAAGTTATATACAGAATCATTGATTAATAGATGGGGCTGAGTGGAATCGAACCACCGACCTTACGGTTATCAGCCGTATGCTCTAACCAACTGAGCTACAGCCCCATGAATTAAATGGCAGTAGTAAGAATCGAACTTACCTGACCCCTAAGAGTAACAGATTTACAGTCTGCACTAGCTCCATACTAGACTATACTGCCCAAGATGTGTCGCCTGAGATTTGAACTCAGTCCTAAACCGTCACAGGGTTTTATGCTACCAATACACTAGCGACACCATACAAACAAAAACCCCGCTTTTGGCGGGGTCTTAGTTCCAAATAAAAAATACCACCCCGCTACTGGAAAGCTCCAATAATGTAGATCGAATGGTAATAATAAAAACGCATAAATTTCTCCTTACTTAAAAACTAACACAGAAACACATTTTTTGCAAGTCTTGGTTATTTTTCTTATGTAAGAATAAGGAAATATTATGCATAAACTAATTGCTGCCCTTCAAAAAATAATAATTCGATCTGATTTCAAAAGTGTCAAGACCAAGTTTTTGGATCAAACTATTGCTGAAGAAGATATTGAAGATTCTTTTGAAAGATTCAAAAAACTAAAAGATCAGCATAGAATAGAGAAGGAAGATGATAAGAATATCGATTTTTGGGGGGGACAACCTTTTGAGAATTTCATTCAGTTTATAGAAACATTAGAAGGTACTACGACTAAACGACAGATTAAAAAAGCTCCCTGGAAAATGGAAACCCCTGTAGGTGCCGATAAAGTCGCTGAGAATACTGAATGGGTAGTTTATCGGGTGAATACTTTTGAGGCTTCTCAAAAACTTGGTACTAGGAATTGGTGTATTTCTCGAAATGAAAAGCATTGGGATACTGAAACAGAAGGCCGACAATTTTATTTTCTACTCTCTAAAACTAAGAGCTATAAAGAACTAAACAAGGAAGAAAAAAGCGGTCACATTGAATATGAAGATGTATGGCATCGAATAGCCTTGCAAGTAGATTCTGATGATGGTGATAATAATACTTGGTGGGATGCTGATGATGAATATCACAACAAGCCCAAAGTAGAAAATATACCAAAATTTGAATTAGACTCCCCAAGCTCCTCCTTTACATGTAAATCTGATTTTGGTACACAAAAATTAAATTCAACAACTTTGCAAGATGCTATCGATGAAGCAAGAAAAATACTTCTTACTTGGTATACAAGTGAACGGGATTATTATAGTAGACTTCCCGATGAAACAGAGCTTGTTGATTATACTATTTATATGGCTGGCACTAAAAAGCATACTGGTACAGTTGAAATAGAAGGTAAGTTCTCACTTTTAAGAGATACTCTCGCAGATGAAGATATTTTGGGTTCTGATCCTAAAAAAAGACATATAGCTGTATTTCGCAAAGAAGATGAACACGGTGGGCAATGGTATTTTCTCAAAGGTAATGGAAAAGATGATCCAATTTATGAAATAGATGAAAATGACGCAATCTGCTTTTTATTGCAATGGAACAGTGGCAAAGAGGGCGATCTAGAGGCTGAACAAGAATGGTTTCATGAAAATAACATATTGTATAAGTACAAAGATGATTATTATTTGTATGATGAGGATGACTATTCATTGTATGAAAGAACTTGTGAAAAGGGTCATACTGTTAGGTCAATGGTAACTCTACTTTCCTACGCCCAAGCATTTTCTTATCTATATAATTGGGATGAATTTGATGAAGTCTACAAAAATCCAGAAAGCCCTGAAAATGATGTTTTGCTCTTATTAGATAATTTTTACTATCATTGTTATTTGAATGACCAGGGTGAGTTATCTGAAATTATAGACGAGTACAAACCAGATGAAGCCGCTGATATCAAAACTAAGTGGACTAAAGTGAAATAGATTACGCTTCTTTAGTGATATAATCCCACACACTTTGTATTCCATTATGACTATAGAGTTCTTTCAATTCAGATACACTCAAACCAAAAGACATTTGAAAGTGCGGTGTATCTTTGAACGACTTCCATCTAGCCCCCCATTCAAAACCACAACCTTCAAAAATTTCACCAACAACATTATTAATAGGGCTTATGTCTATAGCTAATCCGTAATTGTGGTAAGATTCAAATGGCTCCGCTTTTGTAACTATATCTCCTGGTTCAGTTCGTCCTTGAGCGTATAGCTCAGATTGTCTATCAGGGGTTCTGTACGTTTCGATTGCTGAAACGGGATATCCAGCATCCTCACATTGTTTCATCGCTTCTAATGCCGCATTTTGAACGTAAGGATGAAGATATTGCATATCTACTGTTCCAACATTTCCTGTGGGGAAATCAGGAAGATCAGAAGTTGGTTTCTTAGGTCTATTTGGCGCAGGTTTGGGTTTGGGTTTTTCGTCTTTCGGTTGACCGTCTTGGATTTCAGCATCTTCAATCAAGTTTGAAATCAAATCAACTACGCTTTCTGAATTTTTTATAATGTCCCATGTATTGCCCATATGAACCTCCTAACACTAATTCTAATACTTTTTAGTAAAAGTTTTCGCTCCTTAGAATTAGCACAAGCAATAAGCTATTTTTTAATGTCCATAAATATTCATATAAATCAAATAGTTATAATAAACTTAAAAATAACTTACAACCTACTAAAGTTTTGCTACAAAATGCCGACAAGCTATAGTAGGTATACTTTGACACACATCAAAGGGGAAAACAATGGCAAAAGCAAACACACTCAGGAATAGCGAAAAACGCACTAAGCGGCAACAAAAATTAACCCCTGTTGATGTCGCCAAAACAAAGGAATATGTCCAGTTACTTGCTACTATCAAATCTCTTGAAAACAAAAAAGAAAAGATTGAAAACCAAATTCAAAAGAAATTAGAACCAGTTAAAATCACACTGGGTATTTCTAAGTTGGAAGACAAAATTTTTGATATAGATGATCAAATAGACGAGTTATGGGAAACCAAAGAACGATTTGAACATCTTGTGATTCAGGAGCTATCCACCGGCAAACAGATTGCTGACTTTATCTTGCGGATTGTTTCTAAGCGATTTTCTGTGGCATACAAAGCCATTTGTGAAGAGATTTTTAAAGGTAGATCCCACGAATTTCAAGAAGCAAAAGAACGCTACGGTAGCAGAAAAGAACAATATGTTCTTATTCACAAAGGAGAAGAAGTCGCTAAACAATTAATTATTTAGGGGGTTCATATGCAACTACTAGTAAATTTAAGGGACATGTTTTTTACCCTTAAAAATGAAAAACATTTACTCACGGCTGATGAACAGATAACCTTAAGATCCATCGCCCGACTATTTAATGATCAGGTGAATCAGGGTAAATCGCTCTCACTCTCTCCTAAAGCGGAGAAAGAATTCACCCGGCTATATGATAAGGTCACTTTTAAATAGGAGGAAAAAGTAACTTGTCAGTTAACTGGAAAAGATGGGAACGCATTCGCAATCATGGGCAGAGTAAAAACTGCGCTTGAACAGGCAAAGGTTTCAAAGGAAGTGATTGATGGATATCTATCCGAAGCAATGTCATCTGATTACAATCATCTGTTATCTGTTAGTGTTTTGTGCTTAGAAACAAATGGAATAGAAGTGATATAATGGCTTGGCGCAAATATGGGCAACCAAAAAAAATGCGGAACGATCCCGAAAAGCAAAAGAGATTGGCTGAAGAAAATCGATGTCCACAATGCCAACGAAAATCAGCATTAAAGTTTTATGATCTGTCCAAAATTGCAGGGTATCCTAAGACTTGTCGGAAATGCCGATGGTGCGGATATGTTAAAAGCTAAACACAAGTACATTTTATAGGGACATAACAAAGATACCAGAAACGTACACATACGCACTTCCCGCCTATTATTTTTCCCCTCACTACAGTTGTACCCGTACCTGTTGTACCTGTACCTGTTGTACCTGTACCTGTGATGCCTGGAGTTATTGTAGGCGTGGGCGTGGGTGTAGGCGTGGGTGTAGGTACTACTGGTGGTGATGTAGGCGCAAAGCTAGGTGTGGGTAAAGGAGCAGGAGCAGTAACTTTAGGTGGGTTAGTATCCTCTGGTTTAATGATCTCGTAAGCAGCATTCCCACAACCGGTTAAAAAAACAAACAATAACAACAACATATACCGCATAATTACTCCGCAACAACAAGAAAAGGGTAGGCAAAATAAGTGGGACTTAATTTTGAGAAGGTGACCAAACCCTACCCAAAAAGGACAAAAGCAATTCTTTGCCCATAAAAATATTTAATAATAACAATAACTTATGCAATTAAAAGGTGTCTAATAATTAGTCAGTTAGCTACAAGATAGACAAAACAGCTATAATCAACCAGTTGTAACTTTTTCAAGAAAAAGTTGAAAATAGCTAAAGTTATTATTTAAAATTCCGATAATAAGTTATAGGTTGGCGATGCTAACAAGGCAAAAAGGGGAAGTTATGAATCATGTAGTCAGCGTACCAAGATCATATTTCACCAAAACCGCTGTTCGGGATTACAGTTATCCTGCTCAAGCACTTGTTAGAGAATTTCTCCAAAACTCTAGAGATGCAGAATCAACACGCATCGAATTCCAGATCAACAAACCTGATCAAAATTTCGTTCTCACTGTTAGAGATAACGGGTGTGGGATGAACGAAGAAGTCATCAGAGATAAATTGATGGCTCTCGGTGAATCAACCAAGGATAGCAGTGGTCAAGTCGGTGGATTTGGTATTGCAAAGATACTTCTTTTCTTTGCTCATGAATCATACACAATTAGAACCAGGGATTTGCTAGTCGAAGGCGAAGGTGGGGTTTACAGAATTACAAAAACAGATACTTACTACAATGGCGTAGAAGCTACCGTTATTTTATCAAATGAAGTAATGAAACACCTATCTTCTGTTGATGCAGTTGTTGTGTTATTTCGTACAGAAATTGCAAAAAGCTATCTGCCAAACATTAACATCACGGTACAGGGTGATCAGGTTGTGGCAGAACGTAAAAAAGGCAGATCCGTTGAAGAATTAAGTCCAGATCTTACTCTCTATAAAAAATTATCAGACCAGACTAAATACTACGCCAGTTTGAGAGTTAATGGTCTACATATGTTTGAATTTTATCTTGGTGAAAGCAAACATGAACTGATCATTGAACTTACCGGCTATTCGATTGAATATCTCACAACAAATCGAGATGGCCTACGGGGTGATTGGCGGCATAAAATCGAAAGATCATGTCAAGAATACATCCTTAATTCAAGCAAAGGCAGCAAGTCAAAAATCCAGCTTTTCAAGGGGGAATTAAGTAGGTATTCAGAGACTACGTTAACCACCGTAATTGAAAATTTAAATGAAAACATTAGTGCAGCATTATCTTTTGGTGAACCCCACAGAATAGATAGCATCTTCAATGAAGCAAAAGAGCAATCTCCTGATTTAGTTGAAGCAATCGAAAAGCTATATGCTATTACAAAAAACAAAGTAGACAATCGTGAATATTGGCTACCGTTGACAATTAAAGATGCTGGATTGGTACATCATTACTTTGTAGAAACCAGAGGCAATTACCGAAAATTACCACCAAAATGGGAACCTGGAAACTTTAGAGCTTCACAAAAAATGGTATTGGAACTGTGGTCTAAAATTCTTCAAATGGTATTGGCCGATGCCAGTAAATTTGGCACTGAGTTCAACGTAGGGTATGTTCTTGATGACGGCAGTGAAGGCGATGTAGTGTTAGCAAATTTCAGAGAAAGGGAGGATAAATCCTTTTTATTTCTTCTTAACCCAAAAAAATATGGTGATGAAAACCGTTTACCGATTCATCGCAAAAGAAGACTTGAATTGATACTATGGTTGCTCAATTTGGCTATCCATGAAGTAACTCACGCACTTGGTTCTGATCTGCACAATGAAAATTTTCTTAAAAACGAAAACTATCTTAAAGCTAAAGTGTTCCTGAGAATAAAAGAGTATCTTAAATTAAGAGAAATTTACTAAGCCCACCTTTTGCCAATGAGTGTTAAATTATAATAGAACAAACCATAGGAGTAGAATATGCGATTTTTGGAAAAACCATTGGCAGGTCTTTTATGTGGATTGGGTGTGGCTTTAGCTGGTTGGCTATTAGCGCAAGCAGCAAATACTTTTATAGCAAGCAAACGAACAGTTGTGGTTAAAGGATTAGCCGAAAAAGTAGTCAAAGCAGATATGGCAATATGGCCAATCACATTTAAAGAAACTGGAGATAAACTCCCCACCCTTCAGGAAAAGATGTTAGATAACCGCAAACAAGTTAAATTGTTTCTAGTAGGCTTTGGATTTAATGATAAAGAAGAAATTTCAGATTCTCCGATGAGTGTAATTGATTACTATTCCCAAAACTATGGCGAACGGCCTCTCTACCGATATTTAGTTCAGACTACTGTACTGCTTAGAACCACAAAAGTAGATGCTGTAAAAAAAGCCATGGGTGAAACAGGTCAATTGATTAATAAGGGCATCGTAATAGATATTCCACAATACGGCCCCGTAGGTGAATTTACCTTTACAAAATTAAACGAGATCAAACCAGAAATGGTTAAGATAGCCACAGAGAATGCTAGACAATCCGCAACGCAATTCGCTAAAGATTCTAATGCTAACGTAGGTGCCATTAAATCAGCACAACAAGGTCTGTTTATCGTAACGGATAGAGATTCAACTTCTCCTGATTGGAAAAATATTCGAGTAGTTTCTACTGTGGAATTTTTAATCATGGATTAAGTCCCCAAATAACCCAACCAATGACCACACCTATTCCAAAAGCTACTGCAAGGGCTGTGGTACAAATTCCAATCATGGCATAAAGTAATAACCATTCTTTCATAACTTTTTTAAACTTGTCTTGTTGGTAATCAAAAAATCTTTCTTCTCGCCTGTTTGAACCCAGTCACTAAGATTCAATACCGCTAACCCAACAAACATCTGAATAAACCCCACTGCATCAACCATAGCGCATATATCTGGTTGTTTAGGGTCTACATCGCCCGGTACATCATAATGCTCATCCCAGAGGCATTCTGCGCTATACAGAGGGCTAAAGCCCAAATG
>Ga0315276_10004747_pt1 | contig 12495 bp, 30 predicted proteins | sample YL17G05_0_MG_FD_204542 | JGI IMG/M metagenome (GOLD analysis project Ga0315276, IMG submission 204542) | Sediment microbial communities from Yellowstone Lake, YNP, Wyoming, USA - YL17G05_0 | ecosystem: Environmental > Aquatic > Freshwater > Lake > Sediment | place: USA: Wyoming | collected... | reverse complement strand
GAACAAGCGTAGGACGTCGCGCAAGCCCAGTCGCCGCAAGGCGTCGCGCAAGACCAGCAGGAGACGCTCATGACCCGTGCCTTCATCATCGGCGACTCACACTCGGTTCTGCTGGGGCCCGCCGTCGTCGACGCCGCGCGCGGCCTCGGATGGACGCTCGCGGGGAAAGTTTCCCACGTCGGCTGGAGCACGGCACACTTCGTCAGCGACGACTCCTGGCTTGTGCCGCTCGCTGCCACGCGTCCAGACGTCGCCGTTGTCATCCTCGGCACCAACGATGCCGCGCAGTCACAACAGGCGTACGCCGCGCAGCTGCAGGCGATGGTGGACGCCATCAAGGCCGCGGGCGTCGAGAACATCGTCTGGGTGGGACCGCCGAGCGTGCAGAAAGCCGACATCGACGCCCGCATCGAGCGCATCGCGCCATGGCAGCAGAGCTTCTTGCCGCAGATGGGCGTCCGGTGGATCGATTCACGGCAGATGACGGGCGGCGGCCAGGCCGCAGACGGGGTCCACTTCACGCGCGCCGGGTACATGGCCTGGGCCAGCTCGCTGGCAGACACCCTGGCATCCAGCTTCGAGCGCTCCAGCAGCGGGTCGCTCATCATCCCGCTGGCTTTGGCGGCTCTGGTAGTGGGGATGTTCGTGGCGACTCTCCGCCTCGGGAAGGCTCCCCGCGCACGCTGAGGAGCGCATCCTCGTGCGCACTGCGCTGGGAGCCGATCTGCTTCGTGTAGACCTGCGTCGTCGCTGGTGAGGCGTGTCCCATGGCGTCCTGGATGTCTTGCAGCGGGATGTTCGCGCGCAGCATGTCGCGCGCCACCATGTGGCGAATCGCATGCGGATGCACTTCGAGGTCGTTTTCGATGCCGGCACGCTTCGCGGCGTCGATGAAGATGCGCCGCAACGTCTCGTCGTTGAGGACGTCGTGCTTCCCGATGCCCAGCATGCGCCGCTTGATGTTGGGCTTGATCTCCGAGAAGACACCGTGCTCGGGCCGCAGCTTCCCCCAGCGGCCGGCCGCCTTCCAGTACACGACGAGGGCATCGTAGACGACTCCGGGGAGGTCGAACTTCTGCTCCTTGTGCCCCTTCACCATCGCGGTGTACCAGCGCTCCTTGCCCTCCATGTGGAGGTCCTTGATGCGCAGGTTGGCAACCTCGGAGCGCCGGCGTCCCGTGTAGGCGAAGAAGATGAGCACCGCCCTGTCGCGCGCCGTCTTCACGTCGTCACCGGTGAGCGCGTCGAGGATACGCTTGAACTTGTCCCATTCCATGACGTGCGAGCGGCCGAACGGCGTCACGCGCACGTCGTCCCTTGTGATAGCCAGGGCGGGGTTCGCTCTAACAAGGGGCTCCGTCGTTGCTCCATGTGGCAACATCAAGAAGTTGAAGTAACTCGTCAGCGCGGCGAGGCGCGCCTGCACCGTGGCGTCGCTCTTGCCGTTGGCCTTCATCAGCTTCTTCCACCCAGCGACGTGCGCGACGTTCACGTCCTCGGGACACACCCAACTATGGAGGGTGAAGAACTGCTTGAGAGCGAAGGCGTAGGCGCGCTTGGTGTGCGGGCTCTGTTGCTCCAGGAAGGCAGCGAGCGCCTCCAGATGGCGCTGGAGACGAGCTGCGTCGCCGCGGCCGAACCGGCGCAGGGCGTCCAGGCTGTTGGCCGGGACGAGCCCGACTCCGCCAACCTTGATGTTCTCGCCTGGCGGGTTCTTCATTAGCTTTTTCCGTAATCAACTCTGCCCTGAAGGGCGGAGCTTTCAGCTGAACGTCGCGAGACGCGCAGGCTTTTCCTGCTTCGCAGGGTGCCCTCTAGCAGCGAACCCTCCACAGGCAGCGCCGAGGGATTCACACGGCGTTTGAGCAGAACTTTCGCGGCGTTCACGTCCGCGTTCTCCGCGTGGCCGCAGGCGGTGCAGACGAACTCGGACTGCGAGCGCCTCGACTTCCGGTCGACGCACCCGCACTCCGAGCACGTTTGCGAGCTGTACGCAGCGTTGACAAACTCCACGCTGCCGCCCGACCATGCCTGCTTGTACTCCAGCATCCTGCTGAACGCGGACCAGCCCGCGTCGGCGATGCCACGAGCACAGTTGCCGCGCATCATGCCTGCGACGTTCAGCTTCTCCAGGACGACTACGCCGTGGCTCTTGGCGAGTCGTGCGGATTGCACGTGCAGGTGGTACTCCCGTTGTCTGCGCACTAGACGGTGGATGCGCATGACGTGGAGTCTGGCCTTCTTCTGGTTCTGGGACCCTTTCTTGCGACGAGAGACTGTTCGGTCGGCGTGGACCAAACGCTTCATGGAGGCGAGCAGGTACTCTGGGTTCTCGATGGGTGGCTTGCCGTCCGAGCGCGCGCCGAAGACGACGACACCGCGATCGATGGCCACGATGGGCTCCGTGCGCGGAGCCGGCTCCGGTACGTCGAGGACGCAGGAGATGGTGGCGAACCACTGGTCGCCGTCGCGCTTCAGCGTGCACGCCTTGGGCGTGCCCTCCAGCGGCCGGTGGATGACGGCACGGAGGTTGCCGAGCTTCGGGAAGCGGATGACGTCGCCGTCGAGACGCCATTTATTCGAGTGCGTCTCGCATAGGCTGAGAAAGCCCTTGCCTTTGTGCTTCCAACGCGGTGCTCGCGCGAGCTTCTTGAAACACCGCTCCCAGGCCATATCCAGTTCGACAAGGAGTTGCCCGCAGACGTCGGACGGGACATCCGCCAGCCACGGCAGCTCAGCACGCAGCTCCTTCAACTGGTTGATCTGGTCGAACGCCGTGTAGTAGCGACGCTCGTCCTTGCTGCGCGCCATGCCGAGCAGACGCTGCTCCTGTGCGATGTTCCACAGGGACCGCAGAGAATGCTCCCACGCCACGATCCGCTCGACCTGTGCAGGCGTCGGGTAGACGCGGTAGCGGAAGCTCTTGTGTATCAGCACGCTGGCATCCTTGACCCAATCAGGTTATCACACTAGCCGATGCCCGTCGACGCCGAAAGCGAGCCCGTTTCCTCGGGTCGCGTACTCGTGTGTACCTTCGATCCCTGGCACACCGTGCAGCGCTTCGAGCTGCGCATCGTGCGGCTCTGGAAGCGTCTGCCGGCAGGAGACGACTCGCAGATCTTGTCGATGTCCGAGGGCCTCCCGCTCTGCGCCGTGTGTCACATGCTGATGGAGTCAGTCGTCGCTCCTCCCGGCTCCTCTGCGGTCACGGCGCTGCGTCTCGTCGCCGAGAACTTCGCGGAAGCCATGGAGGCGACGCGCCGTCGTTGAACGCGTCAGTCGCCGGCGGCGGCAAAGGGGGGGGGTCCAGCCGCCGGCGACATAGAACGCGGCCCGCCGCAGCAGCGGCAGGCACCTCAGATTCCCACGGCAACCGCTAGGCGTCCAGCGAAACGCCCGCAGTCATTCATATTCGCTTCGCTGTCGATTTCTTGCTTGACGCAGCGTGCACCAGCTATTATACATCGTTCGTGCCACTGAAGTCAGACGCCCGGCTTGCCTCCGACCCGTTCCCTGGGTTAGAGCGGTCCCCATGAAAAACCGAACTGCGATGTGTTTTCTGGGAGCGAGTCTGGTAGCGGCAACTGCGTCGGCTGTGCCTGTTGCCAGGGCTGGCATCTGGGATGAAGAGACGCGCATGGTGCTGGTCAAGGTACTGGTCGGTGAAGCCGGCTACGAGGAAGTGGCCGATCATCCTGCGATCCTCGGTGTCCTCGAAAAGCGCCACGCGCTTCCCGCCTGGCGCAGCAAGGGCATCGGCGAGCTTGCCCAGGCCTACTCAGCAGTCGTACGCGAAGGCTTGCCCACCAACGCCAACCGCGAACGTGCGGCACGCGTGACACGCGACTCGGCGCCGGAAGCCGTCATGGAGCTGGTCGACGCCCTCGGCGACGGCACACCGCTCGTGCCCTGTCGTCGTGCCTGGGAGCCTGGCATGGTCTGCGATCCGTGCCGCGGCCGTGCCGTGCACTGGGGCAGCGTGCACGACTCGCGCGACAGCCCGCTGCCGACGGTGTCGTGCGGGCGCACCCTCAATGTCTTCCTGGGCGAGCGGCAGCAGGTGTCGCTACGGCTCAGATCATTTCCAGTTACCGGGGTCATCCCCGCAAGAGAGGCTCACTGAGATGCCAGACGACGCGGACAGGAAAGCAAAGGGGCGGTTTCTCTCGTTCGCGGTTGATCCCGAGATCGCGGCGCGCATCAAGAAAGTGGCAAAAGCCGATGGGCTCAGCGCGTCCTCGTGGGTGCGCAGCCTCATCATCCGCACCTTCGCCAGAATCGACGAGGCGGCGAAGAAGGATGCCCCATGACCGAGGACGAGGATGAGCTAGACAAGGCCATCGCAGCGACGATTGCGATCGGCGTGCTCGATGGCGCGCACAAGCGCGAGCGTCTCTCCAAGAGCATCGTACGCCTGCTGTTCGTAGCGAGCGAGCATTCGCCGCGCATCGCTTCCCTCCTCACGTCGGTCACGCGTCTGCGCGATGAACTCGACGCCGAGCGTGCCCGCTCGGAGCGCATGGCGCGCGTCATCAACGTCGCCGACATGATGCGAAGCGCCCCGCGCGACGAGCGCCGCGACCGATGGGACAATGAGTACGACGCGGCACGTGCAAAAGTGGAGACGTCATGACGAGTCTGGAAGCAAACCTGGAGGCATTGGAGCAGATGGTCGCAGACCGAAGCACCGCGCTTCGCGCCTCGTACGGCATGATGCGCAGCGCGCTGCCGCCGCTGATCGCAGTGGCGAAGGCAGCCGAGCGGCTCCGCGTGCATTGCGCCGACCCGAACTCGACCGCTGACGAAGCGACGCTAGCCGCTGACATCTTCGCCGCTCTGGATGCCCTGCGATGAGCTTCCAAGCCACCCCAGAGCAGTGCAGGCTCCAGCTCTGTCTCTGCTACGCAGATGATGTCTGCCAGCAGTGCGGTGCCGCAGCGCATGTTCACAAGACCTGGAAGCCGGCGCCCGGCATGCACCAGCTGCGTCCAGTGGATGCCTCAACGATCGAAGCAAAAAACGACCGCGAGGATCACATCGCAGCCGGCAACGTGAGCGTCGAGGAAGCGCGCGCGATCTTGCTCCGTTTCTGCCACTCGCACTTCGACGCGAACCGACCGTCCGACTCCGCGCGCGAGAAGGCGCGCATGAGCATCCCCGCGAACCCGCTGCGCGATGACGACATCCGCTTGGGTGCCTTCATCTCGCGAGCCGAGAAGGCATTCGCTGCGCTGGCGGCGGCAGATGCCCTGCGTGACTGTCTGGGCACCAAGCACGGCAGCAAAGAGTACCAGGATGCGCTGCGCACCTATGAAGCGGCTCGCGCGAAGCTGGGGGCACCGTGAAAGGTCTCGTCATCTCGTCACTCTTCGACGCTGCGGATGCCGAGGGTAGCGTCGTAACTCTCGGGGCTCTGGCGCAGCTGGCGTCACAGCTCGCCTCGGCTTCGTCTGAGGTCGGCGACATGCGCAACGGTCCAGTGACCGACCCCGAGGTCATCGCTCGCATCGAGTCGGCGCGTGAGACGCTGCTCGCAATCACTCAACGGTCGCAACAGCTCTCGCGGCTTCTGTCGCGAGCCGTACTGAGGGCGGAGTTACGATGACCGCCCGCCGATACCCGATCGCGCCGGGGCGCTGGCGAATCATCAAAGGGCTGGCCTATGGCTACTGTTCCGATGGGAGGCCAATCGACACCGACGGGCGCTGGCCTATGACGATGTGGTGCACGTGTCCGACATGCGCCGTGCAAGGCGCGCGCGTGGCGCCGAGGGGGCGGCGATGACCAGCGAGCCTCGCCGCAAGTCTGCGGCAGAACTTGAACACGAGTACCAGAACGGCGTCGCGTGGGCGGCATTCGGCGAGGCTCGTGCCAAAGCCACGAGACTCGTGGGCATCGAGGCGTCCGAGGCGCATCAGGCGGCGCGCGGCGCGCTTCAGCTGGCCTACCACACGGCCAGCATCGAGTGCGACCGAGCCGATCCATGTGCACTCTGCGGCCGAGTGAAGTGATGCCCAAGATCACGGAAGCCGACCTCTGCGCTGCATTCACCGCTCGCGCCCGAGCCTGCGGCTGGGAGGTCTATGCAGAAACCGGCGGCTGGGACCTCCTGCTGGTGTGGACGGGGGATGCCCCGGCTCCGGTGCGCGCCGGTGCCTGGACGCAGCCTATCGACGGCCCCATCGCAGGGTTCCAGGGCGCATCCCTGGCAGCCGATGACTTCGGACTCTGCCCCGGCGATCAATGGGGCATCCACGCGAAGCTCCGCGGCGGGACCGAGGTCATCAACCAAGCGCTGCAAGGGCTCCGCTTCCTCGACTACGCTGGGTCGCAACCGGACGCCGCCCCGGACTTTCGCGGCGTCCTCATCCCCGAGAAAAGCGGCCAGGTGCGCGCCATCTGCGACGCGCTGCGCCTCGACGTGCAGACGCCCCCGGAGTCGCGTCCCTACGACGCGGAGCGAGAGGACGCGGAGCAGATCGTGATTCCGCCGCGCTTCCGCTGGCGCACCGCGAAGCGCCACGCGCTGCCGCCGATCGTACCCTCGTTCGTCGGCGGCCACCCCTGCCCAAAGGCGCTGACTCGCTGGCGCCTTGGTGCCCTGCGCGTTGCCGTGCGTCTCAGGGCCGGCGAGCATCTCACCACGGCGGACTTCCGCGCCGCGGGCGTCAACCATAGCCTCTTCGTGCAGCGGCGGTGGGTGCAGCGCTCGCACGCGGCGACTGTGGACTACGTCGACGGCGTCAGAGTCACGACGCCGGCCCGCTTCGCGATTCACCCGACCACTGACGAGCGTTCGCGAGACGCCATGAGCGCTTTCCCCGACGTCGGCTACGAAGCCGAGCGCGACGCCATCGCGGCACTACCGAAGGAGTCGACATGACACGCGAAGCGATGCTCCAGAGCATTGAGATGCTGGCCGTGTGTTTTCGCTCGCACTCCGGCAGCCCGATCGATAACGATGTGCGCGACAAGAAAGCGATCGACGTGGCCGCTGTTCGCGCCGACATCGAAGCTCTCTTCGCGGAGCGGGATGCGGAGATCGAGCGGCGCAAGTACGCCGCCGCTCTCTTCGACGCCGAGTCCGCGGAACACGCCAAGTCGCGGATGGCACTCCGCGACCTGCGCGCGGCGGTGCTGTCGGTGGCGGAGAACTTGGCGCACCGAGGCGACTCGGATGCAGCCGACGTGCTGCGCAAGGCGTGCGGGGAGAAGCCATGACGACGTGTGCAAAGTGCGGGGCGGAGATCACGGATGATCCACATGCGCACCGGGACCATCGGCCGCGCTGCGCGGGAGCAGACGCCTGCGCCCTCCGCGCCGAGCTGCGCGACGTGACGGCGGAGCGGGATGCGCTGCGGCGCGAGGTGTGCCAACTGCGCGCGGCAGTGCTGCGTGGCGGGGAGGACATGGGAAGATGAGAGCCATGAAGACATTTGCTGCGCATCTCGAATCGCTCGGTGCCTGTGCCGACGCTGTGGCGTGGGTGGGCGCGCGATCTCCGCGTCAGGCGTGGGAGGAGTGCGAGCGGCCCGACTGGATCTTTTGGGCGCTCGGCGTGCTCCGAGTCGATCAGCGTCTCATAGTGCGTGCCGCCTGCGCCTGCGCGCGACTCGCGCTCGTGGACACGGCGGCCGGTGAGTTGCGCCCGCTGCGCGCGATCGAGACGGTCGAGGCGTGGTGTCGTGGCGAGGCGACGCGCGAGGAGGTGCGGGCCGCCACCGCCTCCGCCGCCTCCGCCGCCTCCGCCGCCGCCGCCGCCACCGCCGCCGCCGCCGACGCCGCCTACGCCGCCGCCGACGCCGCCGACGCCGCCTACGCCGCCGACGCCGCCTACTCCGCCGCCTACGCCGCCTCCGCCTCCGCCTCCGCCGCCGCCGACACCGCCGCCGCCTCCGCCTCCGCCTCCGCCGCCGCCGCCTCCGCCGCCGACGCCGCCCGTGTCCAGCGACGACTCGCCTGCTGCGATGCGATTCGCTCCGTGATCGTGCTCGATAGGAACTTCGCGTGACGCGATGAAACGAGACGCCACATGAAGGCCAAAGAGCGCCCGTTTCTGCACTGCCCCGAATGCGATGCGCCGCTCATCGCTGCCGATGGCCGGGGCCGGCTCGACGGCGCCGGCAACGAGATCAGGCACGGCCTCGACTGTCGGTGTCGCTGGTGCGACTGGTGGTGGTGGGACACGGGCGAGTCTGTGCCATGCGCGTGTGGGGCGGCCGTGCGCGTCTTCGTCGACGAAGGCCATGCGTACGCGTCCGCGTGCGAGGAGAAGCCGTGAATCAGGACCCGACAGCATTCGAGGCCAGGCTGGCGAAGATCGCAGCGCTCGTCCGTGAGAGAGACCTGCTGTTGATCGACCGCGCGCTGACGTCGGAGGAGGCTGCCGAACTCGCGACCGTGGAAGCCTTCTCGACTCGGCTGAAAACGACGGCCCTGGGACCGCCGCTGTCAGGGAAACTGCTCGGGCGATGACCGTCTACTGCGAGCGCCACTTCGGCTTCCCCGCGCCGTGCGCGCGTTGTGCCATGAAGCCGGCGAAGACGGGGCCGCGACTCATCCATCTTCCCGCGAGCCCGAATCATTTCCCAGAGTCGTCGCGCGTCGGACGCGACCGCGCGCTAGAAGCTCACGAGCAGCGCAAGCTCGATCGCGAGCTGGCCTGGGCACGAGACGTGACGAGAACAAAGTAAAGGGACCATATGAGCGAGACACCGACGCGCAGGGTACTTCTATCGACCGACGAGTTGTGTGGGGCCATTTCTGGCTACGTGAGGCAGCTGTACGGGAACGCGCCTGGCACGTGGGAGGCCATCGTCGATGCCAGCAACGGGACACGCATCACGATCAACTGGACCAACATCGGCCCGCGCGCCGAGGGCGACGACGCGGTGCCCAAAGGGGCCCTGCGACTCGTGAAGAGTGACACATGAGCGACGCACCCACCGCGTTCGACCTCTCGATGAGGCGCCTCCTCGAACGCGCCGCGCTGTCGCCGAGCGGCAAGAAGATCGTAGACGAGTGCTTCGGTTTGGCCGAGATGCTGGTCGAGAAGAACATTGCTTACGGCGATTCTGCCCTCAGTCCTCTGAGACTCTTTGCCAAGGACATCGACGCCAAGGCGCAGATCTTGGTGCGCCTCGACGACAAGCTCTCGCGCCTCGCGCGCGGTTCGGCAGCGGGCGAAGACGTCATCCTTGACTTGCTCGGCTACCTCATCCTCTACCGAATCGCGGGCGGCACCGCTGTCCCCGAAAAGAAATCCTCACCTCTCGACAACCTCGTGGTCCGCGAGCCCACGCCCGAAGAGGTCGCACGGCTCCGCAAGACGGCCGAAGAGTCGGAGAAGAATTCGCCGTATCAAGAGTACCAAGAACGCAGACGATTCGTCGAGTGCGCGGCGTGCGCCGCGAAGCCGGGTTCGCCTGTGCTCTGCGATGGGTGTTTGCATCGGAGAGCTGCGGAAGACATCGATTTCACAGATAGAAGGGGCACACAGCGATGACTCAGATCCCGACCGTGACCGACTTCAACGTCCATCAACGTCTCACCACGGACACGTGCTGCATCGCTCGCGCGACGTCTGATTTTGTCGGCGGGCCGGGTCGCACCTACATGGCGATCGACCTCGTGCGCCTGGAAGTAGGACAGCCGTTCAAAACGTGGTGCGGCGAGAAGCGTGTAAAGGATGGGCTCTGCCCAACTACGTTCATCGGGGTCGATGCGGCGCTTGCGCTGCCCACGTGCTTCACACAACATCCCCTCTGCCCTGCCTGCGCGGAAGCGGTGCGCGAAGCGCTGCGCGTCGCTCTCACCGGAGTGAACACGCCATGACCTATGACGTCAACGCACTCCGATTCGCCGCGACTCTCGTGTGCGAGTCGTGCCGTCTCTTCGCTACCGGCGGCGCCGAGAACGTAGACAGAGCGATCGTGCCTACCGCGCTGCCTCACAAAGTGCTCGGCAGCAGGTATCTCTACTGGCACCGAGGACTCGATGACGCCCGCTGGCGCGAGTGGCCATGTGGTGCGGCAGACATCTGGGAGTATCTGGAGGACATGTGACCAGCAGCGAAGAAGCACGCCTCGCACTCGCAGACGAGAACCCGGACGCGTTGTGGCCCGACGGCTTCGAGGGCGCGTACATCGGCATGGCACGTCGATGCGGCCAGCCAACGCTTGCGGCGTTCTCGTACTCGAAGGGCGTCGCCGTCCTGATGGAGCGGGATGCGATGAGCTGCGAGGACGCGATGGAATGGATGGAGTTCAACGTCGTCGGGGCCTGGATGGGGGAGCACACGCCGATTTGGATCATGGACGGCGGAGACGGAGGCGACTGGTGACCGCACCTGAAACTCCCGACCCGTGGCAGAAAAACATCTCCGACTACTTGGCCGCGTGGGGCCGCCCGTCTACTACGGTTGCGGCGGCACTACTGCACGGCGTGAACATTCCGGCCGGGAATCTGACGCCGGAAGACTTCGAGCGTGCAGAGAAATGCCTGGAGAACATCGGCTGGGTGAAACGGCCGCTTGGTCCCGAAGTGCCGGGTGCGTATTACTATGAACCGGATGGTCTATTCCCATCCCCCGAGGAACACGTGATGAGAACCCACAACCTGAAGACCCTGCCCTCGTTCTACGCCGCCATCATCGACGGCAGCAAGACGTTCGAGGTGCGCGACAACGACCGCGACTTCGCGGTGGGCGACAAGCTCGTCCTGCGCGAGACGGAGCCCGGCGAATACATGGGCGGCACCCTGACAGGCCGCGAGACCACCTGCCTCGTAACCTACGTCCTACCCGGCGGACGCTTCGGCATCGCGCCGCACGTGGTCGTCATGGGCATCAAGCTGCTCGAACAGAGCCAGCGCGAGTACACATGACGGCGGTCAAGAAGAAGCCCGCGCGCAAGGCGGTCCGCGTCACGGCGTCCGGTAGGAGGGAGCCGAGTTTCGTTCCCGAGCCTGGCGCGCGTTGCTTCAAGCTCACCGATGGGGAGAGCGAGGCGGTGGCGCGCATGATGCTGCCGCAACTTGCACGGTCCGGCCCAACTCCCAAGAAGAGTGCCAGGAGATGCGTCGTTGCGGCTGCCATTGTGGTAGTGGAAGCTGGCGTGTCACAGTCCGATTTTCTCTTCGCCTGCAAGGTCGAATACCTGCGCGCCGCAGACATGCGACGACAGTTGCTCGCGTGCGCGAAGAAGAAGACAGGCGCCGCTGGTCGACCCGTGGCCAAGGCGAAACGCGCGTGATACTTTCGATGCCTATGGATGCCAAGCCGCCAGGTTCGATCGGGCCCGATGGCCGCTGCGTCTCGTGTGCCAAGCGCGTGCAGACGACGGGCGGCTGCATGGACTGCCAGGTCATCATGCGATCGTATACTCCTCTCCCATCGATCACGATCACCCCCGCATTCGTGGTCGCTCCCGATCTGAGCGCGACGATGTGCCCGCACGCGCGCCGCGACTGGCGCCAGTGTCCGCACTGTCTCGGCATCAACAGTAACGGAGGCACGCAGTGAACGACTGGCGTGCGAAGTACAAGTCTGGTGACTGGGTCGAGATGCGTACGATCTACCTCTTGGGCGGCGAGAACGAATGGGCGAAGGGCAGGGTCATTCGTGTCGACGAAGACCGGCACGGGCAGCTCGTCATGGTCGACGTGGATGGTCTCGCGATCATGGCACGCGCGCCTGAGAACATTCGCGCGGCCCTGGCGCCGCGTCCGGCGAAGAAGAAGCGGCTGCGCGTGCAGACGGGAGAATGAGTATGGACTTCTACGAGATGCAGCCGGGCGACAAGATACGCTTCGTGGGTCCCCAGTGGTCGCCCGGTCCTCACTTCCGATACCTTCACTGGACGTACCATCTCGCGCACGCCATCTCCATGGCCGCCGCGGAAGCCGCGCGTACGGGTCGTTCGATCAACGGCGCGCGCCAGCGCATGGGGCCGCGGCTGTTTCCCGCTCCAACGCCACGGATGTCGCGTAGCATGGCGCAGCTTCTAGCCGTTACGGGCGTGTTGGGTTCGCTCGGCGAGCGACGATGATGAAAGAGGAGGAACGGGGCATGGACGCGCAAGAAGACGACAATGAGTTCGACATCCAGGAGCACGTCACGCTGCACGTCGTCAGCAACGGCGTCGACCAGACTGGCTGGATGCACACGCACGGAATGGACAAGCTCGGCTGCGCAGATCTGGAGATCCGCGGCATCCCGCTCTTCCTCATGGAGTCTGCGGCGCGTCTCATGAATCACGTCGCGCAGTACATGGCCGCCTGCGTACGCAACGGGGAGCCTCCGGTGAAACTCGGCCAAGTCATGTCGACGAGCCCCTACGCGACGTTCAGATTCGTGAGGCTCGATCCCATTCCAGGCGACGAGGCCCACTTCGTACACGAGCGATGGGCGCTCAGCGATGAACCCATGCGCGGTCGCTGCGGGGAGTGCGAGAGCAGCTGCGCCTGCGGCGGCAAACTGAACTGAGCCATGCCGAG
>Ga0315276_10004746_pt1 | contig 12496 bp, 9 predicted proteins | sample YL17G05_0_MG_FD_204542 | JGI IMG/M metagenome (GOLD analysis project Ga0315276, IMG submission 204542) | Sediment microbial communities from Yellowstone Lake, YNP, Wyoming, USA - YL17G05_0 | ecosystem: Environmental > Aquatic > Freshwater > Lake > Sediment | place: USA: Wyoming | collected... | reverse complement strand
GGGGCAGTTTCAGGGGGCCGCCGAGCGATACGAAGATTGCCTGAAACACGCTCCGGACGACGCCGACGCGGCCGGCAACCTGGCCTGGCTCTACGCAACGTGCCCGGACCCGGCCGTGCGCCGCGGCACCCGCGCCGTGGAGCTGGCCCGCGAGTTCGAGCGGCTCATGGGCGGCGCCGGGGGCGGGCCCCGGGTTTACGACATCCTGGCCGCGGCCCTGGCCGAGGACGGCCAATTCGACAAGGCCGTCGAGGCGGCCGGGACGGCCGTCCGGATGAGCCGGAGCGACGACCCCGGCCTGGAGATGCGCCGATGGCTGGTGGAGCTTTACAAATCGGGCCGGGCCTTTCACGGAGAAAGATATTGACGACCTCCCCGATGGACGGCATCCGGCTGGCCGCCTGGGACTCCCTGAAGCCCCGGAAAACGGTCGTGCCGGTCGGGCCGACGCGGCTCGGTGAGGAATTCGCGGTCCTGGCCTGCCTGGTGGGAACGCTCGACAAGGCCCGGCTCATCGCGGCCGCCCGGGCCGTCAAAGATGCGGGCGCCAGGATCATCAAATGGGACCCCCCGGTGACCCCGGCCGGAGACGACCGCACCGGAAAGTCGGACGCGAAGCGTTTCGCCCTTCTCCGCGAGGTCCGGGCCCTGACGGGCCTGGCGACCCTCGTCGAAGTCACCGACACCCGGGAGGTGTCCCTGGTGGCGGCGGCGGCGGACATGCTCATGGTCGGCGCTGCCAACATGCAGAATTTCTCGCTTCTCAAGGAGCTCGGCCGGTCCGCGAAAAAGCCCGTCCTCCTCCTGCGCGGCCGGCACGCCATGCTGATAGAGTGGCTGAACAGCGCCGAGTATGTCCTCTTCGAGGGAAACCCGGACGTCATCCTCTGCGAAGGTGGGATCCGGACTTTCGATGCCGGTTCCCGGGCCGTCCTGGATCTGAGCGCGGTGCCTGCCCTGAAAAAGGTCACCCATCTGCCCGTCCTCGTCGACCTCGGACTGGCCGGCGGGCCGGACGAGGTCGAAAAGATGGGCCTGGCGGCCGTCGCGGCGGGGGCGGACGGCCTCATGGTCGGCGTCGCCGCCGAGCCGGACCCGGCCGTCCCGTCGAGGGAGAGGAAGGGCCTGCCCCTCGAGGCCTTCGCGGACCTTGTCCGGAAATGGACGGCCATGAGGTCCCTTCTGGAAGGCATTGGGAATGACCGCTCTTGAGATCCGGGCGGCGACCGGCGTTTCCAGAATCCTGATCGGAGAAAGCCTCGGGAATCTAGCCCGCTACACGTCCGGCCGCCGGACGGTCGTCATCACGGATTCCACCGTCGACGGCCTCTTCGGCTCGTCTTATGCCGCCGACGAAAAAATCGTCCTTGTCCCGGGAGAGGGGGCCAAGACGCTGGCCACGATCGAGCGCATCTACGGCCGGCTTCTCGAGATGGGAGCGGACCGGTCGACGTTCATCGCGGCCGTCGGCGGCGGAGTCGTCTGCGACATCGCCGGATTCGCCGCGTCCACCTACTTGCGAGGGCTTCCCTTCGGCTTCGCGGCCACGACTCTCGTCGCCCAGGTCGACGCGGCCGTCGGGGGCAAGAACGGCGTCAATTTCGGCGGCTACAAGAACATGGTAGGCGTCTTCCAACAGCCGCTGTTCGTCATCTGCGACCCGGACGTCCTGCGGACCCTGCCCCGACGGGAAGTCGCGTGCGGGCTGGCCGAGCTGGTCAAGACCGCGGCCATCGGGAGTCCGGGTCTCTTCGAGGATCTCGAGCTCAACGCCGAGAGGGCGCTGGCCCTCGAACGGGAGTTCATCGCCCGCGCCGTCCACGAATGCCTCCGGGTGAAAGCGTCCATCGTCGAATCGGACGAAAGAGAAGCGGGGGAGAGGCGCCGACTGAATTTCGGGCACACGCTCGGCCACGCCGTCGAATCGGTGACAGGCCTGTCCCACGGCGAGGCCGTCAGCGTGGGCCTGGCCTTCGCCGCCGAGTTCTCGGTCCGGAAGGGGTTCCTCGGCAGCGGCGACGGCGACCGGGTCACGCGGCTCTTGGGGCGGCTCGGTCTTCCCGTAAAGGCCGACGCGCCCCCGGAGGCCGTTCTCGACGCCGTCGCCAAAGACAAGAAAAAGGAAGGCGGGTCGGTCCGCTTCGTCTTCCTGGAGGGGATCGGCCGAGCCCTGGTCCGGGAGATATCCCTGAAGGAACTGGAGTCCGCCGTCCGTGATCTGCGTTAGCCTGGCCGAACCGTCGTTCCGAAAGTGCAGGAACGCCTTGAGGGGGCTGCCCATGGCGGAGATCCGGCTGGACATCACGCCGCTCAATCCGGAGGAGATCGCCGCCCTCTTCGCCTGTCCCTTGCCCCTCGTCGCCACTTTCAGGCCGGGCAAACGCTCCGACAGCGACCGCCGCGCGGCCCTCCACGCGGCCATCGCCGCCGGGGCTGCCTTCGTCGACATAGAGGCCGACGTCCGCCCCGCCTTTCGAATGGAGCTCATCCGGACGGCCAGGGAACACGGCTGCCGGGTCATCCTCTCCTCCCACAGCGACCGGATTCCGCCCGGGGCCGGCGAGCTCGCCCGGACCCGGGAGCGCTTCTTCCGGCTGGGCGCGGACGTCGTCAAGGTCGTCCACCGCGTCCGGTCCGCGGCCGATTGCGTCCGGCTTCTCTCCCTTTATGAGACTCCGCGGAGGAACAAGGTCATCGCCCTGGGCACGGGGAGGGAGGGGGTCGTGACCCGGGTCGCGGCGCCGCTTCTCGGCGCTCCCTTCACCTATGCTTCGCTCCGGCCGGGGCGGGAGACGGCGGAAGGCCAGCTCGACTGGAGGACGCTCGCGAAGATCCTGGACCTCATCCCCCATGGCTGAGCCGAGAGTCTTCGCCGTCGCCGGCCGGCCGGTCCTGCACAGCTTGAGCCCGGTCCTTTTCAACGCGGCCTTCCGGAAAGAAGCCGTTCCGGCCGTCTACACCCGTATTTCGGCCGGGGACCCCGCCCAAGCCCTGCGCTTCGGCCGTGAACTGGGTCTCATCGGGATGAACGTCACCGCCCCGTTCAAGGAAGGCGTTTTCGAGCTCCTGGACGCGGCCGACGAAACGGCGGCGGCCGTCGGGGCCGTCAACACCCTCGTCCGGGAGAAGGCGGGTTTCCGGGGATTCAACACCGACCCCGCCGGCGTCGTCGACGCCCTCGAGAGGTTCGGCGTCGGCCTGCAGGGGAAACATTGTTGCGTCCTCGGGGCGGGAGGCGCCGGCAGGGCGGCGGTCTTCGGGCTCCGGAGCCGGGGGGCCGCCGTCGTTCTCTGCAACCGGACCGACGGCAAGGCCGAGCGCGTCGCCCGGAGGTTCGGGGCCGATGCCGAGAGATGGGAAAAGCGGTCGGCCGTCCTGGCCGAGACCGATATTTTAGTCTCCGCCCTTCCCCCCGAGGCCGCGGCCGTTCGCCCGGAATGGCTCCGGCCGGAGCTCGTCGTCCTGGAGGCCGCCTATCCCGCGCCGCCCCTGTCCCGGGCGGCCAGGGACCGGGGATGCCGGGTCATCCCGGGCGAAGAATGGCTTCTCCGGCAGGCCGTCCCGGCCTTTCGCTTATTCATGAATTCTGCCCCCGACGAGCCGGGCATGGAGCGGGCCCTGCGGTCGCCCGGGAAGGACCCGTCGGGCGGCGGTCCCCACGTCGCCCTCGTCGGGTTCATGGGCAGCGGCAAGACGACCGCCGGGCGCCTCTTGGCCCGTCGGCTGGGCCGGGCCTTCCTCGATACGGACGAGTGGGTCGAGCGGCGGGCCGGGCGCGCCGTTTCGGAGATCTTCCGGACCGAAGGCGAGGCGTTTTTCCGGGGCCTCGAGACCGACGCCTTGAAGGAGATCTTCGCCGGGCCCGCGGGGGTCGTTTGCGCCTGCGGCGGCGGGAGCATGCAGAGCGCCGCCAACCGGGCCGTCGTCGCCGGGCGCTCGACCGTCGTCTGGCTCCACGCCTCCCCGGCCGTGTGCCGGGCCCGGGTCGACTCGTCCACCCGGCCTCTCCTCGACTCCCGTCGCATGACGGCCGAGGCGTTTGAAGCGCTTTTCCGGACGAGGATTTCGTGCTACGCTGAGGCGGCGGACATCGTCGTCGGCAGCGAGACGCAGGAGGACCGGACGGTCGAGACCATCCATGAGGAAATACGTCGGGCCATCGCGGATTGAAGGGGAGGCGGAGGCCCCGCCTTCCAAGAGCCTGATGCTGCGGGCCGTCGCCGCCGCCGTCCTGACCGAGGGCCTGGCCGTGACGATCCGGAACCCGTCCTTTTGCGCCGACGCCGAGGCGGCCCTAGGCATCGCGGCGGTCCTCGGCGCGGACGTCCGGCGCGGGCCCGGAGCGGTGGTGATCGCAGCCGGCGCCCACCCCGCCGGGAAAACCCTATTCTGCGGCGAATCCGGGCTCTGCCTGCGCCTCTTCGCCGCCGTCGCGGCCCTGCGGCCCGGAGAGTTCGTCCTCGACGGCCGGGGGACCTTGATGTCCCGGCCCGTGTCGATGATCGAGGGGCCTCTCCGCGACCTCGGTGCGAGATGCGAAACGCGGAACGGTCTCGCCCCCGTGCTCGTGCGGGGACCGCTCCTCGGCGGGCGGACCGTCGTCGACGCCGCCCTGAGCTCGCAGTTCCTGACGGGGCTTCTTATGGCCCTGCCGCGGGCGCGCGGCGACTCCGAAGTCGTCGTCCCGGAGTTGAAAAGCCGGGCCTACGTCGAGATGACCCTGGATCTCATCCGCCGGGCCGGGGTCGAGATCGAGGGGGAAGCCCCCGGGGTCTTCCGGATCAGGGGAGGTCAGGCCTACGACAACGCGGCATATACGGTCGAAGGGGACTGGAGCGGCGCGGCGTTCCTTCTCGTGGCCGGCGCGCTCGCGGGGGAGGTCAGGCTTCTCGGCCTGAACCCGGAGTCCCTCCAGGCCGACAGGGCCGTCTGCGAAGCCCTGGAACGGTGCGGCGCAGGGGTGACGGTGACGGGGTCGACGGTCGAAGCGCGAAGCCGGGACCTGAGGGCCTTCGCCATGGACCTGACGGATTCGCCGGACCTTTTCCCGCCGCTCGCGGCCCTGGCCTGCTTCTGCCCGGGGACGACGCGCCTTGCGGGGATCGATCGGCTCCGTTACAAGGAGAGCGACCGGGCCGCCGTCCTTCAGGCGGAGTTCGGCCGCCTCGGCGCCGATATCCGTCTCGAAGGCAACACCATGGCCGTCCGCGGCGGGCCCCTCGCGGGAGGGACGGCCGACCCGCGCGGCGACCACCGCATGGCCATGGCCCTGGCCGTGGCCGGGCTCCGGGCCGGGAAAGAGGTCGTCATCGAAAAGGCCGAATGCGTCGACAAGTCCTATCCGCGGTTTTTCGAGGACCTGGCGGCGGTCGGAGGGAGGATCCATGAATAGTTTCGGCAGGATGTTCAGAGTGGAGATATTCGGGGAATCCCACGGCCCGGCCGTGGGCGTCCTCCTCGACGGCTGCCCCGCGGGGCTCGCCCTCGCGGACAAAGACCTCGAGGAAGACCTGGGCCGGAGGAAGGCCGGGGAGTGCGGGACGACGGCCCGGCACGAGCCGGACAGGCCCCGCATCCTGAGCGGGGTCTTCGAGGGGCGGACGACGGGCGCCCCGATCCTGATTTTGTTCGAGAACAAAGCCGCCGACCCGGCCGCCTATGAGAAGATCCGGACGACGCCCCGTCCCGGGCATGCCGACCTCGCGGCCCGGCTGAAATACGGCGGCTTCAACGATCCCCGCGGCGGCGGTCATTTTTCGGGCCGGCTGACCGTCGGGCTGGTCGCGGCTGGAGCGGTAGCCAAGAAGGTCATTGCGCCTGTCCGCCTCGCCGCCCGGCTCACGGAGGCCGGCGGCAGCCCGGACATCGACGCCGCGGTGGCCAAAGCGGTCGCGGCAGGTCAGACGATCGGCGGCGTCGTCGAATGCGTGGCGCCCGACGTTCCGGCCGGCCTCGGCGAGCCCTTCTTCGATGCGGTCGAATCTCTCGTCGGACACATCCTCTTCGCCATCCCGGCCGTCAAAGGCGTCGAATTCGGGGCCGGTTTCGCGGCCGCCAGGATGACGGGCGAGACCTCGAACGACCCCATCGTCGGGACCGACGGCCGGACCCTGACGAACAACGCCGGAGGCGCCGCCGGGGGGATCACCAACGGCAACCCGCTCGTCTTCCGGGCGGCGTTCAAGCCGACGCCGAGCGTGCCGCGGCCGCAAAGGACCGTCGACCTGGCCACGGGCGAACCCGCGGAGGTCGTCGCCGGCGGCCGGCACGACGTCTGCATCGCCCTCCGGGCGCCGGTCATCGTGGAGGCCGCGGCGGCCGTCGTGCTCGCGGACCTCATGCTCCTCGAACAGAAACGGGTCCGGGTCGCCGCCCGGGAAAAGGGCTCATGAAAGAATTCCTGTGCTTCGTTCCCGGGGCCGGGACGGCGCCCTCGGAGCAGGCCCACGAATGCCTGGTCGAACTCCGGACGGCGCTCCGGGAGAGGGGACTTCGGCCCGGCCATATCCTCAAGCTCGCTTTTTTCGTCCGGGCTTCGGGGCCCGCGGATTATCTCCGCAAGAAGCGGTCCGTCGTCGAAGGCCTGCGGGCGTTTTTCCCCGGGTCATGGCCCGCCGTCGGCGTCATCGCCCAGCCGCCCGAAAAAGGACGTGACGTGGTCCTCGAGGCCGTCGTCCTGGGCCGGCCATCGCGCTTTATCGAGGTCATCCCGAAAAACTACCGCGGGGTTCCCTATGTCCTCGTCCGCGCCGAAGGAGGCCGGGAGGTCGTCGCGGGCGGGATCTCCGGCGGCGCGAAAGGGGCATTCGGAAAGGCGGCCGGGCTCCTTGCGCGAGAGGGGCTGGGGCTTGCGGACATCGCGCGGCAGTGGAATTTCATCGAGGACATCGTCGGCTTCAGCCCTCGCGGCGGGCGGCGCCATCAGAACTATCAGATATTCAACGACATCCGGGCCATCGCCTACGACGGCGCCGGCCTCCGGGCCGGTTTCCCGGCGGCCACGGGCATCGGCATGAACGCGGGCGGCTTCATCCTGGAGATGATCGCCGGCGCGGGGACGGCGGCGGAAAAGTCATTCCCGGTCTCGAACCCGCGACAGGTCGATGCCCACCGCTACTCCCGCGGCGTCCTCGTCGGCCAGCCGCTCTCCGGGCGCTCGACGAAAAAAACGCCGAGGTTCGAAAGGGCGAACGTCGTCTTCTCGGGGAATGCGGGGACCTGCTGGGTTTCGGGCACGGCGGCCATCGTCGGCGAGGACGTCGTGGGGAGGGGTGACGTCGCCAAGCAAACCCGGGCGACGGTCCGGACGATCGAGCGTCTCGTCGCCCCGTCCAACCTCCGGGCCGCCGGGGTTCCGCTCCGGTCGCTCGCCCCGACTTTCACTTACGTCCGGACGTACGTCAAGAACGAGAGGGACATCCCGGAGGTTCGGAAGATCGTCAGGGGGGCCTTCGGAAAAGCTCCGGCGCTCTTCCTCGTTTCCGATATTTGTCGCGGCGACCTGCTCGTCGAGATCGAAGGGGCGGTGGCGGTCCGGACCTGCTGAACCCGACCGGAGCCGCGCGAGGCGGGGCAATTCTTCGGGGAGCCGTTCAGGCTCTAGCGGGCTTGGGCGAGTAGGGGATCCCTTCCCATCGCGTCGCGCAGCGCCCGGACGCGTCCGGCGATCCGCGCGAAAACCTGGGGCGTGATTTGCTGTTCCCTGTCGCTCAAGGCCTGGTCCGGGCGGGGGTGGACCTCGATCATCAGCCCGTCCATGCCGGCGGCCGCGGCGGCCAGGCTCATCGGCTCGATGAGGTCGGCCCGGCCCGTGGCATGGGACGGGTCGACGATGACGGGCCAGGGCAGGCGCTGGCGGGCCAGGACCGCGCCCCCGAGGTCGAGGGTGTTCTTGGTGTGGGACTCGAATGTCCGGATGCCTCTCTCGCAGAGGACGATCTGGTCGTTCCCTCCGGCGAGGATCGTCTCCGCGGCCTCGATCCACTCCTCGAGCGTCGCGCTCATGCCCCGTTTGAGGAGGACGGGCTTGCGCAGCCGGCCGAGCTCCCGCAGGAGGGGGACGTTGTGCATGTTGCGGGAGCCGAGCTGGAGCATGTCCGCGTATTCGAAAACGAGGCCCGCGTGGCGCGTGTCCATGACCTCGGTGACGACCGGCAGGCCCGTCTCGAGGCCGGCCGTTTTCAGGATCCTGAGGCCTTCGGCCTCCAGGCCCTGGAAGGAATAGGGGGAGGTGCGGGGCTTGAACGCGCCGCCGCGGAGGATGCGGGCGCCGGCCTTCCGGACTTCCCGGGCGACGGCGAGCGTGAGCTCTTCGCCCTCAACGGCGCACGGGCCGGCGATGAAGACGAAGTCCAGCCCGAACCTGACCTGGCCGACGGCGACGGTCCTGCGTTCCATGGCGTTCTTCAAGGCCATGTTAGACGAGATGTCGTTTCTTTTCAAGAAAAAAGCCCGTCCCGGCTCGAGCCGGGACGGGCTTTTGAGCATCAGCTAGTACTGCTTAGAACTCGAAGCGGGCTCCAAACCTCCAGATGCGGGGGTTGAGGATCTCGTTGTACAGGCGGTTGGTGGGGTTGGCCCATGAGGCGCCGACATTTTCTGTGGCGCCGGTGAAATTGGTGTCTCCGAAGTAGGCATCGTAGGAACGGTTGATGATCGCGGAGTTGAGAAGGTTGAAGACGTCGGCCATGAGGTAGAGCTTGCCGGCGCCGATGTTGATTATCTTCTCGAGCCGGAGGGTGATGTTGTAGAACGTGGGCAGGGAGTCAGTCATGACTTCTTGGGTGTAGATAGCGGTGCTCCAGTGATAGCCCGCGTTGGGGGGGGTTTCCTGCTCGATGTAGAAGTAGTTGGGGATCTTCCAGCCTTCCCGGGCGTTGATCGTTCCGGAGATGTCGAAGCCGTACGGCAGCTGGTAGAGGGCGGTGAGCTTGGCCATCCATTTCGTGTACATCAGGACGGACGTCTTGCCGCTGGCTCCGCCGCCCCACAGGCCGTAGGCCTTGCCGTCGGACATCCACTGGTTGGTGGGGTCGAGGAAATTCGTGCCCCAGTGGTTCCGCTGGTCCTGGAGAGTGAACGAGGCGTTCATGAACCACTTGTTCGAGAGCCGCTTGTTGAGGACCAGGTCGATGCCGGTGTAAGTGTTGTAGGAGTCGTTCTGCTTGTTCATCCGGTAGTCCGACGCGACGGTGGGGTAGTCCGCGGTGGGCAAATAGTAGGATCGTCCCGGCTCGCCGCCCGTGGAGTATTCGACGCCGCCGATGGTGACGGTCGCGGGGACCGTCCCGGCTGCTTCGTACCAGGGGCCCGTCGTGTCGTCCACGACCAGGCCGGCCAGTGCCGGGTCCGTGTAGATGGTCGCGGGATAATATCTCCAATCGCTCATGAAGTTGTCGTAGCGCCGGTAGGTCAGGTTGATGGCGACCGAGAAATCGGACATGAGCTCGCGTTCGAGGGTCAGCAGGATCTCGCTCGTCCGCGTGGAGGACTTGACCTTGTCGTTATCGAAGAATTGGGTGACGTTGGTGTAATCGAGGGCCGTCTTGTTGGCCCAGTCGTAGCCCGAATACATGTTGGCCATGCGGGCGTTGCTGGCGTTGCCGCCGACGAGGGCGGCGATAGCTTCGGGCGTGTAGGCGCCGGCGTCGGTGTACAGGCGGTAGACCTGATAGGGGTTGGTGCCGCCGCTATAGCGCATCCAGTACATCTCACCGAACTGGACCATGTTGTCCACCGGGTTGAGGTTGCTGCCGTCTTTCCACCAGAACCGGGCGGTGCCGCCGGTCCCGAGGGGGCTGGCCGCGTAGTAGCCGGTGCCCATGACGTCGCCGTACCGGGAGAGGGACAGCTTGAGCACGGTCTTGCCGGAGCCGTTGATGTCCCAGGTGACGCCGAGGCGCGGCGAGAAGTTGTTCCACTGGTAGTTGTCGACGGCCTTGACTGCGGTGGCGCTGACGCCGGGCAGGTACTCGGTCAGGGCCGTGCTGACGGCCTCGGGAAATACCATCTGCCAGGCGGCCTGCTCCGTCGGGACAGTGGCGTAAGTGACCGGGCCCATCGAACCCACCTGGTTGTCGAACCGCAGGCCCAGCTGGAAGGTGAAGTTGCCCTTCACCATGACGTCCTGGATGTAGCCGGCGATCTGTTTGGCGATGCCGTTGTCGCGGCCTTCGCGGTAGAAGTCGAAGCGCTGCCAGCCGGCCATCTCGGCGATCGTCCGCCCGGGGATGCCGTCCGTTTCGAGCGTGGGGGCGTTGTAATTCCGGTTGATGTTGAAATCCTGGAAATTCCCCCATTGGTGGGCAGCTTGCTTGTTAGAGTACTCGGCGCCGACCTTGATCTCGTGGCTGAAGCCGAGGAACGTGTCGTTGAAATAGCTGGCGTTTATCTGATAGTTGGACCTCGGCCGCGAGGCCGCGTAGGATCCCCAGCTCGTCCTCGTCCCCGCTTTGAAGGGGACGTACTTCACGGTCGTGTTGTCGTAGACGACGGGGTATTGCAGGGCTTCGTCCGTCATCGGCTTCCAGCCGAAGCCGGCGTCGTTGAAGGAGTACTTCAGGGACAGGTAGATGTTGTTGCCGAAGACGTGCTCGTCCTGAAGCTTGATGATCGGGCTGCCCCAGTAGTACTTGCCCCGCTGGTGGTCGCCTTCCACCTTGGCCACCGAGGCGTTGCGGCCGAACTTCTCTTTGCCGCCCGCCGTGACCAGGGCTTCGAAGCGGTTGTTGGGCAGGAGCTGGGCGTTCAGCTTGAAGTTGTAGTTGTTGAGGAGCGTCTTGTCCGGGGTGCTGTAGATGGTGTAGACGAAAATGTCCTGGACGCCGTAAGCGCCCCACCACCACAGCTTGTCCTTGATGAGCGGACCGCCGGCGTTGAAGCCGTAATCCTTGATGGCTTGGATCTTGTTGGTGGCGACGACGCCCTGGTCGATGAGCTCCTGGGTCAGGTTTTCGCTCTGGAAGAACCCGTCGGTCAGGTAGAACCGGCCGGACATGCTCATCCGGTTGCCGCCGCGGCGCGTGACCATGTTCAGGGCGATACCGCCGGTCTGAATGGAAACGTCGGCCGCGCCGCCCGTCGTGATGTTCAGCTCTTCGAACATGTCGAAGTCGTAATACAGGGCGGATCCGCCTTGGGCGGCCGGGTCGGTGATGTCGATGCCGTCGACGGACCAGATGTTGTTCGATCCGGTGTAGCCGTTGTTGGCCGTGTCGCCCTTGGTGAAGAAGGACGATTGCTGTCCGGATTCGTTGCCGCCGACGTTCTCGCGGTCGAGCATGATGGCCGGGGCCAGCTGCATGACGACCCACGGGTCGCGGGCCGTGGGCAGCGACTGCATGGCTTCTTTGTCGATGTTCGCCCCGACCGTCGTCTTCTTGGTGTCGACGATGGGGGTCTGAGCGATGACCGTGACCTGCTCTTCGATGGTCCCGACGGCCATGGTCAGGTTGATCTCCGCGTTCGAGCCGATCTGGACGATGATGCCCGTCCGGGTCTCCTTCTTGAACCCCGTGAGCTCAGCCGAGACGGCAAAGCTGCTGCCGGGGTTGAGAGACACGAACCGGTAGATCCCCGACTCGTTTGTGACCGTCACCATGGGCGCCATCTGGTCACTCGTCAAGGTGACGCTCACGCCGGGGAGGGGATTTCCTTCCGCATCCAAGATCTTCCCGTAGATGTTTCCGGTCCTGACCTGTGCCGTGAGCGTGACGGCAAACAACAGCACAGACAGAACGATTAAAAACCTCTTCATAAACATGCCTCCTTGCGCATTTAAGGCCTTTCTACGGCTCTGAGTGGCATTCCACTCAACCCATGCCCTCTCGCGATGTGCTCTTTTTCCTTCTCACCTCCTCCAATCGTTATTTTGATCATCGGATTGACTGGGCTATACTTCCTCTTATAGACCGGATAAGTATGCAATTAGCGTGCCACGGATCTGAGCTCCAATTCTGTTTTATAAACTGTTTATTTACAACATGATGGGCTGTTTGGCCGCAGGCTCGGGCAGGCGCCTCATTCAAATTATTGGATTTTATTCAGAATTTTGAATGGAGAGGAAGACCGGGGTATTCTATTTTTTGAGCTCTTCGATGAGTTTCTTGATCTCGACCTGGCTGGGGTCGAGCTTCAGGGACGCTTCGAGGGCGGCCAGGGCCTCCGTTTTCCGCCCAATTTTCAGGTAACACGTGCCCAGGGAGTTCAGGACGTTCGCTTCGCTGTTGTAGATCTTGTTGGCCTCGAGAAGGGCGGCCAGGGCCTCCTCGTATTTTTGCTGGCCGAGCAGGGCCTGGCCGCGGATGGCCTGGAAGGCGAACTGCCGCCGGTCGTCCTTCCGCAGCTCCTCGGCGATCCGCAGGGCGTCCTCGAAGGACCCGGACTTGTTGAGGAAGTTCCCGTACATGACCACGCCTTCCTTGTATTCCGGGTTGAGCCGGTAGGCCTCTTCGTACAGGGGCTTGGCCGCCTCGGGACGGTTCTCCTTCTCGTACTG
>Ga0315276_10004744_pt1 | contig 12498 bp, 11 predicted proteins | sample YL17G05_0_MG_FD_204542 | JGI IMG/M metagenome (GOLD analysis project Ga0315276, IMG submission 204542) | Sediment microbial communities from Yellowstone Lake, YNP, Wyoming, USA - YL17G05_0 | ecosystem: Environmental > Aquatic > Freshwater > Lake > Sediment | place: USA: Wyoming | collected... | reverse complement strand
TAAAGGGGGAAGCGGGTCAAATTGATTTGCCGCTCATCCGCTTCCGTTTCAGCAAAATCGGTATTGAAGCTGAAAGCACCGACAAAGTTGGGTGTGAAATTTTTATAAATATCAAAACCGCCATCCGCCTTCCATTCAGGCTTGGCCGAACCTTCGCTGTTACGGGTGCTGTTGATTATTCCATAAGGCCGGAACGTGATCCCTTTTCCCTGTTTGACATGCTCGATGCCGGTCAGGGTAGCCGCTTCCGTCGGGTTATAAAACAAGTGATCGGGAGTGAAACCTGACAGGCGGATGGTTTCAAGTTTGCGGGGGATGAACCGCTCAACGTTAATCCCCCAGGAACGCAAACCGGGATCAAAGGAAATGGTTTTGAAGGGGATCTTGATCTCAGCACTCCAGCCGTCGCCGAGGATCTGGCTCTTGGCGTCCCAGATGCCGTCCCAGTCCAGGCTGTACTGCCCGCCAACGGACAGCCCCTCACTGCGCGCTCCGCGCGGGTTGACGAAAAATATGTACGCGTTGCGCATATCCTGAAAAGGGTCAAGCAGGATACGGACCAGGTCATCGCCCGTCCCGTCATCATCATGGGCCATGGAGTTGGCCACAACTTTGGCCGGTTCACGGTCATAACAATGAATGCCCAAGAATAAGTTGTCACGGTCATAGATGACCCGTATTTCTGTCTTTTCACTGGGCGTGCTGTCAGGGGACGGCTCGATCATTTTGAAGTCGGCAAAAGAAATGGCTTGCTGCCAAACGGCATCTGTCAAATAGCCATCCAAGACAGGTTGCCGCTCGACCCGGGTGGCAGCCAATTCAATCTGGCTTGCCAAAAGCAAGGAGGGAGAAAAAAGAACAGCCAGCCAGCAAAGTTTCAATCGCCGCATCAACACTTTTATTTCAAAAAGAACAGCACCAGCACCTGGGCCGAGATGATGCGCAGGAACGTGACCAGCGGGTAGACCGTGGCGTAGGTCACCGCCGGCGCGTCCGAGCCGGTGTAGCCGTTGGCGAAGGCCAGGGCCGGCGGATCGGTCATGCTGCCGGCCATCAGGCCGCACAGTTCCAGGTAGTTCTTCTTCAGGACCAGGCGGGCGAAGACCACCACCAGCAGCAGCGGCAGCAGCGTGATCAGCGCCCCGCAGCCCAGCCACAAGAGGCCCTGCCCGCGCATCAGGGTGGGGACGAGATCGGCGCCGGCGCGCAGCCCGACGCAGGCCAGGAAAAGGACGATGCCCATATCGCGCAGCATCAAGTTGGCGCTGCGCGGCACGTAGGCGGAGAAGCGGCCGATGTTGCCGAAACGGCTGATCAATATGGCCATGACCAGCGGCCCGCCGGCCAGCCCCAGCTTCAGGGGCAGGGGCAGTCCGGGGATCGGCAGGGGCAGGCTGCCCAGCACCACCCCGGCGATGATGCCCAGAAAGACCGGCAGGATCTCCGGGATGTCCAGCTCCTTGAGCGAATTGCCCAGCTCGACGGCCAGCTGGGCGATCATGTCCTGGCTGCCGACCACGGTCAGCCGGTCGCCGAACTGCAGGTGCACGCCGGTGCTGGGCACGAATTCGACGCCGGCGCGGTGGATGCGGGTGATGTTCACCCCGTAGCGCTGGCGCAGCCGCAGATCGGCCAGCGAGCGGCCGATCACCTTTTTTTGCGAGACCAGGATCAGGCGCGAGACGAGCTGCCCGGGGATCTTTTTCAGGTCGACCGCGCTCTCGCCGCCGACCAGGAGCCGGAGTTTTTCCAGGCTGGATCTCTGGCCGACCGCCAGCAGCACGTCGCCGGCTTGCAGGGTCGTGTCCTGTACCGGCGTGAACAGCTCCTGGCCGCGCAGGATCCGCGAAACAACGATGTCGGCCTGGATGACGCCGGCCAGCACTGAAAGCGGCCGGCCGGAAAGCTGGGGATTCTTCACTTCCAGGTTCACGCTCTCCGGGGCCGGGAAGATATCGGCCTGGGCCTGCTGGAAGGCCTCCTGCTCCGCTTGCAGGCGGATGCCGAAGAGCCGCCGCGTCAGGACCATGGCCAGGATCACGCCGAGCACCCCGAACGGATAGGCCACCGCATAGCCCAATCCGGCCTGGCGCAGCGCGGCGGCGGGCGCGGCGATATCCTTCAAGGCCTGCTGCGCCCCGCCTAGGCTGGGCGTGTTGGTCGCAGCGCCGGCCAGGATCCCCACGGCGGCGCCGGCGGGCAGGGAAAAAAGCAGGCGCAGCAGCACCGCCGCCGCCACGCCCAGCAGGACCACCGCCGCCGCCAGGAGATTGATGGCCAGGCCCTGCCGGCGCAACGAGGCGAAGAACCCGGGCCCGACCTGCAGGCCGATCGAATAGACGAACAGGATCAAGCCGAAATCCTTGACGAAATCAACGATCCCTTCATTGACGGCGAGCTGGAGATGGGCGGCCAGGATGCCGGCGAAAAGCACGCCGGCGATGCCGAAGCTGATGCCGAAGAAACGGACCTTGCCCAGCAGGATCCCGGCGCTGATGACCAGGGCCAGGACCAGGACGGCATGGGCCGTCGAATCGTGGAGAAAAATCTCGACCAGCCAGTTCATGTCAATAGACCTCGATCTTCAGCAGCCGGCATTCGATGGGGCCGTTGTACAGCACGAAGCGCCGCGAGGGCTTCAAGCCGATGGCGGCGATCAGGTCCAGGTTGCCGCAGAGGACATACGCGGTCGAGCCCGGGCAGCGCTGCTTCAGGAAATCGCCGAACTCCCTGTACAGGAGCCGCGTCTCCTCCAGGTCGCCGACGCGCATGCCGTAGGGCGGGTTGCAGATGATCGTGGCGCCGGGGATCCCCGGCAGGTCGCGGAAATCCTTGCGCTCCACGGCGATGCCGCGGGTCCCTGGGATCTCGCGCAGGTTGCTGCGGGCGGCGCTCACGGCCTGGCGCTCTAGATCGCTGCCGCGGATCAGCCCCTCCGGCATCTCCCGGATCGCCGCATCGCCCTCCCGGCGCACGCTTTCCCAGGCCGCGGGGTCGAAGTCGGGCATGGACTCGAAGCCGAATTTTTCTTTTTTAAAAGCCGCGGGCACGCGGCAGTAATGCATGAACGCCTCGGCCAGGATGGTCCCCGAGCCGCACATGGGGTCGACCAGCGGCCTCTCCCCCTGCCAGCCGCTCAAGCGCACCATGGCCGCGGCGAGCGTTTCCTGCAGCGGCGCCGCCACCGACTGCACGCGGTAGCCGCGGCGGTGCAGCGAGCCGTTGGACGTGTCCAGGCTGACCACCGCCCGGTCCTGGCGGATGCTCAGGTTGATCCAGGTATCCGGGCGCTCCGTGTCCACGTCGGGGCGCCGGCCGCAGCGGTCGCGGAAATGATCGGCGATGGCGTCCTTCAGCCGCAGGGCGGCGTAATGGGAATGGGCCATGCGGCTTTCCCAGACATTGGCGAAGACGGCGAAGGTCTGCTCGACCGCAAACAAGGCCTGCCAGTCGAGAGCGCGGGCGGCGTCATAAAGGGCCTGTTCGGAGAGGCAGGTGAAGGAGGCCAGGGGGGCCAGCACCCGTGAAACCAAGCGCGAATAGTAGTTGACCCGGTACAGCCCGGCCGCATCGCTGCGAAAATGGAGGCCGCCACCTGCCGCTTCGATGTCGCCGGCGCCCAGCTCTTCCAGTTCGGCCCGAACCAATTCGTCCAGCCCGCGGGCCGCCTGGGCGAAAAATATCCGGTCCTGTTGATAAGCGAACACGGGAAGATGCGGCACGGGGGAGACCCGGGGAGGTGTCAGTCCGCGACCTGCAATGTCAAGAAGGACAGGACCCTGGCCGGGTCGTGCCCCTTGCCCTTTTCCAGCACCCCGGTGGTCTGGGTGGCGAGCAGGTGGCCCTGCTTGTCCAGTACCGCCAGGGCGGGGTAGCCGAAGCCCTTGATCCGATATAGATCGACCAGGTCCTGGTTGAGGGGCTGGCCCGGCTTTTCGCCGACGTCGACCAGCAGCAGGAGGTAGCGCTCGGCCAGGATCTTCTTGACCCGGGGAGCGGAGGCGAGAAGCTCGTGCAGGCGGTGGCACCAGGGGCACCAGTTGCCGCCGAACATCAGGAGGATATTCCTGTCCTCGACGCCGGCTTTTTGCACGGCAGCGGCGATCAGCGTTTTCATGTCGGCGCCGGGATCATAGATCGCCGTCTTGGCTTCGGGCTTGACCTCGCCCGGCAGGATCGCCGCCAGCATCACCAGCACGGCGGCCAGGACCAGCCAGAGAAACTTCTTGTTTTCCAGTCTATAGGATGTCATCGGCTATACCTCCTCAAGGGCAAAGTATTCTAGTATAAATTAATTTTTATGTCAAAATCCGGCCCCGGCGCCGTGATTGACAAAAAACAGCGGTTCAGCTATGAATGGGTTGGCTGGAACGATGAGACCGGGAGCCAGGCGATGAAGAAAAAATTCATGCTTTTTTTCCTGCCGGCGCTGGCCGCGCTGCTGGCCGGAGCCGGAGCGGCCGGCGCTGAGAAAATCGCGCCGGAGATCGACCGCCTGTTGACCGACTGGCACCGGGCCGCCGCCGTCGCCGATGCCGGGACGTATTTCGGCGCCCTCGCCCCCGGCGCCGTCTTCCTGGGCACGGACGCCCGCGAACGCTGGACCAAGGAAGATTTCCAGAAGTGGGCCGCGCCCTACTTCCGGCGCCCGTCGGCCTGGACCTTCAAAGCCAGTCGGCGGCAGATCTATGTATCCGCCGACGGCGGCACGGCCTGGTTCGACGAGGACCTGGTCTCTCCGCACTACTGGACCTGCCGCGGCTCCGGCGTCCTGGAGAAGATCTCCGGCCGGTGGAAGATCCGGCAGTACAACCTGGCCTTCACCATTCCCAACGAGGCGACCGGGGCCATCAAGCCGCTCGTGGAAGCCACCCTGGAAAAACAGGCCGCGGCTGAAGGGCAGCCCCGGCCGGCGGTGAAATGACCGAAAAAGTGTATCATCACGACCCCTACTGCCGGGAGATCACGGCCCGGGTCACGGCCAAGGAATCCCGCGGCGGGCATTTCTATCTCCGCCTCGAGCGCACGATATTCTGTCCCGAGGGGGGCGGCCAGCCCGCCGACCAGGGAACGGTCAACGGCTTGCCCCTGCTCTCCCTGGAGGCCGACGGCGAGGACATCGTCCACGTGCTCGGCCAGGATCCGGGCGAGGGCGAAGCCCGCTTGCGCATCGATTTTGCGCGCCGCTACGACCACATGCAGCAGCACACCGCCCAGCACCTGCTCTCGCAGGTCCTGGTCCGCTCCTTCAGCGCCGCCACCCTTTCCTTCGCCATCGGGCCGGAGCATTCCTCGATCGAGATCGACCGGCCGGAGTTCGGCGCGGAGGAAACCAGGGAGCTGGAAACGGAATGCGCGCGGCTCATCTTTTCAAGGCTGCCGGTAAAGGAGTTTGCCAGCGAAGACGTCTCGAGCCTGCGGCTGCGGAAAGCCCCCAAGGTGCGGGGGCGGATCCGCGTGGTGGAGATCGAAGGCTTCGACCAGTCGGCCTGCGGCGGCACCCACCTGGCGAACAGCGCCGAGATCGGTTTGCTGAAGATCGTCCGCAGCGAGCGCGTCCGCGCCAATGTGCGCCTGTACTACGCGGCCGGCTACCGCGCCCTGCGCGACTACCAGCTGAAGCACGACGTCGCGCTGCGCCTGCAGCACGCCATCACCCAGCCCCTGCCCGAGATCCCCCTCCTGGTGGAGGCCCTGCTCAAAGACCGGGACGAGCTGCGCCGGGCGCTGAAGAAGGCCCGGCGCCGCGAGATGGAGCTCGCGATCGCCGGGGCGACCGCCGGGGGCAGCGGGCTGGTGGTCCGGGAATTCAGCGGGCTCGACCCCGCCGACCTGCGTTTCTTCGCCGGCGCCCTCATCCAGCAAGGCAAACACGTGCTGGCCTACCAACGCTCCCGGCCTGCCCTGAAGGCCGTCCCGCCGCGCTCCGACGCGGTCCCCGCTGAGGGGGCCCTTAAGGTACCCGACGAGGGTGCCCTGAAGGTCCCCGCTGAGGGGGGCTACGTCGTCATCGGCCGCGGCCGCGGGGATCTCGACCTGCGTTCGCTCAGCGCCCGCGTTTTCGCCCTGCTGCAGGGCAAGGGGGGCGGCAGCGCCAACATGATCGAAGGGCGCGGCGGCGATTTCGCGAAGATCGCCGAGGTCGCCGCCCTGCTGGACGAAAGCCTGTCCGGGAAAGGGTAACGCGCCTTCCTCCCCGCCGGGGGCCGAGCTTGCAAAATACGCAAATTTTCATATAATGGGTTTTGCCGCCATAATTAGGAGAAAACCATGGAAGAAAAGATCAAGGCCAAGATCATGGACGATAAAAAGATGAAGCGCACCTTCCAGCGCCTGGCCATCGAGATCCTGGAGCGCAACCGCGACGCCGAAAAGCTGGTGCTGATCGGCATCCAGACCCGGGGCGTCTATATCGCCCGGCGCATCCAGCTGCTGATCAAGGAGCTGGAGAACATCGACGTGCCGCTGGGCATCCTCGACATCACCATGTTCCGCGACGACCTGCACAAGCACGAGCAGCAGCCGGCGGTGAAAAAGACCAAGATCGATTTCAGCATCGAGGACCGCGACATCATCCTGATCGACGACGTGGTGTTCACCGGCCGCACCATCCGCGCCGCCATGGACTCGATCTTCGAGCTGGGCCGGCCGGCGTCGGTGCAGCTGGCGGCCTTCATCGACCGCGGCCACCGCGAGATGCCCATCAGCCCCGACTTCAAGGGCAAGTACCTGCCCACCTCGCGCCGCGAGCGGGTCAAGGTCATGCTCCAGGAGATCGACGGCAAGGACCAGGTGCTGATCATGGAACCGAAGGGATTCTGACCATGGGCGCGAAACGCTTCCGCCAGGACCACCTGCTGGGCATCGAGCAACTCAGCGTCAGCGACATCGAGATTATCCTGGAGACCGCCGAAGCCTTCATCGAGGTCTCCAGCCGCGATGTCAAGAAGGTGCCGGCACTGAAGGGCAAGACCGTGGTCAATCTCTTTTTCGAGAGCTCGACCCGCACCCGCAGCTCGTTCGAGATCGCGGCCAAGCGCCTAAGCGCCGACCTGATCAACTTCAATCCTTCGATATCGAGCCTGAAGAAAGGCGAGGCCCTGAAGGACACGGTGCTGACCCTGGAGGCCATGAACCCGCACATCATCGTCATCCGCCACTCCGCCTCGGGCTCGCCCCATTACCTGACCACCTTTGCCCGCTCCTCGATCGTCAACGCCGGCGACGGGTTCCACGAACACCCCACCCAGGCCCTGCTCGACGCCCTGACCATCCAGCAGCGGCTCAAGACCCTGCGCGGCCTGAAGATCGCCATCGTCGGCGACATCCTGCACTCGCGCGTCGCCCGCTCCAACATCATCCTGCACCAGAAGCTGGGCAACGAGATCGCCCTGATCGGGCCGCCCTCGCTGGTGCCGACCGAATTCGAGAAGATGGGCGCCAAGGTCCATTACGACATCCGCAACGGCGTGAAGAATGCCGACGTGGTCATGATGCTGCGCGTCCAGGAGGAGCGCGGCGCCAAGAACTATTTCCCCTCCATCCGCGAGTACCGCAACCGCTTCGCCATCAGCCGCGAGATCTTCGCCCTGGCCAGGAAGTCGGCCATCCTCATGCATCCCGGCCCGATCAACCGCGACGTGGAGATCGAGACATCCATGGCCGACTCCGAGCAGTCGGTGATCCTGCAGCAGGTGACCAACGGCATCGCCGTGCGCATGGCCGTGCTGTACCTCTTGAAAGGAGAGATCCATGAAACTCTTAATTAAGAACGGCCGCCTCATCGACCCCGCCGGCGCCCTGGACCGCCGCATGGACATCCTGATCGAGAACGGCAAATTCAAGGAGATCGCCGCATCGATAAAAAAGGCGAGCGGCTGCCCGGTCCTCGACGCCAGGGACATGGTCATCGCCCCGGGCTTCATCGACATGCACGTCCACCTGCGCGAACCGGGCCAGGAGAACAAGGAATCGATCGAGAGCGGCTCGCGGGCGGCGGCGCACGGCGGCTTCACCTCGCTGGCCTGCATGGCCAACACCGAGCCGGTCAACGACAACCGCTCGGTGACCGAGTTCATCATCGCCCGCGCCCGCCAGGTCGGGCTGGTCAACATCTTCCCGGTGGCGGCCGTCTCCAGGGGGATGCTGGGGGAAAACCTGGTTGAGATGGCCGACCTGGTCGAGGGCGGCGCCGTGGCCTTTTCCGACGACGGCCACTGCGTGATGAAGGCCGACCTGATCCGCAAGGCGCTGGAATACGTCAAGATGCTGAACGTGCCCATCATCGAGCACCCGGAAGACCATTCGATCTCCGCCGAGGGCCAGGTCAACGAAGGCTTCATCTCCTACAAATACGGGCTGCGCGGCATGCTCAATGCCGCCGAGGAAGTGATCGTCGCCCGCGACCTGATCCTGCAGGGGCGCATCCAGTCGCGCCTGCATTTGACCCACATCTCCACCGCCGGCTCGGTCGAACTGATCCGCAACGCCCGCAAGCTGAAGACACCGGTCAGTTCCGACGCCACCCCGCACCACCTGCTGCTCAACGAGGAGATGGTCAAGGAATACGGCACGGTATACAAGGTCAAGCCGCCGCTGCGCACCGAAGCCGACCGCCTGGAGCTGATCCGCGGCCTGCAGGATGGCACCATCGACTGCATCGCCTCCGACCACGCCCCGCACACCCGAGACGATAAGGACAAGGAGTTCGAGTTCGCCCCCTTCGGCGTCATCGGCCTGGAGACCTCTTTCCCCGTGACCCATGACCGGCTGGTGCGCACGAAGCTCCTGACCCTCAACCGCCTGGTCGAACTGTTTTCCACCAACCCGGCCCGCGTGCTGGGCCTGAAGACCCGCGGCCGCGTCAAACCGGGATTTCCCGCCGACCTGACCATCCTCAACCTGAAGAAGCGCTTCAAGATCGAGGAAAGGGATTTCCGCTCCAAGGCCAACAACTGCCCGTTCCTGGGCTGGGAGGGCCAGGGCGCGGTCGAGCACACGATCGTCTCCGGCAACGTGGTCTACAGCCTTAAAGCTCGCTGACCACGGGGTAAGGCGGACGGCAGACGGCGTATGGCAAAAAAGCAAACTCCCAAGCTAAAGATAGGTTCACTGGCGAAATAAAGAGAAATTCCAAGCACCAAATTTCAAATGAGCACCAAGCTCAAATTCCCCAGTGAACAAAACAAAAAGAAGAATCAAGAAAGGACTTTCTTTTGGGTTATTGGAATTTGGAAATTGGGATTTGTTTGGGATTTGAAACATGTGATTTGGAATTTTCCTGCCTTTTACCGTCTGCCTTACGCCGTCTACCGTAAACCGAGTGTTTTTTAGGGCTAATGGCAGGTGCTGCAGTGCGTGTGGGAGCAGCTGCCGCAGGATGAGGAGGATTTGGAGCTCGCGGCTCCATCGCCCTTGCCTCCGGACGAAATAGCGCAGCAGGAGACCAGCTTCTCCACCTTGGCGCTGCCGCATTTTTCGCAGGTCACCGAGCCGGCGGCCGCGAGCGTGCGCAGGAATTTTTCAAAAACCACGCCGCATTTCCGGCATTTATAATCATAGACGGGCATATCGTCACCTCAGAAAAGTATTTTAGCGCAATTGCTCCCGGGGTTCAAGTCCGGATCAGGCCTTGATCTCCCCCGCGGCGACGATGATGTCGCCGTCGTAAAAAACGGCGAGCTGCCCGGGGGTCACGGCGCGCGCCGGTTTTTTGAACACCGCCCGGATACGGGTCGCGGACAGTTCGACGATCTCCGCCTCGTGCCCGTGAATCTGGTAGCGTACCTTTACCGACAACGTCTCGCCGGGATGCAGCGGCCGCCAGAAGACCGGGCGGCCAACGTCGAGGGAATCGGACATCAGGTCCTTTTCATCACCCAGGGTGACGGTATTGGCGGCCAGGTCACGGCTGACGACATACAGCTTGCGGTCGGAAGCGAAGCGGGTGCCGCGGCGCTGGCCGGTGGTGAAATGGGCGGCCCCGCCATGGCGGCCTACTATCCTCCCGTCCACGTCGAGAATGTCGCCGGCGATAAAACACTCCGGGATGCGGGACGAAAGGTAGGAGACCAGGCTTTGCTCCTGCAGGAAACAGACGTCCTGGCTCTCCGCCATGTTCGCCAGCGGCAGGCCGGCCACACGCGCCCGGACCTGGTCGACCGTGAGACCGGCGACCGGGAACAGGACTTTTTCCAGGACCGACGGCTCGATCATGGCCAGGAAATAGATCTGCGACTTGCGGCGGTCGGCCGGCTCGCGCAGGAACCAACGATTGTCCTGGCAGATCTTGTCGGCATAGTGGCCGCTGGCGAAAAGGCCGCCAGGGGAACTTTTTTCCGCCGCCGCCAGCAGCAGCCCGAACTTGACGTGGCGGTTGCAGAGGACGCAGGGGTTGGGTGTCAGGCCGGCGCGATAGGCGTTGATGAAGGAGTCCAGCACCTTCTCCCGGAAAGCCCGGCGCACGTCGCACACTCCCCAGGGGACGTCCAGCACCCGGGCCAGGTTCTCGATGCGGGCAAGCCGTTCATCCTCCCCGTCCAGGCCCAGGCGCATGGTCAACGCCCGGGGCTCATGACCCTGCTCGCGCAAAAGCAGGATCGCCGCCGTAGAGTCCTTGCCGCCGCTGAAGGCCACGGTGACAGGGCGGCGATGGGCTTTCACGGGCATGGAAAGGTCTCCTCGAGAAAGCCACGCGCCTCATCGAAATCCTGGCTCAGGAAGATGCGCCGCTTCCAGGAACGCGAGCCGGGGCGGCTCAACACCAGGAAGCGGGTGAAGGCCTTGAGCTTGCCCAGGCGCTTCCTCGCGGGATAGTGGGCTGCGATCAGGTTCGCCAGGCGGCGCACGTAAGCCCCCCAGTCCTTCTCCAGTGTGTCCTGCCCGGCGATCTCCCTGAACAGGAAGGGGTTGGCCAGGGCTCCGCGGCCAATGAGTATGCCGTCCACGGTCTGCAGCTTCTCGCGGGCGAAGGCGGCGGTCATGATGTCGCCGTTGCCCAGCAGCGGGATGCGCAGGTTCTCCTTGACGGCCGCGGCCAGCTCCCAATGCGCGCTGCCGGTATAGCCTTCGCTTTTCAGGCGGAAATGGACCGCCACAGCATCGGCCCCCTCGGCCTCGATGATCCGGGTCGTTTCCATGACGTTGACCTTGTTGAAGCCCAGGCGGACCTTGACCGTCAATGGCAGGCTGGTGCTCTTGCGCATGGCGGCGACCACCGCCGCCAGGAGCGGCAGGTTCTGCAGCAGCCCGGCGCCGGCTCCCGAGCGCACCACCTTGGGCACCGGGCAGCCCATGTTCACGTCGATGCCGGCGAACGCCGTCTCCCCGGAGACGATGGCCGCGGCCTCGGCCAGGGCCTCGGGCTTGGCCCCGAAAAGCTGGATGAACTGGGGCGTCCGGGTGGCGAAGTCGGCGATCATTTCCAGGGTGCGCCGGTTGCGGCGGCGCAGCCCCTCGGCGGCGATCATCTCCGAGACCAGCAGGCCGCAGCCGCCGATCTCGTCCATGAGCTGGCGCAGGGCCGGGTCGGTCAGCCCGGCCATGGGGGCCAGGACCGTAGGTTGCTCCAGGGTTAGTTTGCCGATCTTCAGCATTTGGACAATTATATCATGGCCGGAGCCATTTATCGGGCTCAGTGATTTGTGATTGGTAAATAGTGATTGGTGAAAGCCCTTAGCAAAATTTCCCCTGCCTTTTCCTTTCTCGAGTCACTAATTACTAATCACTTATTTTCATATAGCCGAGAAATACTTGGCTAAAACCATCAATTCCGGATCAGCCAACACGTTTAAATGCCCCCGGATATGGCGGATGGTGCGCGGGATGTAGCGGGCGTAGGCCGGGTGGCAGCATGCGAACGTCTGGAAAGCGAACGTGCCCAGGGCCTTGATATTGCGCTGCAGGGCGGTCAAGCGCACCTGCCGCAGCTCCCGGTCGTCGCCGAAAGCGGCGAGGTTGGGGAAAAGCCGCCCCCGGGCCCTGCCCAGGTCGAGGTAGGAATCGAAGGCCAGCGAGACCAGGTCGTAATAACGGGGGGCGACGAGCGAGTCCTGGAAGTCGACCATCACGATCTCCTGGCCCAGGACCAGAAGGTTGCGCGAATGGAAATCGCGGTGGGCGAACGTGTCCCCTGGGGCCAGGGACTCGACCAGCCGCCGGAGCGGCGCTCCCAGGTCGGTTGCGCTGAACGGACGGACATGGAAGCGTGGGAAAAAATGAGTGGTGAAAAAATCCATCTCCCATTTCAGCCGGGCCCGGTCGAGCCGGGCCGAGGTGAGGTCGGCCGGGACGGCGGCGAGCTTACCCAGCATTTCCCGGCATTGGTCAAGCAACCTCAGGCGAGAACTGGGGCTGACAGCATGCCAGGCCCGCTGCAGGAGCAGGTCGCCGGCGTCTTCCTGGATCACCACCCGGTCGCCAAGCACCCCGTCGATGCGCGGCACGCGCAGCCCGTGCTCCCGGTAGATCTTCTGCAGGGCGCAGAACCGCTCCACATCG
>Ga0315276_10004743_pt1 | contig 12498 bp, 4 predicted proteins | sample YL17G05_0_MG_FD_204542 | JGI IMG/M metagenome (GOLD analysis project Ga0315276, IMG submission 204542) | Sediment microbial communities from Yellowstone Lake, YNP, Wyoming, USA - YL17G05_0 | ecosystem: Environmental > Aquatic > Freshwater > Lake > Sediment | place: USA: Wyoming | collected... | reverse complement strand
GGGGCGTGGGCGTGAACGCGGGCGCGTCGCCGCGCGCGGTCGACCCTCCAGACACCGACGCGGCGACCGCGCCGTCGCCCAGCCCCGCAAACTGGTAGAGCCCGTGGTTGCCGGCCTCGGCCGCGGCAAACAGGAACCCGGTCTTGAGCACGCAGAGCGCGGCGGCGGGCGGGACGGTGTCGAAATACGAGAGCGTGAGCGAGGTGGGGGCGCCGCCGCCGGCGGGGCACTCGAGCGTCGCCTTGAACACGTCGCCGTACTCGGATTGGAGCAGGGCGAAGAAGAGGGCCTTTTGCTTGTGCGTGGCGGACGCGACGATCATGGTGCCGCGGTGCGCGGGGAGCGACGCGCGGCGCGGGAGCGCAGCCGCGAGCGCGCCCTTGCCGCCGCCGCCCGGCGGCCGGTACTCGACGACGTCCTCGCAGCACACCAGCACGCCGCCGGGGCCGTCGCCGCCGCCGGGCACGGGGACGAGGAGGGTGGCGGTCGGGGGGACGGGGTCGGCCGACGCGCGCACGACGTGGTTCAGACCCAAATCCAGCTCGTACAGCGTCAGCGTCCGCCCCGGCGGCCCCTCCGCCTCCCCGTCGTCCACCGCCCCGCAATCCTCTTCAATGGCGGCAAACACGGGGTTGTCGTAGCCGACGTCGAGGCCGGCGACGGCGTGGCACAAGGAACGCGATTTGTGCGCTTCCAGGGGGGACGAAATGGTCAGCGCCGCGTCGGCCGTCCGGTTGAGGACGTACACTAGCTTTGCCCGCTCCAGCGCGCCGATGAGGACGGCCCGGCCCTTGGGGTCGACCGCCAGGTGTTGGCCTGGGACGGCGCGGCGCACGCCGGATTTGCCAAACGTCTCGCAGTGCACCCGCTTGAAAAGCAGGGCGCCCGAGCCCTCATCCGCTGCAGGATCGGGGACGACCTCCAAAACAACAATCCTCCCAGAGTCCGACCCGACGACGAGGCAGTCGCGCGGCGCGCCGGTGAGCCGAAACGGGGCGAGCGCGCGCAGCGTGCCATGCACCGCCACCGACGCCGCCACCGCCAGGCGACCGGTGGCGTCGGGGCGGAGCAACTCGAGGACGTCGCCGCGGGCGGCGACGATCTCCTGGGCCTTGGGCGCGGAGAAGTTGCCGTACACGGCGGTCTTTGAAGATTAAGGGGGGGGCGTCGGCGCGGGTTGCGGCTCGCTCCAAACGCCATGACACGCTTCGCACCGTCGTGCGTGAGCGGCGCGGGCCGGCGGCTCCCTCGACTTCCTCGCGCCGCCGCGCCGCCGCCGCGATTGGCGGCGCGGCCCGCCGCCGCCACCCCTCCTCCTCCCCCCCTTCTACGCACCGTGATCGCGGTCGGCCGCTGTAGGGTGACGTTGTACAGGTACATGGCGCTGGGCCGCGGGGATCGGGGCGCGGCGCGCGGTCGCACCGCGGTCGGCGGCCTGCCCCGCGCGACGCCGCGGCACGGGCTGTGGACGGGCGCCGCCTGCCCGTGCGGTGGCAGCAGGCGCGGGCTGAGCGTCGAGCGACGAGAGTGCGCACGGCGACGCCGGCGGGCGCCGTATTCGCTCTCCACACGCCCTCGCGCCCGCGCGCCCTGCCGGGCGGGCGCTAGATCGCGTCCGGACACTCGCCTTGCGGTCGCCTCTCCCCGCCTCCTTCTGACGACCGCCAATGCGGCAGTTCCTCGCTGCCCTCCTCGCGTTCCTGGCCCTAGCCGCCGCCCAGCCCCCTCCCACGGACGGCCTACCGTCCCCACTGCTCCAATCCGGGGCGGCAGCGGGTTACGTGCTCACCGCGTTCCTGCCCGCCGCCGCGCTCCCACCCCCCGACCTCGAGACCGCGCGCTTCTCCGTTGTCAAGGGGTGGGCGTCGCCAGGCTGGTGGACGGCGGCTTTCGTGCCGATCGACGCGACGGGCGAGCCGCTGGCGTGCCCGCCGCCGGCTTCGCCTCTGACCGCCGACGCGCTCCGCGGATTTAATCTCACGACGGCCTTCTTCTGGGCGCCCACCGCCGACCACCAGTCCCTGACCCAAGACCTGCCCGCCTGGGCGGCCGCGTGGGCGGGCGGCGGCGCGTGCGCGGGGCTGGGGGCGGTCGAGTTTTTCGCCGCCGCGTTTCGTGCGGCCGCCCTCGCCGCGCCCGCGCTCGGGTCCCTCGCCCCCGGCCCCGTCGCCGAGGCCTCGCTGGCGACCGCGTTCAACGGGTCGTACGTGCCGGGGTCGGCGTTGTGCGCGGCGGGCGGGGGGCTGGTGCAGGTGTCGCTGTGCGCCGACGCGGCCACGCTCGCGCCCGCGCCGTGCCCCGCGGGCGCCCGAGCGGGGGCCGCCGCCGCCGCGTTCGCCGAGCCCTGTGCAGGGACGCTCTCCCTGGCGTCCCTGCCCGCGGCGACGTCCAAGCGCATCATCCCCGGCCTCCTGCGCGGCCAGGACCCCGCCACGTTCGCCCCCCTCGCCGTCTGGTGGTGGACGCCCGCTGCAGTCGCCCTGGCGGCCGCCGTCCTGGCGGCCGCGTGGGCGGCAGCGGCCGCGGCGGCGGCGGCGGGGTGGCTTCCGACGCTGTTTGCGCCTAGGGAGGTCAAAGTTGTCCGCAACCCGCTCGTCGCCCGCCCCGTCTCCATCCACTGCGAGCCACTGGACATGGCGTGGGCCGCCGCCGTCGCGCCCGACCTGGCGGCCGTCATCGTCGACCTGCCGCGCGGCGTCGGGCTGAAGGGCGGCGTCGCGCGCAAACTCCTCAAACACCGCTTCGGCGCCCCCGAACCCCCCTCGTCCTTTGACGTCGACTGCGCCGTCATGCTCCTGGGCGGCCCCGCGGGCGTCCCGCCCGCCGCCGCGCGCGCGGCCAAGGACGCGCTCGTCGGCGCGCGGTTGGGGGCGCTCACGCTCGAGGCGCAAGACTGCGAGGTGGATGATGCTCATGATCTGATCGACTATTTTTTGACGCGCGACGTGTCGATCAACGAGGTCCTCATTCTGAAGACGGGCGCCGTCGGCGCGCCCGGCGCCCTCTTCCTGCACACCGCCGACGCCGCCGCCGACGCCGCGGCCGATGTCGTGCGCCCCTGCTGCCACGGCCGCGCCGCGGCCTACACGTTTCAGTGGGAGGCCGACTCCCGCGGCCGCCCGCACGCCGCTGCGCGGCCCGTCGCGCGCTCGGTCATCCGCCGGCTCAAGGGGCACGGGTCGGCGTACGCGTTCGATGCGGGAACGCTGCGGCACTGGAAGCGGGAAGGGTTGCCCGAGTCGGCCGTGTTTCAGGTGCTGCGCCCGTTTCACACGCGCGACGCGGCGTACGCTGCCGCGTTGAAGCACCTGCTCTCCCTCGGCGTTGTCAAGCGCGCCGCCGTCGCCGCTGCGGGCGGCCCCGACCGGTACTGGGGCGCCCTGCTCGCCTCGGTCAACGCGGGCGCCGCGCGCTTTGGCGGCCGGCTCACGCTCGCGGAGCTCGACGTCGACGCCGTGGACGCGTGGGCGGAAGCGAAGAAGGCGTCGGTCGGCGCGGGCATCGTCACGCGGGCGGCGGCGGCGACGCGGTCGGGGTACATCGCGTCGGACGAGAGCGCGGCGTCGCTGGGGGTCGTCAAGTGGGACGACGGAGTGGCCACCCTGCTCAAGGAACCCATCACGTTTGATGCGGGCGCCTATTTGGCGGCCGCGGGGCGGCCGCCGCCGGCCGCCGCCGCGGCCACAGCATCCGACGAGCCGCCGCCGCCACCCGGCCTCGCCGACCTCGTCAAGCGCCGCGCCGCCCCCCGCTCGACGCAGTGGGCGGACACCACGGCAGCGGCGTCTGCCGCCGCCGTGTCGCGCGCCGCGCTGCCCGCGGGCGCGGCGGGCGCGCCCCTCGTCGGCGCCGGCGGCGCGCCGCCGCCCGCGCCCGCGTCCGCTGCCGACGCCGCCCGCCTCGCCTGGGGCGCCGCCACGCTCGCGCCCTGGTGGCTCGCCGGCTCTCTGGCCCTCACCCTGGCCGGCCTCGCCGCTACCCTCTTCGTCCCGCGCGCGTTCGGCGTCGCCTTTGAAGCCGTCATTGCGCGCGACTCGGTCGACTTCCTCCCCCGCTTCAACGAGCTCGTCGGCGCCTACCTCCTCGCCTGGCTCGCCGACACCGCGGCCTCGCTCGCGCTGGCGGGGTATGGGGCGGCGGTGACGCGGCCCGCGTTTCACAGGCTCTTTGTGTCGGCGCTGAGGCAGCTGACCGGCGCGGCGCCCGCGCGCACCCGCCTCCCCCTCGGCGAAGTTCTGGCCCGCAACTCGGGCGACGCGCTCGCCCTGCGCGCCGTCGTCGCGTCCGCCGGCCCCGCGCTCCTGGCGTCGGGCCTGCTCGCGGCGGGCGCCGCCGCGTGCGTGCTCGAGCGCGCGGCCGCGCTCGCGGCGCGCGGCCAGCCGGGCGTCCTCATCGCTGCCTGCGTCGTGCTGTCCGCGGTAGTAGCCGAAGCCGTCGTTTTCGCCGTCGTCGGCGCGCGCCTCTCCTACACGGCGCGCTCCGCCCTGGGCCGCCTCTTTGCGTTTTCGCTCGCCGTCTTCACGTCGGCTAAAACTGTGTCCACCCTCGGCCTCGAGCCCCGCGCCCGGCGCGACCACGCCGCGCTGGCGTCCCGCTTTTACGGCGCGTCGCTCGCGCTCGGCGTTGCGGCTGCGGCGCACGTCGCATTTCTCCTGGCCGCCGGCGCCGGCCTGCGCGCCGCCACGCTGTGGGCGGGCGGCGCCCAGGCGCTGGCCGCCGGCAGCCGCGCGCCGGCGGGCAGCATCTTCACTGTGCTGCTCCTGTGCCGCTTGCTCCAAACCGGGCTCGCCGGCGCCGGCGCGGCGGCCGCCGCCCTCGTCGAGGCCGGAGGCTCGCTGCGGCGCCTGGTGGAACTGCACGGGGCGGGCGTCATGGCTCGCGTCTGGCTCGAGGCGTTGGAGCGCGGCGGTGGCAAGGGCGACGAGGAGAAGGGTGGGGGAAAGGGCGGCGACTCCTCTGCCCTCCTCCCGCCCACCGCCCACGGCGCCGTCGTCGCCACCGTCCTCACGTCCCCCACCGACCGGGCCGCCGCCGCGCGCGCCCTCGTCGCCGACGGCGCGACCTTGCTCTCGCCCGCGGCCGCGCACGCGTTTGCCGCCTCCGTGGAGGACAACGTGACTGCCGCCGCCGCGCCCGGCGGCCGGGGTGCGACCGCGGGCGACGTCGCGGACGCGATCGCGCGGTCGGGCCTGGGTCGGTGGGTCGCGACGCTGCCCGACGGCGCGCGCTCGCGCGTCGGCCCGAAGACGACCGGGTCGGTGCTGCCGCGGTCGGTGCTGACACGGCTGGCCCTGGCGAGAGCCCTGCTGGCCGCGGCCCCTGTGCTCGCGGTCGAGGACGCGGCGTCCCTCCTCGCCACCGCGCCGGCCGACGTTGCGGCCGTCCTGGCTGCCGAGGCCGCCCGCGGCGCGGCGGTCGTGTGCCTGGTCGAGAGCCAGGACGCGGCGGACGAGCTGGTCGCGGCGGGTGTGGCGTCCAGGGTGGTCTAAGAGGGTGGAGAGAGTTGATCGTTTTTCAATTTCGTTGCAAGCACCTCTCTCCCACTCAGTCGACCCTAAACAGCGCGCCGTCCCGCAGCTCGTACTCGGCCGCCCCCAGCATCCCCAAATCGGCCGCGGTCGCGCGCTGGGCCGCGATGACGACCGCCGCGCCGCGCGCGGCCTCGCGCGCGAGCACGGTGCCGAGCCGCCGCGCGCCGAGTTCCGCGACGAGCGCGTCCGCGTCGTCCACAAGCAGCGTGGCCGGCGCCCGAAGCAGCGCCCGCGCGAGCGCGACGCGCAGCTCGGCGCCGGGCGGAAGCGGCGCGCCGCCGTCGCCGACGCGCGCGGCGCGCCCGCCGAGCGCGGCGGCGACCTCGCCCACGCCCGCGGCCTCGACCGCCGCGTCCAGCGCCCCGGCGGTTGGCGGCTCCGGTGCGCCCAGCGCCACGTTGTCATCGAGGCTGCCGGGGAAGATGGACGCGGCGGTGGCGGCGACGAGCGCCTGGGCGCGGCGCGCAGATCGCGCGTCGCCGTCGACCCAGTCAAACACGCGCCACGCCCTCTCCCCGCCGCCCGCTTCCGCCTCAAACTCAATGGCTCCCTTGAACGGCATGACCCGCAGAGCAAGCGCGTCGAGCAGCGTGGATTTGCCCGATTGGGGGCCGCCACGCACGAGCGCGACGGCGCCCGCACCGACGCGCAGGCTCGCGCCCGCGAGCGCGACGCCGCCCGACGGGTACGAGACTTTGACCTTGTTGACCGCAATACCCCCCGTGAGCGCGCCGGGCGGTCCTCCATCCAGGAACGACGCGCATGGAGGGCCCGCGGGCAGCGGCGCCTCCCTCCCCCCGCGCGGGTCGACGCGCCCGCGGTCGTGCAACTCCACAAGCCGCTCCAGCGACCCGACGTCCGCCATCGCCCCTCCGTACGCGGTCGACGCTTGCTGCAGCCCTTGCTCCAGCCAGGCCGAGTAGGAGAGGAGGGCGTACACGTGCGCGACGGTCGTGCCGCCGAGGAACGAGCCGCGCGCGGCGCGCCACAGGATGGCCAGGCGGAGCGTGATCGTGACCGCGGAGATGATGGCTGCGTGCGCCGCGCGGGCTAGGGCTTGCGTGCGGGCGGCGGCGGCGTAGTCGGACACGTAGCGCCGCGCGTCGGCCTCGACGGTCGCCCCCAACCTCAACGCGGCGACCGCGGCGGGCGCGCCGCAAAAGTCGGCGCCGCTCCCCAGCAGCGCGCCGAGCGCGCGGCGGACGGCCAGGTTCTGGCGCCAGAGCCAGCGGCCGGCGACGGCGCACTCGGCGACGAGAAGCGTGGCGGCGACCGCGACCGCGGCCAGGACAGCCGCGCCGCCCCCTCCTCCGCCGCCGCCGCTGGTGCGGGCAAAGGTGGACGTGACCAGGAAGGCGAGCGCGCCGACGAAGAGGACGACGCCCTCCACGAATTTGAAGGGGACGGTCGTCAAAAGAGACTTGAGCGTGAGCGACCCGCCGGACGCGCGCACCATGAGCTCGCCAGGGGAGAGCCTCTCCAGGAAGGCCGCGTCCTGGAACATGAGGTGGTCGAAGAGGCGGGTGGTGACGCGGAGCATGGCGGCGCGCGCAAAAAACTCGAGCGCGGCGCCGCCGGCGGCCGCCGCGACGACCGCCGCCGCCGCCAGCGCGGCGGCGTGCGCGCCGCAGACGGCCAGGTACTCGCCGTCGCCCGACTGCAGCGCCTGGAAGCCGGCGGCAAAGGCGAGGGGGAGGAGGAGGCGGGCGAGGGTGGCCACGAACAAGGGCGCGCACGCGAGCACGAGGCGGCCGCGGCGCGCGTTGGCGGCCGACGCGAGGAAGCGCAGCAGGCGCGCGACGGGGACGCGCTCGCGCACGGCGGCGTCTCCGGCGTCCAGGACGCCTTCCTCGGGCAGGGGCGGGGCGTAGAACGAGGCGCGCACGGCGCCGGCGCCAGGCGCGAGCGGGAGCGGGGGGGCGCGCCCCCCGCCGCCGCGCGCGCCGCGCGCCGACGCCACCGCGGCCGCCGCGCGCCGGGACGCGGCGGCATCGACCGCGGCGGCGCGCGCGTGGTCGACTGCGGCGGAAGGGGCGACGGCGGCGAGAGGAGGGGGCGGCAGCGGCGGCTTGGGCGCGGCCGCACGGGGCGGCTTGGGCGCGGCCGCACCGGGTGGCTTGCGCGCGTCAGTCGCCGCCGCCACTCCACTCGCCGCGGCTGCGCACCGGGCCACGGCTGCGGCCTGGGCGGCCGCGACCGCGGCGGCAGCGTCGAACGGCGGCGCGCCGTCGAGCGCGCGCGGCAGCCGCACGTCGACCGCCGCGCGCGCCCGCGGCCTCCGCGCCCCGGCCGCCACCAGGCTTTCGATCGTCTCCGGGTCCAGGCCGTCAAGCTGAAAGCGGGCGCCGCGCGCGGCGGCGGCGGCGTTGACCGAGTCGACCAAAACCCCCCAGAGTCGGTTCGGCCCGCCAACGTCGGCCAGGTCACGCCGCGACAGAAACCCGGTCGCCAGCAGGGCGTCGATGGCGGCCGCGTAGGCCGCGGTGTCGGCGTGGAAAGGGAGGAGGGCGCGGAAGAGGGCGGGCTTGGGGAGGCGGCCGCCGCCGCGGTCGCCGCGCCAGCGCGCGGTGGTAGCGGCGTCCAAGGCGGCGGTGGTCGATGCGCCGGCCAGGACGTCGGAAAAGGCTGCTGCGACGGCCAGGCGGTCCGCCACGGGCTCGCCGTCGGGGCTCGGCTCCCACGCGTTGGGCGCCGGCCGCGCGGCGCGCGCGCGCGCGTCGGCGAGCGCCGACTGCGTCGCGGCCAGCACCAGGTGGTCGGGGGCGACGCGGAGGATGGCCATCGCATCCACGACGAGCGCGCGCGTGGCGAAAAAGGTGGACAGCTCGGCGGGGGTGGCCGCCGTCGCGCCGGCGACGGCCGCGTGCGGGCCGAGGTCGAGCCCCGCCGCGGCGTCGGTCGCGGCCGCCCGCGCCGCTTCATCGGCGCCGGCCGGAAGCAGCAGCAGCAGGCGCCCCGACACGGGCGGCGCGGCGGGCGGGCCGCCCGCGCCGAGCGCGGCGCGCGCGGCGCGGCGCGCCACGTCGCCCGTGACGCCCGCGCCGATCGGGAGCGCGGCCAGCACGGCGGCCAGCCACGGGTCGACCTTTTCAATGGCGTCCAGGTCGAGGGTGTGGCTCACGACGTCGACGGGGTCGCCCGCGCCGGGCGGCGGCTTCGCGCGCGCGCGCCTGACCGCGCCGCCGCACAGCCCTCCCGCCCCCTTGCCCACGCCCGCGCCCACGGGCCGCCCCCGAGCGCGCGTACCAATCACGGCAGCCACCCCCGCGGCACAGAAGATCAAAGCCAGGGCGGCCAGCGCGGCTGCCGCGTATTCGCCCTCGCCCGCGGCAGACAGCCACGCCTCGCCCGACAGGTAGTCCCCGTTGGCTAGGGCGGGAAGGTAGATGCCGTCCTTGGCAAGAGCGCAATCGTACGCTTGCAGGGCGGCCAGGGCGGGGGCGGCGTCTTCCGAGTCGCCGTCGGCGCGGCGGTCGTCGGCCAGGGGCGAGGGCGCGGCGGCCGAGTCCCCCGCACACCCCACCATCCTAAACGTCTCCTTGCTCACGCACACGCTCACTTTGGCCAAGGACGGCCTGCCGCCTTGCCCCGGCGCGCAGAGCAGGGCCTTGGCGGGGAGCGGGCCGCCGGCCGCGCGCTCGACGGCCGCGGCGATGGCGGCGACCGGCACGGAGCGGGAGCTGGACACGGAAATGTTGGCCTCTTTCAAGGCGGCCATTAAGCCGGCAGAGGCGGCCAACGCGTAGGCCGAGAGGAAATAAGGTTGGAGGCCGAGTCCCGAGCAGCTGCCGTGCCGCTCCCACTGGTGCCGCCAGAAAGGGAGGCTCGCGTTCGCGCTCGTCCTGTCGAGCGAAAACGTCATGTAGTGCGGCAGGGACTGGTCGAGGCCGGCGAGGGCGGCCGGCCCAAACGGGCGCGTCGCGTTGCACCAGGCAGGGCTCGGCCCCGCGTCCGCGCTCGGCCACACGCCGTGCAGCCAGAAATCGTTGGCCGCGTAGCCGGCCTGCATGAGCGCCCAGACGGTGCCGTGCCTGGAGGTGGGGAGGAGGAGAAGGTCGGCGAGGGGGCGCCGCGCGCCGCCGCGCTGCCATGCCGCGCCTTCCTCCCTGCTCACTTGGACGCCGGAAAAATCGTGGCAGGCCAAAAGAATTCGGCGACATAGTGCGTAAAGGGCGCCGACACGGGGCGGTAGGGCGCCGGTGCGCGAGCGGGCGCCGGCGCGCGGGCCGCGCGGGCGCCGGTGGCCGCCAGCAGGAGGAGGAGGAGGAGGCGCATGTCAGCCATGGGGACGGAGGGCGGTCATTGGGGGCGCGATTGTGGGACAATGCGCGCTCGCCGTGTCGACCTCCCCTGTTTCTCTCTTTCATTCACCCGCCCCCCCCCCCCACCGCCCTCCCAACATCCACCTCGTGCACGCGCACCACGCCCGCCCCCCCTCCTGCCGCCAGCGTCGCGCGCGCCCCCCGCCCCCTCCGCCACGCGACGCGGTGCACGGCCAGGCCCGCGTCGGGCGCGGCCTGCCGCGGCGTCGCCGCGCCCGCGCGCCCGGTCTTGCCCTGGCCTTCCCGGGTGGCGAGGCGGGCGTCGGAGGCGAGGTCGGGGGCGCGAGGCGCGGAGAGCGCGCCGCTCGACAGCCGCCGAAACCCCGACAGCGGCGCGTGCGCGCGCGGCGGCCCGCGCCCGCGCGCCACGGGCAGCACGTCAAAGGCCGCCACGTCGCCCGCGCCGGTGGCGTAGGCGACGACGGAAGACGACGGGAGGGCGGCGACGTCCCACACCGTGGCCGTGCGGCCCTTGTTGAGGCACCACATCGTTGCGGGGGGCGTGCCGCCCGACGCCACGCCCTCCAGCGGGGCCAGCGTGAGCTTGCCGCCGTCCTGGGCCAGCAGGAGGCCGAGCGGGGACGCGAGCCAGGCGACGGCCATGGTCCACGCGCGTGGCGCGGGCGCGACGAGCGCCGGCGCGCCCGGCGCCGCCGCGTCCCAGACCGCGCCGTCGCCGCCGTGGCCGGCCACCGCAAACGGCCTCAGTGCGGGGACGCCGGGGTGGGCGAGTCCGATTTCCGGGGGGGGGAAGGCGGCGGCGCGGAGGGGGGGGCCGCGGGCCGGGGTGCGGAGCAGCCGCACGAGCCGCGGCGGCCCGCCACCCTCTTGTTCCTCCAGGCGCCACAGCGTGGCCGACCCGTCGGCCGACGCGGTGACCAGTTCATCGTATGGCCGCCGGGGCGACCAGGCGAGGGCGGTGGGCGGGCCGCCGGTCGGCGCGGTCGCGAGCGGCGCGGCGCGCGCGACGCGTGGGCCGGGGCGGCCGCGGAAGGTCGCGGCCGCGTGCTCGGCAGTCGGAACCACCCACACCGTCAGCATGCCGTCGCTCTGGATGGCGGCCAGCAGGCCCGCCGACGCGGCCGGCGCGGCGGCCGCGCGCGCGGGGCGCCACTTCAAACAGCGCACGACGCCGCCGTCGACCGCGAGCGCGATGGCCAGGCTAGGGACGGCACCCGTATTCGGCACCTCCCACACTTGCACCAGGGCCGGCCCGCTCACGGTGGCCAGCAGCGGCGTCGCGGCACGCGCGGCGGGCGCCGCCGCGACGGCGAGCAGGCGGCCAGCCGAAGGAGGCGCCCAGTCCAGGCCCCACACGGGGCCGCCGACGGCCAGCAGGGCGCCGCTGTCGGAGGCGCCGCCCTGGGGGGCTGGCAGCGCGGAAAAGGTCGCGAGCGGCGCGGGCGCGGTCGAGCCGGGGGGGGCGATCGGGGGGGAGGCCGCGGGGTAGGCCGAGGTGTAGGTCTGGGCGTCTCTGGAGAGGGGTGGTGGAGGGTGGGGTGGGCTCGCGGCACCCCGGCGGCGGCGCCGGCATGCGCCGCAGCGCGCCGCATGCGGCCCGCGCCTCCCTGCCCCACGCACTCGGCGGGGGCGTAATCAGGCGCCGCAGCCGCCCACGGCCGGGGCAGGCCCGGCATGGTGGAGGAGTGGTGGAGGAGGCTAGCGTCGCGCCTTCCCCTCTTCCCTCCTCCCGCAGGCTCTGTTTGCACGGCGCCCGGCGCCCGCCACCACGACCCCGACCTCACTCGCTCTCATCGCCACCGCTCGACGCCTCGGCCTCCTCCTCGGCGTCGCCGCCGGCCGCCTCTTCCTTCTCCTCCTTTTCCTCCTTTTCCTCCTCGTCCTCGGGCTCCTCCGTCGCGCGCGCCTTTTTGGCCAGCCGCTTGCGCGACGGCGACGGCGACCCGTCCGACTCGGCCCCGGACGCGTCGGACGCGTCGTCGTCGTCGCCGCCGTCGTCGTCCGACTCGCCCTCGGAGTCGTCCGAGTCGAGTTTTGGCGTTTCGAGCACCTTGCGGTAATCCACGCGCGCCCCCCGCGTGCGGCGCCCGCCCGCGGCCGCGGGCCCGGTGTCGCCGGGGGAGAGCACGTTGGACGCGTCCATGCCGTCGAGCTCGCGCGCGGCGGCGAGCGACTTCTTGACGGCGCGCGCGGCGGCCGCGTCGGAGGTGGCGCTGAGGCCGTGTTTCCCCAGCGCCGCCTCCAGCGCCTCCTCCACCTCGGCGTCCGTCTTGGCGCGGCCGTACGTGCCGGGCGGCACGGCGACGCCCGCTGCGCGCGCGATCGCCTTCATCTTGGTCGCGGCTTCAGTGAGCGTGCGCGGCTCCACCTTGGCTTTCGGCGCGGCCGGCGCCCGCTTCTTCTTGGGCTTGGGGGGGGTGGACGCGTCGGACGCGGCGCCCGCGTCCGGGGCCGAGTCGTCCTCGTCGTCGTCCGAGCCGTCCTCCGCTGCCGCCTCTTCTTCCTCCTCCTCCTTGTCCTCAGCAGCCGCTTCGGCCGCGGGCTCGGCGGCGGCGTCTGCGCCCCCCGCGCCGCCCGCGCCGCCCTCCTCGAGCATGAACCCCTCGAGCGCCGTCTTGAGCGCGTCCTTGTGCGCCTTGACCGCGTCCGGGTCGGCCCCCATGTCGCCGGCGAGCAGGGTGATG
>Ga0315276_10004742_pt1 | contig 12500 bp, 10 predicted proteins | sample YL17G05_0_MG_FD_204542 | JGI IMG/M metagenome (GOLD analysis project Ga0315276, IMG submission 204542) | Sediment microbial communities from Yellowstone Lake, YNP, Wyoming, USA - YL17G05_0 | ecosystem: Environmental > Aquatic > Freshwater > Lake > Sediment | place: USA: Wyoming | collected... | reverse complement strand
CGCGTCGCCGGTCGCAGGCGCCGCGGACTTCGGTGACGGCGACGACGACGGCGATGGCGACGCGGGCGCCTTGTTGAAGTCGACCTTCGGCGGCGCGCTGATCGCGGCCTCGCTCTCGACGGTGAAGCTGGGTTTCACGCCCATCTTGAACAGCATTGCGGTGAGGTTCGTCGGAAACTGCCGAACCGTCGTGTTGTACTCCTGCACCGACTTGATGTAGCGATTGCGCGCCACGGCAATTCGGTTCTCGGTCCCTTCGAGCTGAGCGGTCAGGTCGCGGAACAGTGCATCGGACTTGAGTTGCGGGTAGTTCTCGGCGACGACCAGGAGCCGCGAGAGGGCACCCTGCAACTGGTTCTGGGCCTGGATGAATTTCTCGAACGCCACCGGATCGTTGAGGAGTTCGGGCGTGGCCTTGATGCTGCCGACGCTTGCCCGGGCATTGGTCACCTCGGTCAGCACCCGCTCTTCCTGCGCGGCGTAACCCTTGACCGTACTGACAAGGTTGGGAACCAGGTCGGCGCGGCGCTGGTACTGGTTCAGCACCTCGGACCAGGCGGCCTTGATGCCTTCATCCTGGCGTTGGAGATCGTTGTAGCCGCAGCCGCCAAGCGAGAGCGTTGCGACGATAGCCAGCAGGCCGGCAAGTTTGCGAATCATGGTTCCTCCAGTTTGGAAGCGGACGCAGTCGGCTTGACCTGCGGCATGAAAATGCGGGCGCACGGCGCCCGATGCAAGGGGCTCCCAACAGCGCGGCAACCCGGGACCAACCCCGTCTTTCGATTGCGATCCGTCTGTTCACCCCGGCAGCGTCGAACGGGCTTCACTCCCCACTTGCACCATCGTCCGTCGCGCCAGAACCAGATCTTCCCACGCCTTCGACTTGTCGGGAAGGCTGCGCAACAGGTACGCCGGGTGGTAGGTCACCACGAGCGGCAATCCCTGGCAGCGGTGAACCCGGCCGCGCAGGCTGGCGATCGTCGCGTCGACGCGCAGCAGCGTCGTTGCCGCAACCTTTCCCAGCGCGACGATCAGCCGCGGGCGGATCAGCGCGATCTGCCGGTCGAGATAGGGCCTGCAGGCCTCGATCTCCAGTGGCTCCGGCGTCCGGTTGCCCGGTGGGCGGCACTTCACCACGTTTGCGATATGGACGCCAGCGCCACGCGCGAGCCCGAGCGCGGCGAGCATGTTGTCGAGCAGACGGCCGGCTTGGCCGACGAACGGCTCACCGGTCGCGTCCTCCTCGCTCCCGGGCGCCTCGCCGACGAACAGCCAGTCGGCGGAAAGGCCACCGACCCCGGGGACCGACCTCTTCCTGGTCCGGCAGAGCCCGCAGGCGGTGCACGCCTCGACGTCAGCGGCGAACGCCGGCCACTCCAACGCCGCGATGCGGGCAAGGCGAGGTCCGGGGTCCGTGGCCGGGCGAGACGCCTCCGTTCCGGTCCCCGTCCCAGGGCTTGTGGGTGCGCGCGCGGCCACGGGGGGCAGGGCCGCGGGGGCCACCGGCGTACCTGCCCTCTGACCAACGGCACCGAGGCCGGCGCGCGGACGCAACCGCCACTCGGGCAGGAGACCCAGTTCGAGCAGGATGTCGTCGCGATTCACCATCGGCGCCGCCTGCTCATGCCCCGCGCACCAACGGCGGTCGCAGCGCGCGCCGCATCACCAGCGCGTCCTCGCGCGGGGCATCGGGCGACGCCTGCGGGTAATAGCCGTCGCGCCGGGCGACACGGGCAAACCCCTCGGCCTCGTACAGCTCGATGGCCGCGGCGTTCGAGACGCGCACTTCGAGGAAGATGTGCTCGGCGCCGAGACGCCGCGCATCGTCGACGAAACGCCGGAGAAGGGCGCGCCCCAAGCCGTGCCGGCGCGCGTCAGGCACCACCGACAGGTTGAGGAGTTGCGCCTCGCCCGGCGCGAGGGTGAGCACTCCGTAGGCAAGGATGCGCCCCTCGCACTCGCCGACGCAGGCCGAGTATCCCGCAGCGAGCGCGTCGCGGAAGTTGCCGATCGTCCACGGTGCTGCATGGATCTGCGCTTCGAGCGCGGCGATGTAGGCAAGGTCGCCCTCGCGCAGCGGCCGCCATTCGAGCACGGGCCGGTCGAGCGATTTCGGGAGCGCGGCCATTGCGCGTGCGTCAAAACCTTGCGCCCGCTTCCCGCTCGGCCGTCGTCAGTGCGACGCGATGCCGGACGTAGTACGGCAGCGCATCGGCAGCGGAGAGGCCTTCGCCTGCCGCGAGCCGCGGCAGCGCCAGTTCCCCGACTGCCTGTGCCGTCGGCCGCGCGCCGTCATCGGCACCGGCGAGACCGAGCTGCGCGGCGAGCGCCGGATACGTGCCAAAACCATTGCCCGCGCCGAACCAGCTTCCGTCCCCGCGACCGACCACCGCGGCCGGCGCGAGGACCGCCGGGGCGTCGACCTCGCGCCACGTCGCGCCCTCGCGCGCGTAGCGGGCGACATAGACTTCGCGCATCCGCGCGTCGAGACAGGCCACGACACGGGCATGGCCATCGCTGCGCCACGCGGCGTGCGCGAGCGCCGCGAGCGTTCCCACCGGGACCACGGGAAGGTCGGCGCCAAGCGCCAGCCCCTGGGCGACGCCGCACGCGATCCTGATGCCGGTAAAGGATCCGGGCCCCGCCCCGAAGGCGATGCCGTCAAGGCCGGCAAGCGTCCATCCCGCCTCGGCCAGCACCACCTCGACCATCATCAGCGCGCGCTCCGAATGCGACTGCCCGGCGAGCTCGTCGCGCGCATGCCAGCGCACACCGTCGCCGACGGCCACGCTGCACCACTCGGTCGAGGTTTCGAGGACGAGGATCCGCATCAGTCGATTTTACTCGACCGGCCGCATTTCGCCGGATGATCCGGGAGCGTGCCGTCGGTCAACGGTACAATCCGCGCCTCGCGGCGCAATCGCGATCCCTGGCCTACCCCGATGACTGCTTCGCTTTCGCCTGCCCCCGCTGCCGCTCCGCTGGTTGCGATTGGCTCGCTCGACCAGGAAGGACGCGGGCTCGCCCGCATCGACGGCAAGGCCATTTTTGTCGAGGGCGCGCTGCCTGGCGAGTTGGCCACGATCACCACGCTGAAGCGCAAGCCGACCTACGAGATTGCCCGCGCCGACGCCATCGTCAAGGCAAGCGCCGTGCGCGTCGCACCGCGATGCCCGCACTTCGGCGTCTGCGGCGGCTGCACGCTCCAGCATCTTGACGCCAGCGCCCAGGTCGCCGCCAAGCAGCGTGCGCTCGAGGACGCGCTCTGGCATCTCGCGCGCCTCCGTGCGGCGCAGATCCTCCCGGCCATCCACGGTCCGGCCTGGGGCTACCGGCACCGGGCGCGGCTTTCGGTTCGCTACGTCCCCAAGAAGGGGGGGGTACTGGTCGGATTTCACGAGCGCAAGTCGAGCTTTGTCGCCGACATGACCTCGTGCGCGGTCCTGCCGCCCAAGGTCTCGGCGCTGCTGCCGGCGCTGCGCGCGCTGATCGGCGCGCTCAGCATTCGCGACCGGCTGCCGCAGATCGAACTGGCAGTGGGCGACGCCGCGGTCGCGGCAGGCGATAGCAAGATCGCAAACGCCGGCGAATCCGCACCGGCGCCAACCTGCGCGCTGGTGCTTCGCATCCTCGCCCCGCTCGCACGCGCGGACGAAGACCGGCTGCGCGCATTTGCCGACGCGCACGGCGTCCAGTTCTACCTGCAGCCGGCGGGTCCGGAGACCGCAACGCCATTTCATCCGACCGACAAGCGCCTCGGGTACGCGCTACCGGAATTCGGGCTCGTCTTTCCGTATGCGCCCACCGAATTCACGCAGGTCAACCCGGCGATCAACCGGGTGCTGGTACGGCGCGCGATCGCCCTCCTCGATCCTCAGCCAGGCGAACGGATCGCCGATTTCTTCTGCGGTCTCGGCAACTTCACGCTGCCGATCGCCCAGCGCGGCGCGACGGTCGTCGGCGTCGAAGGCGGCGCGGCGCTCGTCCGGCGGGCCGCGGAAAACGCCGCGCTGAACGGCCTCGCCGATCGCGCCACCTTCCGCACTGACAATCTGTTCGCCGCCACTGCCGGTGGCATCGAGGCGCTGGGGCCCATCGACAAGGCGCTGATCGACCCGCCGCGCGAAGGCGCGATTGCGGTCGCGAAGGCGCTGCCGCCGGATGGCGGGCCGCGCCGGATCGTCTACGTGTCGTGCAATCCGGCCACCCTCGCGCGCGACGCGGCGGTCCTCGTCCAGGAACGCGGGTATGCGCTCGCGGCCGCCGGCGTCGTCAACATGTTCCCGCACACCGCGCACGTCGAATCGGTCGCCCTGTTCGAGCGCTGATCCGGAGCGGGACACGGTATCGCCGAATGGCGGCAGGACGGCACCCCGGCAACGGGGGATAAAAAAAGGGCGGCATCCAGCCGCCCTGGCAATGCGGTTGGTTCTGCTAGTCACGCTGCCCCGAAAATGCCAGCAGCAGATTGAGCAAGCTGATGAAAATGTTATACAAGCTGAGGAACACGCTGAGCGTTGCCGTCACGTAATTCGTCTCGCCACCGCGCACGATGTTGCTGATGTCGTAGAGCAGGTAGAGCGAGAAGATGAACACGGCGATCGCCGAAATCGTCAGCGAGACGGCCGGGACCGCAAAGAACAGGTTGGCCAGCGACGCCACGATCAGCAGGATCATTCCGATGAACAGGAACTTGCCGAGGAATGAGAAATCCCTCTTGGAAACCGTGGCGATCGTGGCCATCGCAAAGAACACGGCCGCCGTCATGCCGCCGGCGAGCGCGACCAGCTGGCCGCCGTTGCGGAATCCGGCCGCGACGGTCAGGATCGGCGTCAGCATCACCCCCGCGATGAACGTGAAGCCGAGCAGCGCGACGACGCCCCACGCGGAGTTGCGCAGCGCGGTCACGACGAACAGGGATCCGATCATCACGCCGAACATCAGCAGCGGCGTCATGATCGGCGCGGCCTTGAACAACGCGATGAAATTCAGCGACGTGCCGACGAATGCGCCGGCGACCGTCGGCAGCATCGACAGCGCGAGCAGCCAGTAGGTGTTGCGCAGCACGCGATTCGGCTCGAGCGCCAGCGTGCGGTCCTGCGTCGGCAGTTGCGGCCGGGACGGCTGGGTGCCGGGCGTCATGACAGGCCGGAATGTCGGTTCCATGCTTCCTCCACAGTAGGCCCGGGTGCGGGCCGTATCGAAACTTAAGACTAACAGAATCGGCCGAAGTTTCAACGGCATATTTCCCACGCCGCCAGTATGGCCAAAGTGCTAACATGCGGCCCCTGCGGGCGAAATCAAGGGGCCGCCCGTCACTGGAAGGTTGGCAGAGCGGTCTAATGCACCGGACTTGAAATCCGGCGTGTCGGCAACGGCACCGTGAGTTCGAATCTCACACCTTCCGCCAACGCGGGTGCCACCGGCCTGTTGACAGCGCGAAGGCGCGCTGCGACGCCGTTCCCCGGCGATTCGCTGTCTGGTCCGCGTCGTGGCGCGATTCTGCGCCGCCCGCGTGACGCGCGGTATTGATCGCCCGAAATCGCCGACGCAGTCGAGAATGCAGCAAGGGAAAACGTACAGATGAAGCTTCAGGTTCGGAATTTTCTGGCTGCCGCCGCCGTGACTGCTGCGCTGAGCCTGCCGGCGGCGGCGGAGCCGCTCGAGGACGGGATCGCGGCCTACCGGGACAAGGATTATGTCAAGGCCGTCGACCTCTGGCGGCCGCTCGCTGAAAAGGGCGTCGCGACGGCACAATATCGGCTCGGCACGCTGTACGCGGAAGGCAAGGGCGTCGCGCAGAACGACGCCACGGCCGCCACTTGGTTTCAGCGCGCCGCGGAACAGGGCGACGCGGCGGCACAATACAACCTCGGCGCCAGCTATGCGGAGGGCCTCGGCGTTGCCAAGGACGACGTCGCGGCGGCAAAGTGGTTCCGACGCGCGGCCGACCAGGGTATGGCTTACGCGCAATTGAACCTGGGGCTCCTTTGCGCGGCGGGCCACGGCGTTCCGAAGGATGATGTGGAAGCAGTCAAATGGCTCGAGCTTGCGATATTTGCGCTGCCCGCGGGAGGCGCCCGCTCCGACGCCGCGCGGGCGCTGAAAGATGTCGCCGACAAGATGACCGAGGAGCAGATCCTGGAGGCGCGGGTGCGCGAGCGGACATGGAAGCCGAAACCCGAGGTGAAATGACACGACTCCCGCATGCGAACGCGCCGACGCAGCCGCCCGCGCGCAGCGAGGCAAGGCCAGAAGCCGCGCCCTTCGGCCCTCGCCGCCGCCAACGGGCGGGTCCTGGCGCTATGCCAACGGGGCGACTTTCAGCACTTCCTCCGCGGTCGTGATCCCGGCCGCAATTTTCATTGCGCCGGACACCCGCAGCGGCCTCATCCCGTCCTTGTAGGCCTGTTCCCGAATTTTCGCGTCGTCGCAACCCGTGCCGATGAGTTGCCGGATCGCCGGCGTCATCAGCATGATTTCGTAGAGCCCGATGCGACCAAGGTAACCGGTCATTCGGCACTCGAGGCAACCGATCGGCCCCATCACTTGCGCCGGCTTTTCCGCGCGCCACGGCGCCGTGATGGCACGCCAGCTGTCGTCATCCGGCGGCTCGACGGGTGCCTTGCAATGCGGGCACAAGGTGCGCACCAGGCGCTGCGCCATCACGCCGAGCAGCGTTGAGCTGATGAGATACGGAGGCACGCCGAGATCGAGTGCCCGGGTGACCGCGGTCGGCGCGTCGTTGGTGTGCAGAGTGGACAGCACCAGGTGACCGGTCAGCGCCGCCTGCACCGCCATGTCTGCGGTCTCGCGATCGCGGATCTCGCCGACCATGATGATGTCGGGGTCCTGCCGCAGCAGCGTTCGCACGCCGTGCGCGAAGTCGACGCCGATCGCCGGCTGCACCTGCATCTGGTTGAACGCCGGCTCGATCATCTCGATCGGATCCTCGACCGTGCAGACGTTCACTTCGGGGGTGGCGAGCTGCTTCAGCGTCGAGTAGAGGGTCGTCGTCTTGCCCGAACCCGTGGGGCCGGTGACCAGGATGATCCCGTTGGGTTCCTTGATCATCTGTTCCCAGCGCTCCCAGTCCCCGCTGCTGAAGCCCAGTTCGCTGAAATCGCGGACCAGCACGTCGGGGCTGAAGATGCGCATCACCAGTTTCTCGCCGAACGCGGTGGGCATCGTCGAGATCCGCAGCTCGACCTCGTCGCCCTCCGGCGTGACCGTCTTGATCCGCCCATCCTGCGGCCGCCGCTTTTCCACGATCTCCATTCGGGCGAGCAGCTTGATCCGCGACGTCATCGCGATCAGCACCGGCGCGGGAATCGTATACACCTGGTGCAGCACGCCATCGATCCGGAAGCGAACGACGCCGATGTCGCGGCGGGGCTCGATGTGAATGTCCGAGGCGCGCTGTTCGAACGCGTACTGCCACAGCCAGTCGACGATGTGGATGACGTGGCTGTCGTTGGCGTCGAGCTGGCCGAGCGCCACCAGCTGCTCGAAATTGCGCGCGAGCGAGACCTCGCCGGGAGCATGCTCCTGCGCCTTCTTCATCGAGCGGGCGAGGTTGTAGAACTCCCCCAGGTAGCGACGGATGTCCTGCGGATTTGCGAACACGATCTCGACCCGGATCCGCAGCATCCGCGCGAGCTCGTCGGCCCATGACGTAATGAGCGGCTCGCCGGTGGCGATCGTGAGGGTGTTGTGCGTGACCTCGACCGGCAGGATCCGGTAGCGCTCGGCATAGGCATTCGACATGGTCTGCGTGACGCCGCCGAGGTCGATCTTCAACGGGTCGATGTGCAGGTAGCGCACGCCAAGCTTGCCGGCAAGCCATTCGACCAGCCATTCGAGGACCAGCACCCTGTGCGGCGCAGCGAGCGACTTCCATTTCTGCTCGGCGATCATTTCGAGCGGATGCTCGATCCGGACCGAGCGCGAGCGGGCGAGCTTCTCGGCGTCGGCGGCGGCGACCAGGCCATCGGCGACCAGCAGCCGCAGGACATCCTCGAGGGGCAACCGTCGATCCTCGCGGCGGGGGGCTTCCGCCTGCTCCGGCAACGGACGACTCGGCGCCGGGTCGGCAGCAGGTTTGGCAATCGGCGTAGCCATGAAGCACTCTACCCCGAAGCCGCGTCTGACGGCACGACCGGCACCTGGAACACCTCGCGCAGGTACGCGACGTACGACGGATCGTAATCCATCGCCTTCGACGGCTCGTCGCTGATCTTGGCCACGGGCTGGCCGTTGCAGCGGGTCATCTTGACCACGATCTGCAGCGGGTCGAAGCCGAGATCGTTGGTGAGATTGGTGCCGATGCCGAACGCGGTATGCATCCGCCCGCGGAAATATTCAAACAGCCGGATCGCGAGCGGCACGTTGAGGCTGTCGGAAAACACCATCGTCTTGGTGTGCGGGTCGATGCGCATCTTCTGGTAATGCGCAATCAGCTTCTCGCCCCAATCGAACGGATCCCCGGAATCGTGGCGGACGCCGTCGAACAGCTTGCAGAAGAAGAGGTCGAAGTCGCGCAGGAACGCGTCCATCCCGCAGACGTCGGACAGCGCGATCCCGAGGTCACCGCGATACTCGCGCGCCCAGGTATTGAACGCGAACACCTGCGAATCGCGCAGCCGCGGTCCCACCGCCTGGCACGCCTGCAGGTACTCGTGCGCCATCGTGCCAAGCGGCGTCAGCCGGTGCCGCATCGCGAGCAGGACGTTGCTGGTGCCGACGAATTTCTGGCCGATGCTGTCGTGCAACGTCCGCACGACCTCGTCCTGCCATTCCCTCGAAAACCGCCGCCTCGTGCCATAGTCGGCGACGCGGAACTCGGGGTCCGGAACCGCGTTGATCAGACCGATCTTGGCCTCGAGCCGGCGGCGGCCGTCGGTCAGGTCCGCATTCGCGCGCGTGTTGCGAAAGTAGACCTCGCTGACGATCGCCAGCAGCGGAACCTCGAACAGGATCGTGTGCAGCCACGGCCCCTTGATCGTGATGTCGATCTCGCGGTCGGATCCGGCCAGGCGCTCGACGCGGATGAAGCGCTCGTCGAGCTGGAAGAGCCCGAGCAGATCGACGTAATCGCTCTTGAAGAAACGCCAGCCGCGCAAATAGGCGAGCTCGTCGGCATGGAAGCGCAAGCCGCACATTGCACGAATTTCATCCCGTATTTCGGCAACGTAAGGCGTCAGGTCGACGTTCGGGTTGCGGCACCGGAACCGGTACTCGACCTGCGCCCCGGGGAAGTGATGCAGGACGACCTGCATCATCGTGAACTTGTACAGATCGGTGTCGAGCAACGACTGGATGATCATCGCAGGGAAGCCGGAAACGCGCCGTGCGTGCTGCGCGCGGATTGTCGGGAGTGGGCGAGATGTTACCCGCTCGCGCGGGTCGCGGCGACCGGGCCGTCGCCGACAACGCGGATCCGGTGCGCAAGCCAGATGCCCAGCAGCGTGCAGCCTGCCGCCAGCCAGCCGACCGTGCCGTAATGCGTGAGGCTGCCGTCGGGGGCGCGGCCGATGATCAACCCGGCGGTCATCGCGGCGAGACCCGAGCCCAGTTGCTGGATCGACGCGTTGAAGCTCATGAAGCTGCCGCGCAGGCGCGGCTCGACGCTGCCGGTGATGAGCGCCATCGCCGGCCCGAAGCGGCCGGTGACGAAGACGAAGAACAGCATCGCGAAGGGGATGACGGCCGCGAGCGGCAGTCGCGGCAGATGCGTCGTGATCAGGATCGGGACGATCGAAATGAGCGCGAGGATCGTGAACATCCGCTTCTTGCCGTGGCGATCGGCCAGGCGGCCGAAAATCTGCGCGGTGAAGAGCGTGGTCGCCCCGCCGGCGAAATACATGACGGCCAGATCCGATTCGGAGATGCCGACGTTGGCGACGTTGTACGGCGCGATGAACGGAATCACCATGAAGCCGGCAAACATCAGCGTGATCATGAAGGCGAACGCACGCAGATGGTTCGGCACGCCGAAGATCAACCGCAGCTGCTCGAGCGGGTGCCGGGCCTGGACATGCGCGAGATGGGCCCGCAACGGCGGCAACAGCCGCATCGCGGCGACACCGACGCCGACGCTCGTCGCCGCCAGCAGGAGGAACGGCGCCCGCCACGAGAAATGCACGGCGAGCCAGATCGCGAGCGGCACCCCGGCCACCGCGGCCAGCGAGAACGAGGCGGCGACGATCGCCGTCGCCCGCGCGCGCCGTGCGTAGGGCACCGCATCGGCGACGATCGCAAAGACCAGCCCGCCGATCACCCCGCCGAATATCCCGGCGACGACCCGCGCAGTCAGCAGCAGTTCATAGCTGGGGGCGGCACCGCACAGCGCGGTCGCCACGACGAACCCGCCGTAGAGCGCGAGCAGCGCACGCTTGCGGTCGACCCGGTCGATCCAGAAGGCGGCGATGAATCCGCTCGCCGCGGCGGCGAACGTGTACGACGAGACGAGAAATCCGAACTGCTGCGGCCCGATCCCGAACAGGCGCATGAACTGCGGGCCCAGCGGCATCATGATCATGAAGTCCAGGACATGCGTGAACTGCACCGCGGCCAGCGTGAGCAGCAGCGCAAGCTCCTGCGGTGTGCGCCCCCCCGCGGAAGCGCGCTGGTCCGGTGCGGAGGCCGACAGGGCGGAGGTATCGTTCGGCAAAGGCGGCGGCACGGACAAGGCTCGGCAGGCAGGCGATACGACAGACAGTGTCCGCCGCGACGCGGGACATGGGCGGGGCGTAACTGACTCTGGGTCATTTGAAATATAGCATGGAAGCACGGCGTCATCGGCGGCGGGTATCGCCGCGAGGCGCGATCCCGTCCGCGCGGACCGACGGCCGCGCCATCCATTTCGGGTCGGCATGGCGCCAATGTCGCGGCCTCGTTATCATCGGGGCAGCCACGCCCTCCCGACCCGCCCATGCTGATCAACTGCGCCGCCTACCAGGACGGCAAGAAGCTCGCCGATATCCCGATCGAGGCGATCAGCGAGTACGTGAGCCGTCCCGACTGTTTCGTGTGGGTCGCGCTGTCCGAGCCGACACCGGAGGAACTCGACGTGATGGCGGACGAGTTCGGACTGCATCCGCTTGCCGTCGAGGACGCCCACAAGGGCCACCAGCGGCCGAAGATCGAGGAATACGAAGATTCGCTGTTCGCGGTCCTGCAGACGGTCGAGACCGCCCCCGCGGGCTCGGAGGAAGAACTCGTCGTCGGCGAGGTCGACATCTTTGCCGGCAAGAATTACATCCTTTCGGTGCGCAACCGGGCGCACAAGGGCTTCACCGACGTCCGGACACGCTGCGAGCGCGAGCCGGAGCTGCTGCGCTTCGGCTCAGGCTTCGTCCTGTACGCGGTCATGGACGCCGTCGTCGACCGCTACTTCCCGATTCTCGATGACCTCGAGTCGTCGCTGGAGGACGCCGAGAGCCGCTTGTTCGACGGCTCCTCCACCCGCGGCCGGATCGAGGAGCTCTATGGGCTGAAGCGGCGGCTGATGACGCTGAAGCACGCGGCGGCGCCGCTGATGGAGGATGTCGGCAAGCTCTACGGCGGGCGCGTCCCGCAGCTGTGCATCGGCACGCAAGAGTATTTCCGGGACGTCTATGACCACCTGTCGCGGATCAACGCGGCCATCGAGAACATCCGTGAAATGCTGGCCACGGCGATCACCGTCAACATCGCGATGATCAGCCTGTCCGAGAGCGAAGTGACCAAGCGCCTGGCGGCGTGGGGTGCGCTGATCACCGTGCCGACGCTGATCGCGGGCATTTACGGCATGAACTTCGACCTCATGCCCGAGCTCAAGTGGGCGTTTGGTTATCCGTACGCCCTGGCGCTGATGTTCGGGATCGACCTCATCCTCTTCTGGCGCTTCAGGCGCGCGGAGTGGATCTGACCTCGGCCTCCTTGGGCGATTCGGGCTCCGAAGGGTTGGCGGAGGCAACGGGGATCACCCGCCGGTTCGACAGCGGCAACGGCCACGCCGGCTGCAGCGTGACGTGGTCGATGCCGAAGTCCCGGGCCAGCATCCGCTGCGCCGACGCGAGTGTCCGTGGCCATGCCTCGCCGTCGCCAAGCGTGACGTGCGCCGAAAGCGCGACCCGTTCCGCGCTCATGTGCCACACGTGCAGGTCATGGACACCGGTCACGCCCGGCAGTGCGGCGAGCGCCCGGCCGATCGCCTCGTACGAAAGATGCGCCGGCACGCGCTCCATCAACACGCCGGTCGACTGGCGCAGCAACTCCCACGTCGAGCGCAGGATGAGCAGCGCGACGACCAGCGAGAGAATGGGATCGATCGGCATCCAGCCGGTGAAGTGGATGACCGCGCCGGCAATCAGTGCCGCGACCGAACCCAGCAGATCGCCGAACACATGCAGCAGCGCGCCGCGCGCGTTGATGCTGCCGGCGGCGCGCGACAGCATCCATGCAACGATGACGTTGACGACAAGCCCCACCGCGGCAACCATCATCACCAGCGGACC
>Ga0315276_10004741_pt1 | contig 12501 bp, 6 predicted proteins | sample YL17G05_0_MG_FD_204542 | JGI IMG/M metagenome (GOLD analysis project Ga0315276, IMG submission 204542) | Sediment microbial communities from Yellowstone Lake, YNP, Wyoming, USA - YL17G05_0 | ecosystem: Environmental > Aquatic > Freshwater > Lake > Sediment | place: USA: Wyoming | collected... | reverse complement strand
ATTCTCTGGGAGAAGAACCCTTCAGCGACCGACACCAAAAAAGTCTACCAGGCTGTTACCGGCTGGGAAGTAGGATTTTATCACATACGAAAGAATGGCAGTGAATTTCCGGTTTCTCTTACACGTTCGGTAATCAAGGACGAAGAAGGAAGTGAGGTTGCCATCGTCAGTGTAGCCCGCGACATTTCCGAGCGAATTCGCGTAGAAGACCAGCTCAGGACCGAGAATATGAAGCTGAAGAAGATGCTAAAAGCCAAAGAGAGCATGGTCAGTCCAAATATGTAATTCCTCGCTTAATTGTGTCTGGAATTTTCCAGTTCCTCACGGACACGTTCAACAAGTTTCTCATCTCCTTCTTCGGCGGCCAGCGATAATGCCCTGCGATAGCAGTCAACTGCCTCATTGCGTTTGCCCTGTTGCGATAAAGCAATGCCGAGATTGTAATATATCCGGGCGGTGTCAGGTTTAATCTGCAGGGCCTGCCGGTAGCTGCTGATTGCCTCGTCGAGTTTGCCCTGTGCACCAAGTGCATTGGCAAGATTATTATATGCTTCGATGAATCTGGGGTTGATTTTTATCGCCTGACGAAAATGGCCGATTGCTTCACCCGGTTTACCCTGCGATTGAAGGACGTTACCCAGATTATTGTGCGCCTCGGCATAATCCGGCTTTGATTTCAGGGCCAAATAAAACTGTTCGGCAGCCTCATCCAATTTGCCCTGCTCCACCATAGCCATACCCAGATTGTAATGTGCCTTGGCATAATCCGGGTCAATTTGCAGTGCCTGATGATAGTAGAAGATTGCCTCGTCAAGTTTGCCTGATGACTGAAGTGCGGAACCGAGATTATTGTATAATTTATAATGCTCCTCGCCGGTTTTAAGTGCATGGCGAAAATGTTCAGCCGCCTCATCGAATCTGGATTGTTCCAGCAGCGCCACGCCGAGCATATCGTGCACCGATGACGCCTCAGGCGTCAATCGCAGCATATACTCGCATAAGCTTATCGTATCGCGCCAATGCACGAGATATTTTCGTGTGCCTGCCGTTTCAAAACCGGCCAAAACCAGCAAACCTATTGTTATCAACGTATATCGTGCTGCATTTACGGTTCGGCTAAGCCATATCAGGAACTGCGCCAGTATCATAAGCAGTCCTATCGAAGGCAGATAAGCAAATTTGTCCGAAGTGATAACGTTGCTGAAACCTATAATCTGCATAGTAGGCAGGATTGCGATGAAGAAAATAAGCCAGCCGATTAGGGCAGCGTGTGTCCGGCGAAGAGAAAATGCCAGCAGAACAATCAGCACAACAGTTCCGATAACGCCTGCCAATACCATCGGATTTGATATGCTCAATGATTTGGGGAAGGCATAGTGCGATGACAGATTGACCGGCCAGACTATTTTATACAAATAGAAGACGATATTGTGACAGAGTATCAGCGGGATTCGCAGCGGGCCGTAAGAGCTTCTTTCGAGAGTGCCTGCGCTCTGACTTTGCGAAATATAAGTAATGGCCGCTGAGATGCCGCCAATTGCAAAGAATGGTATCTTTTCTAAAATAAGGTTTATACCCTTCCTCAATTTTGATATTTGATATTTGATATTTGATGTTCTTATAAGCGGCCAATAGTCCATCAGCAGCATCACAAGCGGCAGCGGTGTGCTTGTCGGCTTGGACATTAACGCAAGTATATATGCTGCCAGAGAGCCTGCGTAAAATCCTTTTTTGTTTTTGCGAACATAACTAACGTATAAAACCAGAGACAATAGCGAGAAAAGTGCCGCCAATAATGTTTTTCGTTCGCCGACCCAGGCGGTGGGCTCTACCGTCATTGGGTGGACGCCGAAAAGCAGTCCTGCCGCCGCTGCTATCCATATCCGGTCGAACAAAAGGTAAAGCAGCACGATTATCAAGGCAGTGTTAATTATATGTAAAGCAAGACTTGTGCGATGGTAGGGGCGGAGGTTGTCAGGACTGCCGCCTGAGGCGCTGTCGAGCATCAGCGAAATCATTGCTAACGGCTGATAGTATCCTCCTACTGTTGACGGGTTAAGCACCTCGGTCAAAAATCGCCTCGCCGACTCCCAACCTGGGTTTTGGACGGGCGCATTTTCTACAAGATACTGGTAATCATCAAACGACAATGCACGGCTCGACAGGGCGGGCCAATGTGCTATAAGGACAATAGTGCAGACGGCGACAATTAAAACCGCCGGCAATCTGATTTTGGTTATCGACCATCCCTGCAAGCTGTCGGGTTGACGACTGATATTTTTGCCGTGAGGTTTAATGTGTTTTCTGCTCATTCTTCAATTCGGGGTTTTGTGTTTTAGGGTTTGCCTTGTAGTTTTCCAGTTGTTTACGAAGGCGCTCCGCCATTTCAGCAGGCGGCGCCCAGTCCGGACGGAGGCGGTGCGCATTATTGAAACAATCTAATGCCTCGTTGAGTTTATTCTGAGATTGAAGTGTCAGGCCGAGATTGAAATATATGTTAGCATTTTCCGGGTCGAGCTGCAGTGCCTGTTTAAAATGACTGACCGCTTCATCAAATTTGCCCTGTTGTCTAAGTGCATTGCCGAGATTGTTGTGCGCATCAGCATAGTTGGGATTAATCAGGATAGCCCGGCGATAGTAATTAAGCGCTTCATCGAGCTTACCCTGTGATTTCAGCGCAATGCCGAGATTATTGTAAGCTCTGGCTTCGCCCGGATCAATCTCGATGGCTGTCTGGTAGTGTTTTATGGCTTCGTTCACTCTGCCGAGCGATTTAAGGGCAAGGCCAAAATTGTTATGGGCGACAGGATTGTCGGGAACGACTTCCAGAACACTTTGCCAGATTGCCATTGCACTGCGATAGTCGTTGTTTCGCCGCAGCGTAGTCAAAGACAAGGTAATGATGATAATTGTCAATAAAATAAGGCCAATCCGGTGTCCGAATTTCGAGATAAACAAAGACTGCTTTGCCGCCTGATTGAGCAGAGTATATCCTGCTGTTACAGCCAACACGGTCAATCCTGCCAGAGGCAGATACATACGATGCTCAAAAGCCAAATCTGCAATGGGTATGAAACTTGATGTGGGGGCCAATATTCCGAAGAACCATACCGATAGATACGCCCAGTTGCGGTTGCGGAATAATCCCCACAGCGTTACGGCAGTCATAAAAAGAACAGCCAGCAGAGGCGGCAGGATTTTGCTCCAGTCCTTAATTATATGGAGGTTGTAATACAGACAAAGGCCCTTTGGCCAAAAAGCCAGGCGAAGATAGTGCATAATTACAATGCTTTGGTTCATTGCATAGTCCAGGGCGGCTGTGCCGATTGAAAAACCTATGGTCATTGAACGCGGCCCCTGCCGCATCAGCAATATAAGAATTCCCCACGTTGCTGCGAGAGCGATGTAAAACCTGCTGCGTTTTATAAATGCCTGCCTGAACGAACCAGCAGCAAAAGTTCTGTCGTATAACAGGACAAGAAAAGGTGCCGTAACCATTACTTCTTTTGTTGCCATACCCAGGCCGCAGCAGATAACCGACAAAACCGACCATATAAAAGGCCGCTGCGAACACATTGTTCTTATTGCCAGATAAAGCGTTAATAAATAAAACAGACCCATCATCAACTCTGTCCGCTGAATAATATAAGTTACGCTCTCGGTCTGTATCGGATGCACCATCCAGATTGCCGCTGCGGCCCAGGCCAGGACTTCGGCGTGATTTCCGAAATTTTCGTTGAGCCGGCTGCAGAGCAGCGTTCTGCGTATAATGCCATACAACGTCAGAGCAGCCAGGATGTGAATCAGAAGATTAAAGATATGGTAGCTCCACACGGCGTATTTGCTGATTGCGTAATTTATCGCCAGTGACAAACTTGCTGCAGGACGTCCGGCTACGGGACTCTGAGGTGCAGCCGACATCGCCTTGCTCAAGGGCCATAGGTGTATAATATAAGGATTGTCCAGAATACCTCCTTCATCATCGAAAATAAACGGTCCGCTGAAACTGTTGGCATAGGCTGCCGCGCCGACAATAACCAGTAGTATGATGAGTCCGGTATTAAAAGTAAGCATCTGCCTTGCATTGCATCGTATTTTGTTTATTAGGGCTGGTATCATTTTAAATGCTGTTTGTAGCGTTCCAGTTGTTCACTGATTTGTTTGACTGCCTCATTGTTGCCTTCGGCTGAAATCAAATCCAAAACCTTCTGTTCGGCAATTGCCGCCTTGTCAAATTGACCTGCTGCCGCGTAAACTGATGCCAAAGTTTCGAGAATAATAATGTTCTGATATTTGGTTAATTCAGCAGCACGCTCGGCAAGTTTAATTGCTTCAGCGATGTTGCGTTTATTTATATCGGGATGCGTTGCCAGAATTTTTGCCAGCCCGGCCATCGGCAAAGGCCAGTCCTGCTTTAATTGCATTGCCTTGCGGTAGCAGTCAATCGCTTCATCGAGTTTGTTTGTCTGCTCAAATGCGATACCAAGATTGTTATACGCTTCTGCGTTGTCCGGCGCAAGTTCCAGAATTTTTTGAAAATGTTTTATTGCCTCATCGAATTTATTTTGTGTTCCGAGGACTATACCAAGATTGTTGTGCGCATCAATGTTGTTCGGCTCTGTCCGCAGAGCCTGATAATAATGAAGGGCAGCCTCGGCAAATTTACCCTGCGACTGGAGCAGCTCGCCGAGTTTATAATGTGCCTCAACATCATCGGGCTTAAACTGCAATACCTGCTTATAATGAGCAACTGCCTCATCTGTCTTGTTCTTGAGTTGCAATATACCTGCAAGATTGTAGTGTATATTTGCGTTACCGGGCTCGATTTTTAATGCCTTCTGTAAACAATCGGCTGCCTCTTCGAGTTTATCCTGTGACAAAAATATATCGGCCAGATTATTGTAGGCACCAACTAACTTCGGCTTAGTTCGCACAGCCTCATTATAATGTTTGACAGCTTCGTCTGTTTTATCCTGCGACTGGAGTATTTTGGCAAGGTTATAATGTGCATCCGCATCGTCGGGTTTTATCTGCAGCGCTTTGCGATATTCTTTTACAGCTTCATCGAGCTGGCCGCACGCCTGAAGGTCATTTCCGAAATTATAGTGTGCGTTGGCAAAATCAGGCCTGGTTTGCAGCGCCTGCAGGTAATGCTCGAATGCCTGCACAAATTTGCCTTGTGTCCCGAAGGCGATGCCGAGGTTGTTATGTGCTTCAGCGTCCCCGGGCCTGATTTTCAGTATTTGATAATAATGACCGATTGCCTCGTTGACCTTGCCCTGCAGCAGAAGTGCGCTTCCCAGATTATTGTGGGCAGGCCAGGAATTGGGGTTTTTACGCAGGGTATCGTTCCACAGCGTTTCCGCATTTTTATATGCCCGGCTTTGCTGCAATGTAAGTATTCCCAGCACTGCGACAATAATTGCCGCGGCTATTTTAATTTTATCGTTCCGCTGTTTGCCGAGCCGGTTTGTGAGATGATGACCCGCTGCCGCAATCAGTGCAATTACGCCGATTATTGACGCATACTGATAGTGGTCGGCTACCAGCGAATACCTCATAAAATAAATGTTGAAAAATCCGAGAATCGGCAGCAGCATCACAACGTAATAGCTCAGCGCAAATAATAACTGTTTCCCCCAACTGTGCCGGTAACGCCAAAAAAGCAAAAATATGCCAATCAGCGATATAAGGGGGACATAAACAAGCCAGTTTGCCGGATTGATATCCCAGCGGGGATAAATGAATATGAGATTTATCGGCAGTATCGCCTTATAAATATAAAACCATACCGCCATTCCCGCACCGGCGGAACGGGCAAAAAAATTATCGTTGCGGATAACGTCCTCGCCTATTGCCCGATTAGTCTGAAACCATATCTCAACGCAGCTCATCACGGCAGATATTGCGAAAAACGGCAGGCTGTGCAGGAAGTCCCTGCGGGTAATTGTCCCCTTACGCCACCAGACTATTAATAAAAGCACTATCGGCAGACCAACCACCGAGCCTTTGCTCAACATAGCAAGGATAAATGTTCCCATGGACAGCCAATAAAACAGAAAATCATTGCTGCCTTCGAATTTAAGATAGAGCAGGAGCGTTATCAGGAAGAACAGCATTGCAAGAATGGTTTTACGCTGGGCAATCCAGGCGACGGATTCGACATTTACGGGATGGACGGCGAAGATAAGCGCAGCCAGCCAGGCGGCGGGGATTTTCAACAGGACTAAAATCCGCCAAATCAATAATGCACAGGCCGTATGTATGAGAATATTGGTGATATGGTAACCTGCCGGGTTTAGTCCCCATAATTTATGTTCTGCCCAGTAAGACGTCCACGTTATCGGCCAGTAGTTGATTTGCGCGGTCGTAAACCACGAACGGTATAATCCATTCTCGTTGAGAACAAGATTATTGGTGAGCATACTATCATCGTCCCAGACAAATCCGCTTTGCATAGCAGGTATATAAACCACCAGTATTGCTGCGACAATAATCATCGCAGCGGATAAGATTTCGCTTTTTGCATCAAGTGTATTTTGCCCGGTCATTTGGGGCTCCGTATTCTTTTCGCAACGCAAATAACGGCCAATACCAGTATAGCGATGCAGGCTGTTATAGTTCCATAATTTAACATCGGCGAAGTCATTTTCAGAACAAGATTATATTGTCCCTGAGGAACGAAGCAGCCTGTCAGGGCATGATTGGTCCGGTATAGTTTTATTTTCTCGCCGTTTAATGTCGCAGTCCAGCCGGGATACCATATCTGGCTCAAAATCAAAAAATTATCTCCATTGCTTTCAACTTGGTATTCGTATTTGTTATAGCCGCGGTAAAGCAGTTTTACCGTGCCGCCCGCATAATTCAGCCGGCTGATGTCTTTGTCGAGGCCCATCACATAAGCATTCAGAACGGATTCTGTCGCCGCAATTGCATTCAGGGACTCCGGTTCGTTTTCAACGCCCCTGACCCACGACGCGAAATAGGCCGGCCCCAGCGGATTTTCAGAACGCCATACTTCTATAGGGACCTGTTTTATTCCCTCATAGAAAACAAAAACGGGCACCTGCTTATATTCGGCAATTTTTTTATAACCGAGGTTTTCCAGAGGTTGCGGATTATTGGTAACAATATAGTGAACATCCAGGGCGCCGAGCATATCAGGCCTTGCCAGATTTGTGAAATCGGTCCAGACGACAGCCTGATGAGGAATTGCTTCTTTGCTGCCGTGCTGGAGGATGCTGAAATATTCTATGAAATGCCGTAGAGACATTGACGAATAACCGTTTATCATATCTATACCGTAGTATCCGGCCATACCATAAGGAATCGAGGCCCTGTCTATCGCTATTGTGCGGCCCTGCTGACGATTCAGTAGTTTATGAACAGCGTGTTGTGGAGCAGCTTCCGAAAGAGGCTGCACCGACAGCATCGGATGCACACGAACAGCCGAATCTATGACCGGCAAAAGACAGAGAAAAACTATTGCAGGCGTTCCGGACTGTCTTTTTATGAAAACTAACAGCCCGATGAAAATAAGCAAAGCGGTGATAATATACAGCGGATTTATCTGCAATTCGAACGTGGCGATTAACCCTGTCCCCATAATTACAAGTGCGCCGGCTGAAAAGATGTGAAATCGCTTTTTGTTGGTTGTAGCAGTCAGAATATTTTCGGCGCCTATCCCGCTGGCGAATACCAGCATAAATTGTGCCAGAAAAAGCAGTCGCGGAGACTGGCGAAACAGCCCGAAGCCGGGGACAAATTCGTAGCAAAACTTCAGCATAACGGTGTTAAAGCACAGCAGAATCATTATCGAAGCAGCCAGAATAAGCGCAGCAGGCCGTCGCCATTCTTTGCGGAAAGCGAACAGCAACAGCGGAAACAGCCAAAATCCGAAGTAGAAATTATTCTCCCAGAATTCATCGCGATTGCCGCCTTCGTCATACGGGTCAGCCAGTGTTGTCAGGTCCGGCAGAGTCGGCGGCTGACAAAGAAAAAACTCGTAATCGGCCTCTGTCCTTGTGCTTAATAATGCGTATTCGAGGCGAGGCAAAAGTGCAGGTGCCGCTAACATTGCACCAAGCAGTCCGCTGCCCGTCAGGCACAGGAGCATACGCATCGGCACTGTCCCTGTGGAAACTATGAGCCTGATTATTGCGTATATTATTAACCCCAGACCGGCATAATAAAACTGTTGCATATCGCCCTGTATAAGAGATAAGCCTATGATTACGGAAAACAATACCGTCCGGCGGGCGGTTGGCTTTTGCAGCAGTTTCTCGCACGACCAGAACAGCAGGGGCGTCAAAGCATACATACTCATTTTTGGCAGCCACCCGGCATAAATCATCGCCATATAACGGTAACTCAGCATATATGCAATAGCGCAGAAAACCGAAGTCGCATAACTGAAAAATAAACGGCTGAACAGATACATCGATAGTCCGGTGAGAAGAACATTCAGCAGGATGACCGTATTGGTTGCAATATCAATTGGGAGTATAAAAAACAACAAGTCAAAGGGGAATATATACATCGTTTCGGGATTGGCAAACGCAGGCAGGCCGGCGTTCATAGATGGGTTCCACAACGGAAGACTGCCTTCGTTTCGGACCGCATATTTATCTATGGTATAGATGGAAAGATGTTGTGCGATTATGTCGGAATATTTGGAGTAAGCGATTCCGCGGCCGGGCCACAGGGGATACATAAAAATAACCCCAACCAGTATAATCAGCAGCCCCGGCAGGGCGAGGCGAACCACAGAGTTTTTTGCCCCAATCATTTACCTGACCTCTTGAGATTAGCTTTATAGGTTTCCAACTGTTTGCGTATGTGGTCAGCCGGTTCGGCGCCGTTGACAGCAGAAGCTAATTCCAGAGCCCTCTCGGCGGCTGACACCGCTTTTTCAAACTGACCGGCGGATGCGCAGGCTGTCGCCAGCGTCTCGAGAATAGTAATATTCTGATATTTACTTAATTTGGCTGCACGCTCGGCAAGGGAAATCGCCTCGGCGGTATTGCGTTTATTTATATTCGGATGTGTTGCCAGAATTTTTGCAAGCCCGGCCATCGGCAAAGGCCAGTCCGGCTTTAATTGTATCGCTTTGCGATAGCAGTCAATCGCCTCGTCGAATCGGCCCGTCTGCTCCAGTGCGATGCCGAGATTATTATACGCTTCTGCGTTACCCGGCGCAAGTTCCAGTACTTCTCGAAAGTGTTTTATTGCCTCATCAAAATTGTTTTGTATTCCAAAAATTATGCCGAGATTGTTATGTACGTCGGTATTATTCGGCTCTGTTTGCAAAACCTCGTAATAATGCGAAACGGCAAGCTCGAATTTTCCCATCTCATACAGCAAACCTGCTATACTTTTATGTGCTTCCGTATAATCGGGCCGATACCGCAGCGACTGATAAAACTGTTCTATTGCTTCATCATATTTGCCTTCTGACTGAAGCGCTTCGCCGAGTTTGTAATGTGCCTCGGCGTCCCACGGTTTGAGTTGTAATGCACGCCGGTAATGACCGACAGCTTCATCGAATTTGCCCTGTGTCAGGAACACATTTCCGAGATTGTATTGAATATCGGGATAATCAGGCTCTATTTTTTCCGCTTCCAGATAATGTTTGAGCGCCTCGGCTGATTTCCCCTGCTCAAGTAGAATGTTGCCGAGATTATTATGCGGCTCAGCGTAATGAGAATTTATCTGCAGGGCACGATTGTAGTAATTGACGGCTTCATCAAGTTTGCCTTTGGACCACAGGACATTACCCATATTGTAATATATGCCTGCTTCATTTGGCTCCGCCCGAAGCGCCTGCCGATAGCAGTCCGTTGCCTCGTCTATTTTGCCTTCCGACTGAAGCGAGAAGCCGAGCATATTCAGCACAAGGCTGTCGTCGGGAGTTATCCGCAGCATATTTCTGAAAAGACTTACGCTGTCGCGCCAATGCACAAGATAGCGGCGTGTAGCGGCTGCCTCGGCGCAGCTCAATATCAGCACCACCGACATTGTAATAACGCATCGTTTCGTTAGCCTCGTATCACACAGCCGGCTTAAAAATGCTGCAAGTATCATTAACAGTCCCACCGATGGCAGATAAACAAATTTGTCTGATGCGATGACGTTGGTATAGCCTATCACTCCCATTGTTGGGAAAATCGCAACGAAGAAAATCAGCCAGCCGATCAGTGCCGCACGGGTCCAACGCAGCGAAATCAGCAGCAGAACAATCAGTATGCCGGTGCCGATGATACCTGCCGCCATCATCGGATTTGCAAACCCCCATTCCGTGGGAAAGGCGTAATGCGATGACAGATTTGCAGGCCAGATTATTTTATACAAATAAAAAATTATGTTGTGGCAGAGAATCAATGGAACGGTCCCGGTCTTGTACTGGCTCGGCAGTGTTGCTGTGGCGGTTCGGCTTTGTGAGATATACGTTATGATTGCAGAAACTCCGCCAATAACAAAAAACGGCATCTTTTCTAAAATAAGACTTATACAAATCCTTAATTTTGATTCTTGATTTTTGGTTCTTGATTTTCTTCTCAGCGGCCAATAGTCCATCAGCAGCATTACTATCGGCAGGGCGACAGTGGTCGGCTTCGACATCAGTGCGAGTATATATGCCGCCAGACAGCCCCAGTAAAATTTCCTGTTGTTTTTATGAACGTAATTTGCATAAAGAACCAAACACCAAAGTGCAAAGAATGTCGCAAGTAATGTCTTGCGCTCGCTGACCCACGATATAGGCTCGACTGTTAAGGGATGAACGCCGAAAAGCAGCCCCGCCGCTGCCGCCGGTAAGGGCTGACCGAATAAAAAATACAACAGAATGATTATCAATGCGGTGTTTGCCGTGTGCAGCGCCAGACTGGTGCGGTGAAATTGCCGCAAATCATCAGGCAGACCGCCAAGGCTGCAGTCCAGCATCAGCGAAATCATCGTCAGCGGCTGGTAGTAACCCTTTACGGTCGACGGCTCCAATACCTCGAAAAGAAATCTTTTCGCCGACGCCAGAGACGGATTTTGAACCAGCATATTGCTGGTGAGATATTGATTGTCGTCGAACGAAGATGCCTTGGCCGATAATGCAGGCCAATGCACTATTAAAACTGCTATACATATGCCGACAACCAGTGTTATCAGCAGTTTGGTCTTAGGATTCGATTTTCCCGATATGTCCCTGCCAATATTCTTTGGTAACATTTTATTACCTGTTAATGCATTTTATACGTGAATGTCCCGGCCGCCTTGTTTTTTTCGTTCGAGAAAGGCCTCGAGAATTTCTGCCGCTGCTATGGCATCAATATGTTCTTTTTTTTGGGCCCTTGTAAATTCAAGGGCAGCCGCCTTTTCCTCGGCGCCGAAACTGCTTAATCTTTCATCCTGAAGATATACGGGCACGTTGATATGTTTTTTCAGCCGTTCGGCAAAACGCCGAACAAGCCTTGCCTGCGGCCCCTCCGAATCATCCATATTCAAAGGCAGACCCAGCACAACGGCATCTACGTCCTCGGTTTCAATTAAAGAAGCAATTTTCTCAAATAATTTCTTTTCGTCTCTTATTACACCAAACGGCGATATAATTGTCTCGGAGGGGTCGCAGATTGCCAGACCGCTTCGTTTAATCCCGTAATCTACCGATAAATATCTCATTTGTCGCAGGTTTACAGAAATCTCTCGCCCGTATGCTTTTCTATCATCTCCAGCAGTTCCTTTAGTCTCGCCGTCTGGTCGGCAGGACATACCAGTGTCGCATCAGCGCTATGGGCAATTATGATATTTTTCAGGCCTATGCCGGCAATCAAATGTCCCTGTTCCTCGGTGATAACTATGCTGTCTTTGCAGTCGACAAGTTCGCTCTGGTCGGCCACGACGATATTGTTGTTTTTATCAGAGCGGATAAAATCTGCAAGCGCTGCGAACGACCCTATATCGAGCCATTTACAGTTCAGTTTTATTGCATAGACCCTGTCTGTTTTTTCCATAACGGCGTAATCGATGCTGATTTTGGGAAGTTTCTGAAACCACTCCTGCAAAGCGTATTGCTGGTTCGGGCCGTCCCACGCTGCGCGGATTGCACAGAAAGGCTCGACAGTTTCGGGTAAAAGTCTCTCTAAATTGGCCAAAATCGTTCTCGCCTTCCACACAAACATCCCTGAGTTCCACAGGTATTGGCCGCTGTCAATGTATTTTTTCGCAGTTTCTTCGTCAGGCTTTTCTTTGAACGCATCGACGGAGTAAATTTTATTTTCACAACAGGGACATTTTTTAGCGCTGCCGCATTTTATATAGCCGAACTGTGTTGCGGGAAAATTCGGCTGGACCCCAAATGTAATCATATCGTCAGGATTGTTGTTCACGAATGTAACAGCGTCCTTAAGGGCCTGTTGCAGTGCTTCTGCGGGTTCTATCAGATGGTCCGCGGTAACCACCGCCATTGTTGCATCGTTGTCATACTTGGTCAGGATGGTTGCGCCCAGCCCGATT
>Ga0315276_10004736_pt1 | contig 12506 bp, 6 predicted proteins | sample YL17G05_0_MG_FD_204542 | JGI IMG/M metagenome (GOLD analysis project Ga0315276, IMG submission 204542) | Sediment microbial communities from Yellowstone Lake, YNP, Wyoming, USA - YL17G05_0 | ecosystem: Environmental > Aquatic > Freshwater > Lake > Sediment | place: USA: Wyoming | collected... | reverse complement strand
AATCTGTTTCGCCGGCCCGCCCGACGACCCGTTCCATGAGCCGCCGATCAAGCGGAACTTGCCGGCCACAACTGACGATACCACCGAAAATGAATCATTTCATGCACCCTTGCCGAAAGGACACGATAGAGCCGTGATAGCGTAGTCAAGACCCTCGGCGCTGGGGTGCGTCAGACTACCATGCAGTTGGATACCGACGCCGTCGATGCGGATACCCTTGGATTTGAGGTGCTTAACAATCGCGACTGCCCCATCACACTTGGTCTTTGACGTATCGAGACCGTAGTCGTTATAGTACAGCTCGGCGTTAGGATCGGCCTCGTGGGTCCAGCGGAAGGCGTTCTCGATAAAATCGTACTGCTTGTCTTCAGAGCCTTCGCCGATGATTCGCAGCCATTGGCTATTTCGCAGCGTACCGTTCTCGTTGAGGGCTTCATTCACCACATCCCAACCCTTGATACGGCCTTTATAGCGGCCGACAACGGTCATGATGTGGTCTTTCATGCGGGTAAGGAGGGCATCTCGTGTCAGGTCGTTTCCCGAATCGTCGCGGAACACCCACCGCGGAAGCTGGCTGTGCCAAACAAGGCAATGGCCGATAATGACCATCTTATTCTTCTCACAGAAGGCCACATAGTCGTCAGCCGGCTCCCAGTTGTACCGGTTGGGCCACGGATGGATAGATTGCCACTTCATTTCATTCTCTGCGGTTGCAGTATTGAAGTGCTTCTCGGCAATCGCCACTGCTCCGGCGTTACGCCCTGTTACCACCCATCTATTCAACGCGCCGCCAATCAGGAAATGAGTTTTGAATACGTCTTTCAGAGCGGGCACCTCCTGTCCGGCCATGCACGAAATCACACCAACTGATAGGACCACCAAACTCACCAGCGTGATTGTTTGCCTTGTTCTCACTATTGCTCCTTCTATTACTTCATTGCTGCCGTGTTTACTCGGCGAAGATCTCGATGCCGTTTATCGCCGGATTCTCGACGTTCGGCGTAAATGTAATCTTCAGCTTGCCGTCGGTTACCTCAACGCCCTTGTACTCACGCTGGATCGCCTTGTACGGCCCGTCGGCCTCCTTGAAAATATCGAAATTCTTCTCCGGCTCCTGTCCCTGCACGGCAAACGAATACACCCGCTGGCCGATGCCGGTGATGCCCGTAAAGCACTCTGCAAAATGCAGGCGGACGGTGTACTTGCCATTGGGAAGACTGAACTCGTACGCACTCATGCTGTATCGCTCGGTCCGGAATATCTGCGGGAACGCGACATTCGGAACTTCGTAGGTCTCCGTCCGCTCGATTGTCCTTCCATCCAGCGGGCTCAGCGACGCGCCTGGCGCCTTGACCTCATCGGGTAACCATAGGTTGCCATTCTTATCGGTGTAGGGTTGATAAGCCCCGCACGCAACCCGGATCACCAGCCCGGATGCATCAGAGGCCATCGGAGGTGTGGGCAATGTCGGCGCAGACGCCTTGAAGATGTGTTGGGCGAAGAGATACAGGTTGTTGGCCCATTCAGTGGCATCGTGGGCGTTGGAATCCACGTGCCAGATGTGCGGTACGTTGTTCTCTTTGAGGTAGTTGTGGACGCCCTGACTGATGCGGATCAGGCCGTCCTTGTTGCCGCAGGCCAGCCATAGGAGCTTCAGCTTCTCCTTGGCGGCCACTGGATCGGGTACGAGCTCGGCGGGAGGTTTGGTATTGGGGGCTGATGAGAATCCGCCGACCCAGGCGAAAACGTCGAGGTGACCGAGGCCGAAGTTCAAGGACTGGCCCCCACCCATCGACAGTCCCGCCAAAGCCCGATACTCGCGGTCGGTATAAACAGAGTACCTGGTCTCAATGGCGGGAATCACGTCGTTGAGCAGATCGCCCTCAAACACGGCGAAAGCCGGCGCGCTGGCGAAGACGTTGCCTTCGGCCCGGTCGTTCTTCTGAGCCCGGCCGTTGGGCATAACCACGATCATCGGCTCGACCTTGCCGTCGGCCAGCAGGTTATCGATGATGTTCTCCGGATGGCAAAGGCGCTGCCATTCCGTCTCGTCGCCGCCTATGCCATGCAGCAGATAGAGCACCGGGTATTTGCGATCGGCCGAATAGCCGGGCGGTGTATAGACGAGCATTTTTCGACGGGTTCCGACCGTCTTTGAGTCATACTCAACTATTGTCAGCTCGCCGTGAGGGATATTCTCACGTCTGGCATTGAACCCGGCGGGCGGATCGGCGAAGGCGGGCTTATCGTCCGGCCCCAACTCGATTGGTCCGCCGAATCCGGGTCGTCCTCCGCCTCTGCGAGCATCCGGTGAGGGCGCGTCGCGTGAAGGGACCTCAGACGCAGTGGGGGAATCAGAATCCTTGAACAGCAGTTGGGCGAACTGGTGCAGGCTGCGGCGCCAGGACTGGAACTCGTGGGCCGTATCCTGAGAGACGTAAAAGACACTGTTGGTACCGGCTTGTTTCAATGCGTCGGCGTTCGCCTTAGGATCGCCACCAAAGCCGGGACGACCGCCGCCGCGTCTGCCATCGAGTTCGCGGCTGCCGTAGCTAACGAATACCAGCTTAACCTTCTCCTTGAAACCGGGCGTGTTGTTGACATCATCCAGGGAGATAGTCCCGCCGCTGAAGAGGCCGATGTGGGAAAACTTATCGAGATTCTTCAGGGTAATCGACTTGGTTTCCATTCCGCCCATGGAGAGGCCGGCCATGGCGCGATGGGGTTGATCGGAGAGCGTACGGAAGTTGGCATCGACGTAGAGGATCAACTCGTCGACGAGAACCGTCTGGAAGGGACCGATATCGAAATTTCTGAGGCCACCGAACCGGATTTCGTTGGTCATGCCGTAGGTCATCACGATGATGAAGGGCTTGGTCTTCACCTCGGCGATCAGGTTGTCCATGATCAGGTTGGCGTGGCCTTGGTTGCTCCAGGCAGTTTCATCCTCGCCCCAGCCGTGCTGTAGGTACAGCACCGGATATCGTTTGGTCAGGTCCTTGTCGTAGTCAGGCGGCGTGTACACAAAGGCGCGGCGTGAGGTGTTCGTGCTCTTCGAAGGGAAGAGAATTTGCTGCACTCGGCCGTGGGGAACGTCCTTAAGGGCATAGAAGTCCCGGTCATGAGCGGGGATCTCGATCCCGCTTTCCCAACGAGTAGAACCGTAGAAGTTCAACGTGCCGGGATCGTTAAATGTCCCCCCATCAATTGTGAGATGGTAGTAGTGAAAGCCTTCATCCAGCGGTTTTTCCGTGGTGCCTATCCAGGCACCGTCATCGGCTTTCGTGAGGGTGGTGCCCCCGCCCAGGGTCACGCTTACGTTTTGGGCTTGGGGCGCCACGATGCGAAATCGAGCGTACCCTTGAGAGTTAACCTGCGGATATTGCTGACCGGGTTGGTTCAAAGTCGAGGGCTTGAAGTCTTCTTTAATCGTTGGTTGGTCTGCCTGAGCTAAACAAGCTCCACACGTTACTGCGGCTACCAACAAGATAATCATAAGCCTGTGATTCATTTGATGACCTCCTGGATTATTTAGTTTTTGCCGTATCTGCTAGATATGATACACCCTGCAAACCGACGTGCAACCCATTAACGTACTATTTCTTGGCCGTCGCCTTTGACTCGGCAAGAGCGCATTCTGTCTATATAACACCGGTCGGTTGTGTCAGAAGTGAGATGAAAAAGACGAAAACCCGGCAAGATTTTTCATCTCACTGGCAGCAAACTACGCGGGTATAATCTGCGTGGTAGTCTTAGAGACCAATAAATGTGCACTCTATAGGAGGTTTTTATTGTGATCGATAGGAATTATACAATATTGACGTTGATTTTAACCCTATTAGGCAGTATGGCTGTTGCGCAGCCGCCTGCGGAGCCACTGAGTCTGTGGTACCGCCAGCCGGCCAAGCAGTGGGTCGAAGCCCTGGCAGTGGGCAATGGGCGGCTCGGGGCGATGGTCTTTGGCAGCGTTGTGCAAGAGCGAATCCAGTTGAATGAGGACACGCTCTGGGCCGGTGGACCATACAACCCGGCGAATCCCGATGCGCTTGAGGCATTGCCGAAGGTGCGGGAATTGATCTTCGCCGGCCGATACCGGGAAGCGCACAATCTGGTCGGTCAAAAGATGATGGCCAGGCCTTTGACCCAAATGCCCTATCAATGCGTTGGAGACCTGTTGTTGAAGTTTCCGGACGCGAACGGAGTGACGGATTATCGGCGAGACCTCAACCTGGATACGGCCGTGGCCACTGTTATCTATGCGATCGAAGGAGTGCGCTACACGCGAGAGGTCTTCTCCAGCCCCGTAGATCAGGTCATCGTGATTCGCTTGAAAGCCGACAAGCCTGGCAAGGTCATGTTTACGGCCAGCATGAAGACACCACAGAAGGCGTCGGTGATTGTAGAGTCGCCCAATACTCTGCTGATGCAAGGCGTCAACGGGGGCTCTCGCGGCGTTGCCGGCACCCTCAAATACCAGGCCCGCGTGGCCATTGCGGCCTCAGGTGGGCGGATCGTGCCAGGCGACGGCCAGATCACCGTCGCTGATGCGGATTCTGCATTACTGCTGATCGCGGCGGCGACCAGCTACAAGAGTTACAAAGACGTGACCGGCGACCCCGAGGTGCTGACCAAAGATGCCATCGCCAAATCCGGCACAAAGTCTTTCGACTCGTTACTCGAGGATCACGTGGCCGCCCATCAGAAGTTGTTTCGGCGGGTGACGCTGGACCTCGGCACGACGGCTGCCGCCAGTCGCCCGACGGATGAGCGAATCCGCGATCCCGATAAGGCGAACGATCCACAGATGGCAGCCCTCTATTTCCAGTTCGGCCGGTATCTGCTGATCAGCAGCTCGCGGCCAGGCTGTCAGGCGGCGAATCTCCAGGGCATTTGGAATGACAGCATGAATCCACCCTGGCAAAGCAAGTACACGATCAATATCAATACCGAGATGAACTACTGGCCTGCCGAGCTGACGAATCTGGGCGAGTGTGTCGAGCCGTTGGTGGCGATGGTGATGGAGCTGAGCGAGACTGGCGCGCAGACGGCCAAAGTCTGCTACGGCGCAGACGGCTGGGTTACTCATCACAATACCGACCTGTGGCGGGCCTCCGCTCCGATCGACGGTCCCCAGTGGGGAATGTGGCCGACGGGTGGCGCCTGGTTGTGCCTGCACCTGTGGGACCATTATGATTATTCCCGTGACAAGGAATACCTGGCCAAGATATATCCGGCCATGAAGGGAGCCTCACAGTTCTTCTTCAATACGCTGGTTGAAGAGCCCAAGCACAAGTGGCTGGTGACGTGCCCGTCGCTGTCGCCGGAGAACGGGCATCCGTTCGGCACGAGCGTCTGCGCGGGACCCACGATGGATATGCAAATCCTGCGCGACTTGTTCACCGACTGCATTCGTGCGGCGGAGATTCTTGGCATCGATGAGGATTTTCGAAAACAAGCGGCCGCCACACGTGCTCGTTTGGTGCCCAACCAGATCGGCAGTGCCGGCCAGCTCCAGGAATGGCTGGAGGATTGGGACATGCAGGCCCCGGAAATTCATCATCGCCATGTCTCGCACTTGTATGGGTTGTATCCGAGCGATCAGATCCACGTACGCACTACACCCGACTTGGCTGCGGCAGCACGCAAAAGTCTGGATGTTCGCGGCGACGAAGCTACCGGCTGGGGTATCGGCTGGCGTCTTAACCTCTGGGCACGCCTCCACGATGGCGAACATGCCTACGGGATTCTTACGATGCTTCTGCGGCCCGAGCGGACCTACCCGAACATGTTCGATGCCCATCCGCCGTTCCAGATCGATGGCAATTTCGGCGGTACTTCCGGCATCGCCGAGATGCTCCTGCAAAGCTGTGCGGGCGAGATTGAATTGCTGCCGGCCCTGCCAACAGCCTGGCCAAACGGCTCCGTCAAGGGCCTTCGCGCCCGCGGCGGCTTCGAGTTGGACGTCCAGTGGAAGGATAGTAAGCTCGTCAACGTAACCGTGCGTTCGCTCGCAGGTGGATCCTGCCGACTTCGCTACGGCGCTGTCACGCGAGACTTGAACCTGGCTAAAGGCCAGAGTGCTCAATGGGATGGAATCCAATGATGCAAGCCATGCGAGCCCGACGCTCGCTCCCTTCAGTATCAACATCTACAAATTCCCGGTAATATAATGACTGAATTTGATAAACCTCAAGAAAGGATTTTTATTATGAACAATCCTATTTTCTCGTGGTTCGCCGTTACGTTACTGATATCCTGTAGCGCCCTTTTGGCTTCCGCGGCCGAGCCAGCCCTTCCGACCCAGCCCGCTACATCGTCAACGGTGCGTGCGGATGCTCCCAAGCTGCCCTTTACCGCGGCGTTCCAGTGGAAGTCCAATGATATCCTGATCAAGCCGATCTCCGACGAAACGCACGATCTGGTGTCCGTCAAAGACCCAACGATTGTCCGTTACAACAACAAATGGCACATCTATGCGACCACCGCCAATACTCAAGGCAATTGGAGCATGGTCTATCTTAGTTTTGCGGATTGGTCGGATGCTGCTAATGCCAAGCCCTATTACATTGACAACAATCCGAACCTGCGCGGCTATCACTGCGCCCCGCAAGTCTTCTACTTCCGCCCACACAAGAAGTGGTACCTGATTTACCAGTCTCAGCACCCGCAATATTCAACCACCGATGACCTCTCCAAGCCGGAAACCTGGACCAGGCCGGAGAACTTTTTTGATGGTAAGCCGGCCAGTGCCCCGCGGCTCTGGATCGACTACTGGATGATCTGCGACGACACGCATGCCTACCTCTTCTTCACCGGCGATAATGGCCACGTGTATCGCAGCCTGACCAAGATCGAGGACTTTCCCAAGGGCATGAGCGACCCGGAAATTGTCATCGAGGGTCCGCGAAATGACGTTTTCGAAGGAAGTATGACCTACAAGATCAAGGGGGCCGACACTTATCTAACACTGGTCGAAGCCATCGGCCCGGCACGGTACTATCGCGCCTGGATATCCGACCGCCTCGATGGCGGATGGACGCCGGTTCAGGATGCAGATACATGGCAGAAGCCCTTCGCAGGGATCAACAACGTCACCTTCGAGGATGGCGTCACACCCTGGACAAGGGACATCAGCCACGGAGAGCTGATTCGCGACGGATATGATGAAACGCTGACCATTGACCCCAACAACCTCCAACTCCTTTATCAAGGTCGCGATCCGGCAATCAACGGACGCTACGACCAGTTGCCCTATCGACTCGCTCTCCTGAAATTGCACCGTTCCAGGAAGTAAATGTTACTGTAAATTGCATGAGCTATGTTTCTAAGACAAGCCTTGCATGGGTACAATCAAATAAAGAAGTTTTCATTGTTTGTATAAACGCAAGCAGTATAAATCTTTTTTGAAAGATGATAAACATGAAAACGAGAAGCAGTATTGTGATAAAGCTCGTACTGGCGCTCACGCTGCCTGCCACGTTGATGACGGGCTGCAGGTCACACCTGCAGTCTACTACCCAGGCCGGGAAGGGGGCCAATGTTGCTACGCCCAGGCCGGAAGGCCCATGCGACATCTACGCCGCTGACGGCTGCCCCTGCATGGCTGCCCACAGTACCACGCGTGCCCTGTACGCCTCCTACAACGGCCCGCTCTACCAGGTCCTGCGTCAGTCGGATGGCAAGACCCTGGACATCGGCGTGGTCCAGCCCAACGCGGGGGATGCGGGGGGATACGCCGACGCGGCCGCGCAGGACGCCTTCTGCGCCAACACGTACTGCTGGATCACCAAAATCTACGACCAGTCCGGCATGGGCAACCAACTCGTTCAGGCGCCCCGCGGCGGATTCAGCGGTCCGGCCATGGGTGGTTTCAACAACATCCCGCTTGCTGACATGGCGCCGATTACGATCATGGGTCACAAGGCCTACGGCGTCTTCATCGAGCCGGGTATGGGCCTCCGCCAGAATGACGCGGTGGGCACCGCAGTCGACGACCAGGCGGAGGGGCAGTACTGGGTCATAAACGGCCATCATTACAACTCCGGCTGCTGCTTCGACTACGGCAATGCCGAGACCGACAGCCGCGACGACGGCGACGGCACCATGGAAACTACCTACTATGGCAACGCCACCGCCTGGTATCGCGGGCAAGCCCCCGGCCCTTGGATCATGACCGACCAGGAGAACAACTTGGTGGGTTGTGTCAATCCGTCTCCAAACGATAAGTACTGCCCAGACCTGCCGAGCATCACGTGGCAGTTCGTGACCGCCACGGCCGACGGCGAACCGCACCACTGGAGATCCATGTGCGGCGACGCCCAGCAGGGCGACCTGAAAGTTATGTTCGACGGACCGCGCGTCATGAATGACAGAAGCAGCTACGACCCGATGCGTAAGCAGGGCGCTATCCTTCTGGGCAACGGCGGCGACAACAGCAACGGCTCGCAGGGCACCTTCTATGAAGGCGCGATGACGGCCCCAAACACCTTCCCGATGGAGGAGACCAACCAGAAGGTGCAGGCCAACATCGTGGCGGCCAAGTACGACGTGCAGCGGCTGAGCATAGCGCCCGCGTCGGCCACCGTCACACCTCCGGGCCTCCAGACGTTTTCACCGGGCTCCTTACAGGACACCACCGTGACATTCACCAACACCACGGGTGTGCACGTGACGAACGTCAAGTTGGGTATCACCGTACCCTCGGGGTGGACAGCTGTCGCCAAGACGCCGGCGACGATCGCTGGATCGGTCGCGCCGGGCCAGAGCGTCAGCACCACCTTCAAGGTCACCTCGGGACCGGCGGCCTTCAACGGCGACCTGGTCGGCAACGCCTCATGGACAAACGCGGCGACCAGACAGACCCAGTCCGAGATCGCGATCGAAAAGGTGCGGAATGTCAGCCCGGTCAAGATCAACGAGTTCGCGATCGGCTCCGGTACTCCCGCCAACTTGACCAACTCGTTCATCGAGCTTTACAACGCCGGCGACCGTGCCGTGGACATCTCCAACTTGACCCTGACCAAACACCCGACCCAGCAACCCGTCTTATCTTCGGTGAAGATCCCGGCCGGGACGGAGCTCGCGGCTAAGGGCTTCTACCTGCTCGGCCTGTCCAATTCCGGGCTGGCCGTGCCCGCGAAAAAGGGCGAGTCCACCATCTACGTCAGGAGTACGGACGGCATGTCAGTCGGCGATACGATTCAAATCGACACCGGCTCCGCTATGGAAACCCGCAAGATCGCAAGCATCCAGATTCCGCCGGCCTCCTCCAACGCCGGTGGCCCCGGTGGCTTTGGTGGTTTTCGCATGCAAGGTGGACCCGGTGGCGAGACGACCATGTGGCAACCCCTGCCTGACGGTCCGGTGATCACGATTCCCGCCGGCTCGACCAACATACCTGTCACGAGCGTGGCCGGCTTTGAGGTCGGCCAGAAGATGGCCATCGGCTACGGCGCTACCTACCCCACCGTGGCACAAGCCATCGAGAAGTACGAGGTGGTTACGATCACCGAAGTCGGCAAACCGGGCACGCAAGCCTGGCTGTCAGCGGATGCGAAAGCCGGCGACACCAATATCAAGGTATCATCCGTCGCCAACATTTCGGTCGGTGACAAGATCAGGCTGGACATCGACAGCATCGGCCATGGGATCGAGACCATCACGGTGACGCGCGTCGGCACGCAGTCGCGTCGCAGGCCCTTCGACGGTCCCATGCCCGAAGCGGACTGGGGCACGGGCCTCGACTTGGCAAAACCACTGAAGTTCAACCATTCGGCCAACATCCCCTTCAGCGTCAGGGGAACGGGGATCAGCTTTGCGCCGGCCACAGCCTTTGACCACTCGAGCAACGAGCCTGTCCTGGCTCTTAGCACCAGTATCACGCTCGACCGACCTCTCGCCAAGGACCACGAGATCCATGCAGTGGTGCGTGACGAGAAGGTCACGACCACGGGCTACCAAGGGACTTCGGCGCCCAATCAGTGGTTCGGCGGCCCGGCCCTGGGCCCCAGGGCCGGCAACATGGTGCTACGCGACGCCGCTGGCTTGGTCGTAGACAGCCTCAATTACGGTGGCCTCGTCGACCCATGGGCCGCCGAGGGTTACCAAGCCAAATCCGGAGCAGGGGAGAGTGGCTGCAGCGTGCCCACGCCCGACGCGGGCAGAGGCTTCGGTTTCGGCTTCGGCGGGCGGGGCGGTATGGCAGCCAGCGCGCCCAATAAGAGCTCGGGTCGCTTCCCGGACGGTACAGACACGGACAGCAACTGCCAAGATTTCCTGTTGCAGAACGACACCACACTGTCGGTCGCTTCGTCCGCTGACACGAACAATATCAAAGTCGCCAGCGTGGCGGGCTTTGTTGCCGGACAGAAGATTATCATCGATACGGGTGCGAACAGTGAAACCGCCGTCATCAAGACGGTCGGCACGGCGGGCGGCACCACGGTGAGCACGGCCACCGAAGCGGGCGCGACCGTTATCCCGGTTGCCAACGTGGCAGGCTTTAGTGCCGGTCAGACCATCACCATTGATAGTGGTGCAAACCGTGAAACGGCGGTTGTCGCCTCTATTACTAGACCCAGCCGCTTTGGCCGCGGCAGAGGCGGCCCTGACAACGTCTCTATCACCGTTTCCTCGCCGCTCACTATAGCGCACGCGCAGGAGGTACAGGTCTCCGGCTCCGGCTTCACCCTCACCACTGCATTGACCCGGGTGCATGACAGCGGGACGCAGGTCGCCAGCAACGTTCCCACGCCCGGTGCGCCCAACCAGTATTACAGGAGACCTCAGTGAGGGCGCCTGTGGAACTTAATTTAGAAGAGCACTTCATTATGAAGAATAAACCCTTGTGTCATATTGTGATTTTGTTGAGTCTTTTGAGCACGACGATGGTTCAGGCCGAACCTGCGCGAAATCCCATCATCTGGGCCGATGTGCCGGATGTCGCGGCTATCCGCGTCGGCGATACCTCTTATATGAGCAGCACCACAATGCACATGAGCCCCGGCTTGCCCATCATGAAGTCGAAAGATCTGGTTAACTGGGAACTGGTCGGTTATGTATACGATACACTGGCAGACAATGAGGCCCTTAGACTGGAAAACGGCAGAAATGCTTATGGTAAGGGATCCTGGGCCAGCAGCTTGCGTTACCACAACGGCACCTACTATGTGTCCACGTTCTCCAGCACCAGCGGCCGGACCCATGTCTATACAACCAGAGACATTGAAAAGGGCGATTGGAAAGAGACTTCATTTGCGCCGTCGCTGCACGACCATTCGTTATTCTTCGATGACGACGGACATGTCTATATGCTCTACGGCGTTGGCAATCTTCGCCTTACCGAGCTGACAGCGGATGCCTCTACTATTAAGCCGGGGGGTTTCGACGAGGTGGTCATCAAAGATGCCAGTGCCGTAGCCGGGCATGATATCGGCTTGCCGGCCGAGGGTTCGCAATTACGCAAGATCAACGGCAAATATTATGTGATGAACATCACTTGGCCGCGCGGCGGTATGCGTACGCAGATTATCCACCGGGCGGACAAGATCACCGGCCCCTACGAGGGCAAGGTCGTTCTGCAGGACCAAGGGGTCGCCCAGGGCTGTCTGATCGACACGCCGGACGGCAAGTGGTATGCGATTCTGTTCCAGGATAACGGATCGGTCGGGCGCAGTCCCTGGTTAGTGCCGGTCAAATGGGAGGACGGCTGGCCGGTCCTGGGTGTCAATGGGAAGGCTCCCATGACGCTCGATATTGACTACGAGGAAGAAGGACTTGGCAATATTGTGGCCTCCGACGAGTTTAATCGAAAGCCCGGCGAGCCGTTACCCCTGGCGTGGCAGTGGAACCACAACCCCGACAACCGTTTCTGGTCGGTCGGCCAGCGCAGCGGCTACCTGCGCCTGACCACCGGCAGGGTGGACAAAGATGTGCTGGGTGCGCGCAATATGCTGACCCAGCGGACCTTCGGCCCGGTAAGCTCGGCGATCACCAAAATTGAAGTCGCCCAAATGAAGGACGGCGACTGTGCCGGCCTGATCGCCCTGCAAAGGAGATACGGCTTCGTCGGCGTCAAGACCGAAGGCGACGGTAAATCGATTAAAGGGGGGTATCCACTTGACGCAAGCGGCCCCTATATCTTGTGATTTCCATCGACAAGCTGCCGGTACGGTACGGCGGTCGTAGCAACAGCCTGCTGTATAAGACGATAGAAGAGCATTCCGCGCGATCTCGACGTGCGGCGGTTGAATCGGAAGGTGTATTCGTCAAGATAGTAGTCCAAATGCTTGCCGCTGACGGCGCCTTGATGAATACCAAGCAGCCAGCGTTTCAAGAGCGCGGCAATCCGATGCACGTGGCCTTGCCATGGCGGTGCACGCCTGGCATCGCTACATGTGCCGGGTCTCCGCTATCCGATAGCACCGTCCTGCTGTGCATTTAGTTGTGTTTGCTCAAGCTGTTGTAGCCGCCCCACCCGTCCGTAAGAATCTCGGCGCCTGGTTCGG
>Ga0315276_10004735_pt1 | contig 12509 bp, 6 predicted proteins | sample YL17G05_0_MG_FD_204542 | JGI IMG/M metagenome (GOLD analysis project Ga0315276, IMG submission 204542) | Sediment microbial communities from Yellowstone Lake, YNP, Wyoming, USA - YL17G05_0 | ecosystem: Environmental > Aquatic > Freshwater > Lake > Sediment | place: USA: Wyoming | collected... | reverse complement strand
TTTCCTGGAAAATAAAAAGATCCTGGTGGTGTTGAACAAAAAAGAAAGTTTCAATTTTCTATATTGCGGCAAATGCAAGAAAGTACTCAGGTGTCCTTCTTGTGACCGGTCGATCGAGGTAGACGGGGAGTTTAATCTAAAATGCCCCCACTGTGGGCAGGAGAAAACAGCCTTTACCTCATGTCACCAATGCGGGGAGCCGTTGGCCCTGGTAGAAGATATCAGTATCGCTTCGTTGAAAAAGGCGCTCAAGCAGCAGGTAGTGGAAACCGGTATTATGACGCTTTCAGCCGAAGGTTTAAAAGATGAGCATATGTATTCGCTGCTGCGGCGGATCGAAGACAGCAAAATCATTATCTCCACGCCGGTGATATTGAATCCATTGTTCAACAACATGTTCGATGCCGTGATTTACATGCGGCCCGAGTCGTATTTCAATATCGACGAGTACGATGCGGCCGAGAAGATTTTTTCCATGGCGGCGGAGCTGCGCGAACTGGTCAAGAAGGGGGGCAGTCTCGATATCTTTTCCACGTTTCATTTCCATTATTCGTTGAAGTTGATCAATGACGAAGAAGGGTTCTTCGGGAGGGAGCTAAAATACAGGGAATGGTTTCATTTACCGCCTTTTGCCAATGTTTACCATATCGAGATCAAAGATAAAACCTTGCGCCGGTTGGGCAAGGAGATGCGGAAAATATATACGAAATTTAAAGATACATTAACCATCAAGCGGATATATTTGAAGGACCGGCAGGCGCAGCGGGGGGTATATAAGGGTGTTATCGAAGCGCACACGCAGCCCGAAGCCATCCTGGAATCCGAGCTCCTGGGGAACCGTAATATAGCTATCGAATTGGTAATGATTTAGTGCTTAATTTTTGCCTTCGATCCTTTAATTTAGCCTTCGATCTATGATTTTAGCCATCGATGCTTAATTTTTTCGAATTTTTGTTTAAATTTAAGCTTCGTTGCTTAAATTTAGCCTTCGAAGGCTGATTTTTTCGAATTTTTGTCTGAATTTCAGAATCGTTGTCTAAATTTCAGAATCGCAGTCTCTATTTAGCCAGATCACTATTTATTTGCATCCTGCGCAATATCTTTTCCGATTGGCCCTGGGGAATGATGAATGATGATTGATGAATGATGAATGATGAATCTGTCTCAACTTCTCAACTTCTCACCTTCCAAGGAAATCACCAGGAAACATTTATTGATCGCATTTTACCCGGATAAGGGTTTGATAAATCAAACCCTTATTTTGGGAAGAGTTCCTCTAATTAAAAATCGAATGGCGCTTTGCGCCGTTCGTCGACGGGCTTCTCACCTTCTGTATTTTCTTCATCGTTCATCATTCTATATAAAAGCGCCCGTCCACAGATTACACGTAACGGCGATTTACACAGATTGTTTTCCTTCGCGGCTCAAAGTCCGGCGGTAAGGTGTCGATGTCCATTGGTAAGGAGTCAATATCCGATGGTAATCTGTCAATATCCAATGGGAAGGAACCAATATCCGTTGGTAATCTGTCAATATCCAACGAGAAGGAACCAATATCCTTTGGTAATCTGTCAATATCCAACGGGAAGGAACCAATATCCGTTGGTAATCTGTCAATATCCAATGGGAAGGAACCAATATCCGTTGGTAATCTGTCAATATCCGACGGGAAGGAACCAATATCCGTTGGTAATCTGTCAATATCCAACGGGAAGGAACCAATATCCGTTGGTAATGTGTCAATGTCCAATGGTAAGGAACCAATGTCCGACGGTAATCAGTCAATGTCCGATGGTAAGGAATGAATGTCCGTTGGTAATCAATCAATGTCCAATGGTAAGGAACCAATGTCCGTTGGTAATCTGTCAATGTCCGATGGTAAGGAATGAATGTCCGTTGGTAATCTGTCAATGTCCGATGGTAAGGAACCAATGTCCGACGGTAATCAGTCAATGTCCGATGGTAAGGAACCAATGTCCGACGGTAATCAGTCAATGTCCAATGGTAAGGAACCAATGTCCGACGGTAATCAGTCAATGTCCGATGGTAAGGAACCAATGTCCGACGGTAATGTGTCAATGTCCGTCGGGAAGGAACCAATGTCCGTTGGTAAAATATGAATGTCTATGGGGAAACCATGGGTGTCATCAGGGGGCCTTCCGGGGGAGCATGATTCCTGGTTTACAGCAGGGTGATAAATCAAACCCCTACGCAAATTCGTGGTAATTCGCGTCATTCGTGGGCTTCTTCATCATCATTCATCATTTATCGATCAATGGTAAGGAATCAATGTCCGACGGTAAGAAACCAATGTTCAGTGGTAAGGTATGAATGTCTATAGGCAAACCACGGGCGGCCTCAGGCATTTGTCCCAGGGACTTTGTCAGGTGCCCAAGGAGTTGCGGCATTTGCAAAAGATGTTGGGGAATTTGCCAAAGATCCTCCGGCATTTGCCAAAAACTAATCGGCAAAACCATCGCCCGGACAAACAAACCGAGAATGGTTCATTGAACCCTTTGACACATTCCCGGATAAATCCGAAAGATTTCCGGTTATCACCAACATGTTGCACAAGGCCTCGGAAGCAAAAGCGGGTAGAATAACCATTTAGATAAGGGAGTTTTTGCTCCCGCCCCTTTCTTGAAAGGGGGCATATACGAATACCGCTCCAACAGCTTTAATAAATTCGATTGAAAATTTCAAAACAATATATCCCACAATACGCTCTTCAACCTGATAACAAAATGCATTGCCCATAAATTTTGTAGATATATATCTAATGAAAACAAATCAAAATCGTGCCTTTCTTATGGCATCATAAATGGATAATTCTTTTACACTCTTGTCTTGCACCAATTTTTTCAACTTATCTATTTTGCAAGTACTCCAAAAGGGGTGTGTTATCAATATCGCCCCTCCAGGTTGTTGGATACAATATACCGATTCATATATTTCTTTCGCTTCTCCATCCCCCCTTTTATTTAGTATCTCTACTATTTTTTTGACAAATGGTTGCCAGTAGCTTTCAGAGAAATTGATGTTTGCGTCTTCATTGGCGGCCAATTTTGCCAGGTCCAAACCTAACCGCCAGTCCAATATTGAATGGTATTGCTGGTTATAAAAATCTCTCAGACAATCATAACAGGAGTTATAGCAATCATCGGAATGGTTTTTATCAACCAATATTTTAAATATATTGCCCTCCTTCGATAATGGATTTACAATTGCCCTTAACGGAATTTCCGGGTCCATCCGCCCACTTAAATAATTGCAATAGCCTGCCCCGTTTTCCAATCGTTCCACCAGGAATATTTCACCTTTTTTTTCTTCATTGACATGATACCCTAAATCAAGTTCATTGGTGTCTATATCCAGGTAATCACAAACCGCCTTTCTTATCAAATAACCCCAGGATAGATAAGCCGCTTTTATTGAATAATGCTTAAAGGCTGATATGGGGTTTAAATCCAAATTTTCATTCGTTTTGGAAATGGAGGCCGTTAAAATTCCAGTTGTTTTTGTGGATATAAGTGCATAATCATCTTCATCTAACAAATCATTCTGCCGCTCCTCATCAAATGCATTCTTTACACACCATCGTTTTGTACCTTTTAAATTCCCAAATCTGAAAAGCTTATCTTCATTGGTATTGATTTTATGAACCATTCCCTGTTCGGGTATAATATTGGTCCCAATAATAAGGTTTGAATTTTTTATATTTTCAGGCTTTATGACTGATTTTTTACTGTCAATCGTAACATTCCCGGAACACGGTGTCCATTCAAAGAGTCCGTTGAAATCCTTTTCTGGACCGTCATAATCAACGCAAAAACCCAGGGGAGAACAAGCTTTTACTTTTTCTAAATTTTCCCGGCAAATCGGGCAATTCGTTTCATCATCCTCTTCAACTGTTGTATAGCTACATTTTTTACAAATTATTACGCTTGTTTCAAGGACATTTCTGCCGTCTTTTTCAACAACACCACCTTCATAATAAACCACGCCAACGGATTTTAGAATCTTTTTATCTTTTACAATCTCGCTGCCGGGTGCAAAACTGCTAATTGCTATATCTATATCTCTATCAGTCGCATTATCCGGGGGCAAGCTGTAAGGCTTTTTTTCATATAAGTACCTCACACGCGTCGGGAAACCAAACATCGGAAGCAACCCTGCATTAGCCAACTTTTCACTGAGACTTTCCTGGGGGTAGTTCTTATCGGCAACAATTTCATCTATGCGCTGCAGGAGTCTATTTTCAATAAATTGATTTATTTTATCCCTGTCCTGGTCTTCTAAAGCCGTTTCCTTTGTAATTGTATTAATTATATCCCAAATTTTATCGGGGTTGTTTGTTATCCATTGAAGTACACTGTCTCTATGTTTTTTCCAGTTATCACCTTTATCGAATTCACCGTGCACATTATCCGTACTCTCAATAATGGAAAAATCTAAAAAAGCATTTCTTAAAATTTCTTTTATTATAACACGTTGCGCAATTTCGGTACTTCTTGTTTCCAGATATGGGTCCGCCGGTTTGGCAGAAATCATCCTGTAAGGTTGAAAGTAATGCGCCTGGTCGTGACTGTTTGCTTTTGCAATTGTCAGAGCAATGGATAAAGCGTGACCACGGCGACCGGCCCTTCCAACTCTCTGCTGATAATTAAAACGCTGCGGAGGCACGTTGCCCATCATTACGGCAGATAAAGAGCCGATATCGATACCGGCCTCCATTGTAGTTGTTACGCTCAACAAATCAATCTCATCAACCAATTCGTTTTCTTCTTCAAGAAAGATACCCTGGAAAAGGCGCTGCCTCTTTCCTGTATCACTCTTGGACGTTTGCCCGGTTAATTCTTCACAATGCAAACGGTATGGTTGGGCTTTAGTTGCAAGATAGGCATAATAATCGTCCATGTTTTCGAGGTCCCTTCCCGATAGTGGTTCCGATTCGCCAAGATTAGATAAACAGTTTGTGCAGATTCCACATGAGCGATGGAGGTGGACGGATCTACATCTCTTACAAATCCATACAGGATCGCCCGGTTCAGATTTTTTAAAATAAAGATTATGCCCGGTTAATAAAATTTCAGAACCAGGAAAGATTATTTTATGGTTAATCAATAACTGCTTAAATTTATCGATATTTGGATGTCCATCTATTTTATTTGAGACATCACCAAAAATTATTTTTGCAAATTTCCATATCTGCCTTGGAATAGAAATGCCTGGATATTTTGAATCATATCCTTCAATCCGCCAACGCTCACCAAGCATCCTAATAGCCGAATCAACAAATTGTTTGAAGTGTTCATCGCCTTTTGGAATATCGGCCGTGACGTATCCGAGTTTTAAAGATTCAAATGAGCGCTTTTTATGAGCGAAGATTGTTACAAGTTGTTCGGTTGTGCTTTTTCTCTTCAGACGTTCTATAAAATCGTTTTCAAATGGCGATGCTTTAGGTTTAAAAGTTTCCCAATCGAAAAATTCTTTCCACGATATCTTTTTATTATCAGTTTTTTTATAGTGATTAACTGATGGAAATGGACCTGCTGGATTAATTCCAAGTCTTAAGATTTTACCCCAGACTTTATCCTCGATTTGGGAAATTTCGGCTATGAATTGGGAGCTGAAAAAATAATCCAGTCGAATTTTATCTTTTTCATCTATCAACCCATCCTTTTCGTCTCGAATCAAATCTAATATTTCTCTAAAAGAGCCATCCATTCTAATTTTTTTAAATTCTTCAATATCTTTGCTTGATAATTCTTTTATATTAGTGTGCTTTCTATATTTGTCCAAAATAGTTTTTTTTTCATCGTCACTTTCTAAAGAAGTTAAAACAGTCTGACGCATGATATCCCTGTAATGATCAAGCTCTATCCCGGCTGATAATTTTGCCGCCGATTGACGGCTGTCTGAGAAGAGAATAAGTTTGGCAAAATTTTCATTCCCGGGATTTTCCCTTAATTTTCGTATCAATGCATCTGCCAGGACCTGGTTCACTTTTTGTACTCCTGTACTATGTTTCCGCAATGGCGTAAACGTATGTTTGTCTACAACTTTTATTTCAGATTCACACCGGATGCATAAGTCAGGGTATTTTGCTTTATACTTAGCATCGGGTTCAAAAACAACGCTACCAGCACTCCTGGATTTGCGATAATCCCCGTTTCTGTTTTCAAAATGAGCATATTTCCATTTGCCCTTATCGTCAATGATATCTTCCCCTTTCGTATAGATAACACAATATTTTTTTTCAAGATCGTCAATTGGTTGTTCAATCGTTAATTGAGTTTGATTATTCTCGATTACCTGGTAACCCCCCAGGTAAATTTCTCCACATTTATTACAAATGACAGCTTCGAGGACTTTGCTTCCGCAATCGCAGAAAAAACGAGGGGTCCGATACAATTTTCCAACGGTTCTATCCGGCCAGCGATATTGTTTTTCCACCTCAGGACAATCGGGATTGGAGCAGGCCCATAAGCCTTCGATATTTTTGAATAAGAAATGTCCCCTTATGGGCTGAATCGCGGTTCTCGATTCCATTCTCCCGGAGTTTAAGACAACCAGGAAACCCTCTAAACCCTTTTCCTTTTCATTTTCATCCCCGCCCGGGAATATTTTCCCGGCTATTTCATCCGTTCGTTTTGCAATTAAGGAACCCGTTTCATCCTTTTCACCTTGAAGCGCATACGTGAGCCAGTGGGTCATCCGGAATTTTTCTATTACATCTTCGATGGAATCACAATGAGTTTCCGCGAAAAGAAAAGATTCTGCATTTTCTGGGGATTTATCGTATCTTTCAGCAAAATCGGCAAATAATTTACCTGGAATGTTCGGCAAATCGGAAGATTGAACTCTTTTATGCTGAGGATTTTCCAGTAAACGGAATTTATTTTCGTATTCTCTTCTATCGATTCCGAAAAAACTACAAAGATAATCCTTTGTTTTTTCATTTTCTTGCATTGAAGCGCTGGAGGATAAAAACTGCACCTGGGAAGAACCGGGAGTCAAGCCAAGGCGGTCTAATAGCAACTTGATGAGATAAGATACTTCAGTGCCCGCGGTTCCACGATAAGTATGCAATTCATCCACTACCAAGTGGAATACCCTTGAAGAATCTTTTTCAAGCCATTGCCTGGTTTGTTCAAAAATACCGGCTTCTTTTTTACGCATTAACATAATGTTGAGCATGCTGTAATTGGTAATCAGGATGTCGGGGGGCTTTTCTTGCATAGAAGAACGGTTCCACATTTCTGCCGAATCCTCATCCATACAAGGAATGTGATATTGTAATTCTTCTTTTCCAGTCTTAACGGCTGCACCCCAGTCTCTTTTGTATTTATTGTATTCCTCTTTATTTTTTGGAGTCCTACCCGTATATCTTCCGAAATAAAACCGGTTGCCCCTTCGATTGTTATTGAGCCAATCTCTTGCCGCCGCTTTATTCTCACTTTTACTATTTAAAGATTTCCTGAGACGAATCATTTGATCTTCAACAAGGGCATTAAGCGGATATAGAATTAAGGTACGAACGGCCCGCGGTCTGTTATCCGGATATGTCCATTGTTTCGATTCTTCAATAAAATCTGCCACTACCGGCAATAGGAAACATTCGGTTTTCCCGGACCCTGTTCCTGTAGTAGCAACAATATGTTTACGTTCTTTTACCGCATATTTTATTGCATCTACTTGATGTTTATAAAGCTTACGTTGGCCGTCAAATAATCCGCATTCGGCAAAATCGGCTAAATCCGGTGTAATTGAAAACTCTTTACAGGCTTCAGCGAGGGTCATCACTTCTTCATATTTGGGTACAAGTTCCAATATTGGCGGTTGGCAAATGGCACCCGGGGATTCATATAACTTTCGTCGCTCCTGGATTAAACGATCATCGATTAACGGCAAACCGCTGTCGATATACTTCAAGTATATGTCTTTCAGTTCTTTCCATATTTTTATCGGGTTTTTCATTGTATTGTCTCCACTGTATTACGAAAAATCCTGTTTATGTCCTTGTAAATATTGATTGCTATATTATTGTATATGGTTTCTCCATTTTTTTCAATAACACCGTCTGCCAGATGATATGAAGGAATTCTTAAAATCCGGTCCAATAAAATCGGGAGATAAATACCTTTGTGGATAAGTTGTTTTTTTACCGGGTTGTAATAGAGGAATTTTTTGTTTTCCATTATCGTCTGTGCACATCTTGCAATATTAGATGAATCTAGATTTTCTTCCATTAACGGAACCCTTTTCCAGGTGTTATCCGCGCACATAAAGTATCTGTTTGAATAATCTTCCTCTGCTGCTTTATAAAGACCCGGCATAAGTTCATTTTTGATTTTCTTCCATTCGAAATGTTCCAGGTAAAAATGATAGAACCCTCGGGAATCAGGGTAAGAGTTCTCGAATGAATTAACCGTATCCGGAATTGTTGGAATTTGTGAAAATATTTTGTCGATTCTATTGTCTTGAATTGGGATTTGATTTTTACTTGCAAATTCGATTATAGTTGTTCTGTGACCCTTAAATCGTGCAATTTGAAAAATATCCGTTTGAAAATCATCTACCCTTTGTTGAAGGTCATCGAGTTGGAGTTCTTTCAAATTGATGGCCGCGTACCGGTAATCCGAACCGTCCCGATTAAAAATAAAAAGCGGTGAAGAGATTTGATAATTTTCTTTCCCAATAAATTCTACCAGACCATAACGCAAAAAAGGATAAAACAAATTATAAAGGCAGTTTTTAGCGGTTTTCTCATCAATTATATCATAACTTCGCATTAGACCCTGGCAGGCTGCCCTGATTTGACTGATATTCCGCGTCCCGTAATTTTTCAGCCAATGGAAGAGTAATGATTGCAATTCCCTAAAATTTCTCATTATTCAACATCCATAATATTCGAGATATCATCACGTATACAATTGATTTCTAATTCGTCCGGTTTCCATTCATCTAACTGTTGAGGCGTTATGTATCCTTCTTTTAAATTGAGATTGCCGGTTTGGTTGCATTTAAAGTCTTTAAGGATAACTGCTCCCCAATCCGAAAAGGTTTGTTTATATAATGGTAATCCGATTTTAGGACTATCGGAAGGTAACCATGTAGCCGCGATTTTAAAATTTGCCGGCCAGGAAGTATTCCCATAAGGGATTTTCTTTCTTAATCCTGCTAATAGATCAAACAATGGTCTGCCCCAGCATTCCGGGCTTGCCAGGTTGATATCCTCCAAAATAAGAAGGTGAAGTTTATCCGGTTCATTGTGACTTGAATCCCAGAGTACTCCCAATCCATTCTCCCAGAAGTTTTTGAAATGAAGCCAGTCCGGTTCAACCTGCTGGATAATGTATTTCGTATTACCGGCAGCTTCAGCCAATGCGACAGCAAACGAAATTTCAGGTACAAAAAAGCATCGGAATGCCGCGGCAGCATTTAACAATCTACTTGAAAGCTCTTTTCTTATTTTATATTGGTTGAGGAAGTATTCCAATCGTTCTCTGAAATCTTCTATTCTAGCGATGGGGGTTCCAAAGGGTTTTTCCTCTTCTATTAGATAGGAAAGCGCTCCATTGGAAGATATTGCGGGCTGGATTACGTTGGGATTGGTTACACTTTGAAATATTGAAAAATCCTTTAGAAGGCGTTCCTTATTAGTTTCAAGATGTTTTAGAGTTCCTTCATGCTCCGCTGTACGACCTTCCAATTCATTCAGTTTTGTTTTTCCTTTTGAGATATCATTTTCCAGGTTTTGAAGTTCCTTTTTCAAATTCGCTATTTCCTGGTTTTGCTTATTTCTTTCCTCTTCAAATTCCTTTTTGAATTGGTTCCTATATTCTTCTTTGAAATCTTCGATTTTTTTTTCGTAGATTTTTTTTAAATTGGGGAAGTTGTCGGATAAAATTTCGATTTCCTCCCTGGTGAATTCAATGTTTTCTAAGATTTCCATAACCCGGCTTAACCGGATTTTATTCAATTCACTTAACTGGGGGTCGGTGTCGTCGAGAATTTTAGGCAATTTTTCTCGCCATTTAGTCTCATCATCCAGTTGTTTTATAAATGCCGGGTTGATTTTTTTTAATTGCTCTCTAAACCACTCTGATAGCTGTTTGGAATCCATGCAATCTTTGTAAGTGTACCCAGCATCACTACGAGGGATATCATATAGAAAGACATTGCTTTCCCATTCAAATATATTACAATCGTTTATTCTCCAAACTTTTGCTTCCTTGCGAACTTTTGGACGTATCTCTCCATTGTTTATTTTAAATTCTCCGATAACCGAGTCATTGGTTCCGAGGAAAAAGAAAATATTTTCAGATAAATTAAGGAAAGCCTGTAGTTCATTTATCCTGAGAAAGTTTTCATCGTCAATGAAATTTCCCGGTATTTTGTATATCTTATGCCCTTTTTTTGACAGGGTGTTTGATGAGATGATGAATGAATCATGTTCATCATTTTTTTTCTGCTTATTTTCCTCGAAGTGAAAAATAACAGAATCTCCCTCCTCCAAATTATCTTCCTCCGAATAAAGTGAAGGAGCGAATACATATCCGAAAGGTGGAAAGTACTTTAATGAACCTTCTTCATCAAGCTTCTTATTTATTTTTTTATTCTCGTCAATTAAGGCTAATACTTTTATTCGAGCACTATTCTCCCTAATCCTTTTAGAAATAACTCCAAATGCCCAACCTGACGTATTATCGAATTCCATGATATTTCCTCCTGATTGCATTTATCACCATAGGAGACGAGGGAATTTGTTTTTTGTCTCCTATTTTCATTAATGCTTCCGACCATTGATGAATAATCGACACATCTTCTTTTTTATCTACTTCCGCTAATATTAATCCCTTTATAAGGGGCGTTTCAGATGTACTGCCCCACAGCGGGGGGTTCGTGGAAACCTTCCACCCTGTTTCCAAACTGGGAATTTTTTCCATAGGCGTTTCTACAAAGAATTTAACCGGTGTATTACCAGTAATTTTAATGGTATGCCCGCCTACGGGAAGGTTTCTGCAAGAGCAACTATTATTTTCTTTTTTCTCTCCATCTAACCACCATCGGGCATCTTCCCTTTCAATAAGAATATCAGGTCCTGCTCCTTCCATCCAGATTTTTCTACCAAGCTTTAGGCCGTTCTGAAGAGTAATCCTGTTCTTTGATTTACTAAAGTACTTTTTTAACGGTTCAGGAACATCCACAAGATTATTTACCTGGATTTCAAACAGGAAAAAAAATCTTGATGAATAATCATTTTTTGCAATTTTCTTCAATTCATTCATTAAACAAATTAATCCGGGATGACCTTTTTTACTTAAAACCATGCAGGACATTTGGCATTGAAGAAACCTTGCGGCTATCCAGTCCCCATAATCCACATCCTGGGTGAGTGTGATAAGGTCTTTATGTGGCAACCTATAAAATTTACGAATTTCAAAGAATAGATTTGAATCCATCAAAGAAAACTTTTCTGATTTTTTACTATATCTATCTACAATGAATAAATCGAATGAATTCTCATCGCTGTTGCTATGTCGTCGTTCCAATACCAATTCATTGGTATTCTCTTCCCAATGCTGCGATATTAGTATCTTATCTCTTCGAGAAGCTTCTGGAATAGTTCCATCCCATTGCTGATAGTATTTAAATACTTGCCACTGAACACCATCCGGATACTTTTCGTATACTCTATCGAAATGCCGGGTAATCTTTCCACATGCTGCAGGAAACACCAAAGCAGTAAAGTCCTCAAGGCTAAAATCTTCCGCTGGCCTAATCTCGGCTTCTTGAAAAAGAATCGGTACCCATGCTAAATCTTCTTTGTTTAATAATGCCTGTGATAATGGATATTGAACATACCTGGACTTCCCTGTCTTTTTTACTGGTAAATTTATATTAAAATCTCTCTCCATAGACCATTTCTTAAGGCTATCCCAAATTTTATCCTGGTATTTCTTAAAAAGATTCTCGATTTTGGAATTGCCTTCATACCCAAACAATTGATTTAAATGTGTTAAATAGGCCTTTTCCGTATATTCTCCATCTTTTTTTTGCATCAGATGTGCGGCATACACTTGCACAGCGATTAATCCTAAATATTGGGGAATCCCATCAATGTCCTGACTTAGAATTTTTTCCCAATCATCTTTCAAGTAATCAGTTATACAATTAAGCAACGCATATTTTGAGATTTTCATCTGAGACGCAAAATCTGTTACCATTTCTTCATCGATGGCTAAGGTAATTGTATTACCAAATTCCTCATTTTTGAAGAAATGATGGTAGACCAGGTTATTGAATTCCCAATACATTTGTTATTGCCTCACAATGGCCAGATAGCATTTTTTGTCCTGGGCAGTGATTAACCGATAACCAGGAACCAGGGTTGTTCTTAAGTGCCTATCCATTTTCTTTCTTCATTTCTTTTAGCAATTCAGTTTTGATATCTTCAACAGAGGGGAAATTGCCCCGCAATTCAGCAGGAAGCTCTTTTGTCA
>Ga0315276_10004731_pt1 | contig 12514 bp, 9 predicted proteins | sample YL17G05_0_MG_FD_204542 | JGI IMG/M metagenome (GOLD analysis project Ga0315276, IMG submission 204542) | Sediment microbial communities from Yellowstone Lake, YNP, Wyoming, USA - YL17G05_0 | ecosystem: Environmental > Aquatic > Freshwater > Lake > Sediment | place: USA: Wyoming | collected... | reverse complement strand
CGAGAAGCTCGCCGAGCAGATCCGGCCGCTAGCGAGGATCGAGAGCCTCACGCTCGCCCGCGACGGCTCCCGCCCGCGCGTGGCCGCCTCCGCCGTGGTGCAGGGCGCCGAGATCTTCCTGCCGCTGGAGGGCCTCATCGACCTCGACGCCGAGCGCGAGCGCCTGGTGCGCGAGGCCGACCGGCTGCTCCACGACCTCGAGGGCACGCGCAGGAAGCTCCACAACTCGGAGTTCCTCGCCAAGGCCAAGCCCGAGGTCGTCGAGCGTGAGCGCCAGCGCCTCGCCCAGCTCGAGGAGACCCTCGAGAAGCTCAAGCGCGCGCAGGAGTCACTGCGCGCGGTGCGGAGCTAGCCGGCGGCCCGCCGGGGCGGGACGCCCGGGCGCTTGAGCTTCGGTTCACCCCACCTCAAGCGCGCGCAGGAGTCACTGCGCGCGGTGCAGAGATAGGGGCCCGCCGGGGCGGGCTGCCGCTCAGCGCGTTCCCGTGCGCCGGTAGTGGCGCGCGAAGACGGGGCCGCCCGCGGACTGCCAGGTCTGGTCCTCCACCAGCGTCCTGCCCTCCGCCGCCACGCCGTCCGCCCGTCGCGTCAGCTCGCGCCGGGACTCGGAGGTGAGGCTGCGTGACACCACCCAGACCTCGTCGAAGCCCGCAGTGCGCGAGCGCGCGGCGGCCGCCGTTTCGTCCAACTGCGCCGGGGTGAGGTGCCCCGAGAACGGCACTTCGGCGTGCGAGACTTCGAAGGCCGGCAGCGGGAGCGGCAGCCTGGAGTCGTAGAACGCGAAAGGGTCCAGATCGAACAGCACGAGGACGCAGGCGCTCGCGGGCGCGCTCGCGGTGGCGATGTGCCCCACCACGCCCCGCCAGTCCTCCTTCCCCTGGTCGCGGTCGTAGTGCGCGACGCCGAACAGGTACATCAGGACGAGCAGGGCGCTCCAGGCGACCCCCAGCGCGCGCGGCCGCAGACACCCGAGACCGTGCGCCAGCAGCACGACGATCATCGGGGAGAGGAAGACGAAGAAGCGCGGGAGCCAGAGCGGTACCCAGGGCGAGACCGCGAGCACCGCGGCCGGCGGCAGCAGCAGGCCGGCCAGGGTGAGGCGCAGCAGCGGCCCGCGCGGCGCGGCCCCGGCCAGTCCGCCGAGCGCGCGCACGAACGGCACGCCCACGAGCACGGCCAGCAGGAGCCAGGCGAGCGGCCGGGGCAGCCAGGCCCCGAGCCCCGGCAGGGTCGTTCCCGGCTCGGGCGTGACGATGGGCCCCGGCGCCACGAACAGCGCGCGCACGACCTGGGCGAGTCCGTGCGGCCCCGGCGTGCCGAGGTACCAGTGGGTCTCGTCGAGCCCCGCGCCCCGGCCCCAGCTCGCCAGGATCCAGGGCAGGTAGAGCGCGGCCACGATGAGCTGCGCCCGGAACCACGGGACGAGCCGCCGCCGCGCGGCCGGGCTCACAAGCACGACGACGGCCTGCACGCCGGCGCCGAGCAGCGCGATGCTCTGCGTCCACAGTCCGAGCGCCGAGACCACGACGTACGGGAGCCACGCGCGCGGACGGCCCAGGAGCACGGCCCGCGCGAAGAAGTAGAGCGCGCCGACCGTGAAGAGCGCGACGAGCACGTAGGCGCGCGCTTCCTGCGCGTACATGATCTGGAAGGGCGACACGGCGAGCAGCGCGGCTGCGAGCGTGGCCTCGCCGCGCCCCGCGAAGAGCCGCGCGAAGCGGTAGGTGGCCCAGACGAGCAGCACGGAGGCCAGGGCCGAGACGAGCCGAAGCTGGACCTCGCCTTGCCCGAGCCGGAGCGCGAGCGAGGTGAGCAGATAGTAGAGTGGCGGGCTCTCCTCGCGCTCGGCGCAGCGGCGCACGAGCGCCCCGAAGGAGGAGGCGGCCGCGGTCCAGGTCGAGCCCTCGTCGGCCCAGACGCTGCGTGCGCCGAGGTGGTAGAGACGCAGGCCCAGCGCGCCCGCCAGCACGGCCAGCAGGGCGAGCCTGCCCGTCCCGTCCCGCCGTGCCGGGCCGGGCGCCACGACCGTCATGCGGACGCGCCCAGCAGGTGATCCACGATGCGCTCGCCGGCGTGGCCGTCGCCGAACGGGTTGGTCCAGCCGCCGCGCCGCGGGAGCATCTCCCGCGCGCAGGTCACGATGCGGTCCGGCTCGGCGCCGGCCAGCACGTTGGCGCCCGCCTCGACCGATTCGGGCCGCTCGGTATTGTCGCGCAGGGTGACGCAGGGGACGCCCAGGCAGCAGGCCTCCTCCTGCAGGCCGCCCGAGTCCGTGAGCATGAGCGCCGCCTCGGCGTGGAGGCCGAGGAAATCGAGGTAGCCGAGCGGTGGCAGCACCCGCAGTCCGCCGGTGAGCCCGGGGTCGAGCGCCGCGATGCGCGCCTGCGTGCGCGGGTGGAGCGCGGCGAGCACCGTGAGACCGAGCGCGCGGCCGGCCTCGGCGAGCCCGCGCAGGCAGCCGCGCAGCCGCGCCTCGTGATCCACGTTCTCGGCGCGGTGCAAGGTCGCCAGTGCGAAGCGACCGGGCTCGACGCCAAAGCGCTCGAGCAGCCCGGGACGGCGCGCGCGGTCGCGCTGCAGCAGCAGCTCGTCCACCACGGTGTTCCCCGTCACCAGGATGCGCTCGTCGGGGATCCCTTCGCCCAGCAGGATGGTGCGCGCCCTGGCGGTCGGGGGGAAGAGGTGGTCCGCGAGGTGGTCGGTGAGGATTCGGTTGAGCTCCTCGGGCATCCCGCGGTCATAGGAGCGCAGGCCGGCCTCGACGTGGCCCACCGCGATCCCGGCCTGGTTGGCGGCCAGCGCGGCGGCCAGCACCGAGTTCGTGTCGCCCTCGACCAGCACGACGTCAGGGCGGTGCTCGGCGAGCACCGCCTCCAGGCCGCTCATGGCCGAGGCCAGCTGGTAGGTCTGCGTGCCCGAGCCCACCTCAAGGTTCACGTCCGGGGCGGGCAGGCCCAGCTCGGCGAAGAACACGCCGTCCATCTCGAAGGAGTAGTGCTGCCCGGTGTGGAGCAGCAGGTGGGGCACGCCCCGGGCGCGGCAGGCGCGCACGAGCGGGGCCATCTTGATGATCTCGGGCCGCGTGCCGACGACGATGGCGGGCTTCACGGGGTGGGCAACGGCGCGGTCTTGAAGTGCGGGGTCACGCGCCGGGTCCGCGCGTCGGCGGCCACCTCGCGGGCGTGCTGCCCCATGGTCAGCACCCGGAAGTGCCTGGCCAACCGGTCCACGGCGTCGCCGACGATGGCCAGCTTCTTCTCGAGCGGCAGACTCATGCCGGGGAAGAACGCCAGCTCCCGGATGTCGTCGTGACCGACGAAGTCGAGCGAGTGCAGCAACAGCGAGGGTTGCGCCCCGCTCAGGCGGCACAGGCGCAGGGCGCTCTCGAAGTAGGCCGCGGCGAGCGTGGGCGAGTAGCCGCCCAGATAGACCAGGTAGCTGAAGTGGATGGGTGCCCGCAGCAGCGGCATGGTGGTCACCGGGATCTCCACCAGCTCACCGTCCTCGAGCGCCCAGCGGTAGGGCCGGTTGGGCCGCAGGCCCTCGCGCAGCGTGCCGAAGAGCGCGGCGCGCTTGCGGCGCTCCTCGGGGCTCATGCGCGCCGTCATGAAGTAGTAGGCGCGGGCGAGCGGGCCGAGGAAGGTGGGGAAGGTCGAGGCGTCGTAGCGGTAGCCACGCCGCGCAAGCACCCGCAGCGTGGCCGCGGAGAGGCTGAAGCCTGGGCCGCGGAACCCGACTGGTCGCTTTCCAGTGGCCGCCTCGATGACCTCCTCGGCATGGGCCAGCTCGGCTTCGATCTCGGCCTCGGAGTAGAGGTGCAGCCAGGGCTGGTGATGGAACGAGTGGTTGCCGATCTCGTGCCCGGCGTCCGCGAGCGAGCGCAGTGGCGCGCGGTTGACCTCGAGCGCGGCGTCCTGCCCGACGACGAAGAAACTGATGGTCAGCTCGCGTGCGGCCAGGAAGTCCAGGATGCGCGGGATCACGAGCGGCAGATAGGTGGGGAAGGACTCCCAGCCCCGGTCGCCGTGGGTCTTCATGTACGACCACTGGTTGTCGAGGTCGAGCGAGAGGCTGGCAAGGGGCTTCATGGCGCCGCAGGATGCGGTGGGCGCCCGCCGAAATCAAGCCCGTCCGCGCGGCTCGTGCCGGTCCGCGCAGGCACGGTCCGGGCCCGCGGGGTCCGGGTCAGGGTCGCGCGGCCGCGGCAGCCGCGGCCGGGTCGTAGCGGTACAGGAATCGCGGCCAGCCCTGATGGAACCGCCGCCGCAGGGGCTGGATGGCGATGAAGCGGTCCCCGAGATCGGCATCGAGCACGTAGCAGGGCTCCAGGCTCCGGAAGCACGAGTAGGAGGAGAGCCGCCGATACGTGAGCAGCCAGGCCTTGCCGGGGGGATGGATGGCCGGGGCCAGCACGGCCTCGACCGTCAGCGAGTCCTTGGCGTGGGCCCGCATCAGGTCGTCCAGGGCGATCCAGTGGGCTGCGGGGACGAGCCCTGGGGCTCCGGGCAGCTGCCCGATGTCCGGGGCGTACGTGCTGCCGGGCAGCGCGTGGATCAGGCGGCCGAGCTCCGTGTACTTCTCGACGGCCCCCGGAGGTGAGAGGACGCTCTTCGGGTTGTAGGCGAGCATCGCGAAGGAACAGAGCAGGGCCAGTCGGGCGAGCCGCGGGCCACCCGTCGGCTCGGAGCGCCGGCCGAAGGCATGGATCCCCAGCGTGCCGGCAAGGATCAGCCACGTCCCCAGGGCGATGAAGACGTTGTTGGAGGAGGCCGCGTCCAGCCCGCCCTGGAACGCGGTGAGGATCGCGAAGGGCAGCTGGAACAGCAGGGCGCTCGGCCTCTTCCCGTCGACCGTCCAGCTGCGGAGGAGGAGCCAGACCGCCGAGACGAGCAGGAATGGATACGCTTGCCCGAAGTGCGTCATCAGGCGCACGAACGTGCCGGCGTCGAGCCGGCTCCAGTGCCGGGGCACGTCCCAGGTGTAGAACTGGAACTCGGGGCCGAAGAGCGACGGGCCGGCGAAGACGAAGAGCGCGGGCCCCAGCAGCAGCAGGGCCGCCCAGTACCCCCACGACCGCCGCCATCCGTCGCGCCACGTGAGGTACAGCGCCCCGCCGAGCGCGAAGAAAGCGCCATGCTGCTTGAACCAGAACGCCGCGATCAGGACGAGCAGGCCGGCCCAGTCCCCGAGGCGCGAGCGGTGGCGGTCGATCAGCCAGGTGCCCAGCAGGGCGGCGAAGATCATCAGGGAGTCGGAGTGCGCCATGTCCAGGTAGGAATCCATGGTGTGGTAGGCCGCCGCGAACAACCCGGCCGCCACGAGCCCCCACCAGCGGGAGCAGGTCTTCCCGGAGACGGCGAGATAGAGGACGAGGGTCGCGCCCAGCGCGCCGAGGATGGCCAGCAGCCGCAGGGCGAACAGGCCCGGGCCGAAGAGCCGGACCAGGGGAAGGGCGGCGAAGTAGTAGAGCGGGTTGTAGGCGAACGGGACGAATCCGGGCTGCGCCGCGGCGTAGATCGGCTCGTGCCGCAGAGCGCGCAGGACGTGCTGAAGGATGGAGGATTCCATCAGCTCCAGCGTGAAGGGGGAACGCGAGTGCTGGTACCAGAGGAACGCCACGAACAGTAGGTTCCCGGCCGCGACCGCCGCGAGCAGCCGGGGGACCAGGCGCTCGAGGCGGAGCCGGCGCCCGAGCGGAGACGCCTCGAGGGCCGCCAGGAGGATCGCCAGGGCCGTCAGAGCCAGCGCGAGCCGGAAGTGGAGGTGCTGCACTCAGCTCTCCTTCGGGGGCTCCGTCCCACCGGGGGCCCGCGCGCGTGCGGCCGGGACGAGCGCGTGGACAGGCGGCGGGAAACGCATGCCGGTGTGCCTCCTGATCGTTCCCGCCAGGGAGCGCCTCGCGGGATCCCCGATGCGGAATCGACGTTCGACGGCCGCGGCGGCAGCCACCTCGCGAGAGGAGGACTCCGGGCGCCGGCCGGCAGTCTACGCGTCCCGCGCCCCGGCGCAAGTCCTGCGCCGCCCGGGGACGCCGGGAAGCTCCCGCCCCGGAGCCGGTGCCCGCTGGAGTCCGTGGGACCGGGCGCTGTGGGCCGCTCCCCGCGCCCCGCATTCGGGGTGGGGGCGGCTCGCACATCTTGCCGATGATGGTATAGAGTGCGCGTGCGAAGTCCCCGAGGCATCGCACGGGCGTTCAGGTGTGCTCTGGCTCCGGCGGGGCTCCCGGGCATCGGACGCCCTCCGCCAGGAGCGATGGCGTCCGCCGGCCGCGGCGGGCCTCATCCGCTTCCCAACCGGGAGACCGATCATGAGTCCAGCCGAGAGGCCCTCCAGCCCCACGAGCGGCTCGCGCGCGCCGGGCGGGGAAGGTGGCAAGCCCCTGGTTTCCATCGTGGTCCCCGCCTTCAACGAAGCCCCGGGCCTCGAGCGCAACCTCACGACCGTGTGCCGCTACATGGAGACGCTCGAGGACGCCTGGCGCTGGGAGTTGGTCATCGTCAACGATGGCAGCACGGACGATACGGGCCGGCTGGCGGACGAGTTCGCGCGCGCCCGCGGCAACGTCCACGTCCTGCACCACCTGACCAACTTCGGCCTGGGCCAGGCGCTGCGCTCCGGGTTCAGCCACTGCCGCGGCGACTACGTCGTGACGCTCGACATGGACCTGAGCTACGCGCCCGAGCACATCGGCGCCCTGCTCGCCCGGATCCGCGCCAGCGGGGCCAAGGTCGTGGTGGCGTCCCCGTACATGAAGGGCGGACGGATCTCGAACGTGCCCTGGTTCCGGCTGCTGCTGAGCACCTGGGCGAACCGCTTCCTGTCCATGGCCACGAACCACAGCGTCTCCACGGTGACCGGCATGGTCCGGGCCTACGATGGTCCCTTCCTGCGCTCGCTGAGCCTCAAGTCCATGTACATGGAGATCAACCCGGAAGTCATCTACAAGGCGCTGCTGCTGAACGCCCGCATCGACGAGATCCCGGGGCACCTCGACTGGGAGCTCCAGCGCGCGCCGGGGACGGCCCGGCGCTCCAGCACCCGGGTGAAGCGCCAGACCCTGCAGGTGCTGCTCGCGGGTTTCCTCTTCCGCCCGGTCATGTTCTTCATCTTCCCGGGCACGCTGATCCTGGTGTTCTCGCTCTACACCAACACCTGGATGTTCATCCATTTCTTCACGCAGTACGGCAGGCTGTCCGCGATCCGCGGTTTCGAGGACCGGGCGACGGCAGCGGTGGGGGCCGCCTTCCAGCTGTATCCCTACACCTTCATCATCGGTCTGATGAGCCTGATCCTGGCGATCCAGCTCCTGAGCCTCGGGATCGTGGCTCTGCAGAACCGTGAGTACTTCAAGGAAATGTTCTACCTCGGCACGCGAATCCAACGGTTCGCCAGGGAACACTGGAAGGAGAGCACGGATGACTGAGCCTGTGAATGCGCCGAAGCCCATGATGCTGCCGTCGGACCAGGACGCCTCGGGGCGGACTCTGGGGGACGAGGAGATCGCCGCCCTGACCGCCGTCATCAAGAGCGGCCACCTCTGGACCAACCGCGGGACCACGGGCAAGGCGCTTGAGGAGCAGTTCGCGCAGATGATGGGCGTGAAGCACGCGTACGCGGTGACGTCGGGGACGGCGGCCCTGCACGCGGCCGTCGCCGCGATCGACCCCAATCCCGGGGACGAGATCATCACGACCTCGATCACCGACATGGGCGCGCTGACGCCGATTCTCTACCAGGGCGCCATCCCGGTGTTCGCCGACGTGGACCCGATCACCTACAACGTGACGGCGAAGACCATCGAGCGCTGCCTGAGCCCGCGCACGAAGGCCATCATGGTCACGCACCTGTTCGGCAATCCCTGCGACATGGACGAGATCATGGCGCTCGCCGACGCGCACAAGATCCCGGTGATCGAGGACTGCGCCCAGGCCTACCTCGCCCGCGCGAACGGCCGGCTGGTCGGGACCATCGGCGCGATCGGCTGCTTCAGCCTGCAGCAGGGCAAGCACATCACCACCGGGGAGGGCGGGCTCGTCGTCTCGAGCGACCCGGCGCTGGCGCGCCGCGCGTTCCTGTTCATCAACAAGGCATGGGGCTACGGCGACCAGAACCCGGACCACTACTTCCTGGCGCTGAACTACCGCATCAGCGAGATGCAGGGCGCGGTGGCGGTGGCGCAGCTGCCGAAGCTCGCGGGCGTGGTCAAGGCGCGCGTCGCCCTGGCCGACGCGATGACCGCCCGCCTGAAGGGCATGGACGGCGTCGAGACGCCCTACGTGAACCCGAAGCACTTCCATACCTACTGGAAGTACTGCCTGCGGGTGGACGGCGCGAAGATCGCCGACGGCGCGGTGGGGCTGGCGAAGGTGCTGAAGGACAAGGGCGTCGCCTCGGGGCCGCGCTACATCCAGAAGCCCTCGTTCATGTGCGAGGTCTTCCAGAAGCAGCGCACCTTCGGCGACAGCCGCTGGCCGTTCACGCTGGCGCGGCCGGAGGCCGTGAACTACGACCGCGCGCTGTTCCCCGGGACCTACGAGGCGCTCGAGAAGGTGCTCGTGCTGCCGTGGAACGAGCGCTACACCGAGGAGCATCTGGACTTCCTCGCGACCTCGATCCGCGACGCCGCGGCGCTGGCGAAGAAGTGACGGGCGCCATGACCAAGAGACTGGATTTCGGGCTCATCGGGGCGGGGGCCATCGCGCAGACCTACGCGCCGGCCTTCGAGCAGTGCGAGACCGCGCGGCTGGTGGGGGTCGCCGACCCGCGGGCGGAGGCCGCCGGCGCGCTGGCCGAGCGGCTGAAGTGCCCGGCCTTCGCCTCCTACCAGGCGCTGGGCGACGGCGCGAAGCTGGACGCCGTCGTCATCTCCACGCCGCCCGACCGTCATCCGGAGATCGCCATCCACTTCCTGCAGCGCGGCGTTCACGTGCTGTGCGAGAAGCCCTTCAGCCTCGACTCGCAGAGCGCCCGGGCGATGGTGGACGCGGCCGCGAAGTCCGGAGCCAGACTGACCATGGCGTCGAAGTTCCGCTACGTGGACGACGTGGTGAAGGCGAAGAGCCTGCTGGCCTCCGGCGCCCTCGGCGAGATCGTGCTGTTCGAGAACGCGTTCACCTCGCGCGTGGACATGTCGTCGCGCTGGAACTCCGACCCCCGCGTCAGCGGCGGCGGCGTGCTGGTGGACAACGGCACGCACTCGGTGGACATCATGCGCTACCTGCTCGGCCCCATCGGCGAGGTGCAGGTGGTGGAGGGCAGGCGGATCCAGGGACTGAAGGTCGACGAGACCGTCCACGTCCACGCGCGCAGCGCGGGCGGGGTGGACGGGGCCATCGACCTGTCCTGGAGCATCAACAAGGAGCTGGATCGCTACATCAGCCTCTACGGGTCGGCCGGCACGGTGGTCGTCGGCTGGAAGGAGTCCAAGTTCCGGCCGGCCACGAGCCGGGAGTGGGTGCCGATCGGCAAGGGCTACGACAAGTTCCAGGCGTTCCGCAGCCAGATCGACAACTTCTCGCGCGCGGTCGCCGGGGAGGAAGCCCTGCTGATCACGCCCGAGGACGCGATCGCCTCCGTCGAGGTGATCGAGGCGGCCCGGATCTCGCTCGCCGAGAATCGCTGGGCGCCCGTGGGAGGCAAGCCATGAGCGTGCGCATCCATCCCACCGCCCTGATCGAGGAAGGCGTCGAGATCGGGGCGGGCAGCTCGATCTGGGACAACGTGCACATCCGGCACGGGGCGAAGATCGGCGAGGAGTGCATCGTCGGCGAGAAGAGCTACATCGCCTACGACGTGCGCATCGGGAACCGCGTGAAGATCAACGCGATGGTCTACATCTGTGCGGCCGTGACCATCGAGGATGGTGTCATGATCAGCGCGTCCACGACCTTCACGAACGACCGCTTCCCGCGGGCCTGCACCAACGACCTGCGGAGCCTCAAGCCCTCCGAGCCCGACGAGCACACGCTGCCCACGCGGGTGAAGGAGGGGGCCACCCTGGGCGCGGCGTGCACGGTCGGCAACGACCTGTCGATCGGGCGCTTCGCCATGATCGGCATGGGCGCGCTGGTGACGAGGAGCGTTCCGGACTTCCACCTGGCCATCGGCAGCCCGGCCCGCTCCATCGGCTGTGTGTGCCGCTGCGGGCAGCCGTTCCTGCGCTTCCCCGTGCCGGGGGGGCGCGGCGCCAGCGGCGAGTTCACCTGCACGGTCTGCGGGCTGAAGTACGCGGTGCGGGACGGGCTCGTCACCGAGGTGGCGCCGCCCGCGTGAGGGTCGCGTGACCTCGGCAGGCGGGAGCCCGGGCATCGCCCAGGCCGCGCGGCGCTGGGGCGTCGTGGGTGGGGGCATGCTCGGGCTGACGCTCGCCCACCGGCTCGCCCTCCGGGGCCGGGACGTCACCGTCTTCGAGGGCGCGGACCGCCTGGGCGGGCTCGCCAGCGCCTGGGGCCTGGGCCCGGTCACCTGGGACCGCCACTACCACGTCACCCTGTTCTCCGACACCGCCCTGCGCGGGCTGCTCGGCGAGCTGGACCTCGAGCGGGAACTGCGCTGGGTGCGGACCCGGACGGGGTTCTACACCGGTGGCCGGCTCTATTCGATGTCCGACGCGTTCGAGTTCCTGCGCTTCCCTCCCCTGGGGCTCGTGGACAAGGTACGGCTCGCGGTGACCATCCTGCACGCCTCCCGGATCCGCGACTGGAAGAGCCTCGAGCGGATCCCCGTGGCGGACTGGCTGCGCCGCTGGTCCGGCCCGCGCACGCTCGAGAAGATCTGGCTGCCGCTGCTGCGCGCCAAGCTGGGGGAGGGCTATCGCGAGACCTCGGCCGCCTTCATCTGGGCGACCATCGCACGGCTTTATGCCGCGCGCCGCAGTGGCCTGAAGGAGGAGCGCTTCGGCTACGTGCCCGGCGGCTACGCCCGCGTCCTCGAGCGTCTTGGCGAGGTCCTCGCGGCCGAGGGCGTGCGGGTGCACCTGGGCCGCCCGGCGCGCCGGGTCGAGCGGCAGGCGGGCGGCGGGATCGCCGTCGAATCCGCGGACGGTGCGCGCGACATCTTCGATGCCGTCATCGTCACGCCGGCGGCGCCCATCGCCGCCCGGCTCGTCGCCGGGCTCGAGGCGGGCGAGCGCGCGCGGCTCGAGGCGGTCCGCTACCAGGGGATCGTCTGCGCCTCGCTGCTGCTCAAGCGGCCGCTGGGCGGTTTCTACGTCACGAACATCACCGACGACTGGGTGCCCTTCACGGGCGTGATCGAGATGACCGCGCTGGTGGACCCCGCGCAGTTCGGCGGGAACACGCTGGTCTATCTGCCGCGCTATGTGCCGCCGGGTGACCCGCTCTTCGCCCGCTCCGACGCCGAGATCCAGGAGACGTTCATGGCGGCGATCGAGCGGATGTATCCCGGCCTCGAGCGCTCGGACCTGCTGGCCTTCCGCGTCTCACGGGTCCCCTATGTGTTCCCGATCCCGACCCTCGGCTATTCGGACCGCGTGCCCCCGATGAGCACCTCGATCCCGGGTGTGCACATCGTGAACTCGGCTCACATCGTCAATGGCACGCTCAACGTCAACGAGACCGTCCAACTGGCGGGGCGGGCGGTGGAGCGCCTGACGGGGGCCTCCCGCCCGGGCTGAGTGGCCGCAGTCGGCGAGCCAAGCGGGGCTCCGGGTCGGGCTGAGCGGCCGGCCGGGGAGCCCTCCGCGAGGACGCTGCGCGCCGCCATCCTGGCGGTGCTAGCTCCCGGGCAATTCCCCGGCCGCCGCATCCTGCGTCGGCCGGGGCCCGGACCCTCGCTGCGGGCTCCCCGGCCAGCCGCTCAGCCCGGGCGAAGGCTTCACCCGCCGCGCCCAACCCGAGCCCGGTGCCCGGCGGGTGCATGGCGTGCGCGGGCCGAGCCGGGACCCGGGCGTGGTGGGGGGCGAGCGCATGGTGCCTCTGATCGCCCACCGCCATGCCCGGGTCCCGCCACCGCGGGGGGCGCCTCCGGTCAGGGCTCGGCGCCCACGGGAATGGAAGCCGCCGGGTGGCGTAGGATGTCCGTGCGTTCAACCCCGACCTCGGAGGAACCATGAAGCGATCTTTCGTCGTCTCCCTGTCCGCCCTCGGGCTCCTGCTGGTGCTGGCCGCAGTCGCCGCGGCCGCTGGACCGGCGGTCACGGTCTACACCCGCGACCTCGGTTTCGTGCGCGAGACCCGCGTGCTGGAGCTGGCGGGCGGGCGCGACACCGTGCGGCTCTCGGACCTGCCCGAGCGGCTCGATTTCTCCTCGGTGCGGCTCGTCCCCGCCGGGGCGGCGCGCCTCACCCGGCTCGCCTACCGCTGGGACCTGGCCAGTGGCGATGCCTTCCTCGAGAACGCGGTCGGCCGGCGGGTGAGCGTCAGCTCGCGCGGCGACCGCGTGACCGAGGGCACGCTGGTCGCGAGCGACGGTTCGTGGCTCGTGGTGCGCGCCGACGACGGTTCGCTCTCGACCCTCGCGCGCGGTGCGGTCGAGGCCGTGCGGCTGGCCACGC
>Ga0315276_10004729_pt1 | contig 12514 bp, 13 predicted proteins | sample YL17G05_0_MG_FD_204542 | JGI IMG/M metagenome (GOLD analysis project Ga0315276, IMG submission 204542) | Sediment microbial communities from Yellowstone Lake, YNP, Wyoming, USA - YL17G05_0 | ecosystem: Environmental > Aquatic > Freshwater > Lake > Sediment | place: USA: Wyoming | collected... | reverse complement strand
GGGCGGCCCTGCTTCGAGTTACGATTATGTCTATGATGCCAACGGCCGGCTGTTCCGGGTGCTCAAGGACGGGGTGCCGGTGGAAGAGTACGCCTACGACGAAAACGGCACGCGCGTCTTCGAGATGAACACCCTGCGGGGCATCGTAAACCGCAGCTATCAATACTCCGACGAGGACCACCTGCTCAAGGCCGGGGAGTGGACCTACCAGTACGATCCGGACGGTTTTCTGACTGCCAAGATCAACTCCACGGCTCCCACCGACCGAACCCTTTATTCTTATTCTGCGCGGGGCGAGTTGTTGACGGTCATTCTGCCGGACGGCAAGCGAATCGACTATGTCTGCGACCCGCTCGGTAGGCGCATCGCCAAGAAGGTGAATGGGGTAGTGGTAGAGAAATATCTCTGGCAGGGCCTGACACGCCTCCTTGCAGTGTATAACGGAAACAATAGCCTTCTGATGCGCTTCGAGTACGCCGACGAGCGCATGCCGGTGGCAATGAAGTTGGGATCTGCGACCTATTACCTGAGTTACGATCAGGTGGGCTCTCTAAAACTGGTTGCAGACGCTTCGGGCAACGTGGTAAAAAGAGTCGGGTATGACTCGTTCGGGAACATCCTGGAGGACAGCAACCCGTCCTTCACGATACCCTTCGGGTTCGCCGACGGCCTGCACGACCGCGATACAGGGTTGGTGAGATTCGGGTATCGGGACTATGACCCAGAGGTGGGTCGCTGGAATGCTAAAGATCCGATTGGATTCAACGGTGGCAACACGGATCTGTATGGGTATGTGCTAAATGATCCGGTTAATGCGATTGATCCGTTAGGTTTAGCGTGGAGACAGATGCGGCCTCTTGATTTGCCTGGTTTGCGAAATACCACGGGAGGAAGATTTCACCATGACAGATTTCTTTATGATAACGGCGATGACTCGGGATTCTATGGGGACTCAACGGTTCGAGAGGACCGTGCGAGTCAATATTTGCAGAATCAATACCGCAATGCCGGGGAGTATTTGGTTGACGACATCTTACGTCAGGCTGAGGCGAATTTAAGACCACTGTGGCATTCTGATAGAACTGCTCCAGAAACGCCATATATTGCCATATTTCACGACTGCCAGGATTATGCAGACGCAGTAATGAAAGAGTACAAAAGGCTATTAGATGAGTTGAACCGGCAAAATAACTCGTGCCACTAAATAAGGTCTTAAGACATGAAGTCTTGGCGAGTTCTATCAGTGTTTTTCATTATTGGTTTTTTGCTTAAAATGCCTGTTATTGCGGATGATACAATGAAAAATGAACAATTTGTGGCATCCTTTTCTGGTGCTCTGCAAAGGTGTACCCTTCAGCGGGGTAAAATTAGCACTGCTGAAAATATTTTAAATCATGACAAGTGGTCTTATGTTTATTGGCCATCTTATGATAAAGTAAAAGAAACTATTTACTTTGTTGCCAAAAGTATACTTGATCAAGGAGCGAACCCAAATATCTATAGCATTAGTTTGCTGGCGTCAAACCAAGAACCTAAAAAAATGATTGACAATGCAAGGCACCCTTCGCTTTCTCCCAACAATAGCCTATTGGCGTTTTATCGGCATCCTAATCAATTGTGGATTCAAAGCTTGGTAGATATGAATGCCCAGAAGGCTGTCAGTGATTTTGCAAATTATCAGCCATGTGTTTGGGTCTCTAATACTCATTTGCTGTATATTGATTTGGCCAACGAGCTGGTATTTCTTGATGCGTCTAAAAATGAAAAGCATAAAACCGGATATAACGGTATCGTGCCCGGGGCGCTATCGCCTGATGGTAAAAAGGTTCTGTGCGGAAGCAGCGATGGCATGAAACTATATTTTTATTTTCTGTTATCCAATGAACTAAAGCTTATAAAAGAAAGTAAATTCCGGTCCATGGGGACAAGCTTTATATGGTTGCCTGATGGGCGTGGTTTTTTATTTACCATGCAAACCTGGTCAAATATCTTAAGATTTAATGAGTCGAGTGATTTATTTCTTTATATGTTAAGTGAGAAAGGGGAGACTTTTTTGTTAGACAAAATAGCCCTTTTTGGCGGTGTTTTCATCTCTTTAAAGTAAGGACCTTCTCCAGGTGTAAGAAAGATGGGGAAAAGATGGGGACGATGGTACGAAAATAAGTTTGCATACAAGATCTGCTGTGGCAAATAAGAGTGCCTGACCTATCAGGGCGTTGGGGACGCCCATGGCTTTATGTGTTTAACTCGAAAAGAAGGGGTGCCATTGGGCCATCCAGGACCTACGCATGACGGCCGTACCGGTGTCGGAATTGCTCGGAGTCAGCCAGTCAGCCGTAACCCTGGCGGCCTATCGGGGCCCATCAATTGCCGCAGTCAATAACCTTAAACTGATCCGGACACAAAACGCATAAGAGCAGGCCTGTCCCGAAATGAGTCAACAAGGAAACAACGTCCCTTTGGCTTCTTTGGTCTCTTTGGCCCTTTGAGGACATTCCCCCTCTACCGCTCCTCATCCAGCTTCCAGAATCGGGTATCGCGCCGCGCGTCTCCCATCTCTCTCACCCGTCTCCACCGCCCAGGTAGGCCTCCTGCATCATCGCGTTGCAGAGCAGGTTCCGGGCGGTGTCAGCCAGTACGATGCTTCCGGTCTGCAGCACGTAGCCGCGGTCGGCGATCGAAAGGGCCATGTTGGCGTTCTGTTCCACCATGAAGATCGTCGTCCCCTGCCGGTTGATCTTCTGGATGAGTTCGAACTGCTGGTCGACCAGCCGCGGCGAAAGCCCCATGGACGGCTCGTCCATCAGGAGAACATCGGGGCTCGAGAGCAGGGCACGGCCCATGGCGAGCATCTGCTGCTCGCCCCCGCTCAGCGTGATCCCGGCCTGGTTGCTGCGCTCCCGCAGGCGCGGAAAAAGCTCGAAAACCATCTCCAGGTCGCGCTTGACCTGGGCGCCGTCGCGGCGCAGGTAGGCCCCCATCTCCAGGTTTTCGAGCACCGTCAGATAGGGGAAGATGCGCCGGTTCTCCGGAACGATGGCCACTCCGCTGGCAATGACGTGCTGGGTGCGTTTGCCGTCGATGCGCTCGCCCTTGAGTCGCACGGCCCCGCGCTTGACCTTGCAGATGCCGAGGATGGTCTTCAGGGTGGTGGACTTGCCGGAGGCGTTTCCCCCCAGCAGGCAGACTATCTCGCCCTTGAAAACCTTAAGGCTGATGTCGTAGAGGACCTGGATGCTGCCGTAGTAAGTGTCCACGTGCTCGAATTCGAGTATGGGCGCTTTTTCCATGATCCTCAATCCGCGTCAGCACGCCTGCGCTATTTTATGCTTGCGTCCCAGATAGGCCTCGATGACCTGCGCGTTGCCGGCGACGTCTTCGAACCGGCCTTCAGCGATTTTGACACCGTAGTCCAGGGCGATGACCCGGTCGGAAATCGTTCGCACCACGTTCAGCTTGTGTTCGATGACCAGGACGGTGTAGCCGTGATCGTCCCGCAGGGTTTTGATGAACTCCGTGATCTCCCGGGTTTCCTGGGGATTCATGCCCGCCGAGGGCTCGTCCAGAAGCAGGAGTCTGGCGCCGGTGGCCATGGCGCGGGCGATTTCAAGCCGCCGGCGGTTGGCGTAGGAGAGATGCATCGCCTGCTGCTCGAAGCGGTATCCCGTGAGCCGGGCGCCGAAAAGCCCCAGGATTTCTTTGACCTTCCGGTCGGTTTCCTGCTCTTCGCGCTTGAAGGAGGGCCGCTGCAGCAGGATCGAAAACAGCCCGGAGCGCGTGCGGCAGAAGCGGCCGACCCTGGTGTTGTCGAGCACGCTCAGGGCGCCGAAGAGCCTCAGGTTCTGGAACGTGCGGGCGATCCCCGCCTCCGTCACCTGGTGCGGCTTCATGCCGGCGATATCCCGGCCTTCGAAGACGATGGATCCGCTCGTCGGCGGGTAGATCCCCGAGAGCATATTGAACACGGTGGTCTTGCCGGCGCCGTTGGGGCCGATGATGCTCAGGATTTCCCCGGCGTGCAGCACCAGGCTCAACCCGTCGACGGCCTTCAGGCCGCCGAAGTTCTTGGTGATCTCGCGCAGTTCAAGGATGACTCCGCCGCCCGTATCGCGGCCCGCGTTCCGCGCGGGCCGCGCGGTTTCGGGCCGGGCGTCGTAATAGAGATCGGTGGAGGCCCGCAGGATCCCGGTTTCGTCCTTGTCCGGGCGTTTTTTCTTTTTGAGCAAAAAGTCGAGGTCGCCCATGATGCCTTGGGGCCGCAGGGCCATCAGCACGATCAGGATAAGGCCGTAGGCCATCATTCGATAGGCGCCGTACTCCCGCAGAAACTCCGGCAGAACGGACAGCAGGATCGCCCCGGCGATGACCCCCGTGATGTTGCCTAGCCCCCCCAGGATGACCATGCAATAGACGATGATCAACTGAGGGAAGTCGAAGCTGTTCGGAAAAACCGAATCCTGGAAGGACGCAAACACCGCGCCCGCGGCCCCGGCCACGAATGCCCCGCCGGCGAAGGCCAAGAGCTTCATCCGGGTGGTGTCGACGCCCATGGTCTCGGCGGCGAGTTCGTCTTCCCGGATGGCTTCCCAGCCGCGGCCGATGCGCGAGCGTCGGATCCGGAAGGCTCCGGCCGCGGTGAGGACCGCCGCCCCCCAGATGAGATAGGCATAGGCCGGCGGCGAGCGCAGCGTGAATCCGAAGAGGTCGATGGGGTCGAAGTTGAAAATCCCGTTGACCCCGCCGGTGATGTTGACGGGGCTGTCGAGGTTGACCAGCAGCAGCCGGAAGATCTGCGCAAAGGCGAGGGTGACGATGGCCAGGTAATCGCCCTTGAGCCTCAGGCTGGTCGCCCCCAGGGCGAATCCCACTCCGGCGGAAAGCAGGGCGGCGAGCGGCAGGACCAGCAGAAAGGGGAGATGGATGTCCATCTGGTCGGATGAAAGCAAGGCGAAGGTGTATCCGCCGATGCCGAAGAAGGCGACATACGCAAGGTCCAACAGCCCGGCGAACCCCGCCACCACGTTCAGGCCGAGGGCGAGCATGACCCACACCCCCGTCATCGTGTAGATGCGCAGCCAGTAGTTGTCCGGCATGAGGTGCGGGGCGCCGACCAGGGCCAGCGCCCCGGCGGCAACCAGCCACAGTCGCCGGGCCCGGACGGAGCCGGTGCGGGGGGAGACATCTTCCATCAGACTTTTTCCGGAACCCGCTGGCCGATCAGGCCCCACGGCCTGACGAGCAGCACGGCGATCAGAATCGCGAAAGCGACGACGTCCTTGTAAGCCGAGGGCAGAAAGGTCACTGCCAGGGACTCGGCGACTCCCAGGATGAGGCCGCCAAGCATGGCGCCGTAGATGTTGCCGATCCCGCCCAGAACGGCCGCGGTGAATCCCTTCAGCCCGGCCTGAAATCCCACGTAGTAGTCCACCTGGGTGAAGAGCAGCCCGACCAGGGTGCCGGCGGCCCCGCCCAGGGCGGAGCCGATCAGAAAGACCAGGGCGATGATGCGGTCGACGTCGATCCCCATGAACGCGGCGGCTTCGATGTCCTGGGCCGTGGCGCGCATGGCCTTGCCGGTTTTGGTGCGCTTCACCAAAAACACCAGCAGCCCCATGAAGACGAAGGTCACAAAAATCACCAGCAGGCGCATGAACGAAAAAACCACTTCGCCGAGCTGGATCGTCCGCAGGCCTTCGGGGATGAGGGCGGCCACGTGAAAAGAGCGCACCTTGGGGCCCTGGTAGGTCAGCACCAGGTTCTGCAGGAAGATGGAAACGCCGAGCGCGCTCAACAGCAGGTTCATGCGCGGCGCCTTGCGCAGGGGCCGGTAGGCGAGGCGCTCGGTCAGCAGGCCGAAGAGCGCGGATACGGCCATGGCGGCCACCAGCATGACGGCAATGACCATGGCGCCGTTTGCCATCAGCCGACTGTCCCGGGTCAGCAGGTGAAGGGCCCACCAGCCGGTGAAACCGCCGATCATGTAAATTTCGCCATGGGCGAAATTGAGCATACCCAAGATGCCGTAGACCATGGAATAGCCTACGGCGATCAGGGCGTAGACGCCGCCCAGCGTCAGCCCGTTGACCAGCTGCTGAGGAAGTTGTTCGAGGTAAAACTCCATCCCGCTGCCTCTGCGGGCGTCCAGAAGCCGACCGCGCCATCCCGGGCTGCAAAGCAGGTCCTGTCCGGGGTACCCGGGACAGGACCTGCTGTCCGTCCTGGCATTACTTCCCGGTCTTGACATCCAGTTGTTTGAAGTCCTGGCCGGTGACCTGGAAGAAATAGGTGGCGCCGCCCACCAGATCGCCCTTCTTGTCGAAGGAGACCGGGAATCCCAAAATGCCCTTGTAGTCCTTGATGGCGTGCAGGTTCTTGACGACCTCTTCACGGGTAATCTTGCCGTCCTGGGCCGCCAGGTTGATCGCGGTGAGCAGGATGTTCATGGCCTCGTAGGCCGGGGGCCCGAACCCGCTGAGCGTTCCGTATTTGCCCTCGTATTTTTTCACGTAGCCCGCCGCCGCGGGGATGGCGTAGATGTCGGGCGCGAAATGGTAGACATACGCGCCCTCGGCCGCGCCCTCGGAGGCCTGGATGAAGTCCTTCTTGTCCCGCGCACCCTCGGTCCCGAAGAAGGCGGCCTTGATGCCGAGCTCCTTAGCCTGGCGTACGCCGATGGCCTGGTCCGGTGCGGTGGTGGCCACGAAGAAGAGCACGTCGGGCGCAAAGGCCTTGACCTTGGTCAGCACGGCCGAATAATCCTTCGCGCCGCCGACGATGGTCTCCTGCATGATGTCCTTGATCCCAAGCTTCTTGAGGCCGGCCACGGTCTCCTTGGCCATGCTTTCGCAGTAGGCGACCTTCTCGTTCACCACGGCCACTTTCTTGGCCTTGAGGTTTTTCTGGATGAACAGGGCGCTGTTCCAGCCGTGGGCGTCGTTGCGGGCGTTGACCCGGAAGAAATGCTTGAACCCCTGGTCGGTCAACTCGGGCTTGGATGCGGCCGTGGTGATGCAGGCCAGGCCGGCATCACCGTAAATCTTGAGGGTCGCCTGGGCGATGTGGCTCATGGGAGGCCCGACCACGCCGAACATCTGCTTGTCGGCCGCGAACTTGTGGGCGACGTTCTGGCCCTGGGCGGGGTCCATGGCATCGTCGCCCATGACCTGCTCGATCTTCATTCCCTTGATCCCGCCCTTGGCGTTCCATTCATCGACCGCGATCTGGGCGGAGTTGAAGATTTCCATGCACGGGGCCGCAGCGTCTCCCGTAAACGCCCCGGCATTGCCCACGTGGATCACCTTGGCAGGGTCCGCGCCGAACCCGTATCCGACAAAGACCAACACGCAAAACAGCACAACGCCGACCGACACTCGCTTTTTCATGGCCACCTCCAATGGTTTTGGTTTTCGATTGCGGTTTTGATGGCTTTACAAAGTCCTCATCCTTGTCCGGCAAACGACTCCCGGCGTGTTTTCGTGAGGTGAGCCAGGATGTCCTTTTGCACCTGTTTCAGATGGACCTCGATCGCCAGGTCCAGAATCTTGGGTTTCTTTTCGCGCAGCGCCTGCAGGATTTGGTGGTGCCCCTGCCGTGCGCGGCGGGCGATATCCGTGATATGGATGCAGGCGATGCGGTACTTCAAGGTGTGGTCGCTCAGCCTCTGACAGATGTAATAGAGGGCCTTGCTGCGGCAGGCGCGGTAGATGATGAGGTGGAATTCGGTGTCCAGCTCCATCATCTTCTCGGTCCGGCCGGTCTTGATGGCCTGGTCGGTTTTCTGGAGGTTGATCTCCAGGGTCTGCAGTTCTTCGGGGGTGATGTTTTCCTGCGCCCACCTTGCCACCAGCTGCTCGATGGCCATGCGGGTCTTGAACAGGTCCTGAATATCGTAGTCCGACATTTCGGCTACGATGTATCCGGCGCGGGGAATGGAGTAAAGCAGGCCTTCGAGGGCCAGTTTGTGCAGCGCTTCGCGCGCCGGGGTGCGGCTGACGCTCATCTCCCGGGCCAGCGTGGACTCCACCAGGCGGCTGCCGGGCGGAATCTCGCCGGTGATTAACGCGGAGCGCAGCTGCCGGTAAACGCGCTCGGTCAGGGAATCGGGCGCGTTTTGGGGAAGCTTGAGGATCTTCATAAGCCTCCTGAGGTTTGGGGCGAAAGCAGGAATACCACTAGTATACAACCCCGGGTTTGTCAAGCGGAAGTTCTGATCGGCCAAACGGATGACTTGCGCGGTAACGGGTCTGCGCTGACGCTGTTTTTCGGGTGGAAGCTCCGTCTCGGCTGGACCCCGATCGCCGCGGCAGGAAGGTGCTCCCACAACGCAATGATCCATTTCCCGGGCTCAGCTGCCGCTGCGCTTGACAGGGTGCGTGTATCCCCGTATAGGTTGAGCTGCTAGCGGCGTCCGAGCCGGCCGTGCAGCCCGTTTCCCGGGCCCGCAGCCTTCCGCGGAGGTGACCCATGCACCGCCTCAGAGTCACCGTCGAGCGCATCGACGGCTACTGCAATTTGCCCATGCTCATCGGCGACAGCTTCATCGTCGATGAGCGCGGCCGACTGACCCTGCCTTCCGGCAAGCATATGTGCCTGTGGGCTATGCAGAGCCTGATGCCCATGCTGATCCTGATGCCGCGCTCCGATCCCCGCGAGGGGGACTGGTCCAGCAGCTCCCGCCAGCACATGATCTGCCCGGACCCTAAAGGCCTGGTCCACTACCGCATCGAAAGGATCCCGGAGCCATGATCAGCCTCGATCCGGCCAAGTGCTCGGGCTGCAGCCGCTGCCAGGTGCATTGCGCCTTCTTTCACTCCGGCGCGGTCGGCCGAAGCAGCGCGCGCATCAAAGTGGTCAAGGACGAGGCCGTCGGCCTGGATTTTCCCGTCGTCTGCCAGCAGTGCCGGGAGCGGTATTGCACGAAGTGCCCCGAGAATGCGATCAGCGTAGGGTCCCTGGGTGAGATCGTCGTTTCGAACACCCTTTGCACGGCCTGCGGGACCTGTGCCATCCTGTGCCCCATCGGCGCCATCGAGCTCCATGCGGAGCAGGCTTACGTGTGCGACCTGTGCGGCGGGGACCCGCGCTGCGTCAAGGCGTGCACGCTGGACGCCCTGCGGTTCGATCCGCAGGCCAAGGAAGTCGTCCGGCTAGCCGGGTTCAAGAAAGGCAGCCGCGGGCTCGGGCCCGAGCAAAAGCGGCTGCGTTTTGCCCTCGCCCGCTGCGCGGGCATTCGCCGGGACTGGGTTTCCGAAAGGAGTGGGTAGATGCGCCACGAATATGGCTACGGCGGGCGCATCGCACGCGTGGATTTGAGCTCCGGCGAGGTGCGCTGCGAGACCTCGGACCGCGACTACCTGCTGCAGACGATCGGTGGGCGCGGTTTGAACTCCGCGCGGCTTTACGACGAGCTGAGGCGTGAGGTCGATCCGCTCTCGGCCGAGAACCTGCTGCTGATCGGGGTAGGGCCGCTGACGGGCTCGATGCTGACCGCATCGGCGTACATGACCATCTCCGGCAAGTCCCCTCTGACCGGGATCCTGGGGGATTCGGCCGCCGGCGGGTTCTTCGGCGCCGAGCTCAAGCAGGCCGGCTACGACCAGGTCGTGATCAGCGGGTGTGCGCCGCAGCCCTGCTACCTGTTCATCTCAGACGGGCACATCGAGCTGCGGGACGCGGCCCACCTCTGGGGCAAGGACATCTGGGAGGCGACGGCGGGCATCCGGGGCGAGCTCGGCGACAACGCCGTGCAGGTGGCGGCCATCGGGCCGGCGGGCGAGAACCTGGTCAAGTACGCGACCATAGCCTGCAACAACTCGCGGATGTGCGGCCGGACCGGTATGGGCTGCCTGTTCGGGTCGAAGCGGCTGAAGGCGGTGGCTGTCCGCGGAAGCGGGCGCGTCACCACCTTCGACCCACCGCGGTTCCTGCAGCTCTGCGAAGAGCTTGACCGCCGCATCGTTACTCACCCGGAGTACGAGCGCCGTCGCGACTTGGGCTCGACGCTGCTCATGAAGGCCCTGAACGGGCTGGGGATCCTGCCGACCCGCCATTTCCAGGAGGGGGTCTGCGAGTACGTCGACCGGATCAGCGGCGAGCGGCTGGCGTCGCAGTTCAAGGTCAAGAACAAGTCCTGCTTCAACTGCAACATCCACTGCTCGCGCTATTACCTCACGGCCGATGCGGAATCGGAGGGCCCGGAGTTCGAGACCCTCTGCAGCTATTCCTCCCGCATCGGCAACGACGATCTGAAGTTCACGTTGAAGATGAACGCCTTCCTCAACCGCATGGGTATGGACTCCTTGAGCTCCGGGGAGACCATCGGCTGGGCCATGGAGTGTGTCCAGCGCGGTCTTTTGACCCCCCAAGATCTGGGGGGCCTCGATCTGCGATGGGGGAACACCGAAGCGGTCGAGAAGCTGCTGCACCTGATCATCCGCCGCGAGGGGATCGGCGATCTCTTTGCGGAGGGAACGCGCAGCCTGGCCCGCCATTTCGGGCGCGGGACCGAGGAATATGCCCTGCACGTGAAGGGGCTCGACATCATCTGCGGCGATCCCCGGGGGATCAAGGCCTTCGGGCTGACCTACGCCATCGCCTCGCGCGGAGCGGACCACCTGCGGGCCGAGCCGTTCTTCGAGCTGACCGAGCGCTACGACGAGGCCGAAAAGCGCTGGGGGATCCGTGAAATCGCCGACCGGCTTTCCGACACGGGCAAGGCGGTCCTCGTCGAGCACACCGAGCGCCAGGCCCTGTTGACGGACTGCCTGACCCTGTGCAAGAACATCGGCCTTAGCATGGACGTGCTGGATTTCGAGTTCGCCGCCGACCTGCTGCAGGCGGGCACCGGCTTGAAGTTCACCGCCGACCGCGTGAACGCGGCCCTGAGGGGCATCATCGACCGCGACCGCCTCATGAACATCGATTTCGGCGTGGATGCCTCCCAGGACACTCTTCCCCGGCGTTTCACCCACGAGCCCCTCACGGAAGGCGGCTCCAAAGGGCAGGTGGTGCCGGTGAAACGGATGGTGCAGGAGTATTATGCCGTGAAAGGCTGGGACGAAACCGGAAAGCCGAGAGGGCTAGAAGCTCAAAGCCCAGGGCCCGGAGCGAAGGAAAAAAAAGCCGGTGCGTAATTTCGTCTTCGGAGGAAACACGACTTACGGCCAGGTGGCCGGAATACTGATGCTGGACTCCGTCATCCCGCGCATTCCCGGAGACCCCGGCCACGCCGAGACCTTCAGCTTCCCCGTCCGGTACGGGGTGGTGCGCGGCTTTCCGTTCCAGGACCTGGTCGACCTCCGGCATGACCGCGTGCAGTTGATCGTTGAGGCCGCCCTGGAGCTCGAGCGCGAGGGGGTCAATTTCGTCGCGGCGGACTGCGGCCTCTTTTCGGTGTTCCAACGCGATGTCGCCGCCGTGCTCTCGGTGCCCTTCGTGGGGTCGCCCTTGAATTTGCTGCCCCTGATAGCCGGCATTCTGCCGGCCCGCCAGAAGATCGGGCTGATCACCGGAGACACCCGGATCCTGAAGGACGCGCACCTGTCCGCAGCCGGCGCCGACCCCGAACGCCTGGTGATCCGTGGGATGGAAAACTGCCAGGAGTTCCGGGATGTCGTGATCGGTCGCGGGCTGAGGCTCGACCCCGACGCCATGCAGGCCGGTGTGCTGACCGCGGTCGAGGACTTGTTCCGCTCCGGGGAGTCCGTGGGCGCGGTGGTGCTCGAGTGCACCAATCTGGTTTCCTTCCGCTCCGCAATCCAGACCCAGTTCAACGTTCCAGTATTCGACATGGTGAGCCTGATCGAATTTGTCGCCGGCGGTTATCGTCTGAGGGATTTCGGATCCGGTTTCGTCTTTCGCAAGAAGGATTTCGGTTGAACGCCAGGGGAGATCTACGCCGTATGCCGTTTCACTCGATCCTCAAGATCCGGTTCGGTGACATCGACCGCGCGGGCATCGTCTACTACCCGCGATTTCTGCATTACTTCCATGTGGCCCTGGAGGAGTTTTTTCATAGCGAACTGGGGGTCGAGTACCCGGTGCTCGTGAACTAGCACCGCATCGGGCTTGCCTCGGTCCATTTGGAAACGGACTTCTTCCGGCCGCTGCACTACGGCGACATCATTGAGGTGGAGGTGGCCGTGCGTGCCATCGGCCGCAGCTCGATCACCTTCGGCTACCGTGTGTTCAAGCAAGGCGAAACCGACCCCCGGGTCGCGGGGCACAACGTGACGGTCTGCCTCGACATGGACACCTTCACCAAGAAAGACATCCCCGACTGGCTGCGCGCGAGGCTTGAGAAAAGCATGGTTTGAAAATCGAGCGGCAGGCTCACTGCGGCTGGATCTTGATGACCACCAGCGTGATATCATCCTCGGTCGGAAACCCCCGGGTGAAGTCCGCCAGCTCCTTGAAGACCGCCTGAACGATGGCGATAGCCGGCAGCGCGGCGGAGGACCTGAGGATGCGGCGAAACCGTTCCTTCCCGAAGGGGCGGCCGGCGGGGTCAAAGGCT
>Ga0315276_10004728_pt1 | contig 12515 bp, 8 predicted proteins | sample YL17G05_0_MG_FD_204542 | JGI IMG/M metagenome (GOLD analysis project Ga0315276, IMG submission 204542) | Sediment microbial communities from Yellowstone Lake, YNP, Wyoming, USA - YL17G05_0 | ecosystem: Environmental > Aquatic > Freshwater > Lake > Sediment | place: USA: Wyoming | collected... | reverse complement strand
TGTTCAGGATCTAGATAAAGCCTTCCAGGCGTTCTTTCGGCGATTAAAAGCTGGTGAAACTCCAGGTTATCCCCGTTTCAAGGGCCGCGATCGATTCGATAGTTTTGGACTGAAAGAATACGGAAATGGGTTCAAGCTGGATGGTCGGCGGTTGCGGCTTACTGGGATTGGCCGGGTGCGCGTACGCTGGCATCGTCCGTTAGCAGGCAGGATCAAAACCATTCGTATACGTAGACAGGCTGGGGAATGGTACGCCTGTTTTGCCTGTGAGGTGGAAGAACAACCCCTCTCGCCAACTGGCAGAGAAGTTGGGATCGATGTTGGAATTCATCACCTGCTGGCAACCAGTGAAAACGAGATCGTTGATAATCCCCATTGGTATCGAAACGAACAACGCAAGCTGAGGGTGATCCAACGCCGAGTTTCGCGTCGTAAGTTGGGGAGTGTGAACCGTAGAAAAGCGGTGCTGGCCCTCCGATCCTGGCACGAACACATATCTAACAGCCGAAGAGATTATCTTAACAAGCTGGCAAACTACTTCGTCTCCCATTACGACCGTATCGCCATCGAAGACCTGCAGATCACCGGCATGGTGCGCAACCATCACCTATCGAAAAGTATTCTGGATGCAGGCTGGGGCTTCCTGAAACAGCGCCTGATCGACAAAGCGGCAGAAGCTGGCCGTCAGGTGTATGCAGTCAGGCCAGCCGATACCTCCAGTACCTGCTGTTCGTGTGGTAGAACGTTTCCTGAAATATCGTTAGCGGTTCGCTGGGTAGATTGTCGGTGTGGTCTGTCCATGGATCGAGATGTCAATGCAGCGTGTAATATCTTGAAACGGGGCGAAAGCACAGACGTTGGTCTAAGGCTGCTCCAAGAAGCCCCGCCGCTTTAGCGGCTGGGGAGTGTCACCGATCCTGGTGAATATTCTTCGCTTTTAGCGGACCTGCCTGGTGGGATATCCAATTAGGTTAAAATCGTTCAATAGAACATGATTCATTTGCCGACGATTTGTTTACTCAGCCTTGAGCACCACAACTGCAACATTAAATAACAGATTTGCCTGCACAACAGGATTACCATCCGCCATTTCGAGGTAATCGAGTGGAAACCCCCACATCTCAATGACCCAAGAAGGATTTGATCAATCAACATGTTGATTATAAGCCGTGGTCACTTCATATGGATCAAGTCGATATTAGCGCAGATACTGTCCGTTTTGGTGCTGTATGTGTTAGAGAAACACCAAATTGCTTTGTCAAATTGCTTCTTGATGATTCATTTATTTCATAGTACAATGATTATTAAGATATATATAATCGTATTTATCTAAAACTATACAGAGGAATAAGAAATTTCTTCATCATTGGTTATGTTGCAAATGGACGTGAAGCTGAGGTCTTTGTTCGAGAGCCAAAGGAATAAAAATAGCTCTCTGGAGAAGGTGGGATAGGCTCAAAAATATCAATCTTAGTTAGACTTTGATTAAGTTTGGCTCGAGGGAAGAGGGGCTTTCTAGGACAATATGTCGGATACAAACTCGCCTACCCCAGATCGTTCACTTTTCTCTACAATAGCTCAATCTTAGATCTCAGATAGCATTGTTTCTGGTCGGATATTTGGTGAGATTTTTCTCAGATTCGTAACCATCTAGCGGTTATTGCGTCTTACTATAGTATGAATAGATAATCCAAAAGGGCAGGATGCCACTCTTTTGACCAGCATAACCAGAAAGGCAGGTTACATATGTTTCAAATAATTGATAGTAATGGAAAGGCAACACAATCTACAGGAAATATCCTGATCGTCGACGATGATACCGATTTTCTTTGGTTATTAACTTCTTTGTTCAACCTTCACGGCTATCAAGTGAATTCGGTTTCGAGCGGGATAGAAGCCCTTAGAGTTGTAGCGAACAATAAGCCGGATGTGATTATCCTGGATGTTAACATGCCGGTTATGGACGGCTGGGAAACTTACCAGCGTCTCCGTGAAAGGTCTGATTCACCAGTGCTCATCCTCACCGGATCCGGGTTTGCAACAAATGCATCAAACGCTCAACTAAGCGGTGCCAACGATTTAATGCAAAAACCATTTCAAAGTAATGAGCTCCTGGCGCGCGTTGAAGCTTTATTACACAATGCACCCAGGCAGCCTCAGGGTACTTCTCAACAACCACAAAAACGAGCAATCAGGATCAAACCTACGGTTTCCGTCATAATCCCAACCCTTAACGAAGCAAAAAACTTACCGCTTATACTTCCATTTCTACCGATGGATGTGATCAATGAAGTAATCCTGGTTGATGGACGATCAACAGATGGTACGGTAGAAACCGCTCGCAAGATAATGCCATCAATCAAGGTCGTTATGGAAAAGAAACCTGGTAAAGGGGCCGCATTAATTTCCGGTTACCGAGCATCAAGCGGTGAAATTATTATCGTTATGGATGCGGATGGATCCAATGACCCGCGTGAGATCCCGCGCTTTCTTAACGCCCTCATGCAAGGTTCAGATTTCGTCAAAGGTAGCCGATTCGCCTCGGGCGGCGGTACGAGCGATATGCCCCGTTTGCGTCAGCTCGGCAACTCGGTTTTTGTCCACATGGTAAATTTATTATTTAATAGCACCTTTACAGATTTGTGCTACGGTTACCATGCCTTCTGGGCTTATAGCTTATGCACACTGGATTTAACAGGTGTAGATGGATTTGAAATCGATACAGCGCTTTATTTACGTGCGCTCAATGATAAGTTAAAAATTACCGAAGTACCCAGCTTTGAGGGATACCGTTTTTATGGAGAGGGTAAGCTGCGTACCTTCCCCGATGGATGGCGCGTTTTGACCACAATATTCAAAGAGTATTTATGGAGCGTCTTGCATCCCTGCCATGATCTTCAAATGGGGTTTAATGGAGCTGTAATCCGTGATAATGAAACCTACACAATATCTAAGGTAGAAGAAAGCCTGTATAATCAGTGAGTGTTATTAGAGGCTCTGCCTTGCAAGCGTCTGTGATCATATGCGCCTATACCAAAGAGCGTTGGAACGATTTAGTTTCAGCGGTTGACTCGGTGCGTCAACAAAATACACACGCAGGCGAGATTATTGTCGTAATTGATCACAACCCAGATCTATATCAGATGGCGCAGGTGCAATTTCCAGACATACGTGTCATTGAGAATCGTTGGTCACCAGGGCTTTCTGGAGCAAGAAACAGCGGAGCTGAATCAGCCAATCAGCCGGTGGTGGTTTTCATGGATGAAGATGCTACAGCGGAGCAGGACTGGCTTACCTGGCTTTTACGCAACTACCAGGATGAGCAGGTAATCGGAGTGGGCGGAACCGTCGAGCCAAACTGGCTGGGGAAACGACCTGCCTGGTTCCCGGATGAGTTTGCCTGGGTGGTCGGTTGCACTTATAAAGGTTTACCAGAAACAAATAAAGCGGTGCGTAATATGCTGGGATGCAATATGTCCTTTCGACGGGAGGTGTTTGAGAATACTGGCGGGTTCACCGAAGCCCTGGGGCGGCTGGGCAACAAGCTTTTGTTAAGTTGCGAGGAAACCGAATTCTGTATTCGCGCCAACCGTAAGTTTCCACATAGCTTTTTTATTCATGAACCCCGGGCACGGGTAAATCATAAGGTGCCCACTCATCGTGGCACATGGCATTATTACCGGATGCGTTGTTACGCAGAAGGACTTTCGAAAGCACTGGTAGCTAACTTTGTGGGAGCCGGGGATGGATTAGCTTCCGAACGAAAATATACGCTGCAGATATTACCCATAGGGATCCTGAGAGGACTCAAAAGTAGTATTCAAAGACGCAACCCGACTGGCCTGATGCAAGCCAGCGCTATTCTGGCTGGTCTGGTAATCACATCTTATGCATACCTGATTGGGCGGATGACTGCACGCCCCAAACTCGTAAACGCCTCCCAGCTAAAGCTCTCATAAATAGGGGTTACTTTTATATGTTCGGCCAACGCAGTTACTCGACCGTAGATCCGCTGCGCATCCTAATGGTGACGCCACGCTATCTCCCAGAGATGGGAGGTGTGGAAAATCATGTCTTCCAGGTGGCAGGTAGGTTGGCGCAGGCAGGGGTTAAGGTTACCGTGCTGACTACAGACCGTGAGGGAAACCTACCCTCCGATGAGTTGGAGAATGGTGTCCGGGTCAAGCGGGTGCGTGCCTGGCCAGCCCGACGTGATTATTATTTTGCTCCTGGAATTTATAAGTACATCCAAGAATGCACATGGGATCTGGTACATATCCAGTCCTACCATACATTGGTCGCTCCGCTAGCCATGCTGGCCGCCAGACGAGCAAAACTGCCATATATCCTGACATTTCATGGTGGTGGCCATTCATTTCGCCTACGCAATGCCGCCCGTGGATCGCAACTGACGTTGCTTCGGCCATTACTGGCACATGCGGAGCGTCTGGTAATTCTGGCTCATTTTGAAGAAACCTATTACACAGAGAAGCTTCACCTGCCTGCTGAGCGATTTGCACTGATTCCCAACGGGGCCGATCTGCCAAGATCTGTCAACAAGTTAACCCAAAAATACGACGGAACGTTGATAGCTTCTGTTGGGCGGCTAGAACGCTACAAAGGTCACCAGCGAATCATAGCAGCCTTACCTGCAATTATTAAAGAGAAGCCGGATGTACAACTATGGGTGGCAGGGAGTGGACCTTATGAATCTATCTTATATGATCTGGCAAAAAAACTTGGTGTAGAAGACCATGTTCGGATCCAGGCCATACCTCCGGGAGATAGAGAGAGAATGGCACAGGAGTTGGAACGTGCCAGTTTGGTGGTTCTTTTGAGTGAGTATGAAACCCAACCCATCTCCATCTTGGAAGCTTTGGCTTTGGGATGCCCTGCACTCGTGGCAAACACTTCGGGTCTCGGCGAACTTTGCGAACAGGGGCTGGCGAGGGGTATTCCCATTGATAGCACACCTGACCAGGTCGCGGCAGCCATCCTCGAGCAGCTTCGCAATCCTTTGATTCCAGCTAAGATCAAATTACCAAGCTGGGATGATTGCGCTGGGGGGCTTTTACATTTATACACTGAGATTATATCGAGGCAGCATTGAAAATCCTTATGCTCGCCCAGTTTGCTACGCCCATCATTGGGGGCGAAGAGCAATATGTCATAAACTTAAGTCGCGAACTAGTCCGCCGTGGACATCAGGTCGCGGTTGCTTGCATCAAACATTCGAAACAAACTGACTTTGAAATTGATAGCGGGGTGCGGATCTATAGGCTTCAGGGAACAACTCAGCGATTCAGCCAGCTGTATAGTGAGGATAGCCGCCGGCACGCTCCACCGTATCCAGATCCAGAGATAACCCTTGGCATCCGTCGTGTAATGGTATTGGAACAGCCCGATATTGTTCATGCGCATAATTGGATCGTATATTCTTTCCTCCCCCTGGTACCGAGGAATAAAGCGGGCCTGGTGGTCACCCTGCATGATTACAGCCTTCAATGTGCCACGAAACGTTTTATGTACCGGGACCTACCATGCAGTGGGCCGGGGGTGCGAAAATGCATGGCTTGTGCGAGCAAGCACTATGGGACGATTAAAGGAAAGTCAATTTATCTGTCCAACCAGGCGATGAGCCATTTGGAACGCAAATCAGTGGATATGTTCCTGGCTGTGAGCCAGGTTACGGCTGTGTATAATGGTTTGGCCGGTAGCGGGCTTCCATACCAGGTTGTTCCCAATTTCATACCTGATGATCTTGGATCAGAGCAGGATAGCCACAATCCACTTTTGGATCAACTCCCTAAAGATGGCTATTTATTATTCGTGGGTGATCTATCTAGCGAAAAGGGTATCAAGGTCCTCCTACAGGCTTATAAAAGCCTGAAAAATGCTCCGCCATTGGTGCTAATCGGACGGCGCACCAGTGATACCCCGAATGAGCTGCCTCCTAATGTCTTGATGATGGGAAGCTGGCCGCATGGCGCAGTCATGCAAGCGTGGAAGAGGAGCTGTATTGCCCTGGTCCCTTCGGTCTGGAACGAGCCATTCGGAATGGTGGTAATTGAAGCGATGTCTGAAGGACGCCCCGTGATTGCTTCCCACACCGGTGGGATACCCGATATTGTGACACACGGTGTATCCGGCCTGCTGATTACTCCTGGAGAGGTGGAAAGCCTGCAACAGGCGATTGAGTTATTACTGGCAAGACCTGAAATGCGAGAACAAATGGGCAAAGCCGCAAAGCTCCGGAGCACAGAATTTTTGGCTAGCCTGGTCGTCCCACGCATCGAACTGATTTATCAATCAATTATTAATGAAAGACAGCCTTGATGTTTAAAATTACAAGGCTACAGCCAAGAGGCTTTAAAAGTGAAAAGCACTACTAAAGAAAGGAAAAGTATGACGAAAGCTCAGGGGATTGAGGAAACTCGCGCGAGCGTAAAGTCTACGGCACTCTCAACGCATAGGACACCCACTTTGGGCCGGCTTCCAGAGGTCGCCTTATGCAGCTCATTCGGCCTGCTTTTAGTCGCTCTGGCTTTTAGCAACGCCGTGGTCAGGACAGCCTGGGCTGATTTATTCTATTGGCTGGGCTTGCTGCTAATAATCCTGCCTATTGCCTTCAGGTTGTTCTCCGTGGCTGTTTCCCGGCGTGAACGGATTGGCCTGGTTGTATTCCTGGGGTTAAGCTTGTACTTGATCAAGGTGATGCATAGTCCATTTATGTTCACCTTTTCGGATGAATTGCTCCATTTTCGTAACGCGGTCAATATTTTGCAAGCCAAAGTGCTATTTGGAGAAAATTCGATATTGCCAGTCAGCGCATATTACCCGGGTCTTGAAACAGTCACTACAGCTATTGCTGATCTGAGCGGTTTAAATCTCTTTACGTCTGGGTTGGTGGTCATCGGGGTTGCCCGTCTCGTTATCATCCTTTCTTTATACTTATTATTCGAACAGGTGAGCCACTCAAGTCGTGTTGCCGGGCTGGCAGTCTTACTTTATATGGCCAACTCAAACTTTCTTTACTGGAGCGCTCAATTTTCTTATGAGTCCTTATCACTGCCACTTGGATTATTAGTGTTGTATGCCCTGGCAAAGCAAGGAAGCCTAAAAGACAAGCAAATGAGGCGCGGCGTGACCCTCGTAATGTTGCTCCTGATCACAGCGATTATCATTACACACCATGTGACTTCGTATGGGCTGGTTATTTTCCTGATCGTGCTATCAATCGTTTACAGTTTCTTTCCCGCCTTTAATGGAATAAAACAACCCAATATTTGGGGATTGGCATTGACAACTGGCGTATTGATCCTAATCTGGCTGGTCTTGGTAGCATACCCTACAACGGGTTACCTGTACCAGATCTTCAAACATGCTTTTGCCTCAGTATTAGAGATGTTCACCGGTGGACAAACAGGACGGGCGCTGTTTACTTCGGCTACCGGAACCGTCGCACCGTTGTGGGAGCGCCTGGTTGGGATCAGCTCAGTCCTATTGATCATGCTTGGGATTCTGTCAGGCCTGTATGCCCTTTGGAAAAGCAAGAGACTAAATCCTTTTACGATTGTCCTGGCAGGTGCAGCCATACTTTATTTCCTTACCCTGGGTCTACGCTTCACAGGAGCTGGTTGGGAGGTTGCCAACCGGGCTTCTGAATTTCTTTTCGTCGGTATTGCCTTCCTGATTGCTTTCGGATTTGTCACCCTGCGATTGAGGTATCCTAAGAACCGTTTCCTTTCATTCGTTTTCGCGGGATATGTAGCAATTCTGATCGTAGGAGGAGTGATTTCCGGTTGGCCTCCGGCGCTTCGTTTGTCACAACCACTTGTCGTCGCCGTCAATGGCACAAACCTAGAGTCTCAGGGATTAGAAGCATCCAACTGGATGCTGACTAACCAAGGACCTGACAATCGAATTATTGCCCCACCATCCGATGCGCTTTTGCTGCTAGCCTATGGCAAGCAGCAAGCCCTGACCGGCAAGATCTACTCCATTCAAGATCTGCTAACAAACCAACACACATTGGATTGGCAAACCAAAATCCTACAAACGGTGCAAGCACGCTTCTTGGTCATGGACCGCCGGCAGATCAGTTGGGATGGCATGCTGGGACCTTATTTCAGCACGCCTGCCACTTCGCCAACGACCGGGGCAGAGTTTTTCACGCCTGATATATTCACCATGTTCGATGGACGAGCACAAATACCGCGAATTTTCGACAGCGGTAATATCGTTATTTACGATGTAGGAGGTTTGAGCGGTGTTACGCAGACAAAGTGACCTCCTCTTGGGTATCATTCTTACCTTGGTTTTACTTGGACTGGCTGCATTCGGCTTTTTTCCACCGATTGTGGTTGGTATTCTTGCACTTCCATTCATATTGCTCGTGCCAGGAAACGCTCTTATCAGTGCCATATTCCCTGAGTCGAGTCTTTCAAAGCTTGAAAGATTTCTCTTCGCCATTGGATTAAGCCTGGCAGTGGTGATACTCAGCGGACTGGCGCTGAATATTTCCCCTTGGGGTTTACAAACGAACTCCTGGTTAATTATATTATCTGTGATTACTTTGGTTGCCAGTGTGATTGCTATTTGGCGGCGCGAAAAGATACCAGCCAAGGAATCAACGCCGGAGCGCTTTTATCTGCCGGCTCGCCAGGTGTTATTATTAGGTCTGGCTTTACTAGTGATCGGATTTTCATTAAAATTAACCCTTACCCCTCGGTCACCTGACAATAGCCAGGGATACACCTCCCTATGGATTTTACCCGGACCAGCAACACAACCAGACTCCATTCTTGTCGGGATCCACAGTCAGGAATTTGAGACAACCCATTACAGTCTCCAAGTAATATATAATGGTCAACCCAAACAGAAATGGCCTGATATCAGCCTGGAACCCGGCACCCAGTGGCAGCAAAATATCAGCATGCCAGTCGGACAGGGTTTGGTGGAAGCTGTCTTGTTCCGTTTAGACAGTCCAGGAATTGTTTACCGGCGCGTCTCAACCACGCTCAATAAATAGGAAGATCAAACGTGCGAATTCTCATAGCTAGCGATCACTATCCGCCCTACATTGGAGGAGCCCACCGGCAAACCCAGCTCCTTAGTAATGAGCTACATCGTCGCGGGCATGAGGTTTCCGTTGCCACAGTTTGGCAACCTGGGTTGCCAGAACTTGATGAAATAGACGGTATCCAGATATTCCGGTTAAGACAGATTCGCACTTTGCTCACCAGAAATGGTGTAGATTACATACAACGGCACCAACCTCCTTTCCCAGATCTGGTGACTGTTGTGGGTCTCCGTCGTTTAATTCGAAAATTGAAACCTGAACTGGTTCATTCGCATGGCTGGTTCAGCTATTCCTGTGCAGTAGCGATGCTGGGCATCAACCTGCCTCTGCTGATCTCAGGCAGGGATTATGGTTATAGCTGCGCCACGCGCACCATGCTTTATCATGATCAGCTCTGTGATGGCCCGGCGCTTGCCAAATGTATGCAATGCGCAGCAGGTTTTTATGGGACTCCGAAGGGCATCACTGCAGTCTTAAGCTTGAAGGTCAGCCAACCCTGGCTGCAACGCAAAGTTAGGGGTATTCACAGTGTCAGCGGTTTTGTTCAAGAAGTCATTGACCGTGATTTTATCGGTACTACCCGCCCTTCCATGGAAAATCGCCACGGATCAATCGTTGAGAAAGTCATTTCAAGTTTTTTAGTTGATCAAGATGGACACATACCCGACACTGATTTTATTAAGCGTCTGCCAAATGATCCTTTTATTCTCTTCGTGGGTGGATTACAACCCCGCAAAGGGTTAGATGTACTCCTGGCAGCATATCAGCAACTGGAAGCGCCTCCCCCATTGGTTTTGATTGGCTATGCGACACACGATATGCCCAAAAGTTATCCCCCAGGGGTGCATGTGCTTTTGGATGAAACACATGAGCATGTGATGCAGGCTTGGGAGCATTCCCTTTTTGGAGTGATGCCATCCGTTTGGCCCGATCCATCCCCGGGTGTGGTTCGCGAAGCCTTCAGCAAAGGCAAAACTGTGCTTGGTACCAATCTGGGTGGTACACCTGAGATGATCATCGCGGGAGAGACTGGTCTGCTCGTCCCAGCCGGAGACGTGATCTCCTTGGCATACGCCATGCATCAATTGATTAACGATACTGCTTTACGAGATAAACTCGGTCAGGCAGCTTTACGCCGGGTAAATTTGTATAAATCAGAAATCATTGTCCCACAGTTCGAGTCCCTTTACCGGGAGTTGATTGCATCCGCCAGTCGAAGGGCTGGAATAGAGCGTTTGGGTGAAAGATGAACTTTTTAAAGCTTTCGAATGTATCCCAAGCGATTAACTCGCTGCGCAATCAGGCAGTATCTGCCTTGAACACCCCGCTGTACCGGAATGGCTACGCGCTGATGTTGAGTTCAGCGACCACTTCCGGTTTAGGTTTATTGTACTGGGCGCTGGCGGCGCGTTCTTATGATCCGGAAGTGTTAGGCTTGAACTCAGCGGCGATCTCAGCCATAATATTTCTTGCTGGCGTGTCACAGCTCAGCTTAAATGGGGTATTGTTACGGTTTATATCCCAGGCGGATCACAAGACCCACCGTTTAGTCGGGATCAGTTATATGATCAGCGCTTTGCTGGCGATTCCGGCCTGTCTAATATTTTTCTTTGGATTGGATTGGTGGGCACCCTCCCTGCATAGTTTCCTCAACGGCCCGTGGAGGCTGGTATTTTTTATTATTGCAACGATCACTTGGTCGATCTTCGTATTACAAGACAGTGCCTTTGCAGGTTTGCGCCAGGCGGTCTGGGTACCACTTGAAAACACGTTTTTTGCACTCGCAAAAATCGGGCTCCTTATTCTTTTCATTGGACTTATGCCCCAATACGGGATATTCGCATCCTGGGTCATTCCAGTAATCCTGACCCTTCTACCCGTTAACCTGTTTATTTTTACCCGCCTGATTCCACGGCACATCCTTACAAGCCAGAAAACTCAAGCATCATTCCAGCTAAGACAGGTACTTGAATATATCGGTGGGAATTACCTAGGCTCATTATTCTTTCTGGCGTACACAACATTGATCCCGATCCTGGTGACTGAGGTGTCCGGACCTACTGCTAATGCCCATTTCTTCTTACCATGGACCATTATTAGCTCGTTGCAGTTGGTATCAATCAACATGACTATGTCGCTGACCGTGGAGGCATCACGTGAGCAAGATAAGGCGGAGGTCTATGGCAGACGGGTCCTGCTGCATGTCTTTAAAATCCTTGGTCCAATCGTACTCGTCATTTTGTTGGGAGCCCCGTATATCATGCGCATATTTGGTGAGGAGTATGCTGCTGAAGGAACAATCCTGCTGCGCATCCTGGCCTTAGGGCTACTGCCACACCTGCTGATCTCATTAGCGATCAGCCTGGCACGGGTAAAGAATCAACCTCGCATTATTTTGATCACCCAGGCGACGCTTTGCATCCTGGTCCTTGGATCGAGTTATCTGTTGCTGCCCGTCCTTGGCATCAATGGTGTGGGGATTGCCTGGACAGCTTCCTACACAATCGTAGCTTTCATCCTCCTGGTAACCCAATTGCGTAATTTGTTGATGCTCAAGCCTCCCATGCAAGATTCAGCAAAAGCTGCACGCTTCTAGAAAATTTGTAGACTACTCCAATGAACCTTCGCTCAAGTCTCTACTTTCAAGCTCACCGACTGGTCGGAATACCAATTGGACGGGAGTATCAGCAATTGCTAAGGGAGGAGTATTCCAAACACCCGGTGGAGATCATCCGTAATCGATTAACGGATGTACTGTCGCATTGCCACCGCAATGTGCCATACTATACATGTATTATGAATACGTTGGGGAACTCATACCAGATTGATCCGATTGCATATCTAGCCGATTTTCCCATTCTTACCAAGGCTACGATTCGCCAAAACTTCGAGCAATTGAAATCAGCTGATCTCGTGCAACGTAAGTGGAAATATAATACTTCTGGAGGATCGACCGGTGAGCCTCTCCGGCTCATCCAAGATCGCGATTTTGTTGCCCTTACCGGCGCGATTCAATGGCTGAGTTTTCATTGGGCTGGGCGTGAGATTGGGCAGGCAGCTATACGCGTGTGGGGCTCGGAGCGGGACATTCTACAAGGCTCAATCGGGTTGAAGATGACTTTGCTTAACCAGCTCACCAGAGATACCTGGGTAAACGCCTTCCGCTTGACGCCTGCTACCATGCGTGCATTCATCGGAAAGATTAACACCCATCCTCCGGAATTGATCATTGCTTATGCCCAAGCGATCTACGAGCTGGCTCAATTTGCAGAACTAGAGCAAATCCCAATAGCTCCACAAAAAGCTATCGTGACTTCTGCCGGTACTTTGCATACTTTTATGCGTCAAAAGATTGAAGCTGTTTTTCAATGCAAAATCTTCAATCGCTACGGATCGAGAGAAGTAGGAGATATCGCTTGCGAATGCGCGGCTC
>Ga0315276_10004724_pt1 | contig 12522 bp, 14 predicted proteins | sample YL17G05_0_MG_FD_204542 | JGI IMG/M metagenome (GOLD analysis project Ga0315276, IMG submission 204542) | Sediment microbial communities from Yellowstone Lake, YNP, Wyoming, USA - YL17G05_0 | ecosystem: Environmental > Aquatic > Freshwater > Lake > Sediment | place: USA: Wyoming | collected... | reverse complement strand
GCTCAATGGCAGGATCTACCACCACGTCCGCATATTGGGTATTGCCGGCAGGCGAAAGCCGACGACGAAAAATAATGGGCGAAAGTGAGTTGCCATCACCGAATCCAAATACTCCTACGGTAAACTCTTCGTCATCATGACCAACTATTTTTTGGATCATGAAATCTCCATCTGACTTGTTGACCCAGTATTTAAAATCAGCTTCGTCGTATAACCGAACGATGCCACGCGAGCCATTCCCCTGACGTGGCTTCATCAAGAAAGGCGGTATGCCAAGCATATCAACACACTCACGCCAATTTCGGCTAAGGATGGTTGGAATGGGTGCAAGACCTGCATTAGGCAACTCCAGACCCAGTAACCATTTGTCTCGCGCCAACTCGATCAATTCGGCCTTGTTCAGACCAAGTGTAGCCCCTGCAACACTCAACGATTGCCTTTTGGTATTCAGGAAGAATAAGTCGACTTCTAGGCCAGGCAAAACAAGATCAACGGATTCTCTAAGGAGAATATCCTGCCAAAAGTTCAGATACGCGGGACTGGATTCTTCACATGCCGGCTTGGCGTAAAAAACATCGCAAAGATGCGGCCCCATGGAATGAGCGTTGCGGTCTATGCCAACCACGCGAACTGCCCGCCTGGATTGTCTCAGCGACTTGACTATCCCCTGGCCGATGATCGCACCAACACCCGTAACGATAACAGTTCGATAGCCATGGCTTTGTAAAGCACGCATCATATCACATCCAGTGGCCCAAATGCAGACCAAGTTTCTTGATTACGGATACGAGCGATACCATCCAAGATCGATACGTTTATGGAGAATGCAACGACGGCTGCCGCTGATTTCATTTCGGTGTAACCTCCATTAACAAGCCAACGCACAGATCGGGAAAGTCGATACCAACTTTCAGCATAGCTTGCAGATTGGCCTGGAAATCGGGTAAAGTTTTAAGTATATCAAGCGGAAGGGGCTTCAGATATATACCTTCTTCATGCACAACATCATACCCATGCTCGACCAGCAATTTCCGCAAGGTGTCCCTGCAGAATTGACGTTTGTGTCCCTGCGCCAAGTCATGGTTGTTCAGACTGTATATATCGTTGATTATGCCCAATTCGAGCCCAAACCTTCTGTTAAGGGACTTGGCATTGGGTACGGTAATGAAGATTTTGCCAGCGGGTTTTAGAAATTTCTTGTATCGCGAAAGCAGCAGACCAGGGTCGTCAACGTGTTCAAGAACGAAACCCATAATGATGACATCAAATAGTTCACGGGGTTTGAAGGTTTCAAAATAATCAAAAACTATTTCCGCCGAGAAATCAGGATGATTCTGTCGAAATAGATCAATGACTACCTGCGATCCTTCGACTATGACTTGCTTGTCACAAGCCGCATTGAAGACAGAAGCGGTAAACCCATGTCCAATACCCAACTCAAGCAGCGACTTGCAATGTCCGAATCGCTCAACGATGCGCTTGGGGTACCAATGCAACACCAGATCATTTTCTATAGCTGTGGCGGCATTGGGAAGGTACTCGGACGAAACAGCATCAAGATTGTTCATTACTGACCCTCATAAAATCTTTCCAGTTCACAGATTCTGACTGAATTACGGAAACCCCCTCCGGCCCGCAATTGGCGACCAAATCTAGTGCCGTTACGTATGGAGTGAAATCGCCATATAGTTGCTGATAGGGAATACAACGGTATTGCATATATTGTACGGAAACACCAGATTGCTCAAAAAGCTGATGATCCAAGTAGTTTCGAGCCCCATGGCCAGTGATGTAACAGCTTCCGCCCAGGGCCTTGACCACATCGAGTACCCTTTGACTGCTTGCACCTTCTATGCTCAAGGAAGTGCAGTCAACAAAACGGGTGGTGCGAGTCAACCCGAAATAATCAGTCAGTGCGAGGAGGCTTGTGCGGGCAAGCTCGGCAATTGTACCGTAGGGCTGTGTCAATACGTGCTCGGCCAAGCTCAAGGCGTCTTGTGCATAGGGGGCTTGAGCAAAGCTGCCTCTAAGCATAGCCATATGCTTAGGCACCCAGATCTTTGGATCTTGGATGGTTACTTCATCTATGCGTTGGCCGAGCTTCAGGTTTCGCAGAGGCACAGTCATCCAGGCTGTGGAGCCATCGGTTTGCTTAATCTGTACGCGGTTGGTGAAGCTGCCCTTGGAGAACTGCACGTCATCGTAATGCACGAACACATCGGCTAGGCGGACCTGTTCCAACAGGCCGACCCAGGGAAAGTACATCGATTGAGAAACTACTACCCGTTTTTGCATCATTGGCTCCTAGGATTCAGAATCAAACGAATAACGCCACACACCCTTTGAATTTGCTCTTCGTCCAAGTCGTGATAGCTTGGCAGATTGCACGCATGCGAATAGATGTCATGGGAGACCCTATTTTCAGGCTGCGGACTGAACATCGGCAACAAAGACAATGGCCAGAAAAAAACGCGACCATCGATGCTTTCCTCCCGAAATGCCGCCAAGAGTCTTTCCCAATCGAGCGCTACGCCATCATCAAAGATAATGCTGGGCATCCAGTAACCGTTTACCGTTCCCGCTTTTTCTGGATTCATGCGTACGGGCAAATCTTTCAGCCGTTTCTGGTAGCTCGCAAAAATATGACGTTTTGCGGCGATCAACTCATGAATGCGCTCCATCTGCGCGCATCCGATAGCGGCCTGGATGTTGGACATCTTGTATTTGAAACCCACCATGTCCGGCCAGAACTGCTTGGTCTGACCGCGTGCGCGTCCGTGGTTGGAAAGGGTCAATACTTGTTCGTACAAGTTCGGATCGTTGGTTACGAACATACCGCCCTCACCGGTCGTGATGGTTTTGGTGCCATGGAAGGAGAATACGCCGAATTTGCCGATGGAGCCCGCATGTTTACCGTCGTAAATCGAGCCGATGGCTTCGGCGGCATCTTCAATCACTGGGAGGCCGTGTTTCTCACCTATGACCAGGAGTTGATCCATCTCACATAGGTTGCCGTAGAGATGGACTGCGATGATGGCTTTGGTACGCGGGGTTATAGCCGCTTCCGCCAACTCCGGGTTGATGCACCAGGTATCCGGCAGGATATCTACGAATACCGGCTTTGCACCCAAGTGCACAATAGGCGCCGCTGTGGCAATCCAGTTGGTGTCAGCCATGACAACCTCGTCTCCCGGGCCGATGCCCAACGCTGCAAGCCCCATGTGCAAGGCACCCGTACAGCTTGAAGTGGCGATCGCATATTTCACGCCGAGGTATGCCTTGAAAGCTTCTTCAAAGCGGATGATATACTCGTAGCAACGCTCGCCCCAACCATTTGCTGCGGCATCAGTCGCATAGCGAATTTCAAGCTCCGTAATGCTGGGCTTGGTGTAGTAGATGCGGCTCATCCTTTGAACTCCATAACCTTGATTTCAGGTACAGCCGACACAAAACTTCCTCCCCACTCTCGCACATATACATGTTGCTGAATTATCTCCTCGGCGATGTTCCAGGGAAGAATCAGTACGATATCCGGCTTGTCTTCCCTCAGGGCCTCAGGCGGCAAAATGGGGATGTGGCTGCCGGGAAGAAATTTCCCTTGTTTGGAGGGTGCTGCGTCACAGACATACGGCAGCAGGTCGGGCTTGATTCCCGCGTAGTTGAGCAGGGTGTTCCCTTTGGCGGCGGCGCCATAGGCGGCGACTTTCTTGCCGGAGAGCTTTTGTTTGATCAGGAATGCCAGGAGACCGTCCTTTACCCGATCGGCCTGCCGCTGGAAATCCCGGTAGGTGGTCAGCATCCGCAGCCCCTGCCTTTTTTCTTCAGCCAAGAGTGCCGGTACTGCCTTCGTCTGGGGGCGCGGATCGTCTGCATGGCAACCATACACACGCACACTGCCTCCGTGGGTGATCAGTTCTTCCACATCGAACACCCGCACCCCGGCTATCCCGAAGATGCGGTTGACCGTGTAAAGAGATAAATAGGAATAATGCTCGTGATAAACCGTATCGAACTGGGTTTGCTCCATGAGGCGCATCAGGTGGGGAAATTCCAGGGTGATCGTGCCACCGGGTTTGAGCGCGGCTTTCAGCCCTGCAGTGAAATCATTGATGTCGGGCACATGGGCATAGACATTGTTGCCGATGATGAGGCCGGCCTGTCTGCCCTCACTCTTGAGCTGGTTGGCCAGCGCCGCGCTGAAGAATTCGCGAAGAACTGGAATGCCGATTTTCCCGGCTGCTTCGGCCGTGCCGGCGGTCGGTTCGATGCCGAGGCAAGGAATATTTCCGGCAACAAAGTTCTTCAGCAGATAACCATCGTTGGAGGCAATCTCGATGACGAAGCTATCCGAGTTAAGTCGAAGACGTTCCGTAATTTTCTCCGCATACCGAGCGGCGTGATCGAGCCAGCCCTGCGATACGGATGAGAAGTAGGCGTAGTCACCCGTGAACAGTTCATCGGCGCGGGCGTAGTCTTCTGTCTGAACGAGCCAGCAGTGGGTGCAGACATAGAGTTTGAGGGGGAAGTAAATCTCCGGTTTGGTCAGGTCTTCCGCTTTCAGAAAGGCGTTGGACGGCGGGGCAAAGCCGAGATCGAGAAAGACATGTTCCAACGGGTTGCGGCAATGGCGGCAATTCATAGGGAAATCCCCTTGAAGTTATTGTTAATGAGCGGGTAACTCCGATCTTTAGGGGAAATCACACCCACGGGTAACGGCCAATTGATCGCCAGAGCAGGATCATCAAATCTCAATTCATATTCATATTCCGGGCTGTAAAATGCAGAATGATGATAAATCAATTCGGCATTATCGGTAAGAGTCTGAAATCCATGTGCGAATCCCTCTGGGATGTAAACCATGCGCATATTGTCTTTCGACAATTCCACGCCATACCATTGCTTAAAGGTGGGCGAACCTGCCCTGATGTCTACCATGACGTCAAAAACGGTCCCATGAACACACCGGATTATTTTTGTTTCACAAACCGGCGGGAGTTGATAATGCATTCCCCGGATCGCCCCTTTTTGCCTCGTTAAAGAATGGTTGATCTGAACAATCTGCTTATGAAAGCCGATTTTTGTAAATTCCTTTTGGCAAAAGGTTCGTACAAAGAGACCTCTCTCATCGACGAACGGTTCAAGTTCAATGACATAAGCTCCCGCTATTGGCGCTTCAACAAATTTCATTCTTCCGCCCATAAAATATGTTTGCTTTTTGCATCTGCGATATACCTGTGAAGATCCTCAAGGCTCTTTACTTCTTTGGATTCATAAAATGCCCTGTACCATAGAGCCGTTTTCTCAACTGCGCTCTTTCCATCCCATACAGGTGTCCATTGCATTTTTGTACGGGATTTTGAACAGTCGAGCCTGAGCATACCCGCCTCGTGCGGCTGATCCGGAATCCTATTTATTTCATAGTCAATTTTCGGCCAGGCCTTTTTTACCTGATTTGCAATCTCACCCACCGTTGCATTCCCATCCTCGGTTGGTCCAAAGTTCCATGCTTCAGCAAATTCTTTCTGACCTTCCAATAGCTTTTGCCCGAGGAGCAAATATCCGCTTAATGGTTCAAGAACATGCTGCCATGGCCGGGTGGCATGTGGGTTCCTGATCTTTACTGTTTCATTTTGGTTTGCGGCACGCATCATGTCCGGGATAAGCCGGTCAATAGCCCAATCGCCCCCCCCGATGACATTTCCAGCACGGCCGCTCGCCAGAAGAGTGTTGTGTGCACTACGATAATCTTTGAGATTGAAGAAAGAATTGCGCCAGCAACTTGTGATGAGCTCAGAACATCCTTTCGAGCCGCTGTAAGGATCATATCCGCCGACAGGATCGATTTCCCTGTAACCCCAGGGCCATTCTCTATTCTCATAACACTTATCACTCGTGACATTCACGATGGCACGGACTGTGCCGTTTTCTCTTGCCGCCTCGAAAATGTTGATGGTACCCATAACATTGCTGGTAAACGTTTCAACCGGATACTTGTAAGAAAGTCTAACGATAGGCTGTGCAGCAAGATGAAATACAATTTCCGGTTGCTGCTCTTTGAATACCTGTTTTACTTTTTCTGCATCGCGAATATCGCCAATAATGGAGTTTATGCCCATACTGAGTAAGTGGAAATGGTTGGGTTCTGTCGGCGGCGGAAGGGAATAACCGGTGATCTTTGCGCCCATTTGTGAGAGCCATAGTGCCAGCCATGAGCCTTTGAAACCCGTGTGGCCTGTGATAAGGACCCTCCTGTTATAATAAATGCGATCAAACATAAATTAGCTCGTAGTTAGTAGCTCGTAGTTAGTAGCTCGTAGTTAGTAGCTCGTAGTTAGTAGCTCGTGGTTAGGAGTTGGTTATTGCTTTCTTTTCACAGAGTTTATGAAACCATTAAGCATTTTTGCGATTTCTCTTGTTTCATTTTTCACAGCAAAGAACTCTTCCTGTGATAGCCAGTTCCGTTTTATAAATATTTCCAAAAGTGTCATGGTTTCGTAAAGAGATCCTCTTGCAATATAAAGAAAATGGACAAATTCATTTTTTGAAAAACGTCCTTTGCCTTCCGCAATATTCATCGGAACGGATGTACAAGATGATTCTATTTGCTCAATCAACCGATAATGGGTTCTTTTTGTACCTATGTTTTCGGCAATAGTCAAAATACGATCCGCCCATTCAAGTGATCTCTGCCAGATAAGCAGTTTTTCATACCCAAACTCAATAATATCAATGCCACTCAAATTCCACCCCTCCCATCTACCACCTACCAGCTACCAACTACGACCTATCAGTTATTTACTTCCATGTCTTCCATTTAGCCTGGCCGTCATCCCAGAGTTTGTTGAGATATTCCATGTCGCGCAATGTATCCATGCAGGCCCAGAATCCGCGATGTTTGTAAACCATCAACTGACCCTCTTTGGCGATTTGCTCTAAAGGTCCCACCTCAAGATCGCAGGAAGCATCTTCCGTCAGATAATCCAATATTTTTCGGTTGAATACGAAAAAGCCTCCACTCACCAGGGTTGCTCCATTTTTCGGTTTTTCGGCAAATTGGGCCACCCGATCGCCGACCACCTTCAATTCTCCAAAACGGCCCATCGGGTTGATCCCCGTCACCGTGGCTATTTTCCCGTGTGCATGATGAAACTTCAGCAGGGCATGGATATCGACATTGGCGACGCCGTCTCCATAGGCCACCATGAAGGTTTCATCGGCGACATATCTCCCCGCTTTTTTTAATCTCGCACCCTTTAGCGATTTTTCACCAGTATCCACCAGGGTGACTTTCCACCCGACCTCGCCATGGGAATAGTGAATAAAGAGATTCTCTGATCTTCCGAGCTCCAAAGTCACATCGTTATTCATCAGTTCATAATGACAGAAATAATTCTTGATCATTTCACCTTTATATCCGAGAGCCAAAACAAAATCATTACATCCAAACTGTGAATAATACTTCATGATATGCCATAATATCGGGCGATCTCCGATGTTGACCATAGGCTTAGGCCGGAACTCTGTCTCCTCACGTAACCTTGTTCCAAGACCGCCGCAAAGAATGATTACTTTCATTTTAGAACCTCCCATCAGTTACATTGTTCAAGATAACAAAATCAAATAGTTATGTTTGCACATTCTCCCATGGTGCCAGAACTACTCGCAGACGGATTGAGATGTTTGAAGCATTTCATGTAACACTGAAATAAATCTGATCTTTCCGGATAAATCAGAAGAGCTTCCTGAAGGGTCTTAAGCAGGTTGCTGATACGATAAGATCCGAGGGTTGTTATCTCCTTAAATGAACCAGCTTCTGATCTATCGTTGCGCCAAGTCCAATAATAAATGCCCTTCGATATCAGGGCTACGGCCCTGTCAATCTCATATTTCATGTGGTTGCCGTATCTGGCCTTGAAGCATTTGATTGTTTCTTGTATTAGCGCCTCTTTTTGGGAAATCCGGAGATGAGAATTGTTGATCAGGTCAAGGTGAGCATAGGTTAATCTGCAATGAGGCAAAGAAATTCCTTGCTGAAATAAATCAGGATCACAATCCGCAATAAGCTGTGCATTTCTCTCGTCGGGAGATTTGTAGTTATAATTTCGCGTAAATCTTCTTATAAACAACGGCTCAGGTATCTGTATAATCTTTCCGGACAGCGTCACTTCAGCCAGAAATAAAGTATCACTGAACAAGGACATGTCCCATGAATTAGTCCTCTTCAGAACTTGGGTGCGAAATAGTCCCAGCACCATATTGCATAAACCTAATTCCCAAATAAGATGTCTGAAGCGTTCAACCGGGTCATTTTGGTCAGCGTTGACATGATCTTTGGCGAAACCAAGGAATTCTGAATTAGAATTCAGCAGCTTTGTCTGCGGATATACAAGGGAGACGGAATTGTCAGCCTGAAGTATTTTAATGCATTTGCTAATAAAGGCTTTTTCATGCAGATCGTCATGGGTTGCGAACATGAAATACGGAGCCCTTGCGAGACCGAGAACGTTAAAGAAATTCAGCTTCATTCCGATATTTTCTTTAAGGCGGACATAACGTATTCTTTTGTCAATTTTTTTGTACTTGTCACAGATTTCGCTTGTTTGATCATTGGAGTTATTGTCTGAAATGATCAGTTCGAATTCTTCAAAATCTTGAGTCAAAATAGACTCGATTGCTTCGGCGAGATACTTCCCGCCATTGTAAACAGGCAGGCCGACACTGACAACGGGGGGGTCCTTTTCATAATAACGACTTTTGACAGGAATATTAGATTGCCTTTGATCCGATTCCAGAGAAAGAAGTTTTCTGCGTTCTTCAATAATTTTATTTTGATCAGGTTTAAGTTCTAAAGATTTTTCAAAGTTGAGTTGAGCCTTGTTGACATCTTTTAGCTGTAAATAAATAGACCCAAGCTGACTGAAGATTTTAAAATCATTAGGATTTAATCCCGCATATTTTTCCAGGAACATTGAGGCTTGAATGAATTGTCCGTTTATAGAATAAAGATTAGATAAATTTAAATACGCGTCCGGAAAGTTATTATCCGCTTCAAGCGCTCTTAAAAAATATTTTTCAGCCTCTTGAAGATTTTTTTCTGAAAATGCGATAACCCCAAGGTTATTCAAGGTTCCAGGATAATCAGGTGTAGTTTGGAGGAGATTCTGAAAGATTACTTTGGCATCTTCAATTTTGCCTTCCTGGAAAAGCCTTTCTCCTTCAGATAGGTTGGGATTCATAAAATCTCCATTTTTTTATATACTCCTCGAAGGATATGAACGTTATGAATGATTTGCCTTCAATCCTTCACCAGAAACGGATGAGCCATATCGTCCAAGGGCGCCTGAAATCCTCGACAATTTTCATGATCTCGTTGAGGATCGCCATTCAGATCGCATTGGAAGAAGCGAAAGTGAGCGTCTTTCCTTTTTTTATAGGGAAGGAAGACAGGATGTGGCTCGGGAGATCTGCTTATGCCGATGACATCTAAACCCTGTTCAAGGGCATAATCTACGAAATGTGGCTCGGGAGATCTGCTTATGCCGATGACATCTAAACCCTGTTCAAGGGCATAATCTACGAAATGTGCCCCGGAAAAAGAGTTGCTGCCAATAACGATAATCTTTTCCATTTACGACGTAATTCCTTTCGTGTTCTGGTTTGCTACGTACGATAGTCAGGTCGATCCAATAGTGAAGAATCGCGGTGTGGCAGGTTTCGGCCATGCCGTAGGTCTGGGCAGGGATGTAGAAATTGAGATCCCCAAGACGGCGCAGGGAATTTTCAGAATCCATAGCCGATAAGCTAACTACCTTTCCGCCGTGCTTTTTTGTGGTCTCTGCCGCCTGAAGAATATTTGGCGACTGACCAGAACTGCTAATTGCCACGACCGTGTCGCCTGGAACGAGGCGTCTTTTCAAGGGCTCAGAAAATATTTCCTGAAAGGATAGATCATTGGCGATTGCCGTAATAAGGGCTAAATCCGTGAACACCTCCGTGTGAACATGGGCATTCTTGGCCAAATCAGCGGCCACATGACTGGCCATTGAAGCGCTGGCGCCGTTTCCGATGAGAAAGATTGTTCTTTTCTGTTCTCTAATCTGTACCGTCCAATCGACCCACAGGGCGAAGGCGGCCTCGATGTCAAGAGGTTTCCCATCGCAGTTTGTGGCTGTCAGAGATAGAAGAGATTTTTCTATTTCATCAACGTTTATTGACCAAATCACTGTTTTATCCTCACAATGGTTTTGAATTAATTCCCGGTTGCATACAGGGCCTCTCTCTGTCGGAGCTTTTCATCCATGGGTTGCCGAACCTCTGACCGTGGGGCTTTCCGCTGCGCCTCCCCGGTCCCTCTCAAACCTTTCATCCTTCAATCCTTAACCAGAAACGGATGCACCATATCATCCAACGGAGAAAGCGGTGCTGTCCGAATGCGATAAACCAGATTGATCGATTGCCGTGCCTCGCCAATCCCGAAACCTCTCCCTGCCAGAACCTCTTCATACACCCGCGTGTGAAGATCGGTAAACCCGTCTGTAAACTCGATCTCCTCCCCATCAATGGTGATGGACCGGTAGGTGCTCCGCACACCCGGGGCTGCCTCGTAAGGAAGATCATGGGGATCGACCGAGAGAAACCATTTGACGCGGGCCCGCTCAAGTTCAAGGTAACCGCTCATCCTCTTGGCATCAGAATGATAAACCCGGCATTCCCCCGCCTTTCCGAAAAGCCAGAGCAAAAGATCAAAGAAATGAACCCCGATATTGGTGGAAACTCCCCCTGACTTTTCGATGGAACCTTTCCAGGATACGTGATACCAGGCCCCGCGGGAGGTCACATAGGTAAGGCAGACCTTGTGCTGACAGCTCCCGTTCTCCTTTAAAAGCTTCTCCTTTAGACTTATGAGTTTGGGATGGACACGGAGCTGCAGGATCGTATAGATTCTTCGCCCTGTCTCCTCCTCCAATTCCTGGAGAGCATCGAGATTCCAGGGGTTGATGACCAACGGCTTTTCACAGATGACGTCGGCCCCCGCTCGAAGCGCCAGACGGCAATGGGCGTCATGGAGGTAATTGGGCGAGCAGATGCTCACGTAATGAACCCTTTTCTCTTCGGGACCCCGCCGAAGCTTTTCCAGATGACGGTCGAACCGTTCAAACTCGGTAAAGAAGCGGACGTCGAAGCAGTACTGATCCAGGATCCCGACGGAATCGTGCGGATCTACAGCGGCGACGAGTTTATTCCCTGTATCCCTGATGGCCCTCAAATGTCGCGGAGCAATGTAGCCGGCCACTCCGGTCATAGCAAAATTTTTAGACACTTCTCAAAACCTCCCAATAATTAGGCTATTAGGCTGAAGGCTGAAGACTGTTAGCAAAATAATTTAAAAAATCAGAATCCAGGTTTTAAAACTTTATAGTTTTTCCTTCAGCCTAATAGTCCTCAGTCTAAAAGCCTGCCTTTAAGATTTTCGAATAGACCGAATCAAAGAATTCAACACCTTCTCGGCCTCAATAATCTTTTCTTCACATTCAGAAACATCCTGCTTATTGAAAAACCCCAAGCGATTCGATAGACCAAACTGGTAATGCAATTCTCTTAACGAACCAAAGGCTATTTCAAGAAAACGAAGATATTCCCTTTGAGTTTCACGAGTACACCCTTCAACAATGTTGGATGCCGTCGATACCGCCGCTCTCCTCATCTGTGAAGTCAATCCATAAATTTCCTCTTTAGGGAATGCTGCAGTTTGCCGATAAATCAAAACCGCCACATCATCGGCTAGATGAAACGCACGGAGTTTCGTGTGGTCACGCATCGTTCCTCCTTCAGCTGGCCTTATTAGGCTATTGGGCTGAAGACTGTTAGCAAAATACAATAAATGAAATACTTTATTGGTTTTCCCTCAGCCTAATAGTCTTCAGTCTAAAAGCCTACTTTTATTTTGCATGTCAAAAAAATGACATATCTCGGTTTTGACTACCTCGGCAACCCTGTTTGCCAGGAGGTCGATCCGGCCCGAATGCGTCAGGTTTTCCTTAGAGTTCATCATCAGTTTTTCCTTGATTTCAGATAGCCCCTTTCCATTTCTTCTCAGGCGATTGATCTCCTCGATCCGGGCAATATTCTCTGGTGTGTACCGCCGCTGTCCCCCGTCTGTCCTTGACGGCACAAGAATTCCCTCAAACTCCTTCTCCCAGAAACGAAGGGTATGCTTTGGAATCTTAACTTGACGACTCACCTCTTCGATACTGAAAAGTTTCTCTTCCATCTTCATTCAAGCCCCCAGATCCAGGATATTTCCCTTACCTATAATTATCGGAAATCGCCAGTCAAACTTTAACTTTCACTTTAATTCTGCAAATGGGATGCCAAGAGATTTCGATAGATTTAGTTCAATCATTTCATGAAGATATTTCCGGAAAGAAAAGAATATAGGCAAAATCGTCCCTGAGAGAGGAATTAAAGTTGAAGTATTTGCCGGGCAACATCTCTCAAAGAGGGGAAAAAAGGACTGAGGAC
>Ga0315276_10004722_pt1 | contig 12522 bp, 8 predicted proteins | sample YL17G05_0_MG_FD_204542 | JGI IMG/M metagenome (GOLD analysis project Ga0315276, IMG submission 204542) | Sediment microbial communities from Yellowstone Lake, YNP, Wyoming, USA - YL17G05_0 | ecosystem: Environmental > Aquatic > Freshwater > Lake > Sediment | place: USA: Wyoming | collected... | reverse complement strand
CCACCTTCCTCGTGCCGGTCTTCTTCGTGCTCATGGGCATGCGCGTGGACCTCTCGGTATTCGGCCAGGCCGGCATCCTGGGCTTCACCGGCGCGCTCATCGCGGTCGCGCTGGTGAGCAAGCAGGCGTGCTCGCTGGGCGTGCTCGGGAAGGGGACCGACCGGCTGGCGGTCGGGCTGGGCATGATCCCGCGCGGCGAGGTGGGGCTCATCTTCGCGGGCATTGGGAGCGGGCTGATGATCGGCGCCGAGCGCGTCGTGGACCCGATGGTGTTCTCGGCCGTGGTCGCCATGGTCGCCGCGACCACGCTGTTGACGCCGCCGCTGCTCGCCTGGAGGCTGAGACGACTGCCGGCCACCGCTGACGAATGACGTCCGACTGGGAGCCGCATGAGCCGCGAAGGGAGCTTCTCACCCGCACGTCCCACCATGAGGTAATCCCGTGCCCCGACTCCGACTCTCGCCACTGCCGCTGATCATCGCCCTTGCGGCGCTCATCTTAGCGTTCCCGGCCTTCGCCGCCCTGCTCACGGACTGGTGGTGGTTCCGGGAGATCGGCTACGAAGTCGTCTTCACACGCGAACTCCTCACGCGGTCGCTGCTCTTCCTCATAGTGGGGGCGGTCACCTCCGTTGCGCTCTACCTGAATCTGCGGATCGCGCAGCGGAGGCGCGTGGCCAACCCCGTCTTCATCGAGGTCGGGCCGTCGGTGCCGCAACTGGACCTGACGCGAACGTTTCGCCGTATGAGCCTGCCGGCTTCGCTGGTCCTGGGCCTGCTGGCCGGGCTCGGCGCCACGCCGGCGTGGGACCTCGCGCTCCGGGCGATCAACCGCACCCCGTTCGGGACCCTGGATCCGGTCTTCTCGCGCGACATCGGATTCTACGTGTTCACGCTGCCGGGACTCTCGGCTGCGATCGGATTCCTCTCCGGCCTCACCGTGGGTTGTCTCCTCCTGCTGCTGCTCGTCTACCTGCTGCGGGGCGACATCATCGTGCGCCCGCCGCTGTTCCGCATCGAGCGCTCGGCGGGCATGCACCTTGCCACCGTGCTCGCGACGCAGTTGCTCCTGACCGCCGTGCGGCTCTGGGTGGTGGACGTACCGAACCTGCTCTACTCGTCCACGGGCCCGCTGATCGGCGCGAGCTACACCGATCTGATGGCCCGACTCCCGGCTCTGCGCCTCTCGGCGATTGTGGCGGCGGCGGCGGCCGCCCTGGTGCTGGCCGGCGGTCTGCGGGGGCGGCTGGCGCGCTACGGACTCGTGGCCGTCGGCGGTTATGCGGTAGTGGCCCTCCTCGGGCGCGGCGTCTTCCCGCAGGTGATGCAGAAGTTCGTGGTGGCGCCGACCGAGCTGACCCGGGAGACGCCCTACCTCCGCAACCACATCGCCGCGACCCGGCTGGCGTGGGGGCTGGACAGCGTGGAAGTCCGCGAGCTGGCCGTCGATTCCAGCCTGGCGCTGGCCGACATCAGAGCCAACGCCCCGACCATCGAGAACGTGCGCCTGTGGGAGCGCGAACCATTGTTGCAGACCTTCGGGCAGCTGCAGGAGATCCGCACCTACTACGATTTCGTCTCGGTGGACGATGACCGGTACTGGATCGACGGGCGGTACCGGCAGGTGCTGCTCTCGCCGCGCGAGCTCAACGCCGCGTCGCTGCCGACCCGGACCTTCATCAACGAGCACCTGACGTTCACGCACGGGATGGGACTCACTCTCAGCCCCGTCAACCAGGTGACCACCGAAGGCCTGCCGGTGTTGTTCGTCAAGGACCTCCCCCCCAGTTCGAGCGTGTCGCTGCGGGTCACGCGGCCGCAGATCTACTACGGCGAGTTGACCGACTCCTACGTCTTCGTGGGCACCAGGCAGCGCGAGTTCGACTACGCCTCGGGCGAGGAGAACGTCTACGCCGCCTATGAGGGTGCCGGGGGTGTGCCGGCCGGAAGCCCGTGGCGCCGCCTCCTGCTCGCCGCCCGATTCGGCTCATCGAACATCCTGTTCTCGCAGGACATCGTCGGCGACAGCCGGGTGCTCTACAACCGCAACATCAAGACGCGGGCGGCGAAGGCGCTGCCGTTCCTCCGGTTCGATCGCGATCCCTACCTCGTGGTCGCGGCCGACGGCACGCTCCAGTGGATCCTCGATGCCTACACCCGCTCGGACCGCTATCCCTACGCGCAGCGGCTGGACGACGGCACGAACTACATGCGCAACAGCGCGAAGATCGTCCTGGACGCGTACGACGGCTCGCTGAAGGCGTACGTCAGCGCGCCGGACGACCCGCTGATCCGGACCTGGGCCCGCATCTTCCCCGGCATCTTCACCCCGCTGGACAGCATGCCGGCCGACCTGCGCGCGCACCTCCGCTATCCGGACGACATCTTCCGGATCCAGGCCGGCCTCTACACGACCTACCACATGGAGGCGCCGGAGGACTTCTACCACCGGGAGGACCAGTGGCAGATCCCCACTGGGGACCAGGCCTCCGGGGCGGTGCCGTTCATGCGCCACATCATCATGCGGCTGCCGGAGGAGTCGGCCGCCGAGTTCGTCTACATGGTGCCGTTCACGCCGCGGGGCAAGGACAACCTGGCGGCCTGGATGGTGGCACGGAACGACGGCGCCGAGTACGGGAAGCTGCGGGTGTACCGGCTGTCCCGGCAGAGCCTCGTGTTCGGCCCGACGCAGATCAAGAACCGGATCAACCAGAACACGGACATCTCCCGCCAGGTCTCGCTGTGGGACCAGCGGGGCTCCGAGGTCATCCGGGGGGACCTGCTGGTGATCCCGATCGAGGCCTCGTTGCTGTACGTGCAGCCGCTCTACCTGCGGGCGGAGGGCGGGCGGATCCCCGAGCTCAAGCGCGTGGTGGTCGCCTATCAGAACCAGGTCGTGATGTCCGAGACCCTCGACGGCGCCCTGACGGAGTTGTTCGGCGGCTCCGCCGGACCGCAGAGCCGCGCGGAGTCGTCCGTGGCGGCCCTGCCGGGCGGAGCGCCGGCGGGCGACGCCGCGTTCCGGGCGATGGCCGCCGAGGCCCGGCGGCGCTACCAGAGTGCGTTGCAGGCGCAGCGCGTTGGTGACTGGGCCCGCTACGGAGAGGAGATCCGGAAACTGGGCGAGCTGCTCGAACGGATCGGGGCCGGAGGCTCCCTGCGACCCCGGTAGCGTGTCCCGGCGGGCGCGACGAAGCGATTCGCGGATTGACCACGCAGGCGGCGGCGCCGGACCACAGAAGACGACCTGGCCGGGTGCGCATCCGGCCTGCCGCGCGGGGGCGCCGGGGTGCCCCCCGGCCAGCGATCCCCGCGGTTCACGTGCCCGTGCCCCGTGTGCGAGAATGGGGCCTCGTCGGGTCGCAGCACTGGAGCGCGGCCGCGAGAAGGGTCCCGCAGGGCGGAGTCGCATGCTCCCCCACCGATGCCCATCCAGGAGGCGGCCATGAGCCGAGTCGCGGACGTCCTTTCGCACAAGGGCCGTGAGGTCCACACCGTCGAGCGCGAAACGACCGCCTTCGAGGCGCTCGAGAAGATGGTCCGGCACAATGTCGGCGCGTTGGTCGTCACGGAGAATGACGCCACCGTCGGCATCTTCACCGAGCGCGACTTCCTGCGGCGCGTCGTGCTCCAGGGGCGTGACCCGAAGGTCACGCGCGTGCGCGAGGTCATGAGCGAGCGCCTGGTCTGCACCGACCCCGACCGGTCGGTGGAGGACTGCATGGCCGTGATGACCCAGGAGCGCGTCCGCCACTTGCCCGTGGTCGCTTCGGGCCGCCTGGCGGGGATCGTCTCCATCGGGGACGTGGTCCGGCACCTTTCGGCCGAGCACCGCGTCGAGATCCGCTATCTCACCGACTACATCACGGGCAAGTACCCGGGCTGAGCCACGGGCGATGACGCTCACTGATGGTGGTGTGGGCTTCCTGGGGCGCACCGCGGGGGGCCGCCCTGGCTCCCGGCCGCTGGGACGCATGTTCGTCGAGGGGCCCATCACCCTGGACGATGCGGCGTGACGGGTCCGCGCAGCCCCCTCGGCAAGATCGTGCCCGGGCAGTTCGAGCGCGTCATCGCCCCGCACCTGGGCGCCACTCGCTCCGAAGTGCTGGTGGGGCCGCGAGCGGGGCAGGACTCGGCCATCGTGAAGCTCGGCGGCGGACGCGTGCTCGCCGTCACGACCGACCCGCTCTCGGTCGTGCCCGCGCTCGGCTTCGAGGCCTCGGCCTGGCTCTCCTGTCACCTGATCGCCTCGGACCTGTGGACCACCGGCATCGCCCCCACCTGGGCCTCGATCACCTTCAACCTGCCGCCGCAGATGGGCGACGCCGACCTCGAGACCTACTGGCTCGCGATGAGCGACGAGTGGTCGCGGCTCGGGGTGGCGGTCGTGACGGGCCACACCGGCCGCTACCCGGGCTGCGACTACTCCATCGTCGGTGCGGGCACGGTGATGGGCGTGGGCGATGAGTCCGGCTACCTCACGCCAGCGATGGCCATACCCGGCGACCGCGTGATCGTGACCAAGGGCTGCGCCATCGAGGCCACGGCCATCGCAGCGTGGCTGTTCCCGAAGCGGTTGGGCGCCAGGCTTGGCCCTGACGGTGTCGAGCGGGCCCAGGCGCTGCTCGGCCAGGTCAGCGTCGTGGCCGACTGCCGCGCGGCACTGCGCGTGGGTGTGCACGATCGCGGCGTGACCGCGCTGCACGACGCCACCGAGGGTGGTGTGCTCGGCGGCCTGCTCGAGCTGGCGCGGGCCTGCGGGCACGATCTCGTCGTCGAACGCGCGCGTATCCCGCTCGCGCCCGAGGCGCGCGCGGCCTGCGGGACATTCGGCACCGATCCTTACTGGACGCTCTCCGAGGGGACCCTCATCGCCACGGCGCGGCCCTCGCACGCCGCGGCCGTGCTGGCCGCGCTTGCCGACGCGGGGATCGCGGCCGCCGAGGTGGGCGAGGTTGTGGCCGGCGGCGGCGTGCTGCGGCTCGCCGAGCCCGGGGGCGCGCGCGTCCTCACCGAGCCCGAGCCCGATCCGTACTGGCCGGCGTACCGGCGGGCGCTCGAGGAAGGCTGGCAGTAGGGCCGATGCCCGTCCCGGACTCTCCCGGCGGTCGGATGGCGACTGCCGGGCGCGGGCGCACCAGCCCGCTCACCTCCCCGGTGCGCGAGCTGCGCCAACAGCGGCCGCTCGGTGGACTTGGCGGGTAACGAGAGCGCCCCGGCCGCGGCCAACGCGACCGTAGGGGTGGAGGGCCCGGCCGCGCTTCTGCGGTTCGCGCTGCAGGCGCCGACCCCGAATCCGTCGCGGGACGTGGCGCTGCTGCGCTACGAGGTGCCCGCCGCCGGAGATCTCAGTCCGGCAGGTAGTCCAGCAGGATCTCGCCCAGGTCGGTCGTGTTTTGCGGGGTCACGACGACTCCCGCCAGAGTAGTATCCCGGAGCGGAGCCGGTGCGTCGATCGCCACCGCGTAGGTGCCGGCCTTGAGCAGGGTCAGCACGAACCGCCCGTCGAGGGTCGGCATGCCGGTCGCGATGGTGTCGGCGCCGGCGATGGCGTAGACCCAGGCCGCCGTGCTGTCCGGCACGAGCGTGCCCGCGATGGCGCCCACGTCGTACATGGGCATCACCCGGCAGGTGGGCTTGAGCACGTACGCGCCGCTGCCCGTCTGGTGGATCGAGCGCGCGGCGTCGAAGTCGAGAGCCAGCTCCACGAGGCGGCTGGCGGGCACGTCGAACCCGCCGACGAGCTTGTAGCCGCTCTGCAAGCCGCTCGGCACCGTGATCGGGTAGGTAACGCCATCCACCACGACGTTCGAGCCCACGCCGAGCCTGAGCCGGATCTGCGTGTAGTGCCCGGCGGGTGCAAGCCCCTCGGCGAGCGTGACGAACAGACCGTTGCGGAGCTTCATCAGGTCGTAGGTCGCGGCGCGATCGCTCAGGATCTCCCAGCCGCCGACCGAATCGGACGCTCCGTCCTCCTCGAGCGAGTCGGGCAGTCCGCGGTGGATGGCGACCTGGTTCACCACCAGGTTCACGGCGTCATACAGGCCGGGTGCGTCGGTCATCCGGATGCGCACCGTGCCGGAAGTGGTGGAGGTCGGCACGGCCGAGCAGCCGACCAAGGCCAGCAGCGCGACGACGGCGGCGAGAGCGAGGAGCGGACGCATGCGGGTCACCTCATTAGGTAATGGTTGGGTGCGTGGCGATCACACCGGAGGTCCGGGACCGACCGGCTACGGGGACGATGTCGTCAACAACCTCTTCTTCGATGCCTATTCTACATTAAGGAGTTGCGCTCTCGCACCGGGTCTTTTCGCGCAACCGGGCTCGGCCCTGGACCGGTCCTCCGAACCCTTTGTCTCTCAGACGAATCCACCGTGCAGGTGGATGCGCGCACTTCCGGATGACATCCCGCCGGGGCGCCAGGCGAGGCCCATGATTCGTGACCTATGGTGTTCGTCTTGGGTTCGCCCGGGGACTCATCTATAATCTAGCTTGACGACGTGGAGCTGCCAGAGGGTAGCGCCTTCGGGGGGTCGCCGGTTTCGGTACGTAGGTTCTATCATCCAGCGTGACGGACCGCGCACTGCACCCTGGGGCCATGGATGTCACGCAAGCCCGCTACCTGCAGCGATCGCATCTTTGGCGCCGCACCCACCGGCAGCGCGGCCGCAAGGCTGCCCTCGGCGAGCCCGTCCGCCCTTGAGCGGCGGGCGCGCCGGCTCTTTCATGCCCTGGAAGCCCGCAGCCGAGTCTCATCCGCGTCCGCGGCCATGCACTGCATGCGGTGGCTCTCATTGGAGGTTCTTCGATGAGTTCGCGTACTCGGTTCGGAGCGCGCCTGGCGATGATCGCCGGGCTGGTGGCGGTGATGCTGGCGATGACGGCGGTGTGGGCGGTGGCGGCGCCGCTGCTGGAGGAGAACTTCAGTTTCACGGGCGATCTGACCGCGATTGGCTGGACCCAGTCCGGGACCGGGACCCCGACGATCGCCGCCTCCTCGCCGGGGCTGGTCTACCCGGGTTACGCGGGTTCGGACATCGGGAACGCCGCCGGCTTCGCGGCGGTCGCGGGCCAGGATGTCTCGAAGAGCTTCACCAGCGTCAACTCGGGGAGCGTCTACCTGGTGTTCATGCTGAACGCCTCGAGCGTCGGCAGTGGCGCCTACTTCTTTGAGATGGGGCAGGCGCAAGCCGGGATGCAGTGCAACTTCTTCGCGAAGACTGCCACCGGCGGCTACAAGATGGGCATCGGCAAGGCCGGCAGCGGGACCTACGCGACCCCGGTCTACTCGCTGAACACGACCTACCTGGTGGTCGTCAAGTACACGTTCGTCACAGGTGCCTCGAACGACGAGATGAGGCTGTGGATCAACCCCGCCATTGGAGGAAGCGAACCGACTGCGGATGTCACCACGACCTCTGGCACGGATGGCGCCGCGAGCCTGGGGTACCTGCAGATCCAGCAGTACTCGGCCAATCAACTAGCGGGTAAGATCGATGGCATCCGCATCGCGACGACCTGGGCTGATGCGGTCGCCCCGGGCGCGCCGCCGACGATCCCTGTCGAGCCGGTGGCCACGGCCGGGACGAGCGAGAGCTCCGCGGGCTTCCAGGCGAACTGGAACGCCTCGAGCGGGGCGACGAGTTACCGGCTGGACGTCTCCACCGACTCGGGCTTCGGCAGTTATGTGACGAGCTACCAGGACCTGACCGTTTCCGGCACCAGCCAGGCGGTGAGCGGTCTGGCGTCCGAGACCGCCTACTACTATCGCGTGCGTGCGGTCAACGCGGCCGGAACCAGCGGCAACTCGAACACCATTACCGTGACCACGAGCACGACGCCGCCCAATGCTCCCACGCTGGTGGGGCCTCTGAACGGGGCCATCGACGTGGCGGTGCCGGTGACGCTCTCGGTGACGGTGAGCGATCCGGATGCCGATGCCCTCACCGTGCAGTTCTACGGACGCGCGGTGCCGCCGCCACCCGCCGCGCCGGTGGCCACGGCCGGGACGAACGTCTACTCGACGAACTTCCAGGCGAACTGGGAGGCCTCGAGCGGGGCGACGAGTTACAGGCTGGACGTCGCGCCCGACGATGGGTTCACTTCGTACGTCGCGGGCTACCAGGACCTGGCCGTCTCCGGCACCAGCCGGGCGGTCAGCGGGCTCACGGCCGAGACCCCGTACTACTACCGCGTGCGTGCGGTCGGCGATGGCGGGACGAGCGGCAACTCGAACACCATCATGGTGACCACGAGCACGACGCCGCCGGTGTCCGCGGAGTTCACCGTCGTCTTGATACCGGACACCCAGAACTACACGTTGCCGATGAACGGCGGCAATATCGGCATGTTCACGGCGCAGACGCAGTGGATCGTGAACAACCGCGTGAGTCGCAACATCGTCGCCGTCGGGGGGCTCGGCGACATCACGAACGACGATTCCCCGGTGGACTACGCGAAGGCGGACACGGTGTATGGGAGGCTGGAGGACCCGGTGACCACCGGGCTGCCCGACGGCATCCCGTACGTGCCTATCATGGGCAACCACGACGGCAGCTCCAACTTCAATGCGGTCTTCGGCGTGAACAGGTACTCCGGGCGCAGCTACTACGGTGGGCACTACGGCTCGAACAACGACCACAGCTACATTCTCTTCAGTGGCGGCGGGTTGGACTTCATCATGGTCGGCCTGTCATGGGCTCCGTCGCCCGCGGTGCTGACGTGGGCCCACGACGTGATTGCGTCGTATCCGAACCGGCGGGCCATCGTGGTCAGTCACGCAATTGTCTCGTACGGCAACCCGGGAGCGTGGGATCCGGACGGCCTGGCCATCTACAACGCCCTCAAGGACCTGCCCCAGCTCATCCTGATGGGGAATGGCCATCACCTCACCGAGGGACGGCGCACGGACCTCCTCAATAATGGCAATCCCGTGACCAGCATGTGCAGCAACTACCACAGCCGGACCAACGACGGCGGCAACGGCATCCTGCGCTACTTGGAGTTCGTGCCCTCCCTCAATGTGGTCCGCGCGCGCACCTACTCGCCCTATAGCAACGTGTGGGAGGCCGACGCCGACTCGAGCAGCCAGTTCACGCTGACTGTGCCGCTTGGTGGCACCTCGCCGTCGCAGGTGGCGCCGGTGTCGCTGGCGGCGCTGTCGGACTTCACGCTGCTCGGCACGGTGGCGGGCGTGCCCTCGGGCTCGACCGCGAGCTTCGACTGGGACGGTCACGACCCCCTGACGGAGTACGAGTGGTACGTCACCGTGAGCGACGACCAGGCCAACCCGGTCACGGGGCCGCCCTGGACGTTCACCACCGGGACGCCGTCCGCGGGCGTGGAGGGCTCGGCCCACGCCGGTCTGGCCCTGGCGCCGCCGGCGCCGAATCCGGCGCAAGGGGTGTTGCGGTTCTCGTTCGACCTGCCGCGCGCCATGCACGCGCGTCTGGAGGTGCTGGACGTGCAGGGGCGGTTGGTGACCGCGCTCGCCGAGGGCGACTTCGGGCCCGGCCGTCACGAACGCGGCTGGGACGCATCCGCCCACGGTGGACCCGCTGGTGCGGGTGCCCCGGCCGGCGCGGGGCTGTACTTCGTTCGTCTCGTGACTCCGGAGGGACGTCTGGTGCGGCGCGTGGCGTTGCTGCGCTGAGGGGCACCCCGGGCCTTCGCCGTCCTCCTCGTGCCCGTGCTGATGAGTCTGCTCTGGAGTGCGCCGTCCGGCCCGGTCCAGTTGTGGCTCGGCTCGCGAACGGGTTGGAAAGCCATGACCGTCGGCTGATGCCCGTGGGAACGGGCGGCGTGCTCCGCCTGGATCAGACGTCGCCGAGGATCTGCTGCAGCCGGGCGTGACGACGCCCGGCTGCCTTCGCCGTCATCAGCAGGCTCATCAGGATCGCCGCCGTCTTGCCACCGCCCTCACGCTGGAAGAACAGCCAGTTCTTCCGCTCATGCTCAGGTTTCCATGAGCGCAACTATGCGGACCTCCGAGTCATGCGGACAAGGGGTCAAGTGGTGCGCGCACCACGGTGCTGGCGCGCGTGACCGGCTTCAGCATGTAGTCCGCCACGTGTGCTTCGAAGGTCCTGAGCGCGTACTTGGCGTGGGCGGTCACGAACACGACGGCCGGCCGCGGATCTAGCACCCGGTCACGATCTCCACGCCAAAGCGCACGTGCTCGACCGCGAGATAGCGACCGGCCGGCGCCAGCCTCTCCTCGGGCGGGACGCGCTCACCAGGAGCAACGCGAAGATGGCGAGCAGGAGTGCGGGGGGCGCTTCAAGGGCTCCCCTATCTGGAAGGGACCAGGGCGACACGGCGGGTGAGGCTTCGGCCTCCATGGGTCAGACGGACGAAATAGATCCCGGACCTAAGGGCCAGCCCCTCGGAGACGTTCACCGTCTGGCGGCCGCCGCGCGTCACCTGCCGTCTGGCCAACTGCCGGCCGGCCACATCGAACAACTCGAGCGTGGCGGGCGTGGCGTCGGGCAATGCCAGCGAGACGAGCACGTCGGGCCAGACGGGGTTGGCGCCGTACAGATCGAAGAACACGGGCACGTCCACCCAGACCTCGCTGGTCGTGTGCGGCGTCTCGTCCTCGATCCACGCCAGCCGGTAGGCGTAGCGGCCGCCGGGCGACACGGTAGTGTCCGCGAAGGACAGATTCCCGACGCCGTCGGCCGTGGCCTGGCCGACGGCGATGAAGTCCGTGGTGATCTCGCGGCGTTCGATCGTGGCGACCAGGTCGCCCAGCGCACCGGCATACCAGGTCAGGGTCACGCGCTCGGGCGTGGCCTTGAAGCTCGCGAGCGTGACGACGCCCATCGTGGTCAGCAGCGGCACGGTGACGGCGTAGATGTCGGGGTCGAAGTTGCGCCCGTCGGCCCAGGCCGCGTACAGGTTCAGGCTGTCCGCGAACAGTGACACGTAGTCGCCCTGGTTCGGCGCGAGGTTGCTGCCGACGTTGGTCCAGTCCGTCCGCGTCGAGCTCAGGGCGCCGAGCTGGGTCCAGGTGGCGCCGTGGTCGTCCGAGCGCGCCAGGTGGATGTTCGAACCGCCCCCGCAGATCGCGGCCGATTCACGCCAGTCGTACCACAGGCAGTAGGGCCGGCCGGCGCCGACGTGCGCGACGGCGTGGTCCCCGCCCACGGCCACCTCAGGGAGCCAGTCGTCGAAGCCGACGGGGCTGTCGCTCACCCTTGCTGGGGTGGCCCAGGCCCCGCCGCCGTCCGACCAGGCCACGAACACGTCGCGGTGGTCGCGCGCGCGCTCGCCCGCCGTGGGGGTGCCGAGGCCCGTGTAGATCCGGTAGGCGCCCGTGCTGTAGTCCCACGATGAGCAGCGCAGGTAGTAGGTGCCACTCGCGGGCAGCGTGAAGCAGATGAAGTTGGGCAGTCCCGTGCCGGGCGCGGAGAGGGCGATGCGGGTCGTGCCATCGGTGCAGAGGAGTCGCAGCGACAGGCTGAAGCCGGAGCTGAGGGAGTCGGCGAAGAAGATCACCGTCTGGCCCGCCGTGCCGTTGAAGCTGAAGAAGTCGAAGTCCTCGTTCGACGAGAGGGCGCCCCTCACGATCTTGCCGGGGGTGAACGCGTCGGCGATGCCGGTCCAGTCGTTGGCCTCCGACTCGGAGACTGAGCCGGCCGTTCCCAGGTCTTCGTCGTAGAAGTCGACGGATTCGTTCCACGCCATGTAGATGCGGCCGCGATACGTCCCGGTCGAACGATCCACCGCGATCGAGGGGTAAGTGATGCCGGTGCCGCGGTTGAACCCCGGCGCGCCGCTGCCGAAGTTCGAGTAGATCGAGGCCGCGGTGACGGCTGCGTTGAAGTTCGCGCCCTGGTCCGCGGACTTGCGGATCCTCATGTGGTCCGCGTACGGGGACGCCCTCTCGATGGAGTACCAGGCGACATATACCTCTCCCGCGGGGCCAACCGCAGGGCGGGAGCCCTGCACGAACCCGGCCTCGCCGTCGTCGGAGAGGCGCTGCGGGTTGTCCCAGGTAGTGCCGCCGGCCGAGGAGCGCTGGAAGACGATCGTGTCCGCGGAGAAGTTGAAGACGGTGTAGGAGAGGTAGAGCCGGCCGCTCAGCGAGTCCGCCACCAGCCAGGGCTTGTCGAACAGGACCGAGGAAGTGTTGCCCGAGCGCACCAGCGCGGGCGTGCTCCACTGCACGGCGCCGGCCTCGAAGCGCGCCTTCACTAGGGCGATGCCGTTCCTCGTGGCGTTGTCATCCACCATGGCGCAGAACCAGAAATCACCCGTCTTCTCGTTGACCGTGACGAGCGGGTCGCTGGCCCATCGCCACCCCGCCGGCACCGGCGGAGAACCGCCGTCGGTGTAGGTGGCCCCGCCGTCCACCGAGTAGCCGTAGCCCTGCGTGCTCGTGGAGGGAGCGGTCGTGAACCCCAGCCCGTCGTTCCAGGCGACCAGGATGTTCGAGCCGTGCGCGGCGATCATCTGCTCGGCCTGCCCGATGCTCGTGAAGGCGGTATCCTGCGTGCGGTCGTTGACGAGCACGTCGGGG
>Ga0315276_10004721_pt1 | contig 12529 bp, 9 predicted proteins | sample YL17G05_0_MG_FD_204542 | JGI IMG/M metagenome (GOLD analysis project Ga0315276, IMG submission 204542) | Sediment microbial communities from Yellowstone Lake, YNP, Wyoming, USA - YL17G05_0 | ecosystem: Environmental > Aquatic > Freshwater > Lake > Sediment | place: USA: Wyoming | collected... | reverse complement strand
GCCGCGGTTGAACTTCCATACAAGCAGCTTTTCTTCGAACATAATGGTTACTTTCCTGAATCCAGGACAACCGATTGTCACCTATATAACAACCACGCAGCCTGTTTTAGTATAAGGAAAATAGACATTTTCCGCCATTTTTACACTGTGGGGGCGAAGACCGCGATTTTAGCTCTGGCGGCGCATAAAGAAGGCCGAGCCGAAAATCGGCCCGGCCTTTCAGCGCCGCGGGTAGAGCTGATAAGGGCGAGTTTTCAGATTCCGCCGAAAATTGTCCATCGCCCGGGTTGATTATAGACTTGTCTGACGCCGAGGCGATCCAGCTTCCACTCGCTGATTTGCCCGTTTTCCTCCACTTCAACGATGCAGGGCACAATCACACCTTTCGTCCCAGGTATGGGGTGCGCAGCAGACTTTCCCGTCAAATTTTACCTCCTGAGTCCGTGCATAAAAAACGCCGCTGGACAAATTGCTCAGCAGCGTTTTTGTATACCAGACCCAAAGATTGTTGAAGGAATCTCGAAAATTCTATTCCTTGCCCCATGTGCCAGCGATAACACAGGAAGATTTGCCGTTTACATCTCGAAACTTTGTGATTATTTTTATTTCTCTTATGTCCCCGTCTCTAAACTTGATTCTTACTGGTGTAACAGGGCCTATACTGCAACCTTCTTGCTGGTAAGGTTTGCCGATTTCAATTATCTCTCCAGGCGGGTTCGAGCTGTATTTGGCTTGCCAAGTTTCCAGATTAGCGATAGGCCGCAGTCTTGCTACCAGCTCCCAGTTGCCATCTATAACTGCCCGCCAATACTGTCTGACGATTTCAACACTTGCTTCTTCTTCCGTCATTGCCTCAGCTGGCATACCTGTATTTGGATCATTGAGCTTATCCCATACTTCCGGAAATTCTTCAATAATCTTGGCATTTTCGGGGATCTCGAACTTAAAGGTCTCAGCAGGGAGATATTCATAGCAAACAATTCTTTGGGCATCAAAGGTAGGGTTGCCTTCGCGTTGTATATTGTCCCATTGTTTGAACCGAACAGGTAGTTTCGTTTCCAAGTCGAACTCAAACCACCAGGATTTAGGACCTGGTGCATGAAGATGACTGCAGGTGACAAAGACACGGTCTCGACCAGTTGCTGGATCGTTTCCATACGACACCTGCCAGTCATCAGTTTTTTGCTCCAGTCGTTGCAATAAATCGCGGCCCATCCAGGGATTGATAGTTGGTTTTTGGCCACGACGAATACGAACGGCATTTTGGTTGGGGTCATAATGGTAAGTGTCATTTCCCTCGACCCAGCTGATTTGGCCGGTATCTATTTCTATTCTGAAGTCGTCGGATTGAGTATGGTCTTCATTAACTCTTGCCCACAGATCAAAGCTGTGTTGCAAGCTGTCTTCCGGGGGGATGACGACACCGGAAATGTGGACAGCATTGAATCTTTTTAGCGCTTCGATAGTCTGTTCAACAGCCCAGGCCGGCGAAGTTGAGTTGTTTAAAATACTTACTAATAGTACAAGACCGACAATTATCACCGCCGCAGCGGCTAATTTCACAATTGGACTTTTCATAATAATTCTCCATACATTCTGTTGGCTCCGGGTCAATCGCTTCTGCCTGAGCCTTTCAAGCTCGCTCAAAGCATCAGCAAGAATTCTCTCATCGACCCCGGAACCAGTTTCAATCTTCGCTTCGTTAATCAACGCTTTGACTTTGTCATCTTCAGATTTCATTTTTCGGCCTCGTGATTCAAAATCAGTCTCAGTTTATCGAGTCCATACCGGTACCGGCTTTTGACTGTATTGACAGAGATGCCCTGTTGTGTGGCAATAGTTCTGAACGCCATTGCCGCGTGGAAGTGCAGCATTATTGCCTCTCGCTGGTCGTATGCAAGCTGGGCCATCGCACAGCTTAATTGCTGCAGCTCTTCATTACACACAATCGACGATCGCGGCTCATCTGCATCCGGACTAACAGGCTCCGGCAGGTCCAACCCAACGCTGTGGCGATGTCTTGCCTTGTTTGCGTTGCGTGCACGATTGGCGACGCACGTCAGCAGATAACCTTTGAGGCTGCCGGTTAGCCGAAACTTCTCGATAGCCTGAACAAAGCCGACAAACACGTCATGCACGACATCTTCGGCGGCGCTTCTATCGTTTAACAAGGCAATCGCCAGAGTCAGCAAATCACGTTTGTACTTTTCGTAGATACGCGCCAGAGCATCTCTGCTTCCACGCTTACATCTCAAAACAAGCAGCTTGTCTTCCATTTGGCTCGCCTAACTGATTCCAAAACAAACGTTTGTCTCCAATATAACAATTTGAACGCGCATCCGGGTCTAATGAAAACAGCTTTTTTACGCAAATTCGCTTTTCCCCGCTTGAAGGCCCTATTTCCACCCCGGCAGCGCATAAAAAAGGCCGGGCTAAGAAACCCGGCCTTGAACTCTTAGGATAACTCTTTTATATGTTATATCTGCTAGCTCAAAGGTCAATTTCCGGAGACAATGTAATATCGCCCTTTGGCACTTTTTTCGTTGCTTAGCCTCATTTTCAGGTTATAAGTATGATTTTGTTCGTAGTACTCTTTTGAAGCATACGGCACAATAATATTGGCTTCAAATTCTGTTGCCTGAACGTCTCCGAAGAGACATTCTGCAGGTTTTTCATCTTCGAGCTCACGGTTCCATAGAACTGAACCAGGCCATAAGATTGCCATCTCACCATAATTTTTTGCGGCCCGAGCTTCCCAATATGTTATTACAAGATCACGAGGTGCAGGCCAACTCTCCCTGGCATCGATTGCAGTAATTGCTTCTTCAAAAACCACTTGAAACGCAGTTTTCTCCTTTTCGGGGCAGACGACCGAGGCCGAACAACCCCAGCCCCAGGCGCTTGTGCGGCTGTCTGTATGGATAATACGGGAAAGAAGTGGAAAATCCCAGGGGAAAACATGCTTCTTTGGCCTTGTGGGTCAGTTGTTCAACAGTTCGATCCTGGGCTTTGCGAGATACAGGATGGGCATGCGGCCGTCTTCACTTGTCAGGTAGGCGATATGATAGATACCACATTCGACGAGTCCTCCTCCTGTGGGGTCCACCTGCTGCCATCCCTGGTTCTCGTAGAGTACTTCCGCCCAGATATGGCCATCTTGTCCGTAGAGCCAGCCGGCGACCTGGCGAGAAGGTATTTTCAAGGCCCGGCACAGGGTAATGAAACAGTCGGAGAAATCCCAGCAGTGCCCGAATTTCTGGTTCAGGACCGTCTTGACACCGTACCTGGAGCCGGTGACAGGGCCTGCGAACTTGATGTTTTTGCCGGGCTGGAGCCATTTGAGGATTGCGTTCACCTTTTCCTGCTGAGTGTTGCAGCCGACGGTGATTTTGTCGGCCAGTGCCATGACTTCAGGGTCGTTGCTCGGCCAGAACTCCGTGGGTCTGAGCAGTTCAGGCGCGGTTCTTCGACTGGTGGGCATGAAGCCGTTCTCTGCGGTGCGTAATGTAGCTGCGACGGAGACATACGGGGTATCCAGCTTGAGCGGCAGATTACGAAAGGTGTATTGGGTGATATCGCCGTCCGAGAGGGGCGTTCTCGCTGCGGGGTTCGGCTCAAGCGAATACGTGGCCGCGGTTTTTGCCGTGCCTGAGGTTCTCAGGGTCATCTGATTGGCGAATTGGAACTGCTTACACAGCCGGCTAATCTCGGATTTGACCTTGGGATCGTTCGGATTACTGTCAGACGCCAGGAAAAGGTTGTAGAGCTTGTTCCACGACATGTAGTCGGCTTTCTCTATGGGGGCCGCCTGAAAAGAGATTTTGTAAGCTGCCTGCTTAGGTTTTGGCTTGAAGCCGAGCTCAAAAGCGGCCACTATCGCAAGGTCAATATCATCGCCCACGAATTCGACCACGGAACTGCCGAGCTTGAGGCAAAAGGCAGGGTTACTTTTCGTGGCGAGGACGGCTTTGTGTATCTTCTCGGCGTCTGCCGGTGCGGCACAGTCGATGATATTCACCTGAAGGCGACGCTCGTTGATTGAGACGGAGGTATTAGAGAGCTTATTGATTTGACCTCCGAGCTTCGCGCTTATGGCAGCGGTTTGATCCCGGGAGGCGTCGAAGGACTGGAGCACTTTCCAGCCGAGGGGGAGCTTGCCAAAGGGGGCTTTGAGCTCCGCCGTAAGCCGGCCCGGGAACGACATTACCGCAATTGCCATAAGAGCTTTCGCCATGGTTGGATATCTGAACATCTGCTGTCTCCTAAATGTGACCGTATCACTACTGTCCCGTTAACGTTTTAGGAATTTGTTGTAAGTCGAATAAATATAAAATGTTGTGAGAAAAGATGGTTGTAATTGATTTCAACTCGTCCTTACATTTTGGCCAAAAAGCTTTCGCTCTGCCATTGAAGGGATTGGCCGATGCACACCGGACGCACCGTTTTCTCACAACTGCTGGACTTTCTGCCCAAGCACCATTTCGATCGGTGTGTCCGCCGTTATCGCGGCAATCACCGCGTACGGACGTTCTCATGTTTCGATCAGTATCTATGCATGATGTTTGCACAGATAATGTACCGGCAGAGCCTGCGAGATATCGAAATATGTCTGCGAGCGACACGGGCCAAACTCTATCACTGTGGCATTCGCGGCAAAGTCTCTCGCAACACACTGGCAAAAGCCAACGAAATGCGAGACTGGCGTATCTACGCGGATTTTGCGCAGGTACTAATCGCCAGAGCGAGGATGCTCTATGCCGACGACGATTTCGGTGTTCAACTGGATCGAGATGTTTATGCTCTCGATTCGACAACCATAGATTTATGTTTGACACTGTTTCCATGGGCAACATTCCGTCGGTACAAAGCCGCCATCAAGATGCACACTCTTATGGACCTGCGAGGCTCTATACACTCTTTTATCCGCATTACAGACGGCAAAACGCACGATGTAAACATTCTCGACGAAATAACGTTAGAGCAGGGCGCACTGTATGTCATAGATGGCGGCTATCTCGATTTTGCTCGTCTCTATACCTTTACACAAAACCTTTGTTCCTTTATCACGCGGGCAAAAAGCAATTTCGATTATGCCCGCATCAGCTATCGGACGGTCGACAAGAGCACCGGCCTTCGCTGCGACCAGACAATACGGCTGGCCGGCTATTATACCTCACAGGACTATCCCGCGGTTCTTCGTCGCATCAGTTATGTCGATCCCGATACGAACAAGAGACTTACTTTCTTAACGAACAACTTTACATTGCCGGCACTGACCATTGCCAAGCTTTACAAATGCCGCTGGCAAATCGAACTGTTCTTCAAGTGGATCAAGCAGTACCTGCGTATCAAGTCGTTTTTTGGCACCAGCATCAACGCGGTCAAGACCCAGATATGGATCGCGATCAGCGTGTATGTACTCGTAGCGATTGTCAAGAAAGAACTCAAACTGGAAATGAGTTTGACCGAAATCCTGCAAATTCTCAGCATTATGCTTTTCGAGCAAGTGCCTATGGAACAAGTGCTTATGAACAATGTGTCGCAAAATGTAATTTGCCAATCTCATAAACAGTTGTATTTATTCAACTTATAACGGGACAGTAGTGATATCTGCTAGCTCAAAGGTCAATTTCCGGAGACAATGTAATATCGCCCTTTGGCACTTTTTTCGTTGCTTAGCCACATTTTCAGGTTATAAGTATGATTTTGTTCGTAGTACTCTTTTGAAGCATACGGCACAATAATATTGGCTTCAAATTCTGTTGCCTGAACGTCTCCGAAGAGACATTCTGCAGGTTTTTCATCTTCGAGCTCACGGTTCCATAGAACTGAACCAGGCCATAAGATTGCCATCTCACCATAATTTTTTGCGGCCCGAGCTTCCCAATATGTTATTACAAGATCACGAGGTGCAGGCCAACTCTCCCTGGCATCGATTGCAGTAATTGCTTCTTCAAAAACCACTTGAAACGCAGTTTTCTCCTTTTCGGGGCAGACGACCTTTGCTGAACTAGGAACACCAAGTTCGTAGATACTACCAGGGCCGTTCTGAGGGTAGTCTAGTTCGATCTTGCAATCCATCAATACTTTTCCATCTTTATCAGTCGCTTTTACATGCTCACCAATGACCAAGTATTTCTCAGGATCTACAAAAAGCTTTAAGTGCGATGTCTCAAAAGCCGGATGTTCTGAAAATGAAATCTCATAAACATCAACTACTTTCCCCTTATACTTATCACTTCTCTTGGTAACTTCCCCACCCTCATCACCAAGTGTTTTGATCACTCCATCAAGATAAGATGCTTGAGAAGCGATACCTTGAAATGGTGAATAATCCTTTTCCTTTATACGAGAAATAGTAATCGTCTGTGAACAAGGGTCATAAAAATATTCCCTAAGCTCTGTTAGGTTACGATACTCAATAGAGCCACTAGACCGCTTAGTCGCAAAAATTTTGGAATCGAACGAAACCCATTGCTCTAGTATTACTTGCTCGCCCTTAACAAGCCCTTTAGCGACTTGGTGCAACCACGGCATTCTTCTTATATTGTCAACCACACGAGCCAAAGCAACCGCTGAACCATCAATCGAACCACCGAACTGATGTATGCCTACGAGTACTGCCATAATTATCACCGCAGCGGCGGCGAGTTTTGTTATTTTGCTTCTCATGATATGCTCCAATAAGAAAGTTCTTTGTGGTTGTGCTGATTGCTTTAGAGATTCACTGAAATTATTGAAGGTTTCCTCAGCGATCTTGTGCGCCTCAGCCGGTATCCCTTCGACGCCGATGTTCTTTAGGATTTGTTCGAGTCTTTCGTCGTTCATTTTCAACTCCCGTTAAGCCAAAACGGCCAGTTTGTTCTTCAAAGTCGCCATTGCCCTGGATACGTTCGACCTTGCCCCTGCTTTGCTGCACGAAAGCTTCTCGGCAATCGCCTGGTAATCCTGCTGTTCGAGGTACCGCATAACAATAGCGCGGGCCTGTTTTCTCGGCAGCCGGCTGATCTCGCGTCTGACAATCGCTGTTGTTTCCGCCCTGTCGAGCCTCTCATCAGCGTCTTCGGCCGGGTCAATTGGGTCGTTGAGAATCTCGCCGTTTCGCCCGACCCTGTTTCGCCAGGCCTTCGAGTTGGCAGTCAGGGCGATACGGTAGATGTACGCCCCTGCCTTTTCGCCCTTGAGCTTCTCGACATTCCGCCATATCCCGAACAGGGAGTACTGCATCGCCTCGGTGAAAAGCTCCTTATCGCCGGTCAATTTCCACAAGACCGACGTTAAGAACACCGAGTAGCGGGCTCTTACATTTTCAAATAGCTCCAATCGCTCGGAATGCTTCATTTAGCACTCTCCAAATTCACACAGAAGCGAACATGTTCGGCTTTCATATAATAGTAACTGCGGTGAACGCATTTCGTGCAAAAAAATCCCCGAAAATCAAGGGGCGTGTTCCCGATATGGCCGAAAAGGTCCTTTTCGGGCCTGTCAGGGCTGATTCAGGGCAGACCTTACCGCGTTTCATAATTCTCGCCACTATACGGCAATGAGATTGCTTCGTCGTTCCCTGGGGACTCCTCGTAATGACAATTCGAGACCTTCGCCTGTCATTGCGAGCCCCCAGGGGGCGTGGCAACCTTATCGTCGTATTACTTGTCAGATGCAGCGATTCCGGTGCGGGTTTTCGAGATGACGTAGAGTCCGAAGATGCCTGAGAGGAGGTATCCGAGAGGGGCATATTGCAGGATGAGGTGCGTGCCGAAGCGCTCGGCGGCGGGCAGAAGGGGCAAAAAGAGGAGCGTGGCGAAGAGCCATGTCCCGCCGACGACCCAGCTCATCCGCGAGCCGAGGCCTGCCCCTGCTGCGTATCGGGCCAGTGTTATCAGCAGTATGTATCCGGCGAAGGCAAAAAACCCTGCGGCGAAGACTATCCATATCGCCCGGCTGTCACCCATCAGTAGTACGTACGCCAGCGCGATAGGGCCTGCAAGGAGAAATGCGATTGTCGAGCAGAGCAGCTCGCCCTTTCGGTGGGCGACGGCGGCCAACAGAAATGAGCCAAGCGCGCCGCCCAAGCCGAACATCGTCGCGGAGAAGCCGCCGAACTTGAGGTCGAAGCCCAGCTCGCTCACCAGACGGGTGGGCAAAAGCCAGGCGATGAAGGTTGTTGAAACGGCGGCGGGCATTGCCATAATCAGCACGAGCCGAAAGGGGGGGCGATTACGTTGTGCGGGGGCCGGGTCACTTGCCTGAACAGTTGTCGGCTCGACCGCCAGACGTATCTTGAGCAGGATGACCAGCAGGATGCCGAAGAGCGGACAAAGCAGCAGGGGGTACAGGCCGGGCAGACCAAACCGCGATACCAGGGCGGTTGAGATCGCCCCGCCGCTCGCAAAGCCGAGAAATCCGCCTGTCATAAAGACGGCCGTACTCATTGCAGGCGGCACGGCGGTGAGGGTGTGTATGGCGCGGAGGCCCTCCGGGTGGACTACGGCGATTCCGAAGCCGGTTATGGTCGCCAGCACAATCATTCCCGAGACGCCGAGTGACGATTTCGGCAGGGCTGCAAACAGGCAGATAAAGATGCCCAGGGCCAGACCGAGATGCAGAAAAAGCGGCCTTGTTCGTTCCGCGCGGAGGTGGCCGGTGAGCAGTTGCGCGCCGTTGGCGGTGAGCGTCAGGGCGATAAGCGGCAGGCTCGCCGCCGACAGGCTCAACACGAACTCGCTGCGCAGCTCCGGAAGGATTGAGGGCAGCATATTGCCGAACATATCAGCCGTGAAATGCACTGCTGAGAGCACCAGCAACTGCGCCCATTGAAACATGGCGATTCTCTTGTTCAAGCGTTATCCAAATCTGTCTTCCCGGGCCGCTCGGTCCAAGTCGTTCGGTTCGGGTCATCAGCGATTTTTCTGTTTCTCCAGTGCGGCCTGCAGGAGTTGCCGGGCCTTGCCGTAGTCGGGGTCGATCTGCAGCGCCTGGCGATACTGGTCTATGGCCTCGTCGATTTTGCCCTGCTGCTGGAGCACTATGCCCAGATTACAGTACATCTCCAAATCGTCGGGCCGCCGGCTCAGCACGAAGCGAAACTCCTTCGCCGCCGCCTCCGACTCGCCCTCTTGGCCCAATGCTATCCCTAACAGGCCGTGAGCGATTACGTTGTCGGGTTCAAACCGCAGCATTCTATCATAGCAGGCGATGGCGTCATCATATTTCTCCAGCGCACTGTACGTCAGGGCGAGGCCCTGGAGCGTACCGATGTCATCGGGCCGCAGCTTCAGGGCAGCCGCATAATGCTCTGCGGCCTGGTCGAATCGCCCCTGGAGCCTCAGGGCATTGGCGAGGTTGTGATGCGCCTCGGCCAGGCCGCTGGGTGGGTAGCTGCCGCGCTTTTGGCCTTCCGCCAGTTCGACAGCCTGCCTGTAGTGCTCTATCGCCACATCAATCTGTTTCCTGTCCAGCAGAGCGTTACCGAGGTTGTTGTGGGGTTCGGGCGAATCGGGCCTGATGAGCAGGCATTGGCAGAAACACTCGATGGCCTCGTCGATCCTGCCGGCGTCGCTGAGGCGGTTGGCGTAGTTATTGAGCATAATGTAGTTGTTTTCAGTAACATCGACGGCTCGCTTGAACAACGCCAGGCTGCTCCGCCAGTATCTCAATTGCAGCGAGGTGCAGACAATCGCAGCGGACACTATAATGCCTGCGGCAACACCCGGCAGCACTTTCGGAAGCCGCCATTTCTTCAGAAGGTCGCTGGCGCCCCAGGCGGCGATGACGAGCGGGCCTATCATTGTCAGATACATATACCGGTCCGCCCTGGCCTGAGCGCCGGCCTGGATAAGCCCGATCACCGGAACGAGCAGCCCCAGATGCCAGAGCCAGCCGACGGCCAAATACCTCTGCCTGCGCCCCAAGTATATGCACAGAGTCGAGAGCAGCAGGAGCACGGGTATTGAGATTGCCAGCCTGACTACCGAGAAGTTAGCTGCCGGGTGTGGGTAGAATACAGCCAGCCCGCTCGGCCAAATCAGCTTTTCGATATAAGTGACGTACGAGATCGAGGCATTTGCCAAGCGGTATGGCAGCGGGATATGCGACAGCTCTGACAGGACGCCGCCGGCGCGCTGGATAGCGTATGTGACCACGGCCACCACCCCGGCCAGGCCAAACATCGGGACCTTCTCTGCGAGCAAGCGCCAAGGCGAATACTGTGGGCCGCCCTTTCTCAATTGCGGTCTTCGCGGGCCCGCGCGTTCGTCTTGGCCGGCCCATCGGATTCTATCGAGCGGCCAGTAGTCCAGCAGCAACAACGCAAACGGCAGAGTGACGACGATGGGCTTGGCCATAAGCCCAAGGCTGAGGCACGCGATAACGAGCAGATACCGCCCGGCGATCGGACGGCCCGCGTATCGGGCGTACGCGGCAATCGTCAGCAGAAAGAAGAAGCCGCTCAGGACGTTCTTTCGCTCGGCCACCCAGGCCACGGATTCCACCTGCAGCGGATGTACGGCAAAGACCGCCGCGACGAAGACGCTCGGCCAGACGGCCCCAGTCAGCCTTTTGAGCACCCAGAACAGCAGGACGGTGTTGGCTAAGTGAAACAACAGATTTACTAAGTGATACCATAGAGGATTGAGGCCGAAGAGCTCGTAGTCCACCAAGTAGCTCAGCGTCGTCAGCGGATGCCACATATGATAGTGCGGGTTGGTGAAGGCGCCGGCCGCGGATTCGAGGCTCAGCCCGCCCTTGATGTACGGGTTCTCGGTGACGTATTTATCATCGTCGTACCGGACAAAATCGCACCTGAGCACCGGCCAAAACGTCCCGAGAGTCACTAAGATCAGAACGAGATATATCAAGGCGAGCCGATGCTTTGGTGGTGGTTTGTGCATACTTTCGACCCACCGGCGGAGTTACCTCTCGAACTTTTTGCCGGTTAGCTGTTCGTATGCCTCGATATACTTCTCGGCGGTCTTTTGCCTTATATCGTCGGGCAGCTTGACGCCCGGCCCGGACTTGTTGAAGTTGATGCTCTCGAGGTAGTTGCGGACGAACTGCTTGTCGTAGCTCTCCTGGTCCCTGCCGGGCTTATACTTGGCGGCGGGCCAGAAACGGGATGAGTCCGGCGTCAGCACCTCATCTATCAGGATGATCTTGCCGTTTATCAGGCCCCACTCGAATTTCGTGTCGGCTAAGATAATCCCTCTGGTCTCGGCGTACTCGCCCGCCTTCTTGAAGATTGCAATGCTCCGGTCGCGGACGTACCGGGCCTTGTCTTTGCCGACGATACCGCAGGCCTGCTCGAAGGTGATATTCTCATCGTGTGTCCCCCGCTCGGCCTTGGTCGCCGGCGTGAAGATAAATTCCGGCAGCTTCTGGCACTGCTTCAGTCCCTTGGGCAGCTTGTGCCCGCAGACCGTCCCGTTCTGCTGGTACTCCTTCCAGCCTGAGCCGGCCAGGTAGCCCCGCACGACACATTCTATCGGCAAGACCTCGCCCTTCTTGACGAGCATGCTTCGACCGGCTAACTGCTCAGGATGGCTGCGAAAAGGCTCGGGAAAATCGGCAACCTCGTCGCTGATTAAGTGGTGCTCGACCTGGCTGCTGAGGAAATCGAACCAGAACCGCGAAATCCGCGTCAAAACGATCCCCTTATACGGTATGCCGTTGGCCATTACGACGTCGAACGCGCTTAACCTGTCGGTCGCGACGATTAGCAGCTTATCGCCCAAGTCATATATGTCGCGGACCTTGCCTCGGCTCGGCTCGACGCCGCCTATGTTCGTCTGCAGTATTGTCTCCATAGCGCTTCCTTCCATAAGAGTAAAAACTCAAACTGACCGGTTCGCCCCGTTAGAAATGGTAAGATTTCTAACGGGGTTCGCCTTGTCATACCTGCGAAAGCAGGTATCCAGTAATGTGGCGGGTGACTGGATTCCCGCTGGAGTTTACCCCGCACCCCGATGCGGGGCGGGAATGACACACTGTGCTATATTGCTGTTGCATAAGGACTTATCGTACCGTTTTCTTGAAAACTGGTCAGTTTGAGTAGAAACTAAGGCGATATGGTAAAGGCAGCGGCGCCTTGAGTCAAGTCCGCCGGCAAAATTGCGGCTAATAACTGCCGCTATTCCCGCTGCCGCAGCCTGGAATCCACGTATGCGAAGATTTTGTCTCTGACTATGCGGACCTGCTCTGTCTGCGGCAGTAGGCCGAACAAGGTCTCAAGATGCCTCCGCTCGCTTATCCTCTCCAGTGTGACCGTGAAATTGATGTCATAAACCCAGCCTATCAGCATCAGCTTCATATCGTTCAGCGTTCGCAGTCTGCCGTAGCCGACGAGCTGCTCATTCAAAATTGCCTCGACCACCTCCGGCGAACACGCCGGCTCATCGGCAAATTCAGTCTCCAACATAAACTGATCCGGGTGCTCCGTATAGAGCTTATGGTATTCGATAAGGACATAGAATACGTCGAGCTTGTCCGCGTCGCGTATCATTCTGGCAAAGAGCAGGGTCTCGTCTGCCAGGTC
>Ga0315276_10004719_pt1 | contig 12532 bp, 16 predicted proteins | sample YL17G05_0_MG_FD_204542 | JGI IMG/M metagenome (GOLD analysis project Ga0315276, IMG submission 204542) | Sediment microbial communities from Yellowstone Lake, YNP, Wyoming, USA - YL17G05_0 | ecosystem: Environmental > Aquatic > Freshwater > Lake > Sediment | place: USA: Wyoming | collected... | reverse complement strand
ACATGTTATACACCTGGGTGTAGCCCAGCTTAGCCAGCTGGGCGGCGGCCTTGCGACTGCGTGCCGAACTGTGGCAGTAGATGATGACGTCGATGCCGGCGTCCACTTCCGTGGCCCGTCGAGGTAGTTCGGCCAGAGGGATGAGTCGTGCCTTGGGAATGTGTCCGTTGGCGTATTCCCCTGGGCTGCGCACGTCGACGAGCTGCACTGAGCCCCCCGCCTGCAGCTTCTCGTGTACCTGGGTGGGAGTGAGATCCTCGTAGCCCATGGGCCCGCGGTGGAAGAGATCGAACACTTCTCCTACTCCTTTGCTCCGACCCGGTGGGGCCGGAAAGACCGCTACATATCTTTCATGGATACGGCGTGGAACGGACACGCGGCGACACAGTCGCCGCAGCCCATGCAGTCTGACGGCTTCACTATTGCCTGCTCATCGGGGCCCATCTTGATCAGGGCTTTGGTTCGGCATGCAGTGCGCGCCGGACACGGCGCGCACGCCTCGCACATGTCAAAATCCACCTGGGCGATCTTCATGCCGCCGTTTCCTGGTCGTGTAGGACGCGGCTTTGCCTATGCTCACCGCATTATACCCATGGGGGTATCATTCACGGCTATGGTAGGACATCCAGGTGACTTCTTCAAGGGGTGGGGCAGGGAACGCCCGCGGCCCGGTGTCCGTCGCACCCTGCGCGGGTGGTCAGGCTTCGCTACGTCGTGTAGTATTCCCGAGGCTCGGCGCTCCGCTGCTCCGACAGTGTACGTACGCTTGCGAAAGGATGCGCATATGAACAAGAAGTACCTGATCGCCGTCATTGTGGCCGCTGTGGTCGTTGTAGGGCTGATAGTGGTCATCCCTCTGCTGGCCGGCGACGACGTCGCTACGGCGCCGGGGGGCGATGGCGGTAACGGTCAGACGGCTCCGCCTATCTCTCCGGGAGAGACCCTCCCTCCGAACCACCCCACAGTCGACACCTCCGGGCAGCCTGCAGACACCACTTCTCAGGCGGCGGCAGCCGAGGCGGCCGTGACGAGCGCTGAAGCGGCCTACAAGGCGAACCCAAAAGACGTCAAGACCCTTCTTGCTTTGGGCAGTGCCTATCTGGACGCCAACCGGCCGGATGACGCCAACAAGATCTTTGGTGAAGTGCTGGTCATCGAGCCGAAGAACTCAGACGCTCGCGCCAGCATGGCCCTCGTCACCATGACCAAGGGCGACACGGCTAAAGCTCAGACTGAACTCGAGGCCGTCATCAAGGATGACCCGAACAGCCAGATTGCGCACTCCAATCTCGCCATCGTTCTGTGGTCAGGGAACCAGGCCGACAAGGCCAAGATCGAGTGGGAGAAGGTCGTCGCTCTCGGCGCCGATACTCCCGCGGGACAGATGGCGCAACAGTTCCTTACCCTCATCTCGTCCTCATCGGGCGGCTCCGGGTCGAGCCCGCACGGCGCAGGGGGCGCGACGACTACTACGGTCGCTCCGTAACGGCGGGGGTTACGTGCGCCCCGAACTCTTCTCTGTTGGGCCGGTGACGCTGCACTCGTTCGGGCTGATGATGGCACTCTCCTTCGTCACCGCGGGTGTGGTGTCGGCGTGGCGCTTCAAACGGGCCGGCATCGACCCTGAGATCACCTACGGCCTGCTCATCGCGGCGATAGTGGGCGGGATAGTGGGTTCCAAGGTGCACTATCTCCTGGTGCATCCCGAACAGTGGCGAACAGCGGCTCTCAGCGGTTCTGGGCTGATCTGGTACGGGGGCATGCTGGGTGGCGCGCTGGCGGTCTGGTTGGTGGCACACTTCTCTCCCGTACGAACGGCCTTGCTGGCGGATGCGATCGCTCCGGGGTTGGCTGCAGCCTACGCGGTCGGCCGGATGGGCTGCCTGCTCAACGGTGACGACTATGGGGTGCCCTCGACGCTACCGTGGGCGATGTCGTTTCCCAAAGGGTCGCCACCGACCACCCAACTGGTGCATCCCACGCAAATCTACGAGATACTGGGCTCGTTGGTCATTCTGGCCCTGCTGCTCTGGGTCCTGGAGCCTAGATTGCGGAACGCGGGCTCGCTATTCTGGTCATATCTGGGTCTGGCCGGCATCGAACGGTTCTTGGTGGAGTCCGTTCGCACCAATACGCCTGTGGCCTTGGGGCTCACTCAAGCGCAATGGATAAGCGCCGGTCTGATGGTTGCGGGAGCGCTCGGCGTGTGGTTGATCGAAACTCGCGGAACCCCCGCGGAGGTTCCGCGGGCCAAGGCGGATGTCGCGCGGGCAACCGGGCGCGGGCCCGCGCGTGGCAAACAGAAGGGCGCTCCACATCGGCGGCGCAGTGGATAGGATCACGATCAGACGAGGAGTATTCGATGCGGAGCGGTAGCCAGACGGCGGGGTTGTTGATGCGGCGGAGAGTACTCCGGGGACTGCTTTTCGCGCTCGGCGCTCTCGTGGCGCTCTCTATCTGCACGGCGACAGCGTCCGCCGAGGGGACGACCACCACGGGCGTGGGCATACCGCTCGTCACTACGGCTCCCCCCGTGACGACCACCGCCGACGCGACGGCCGCCGCCACCGGCGGGACCGCGGTGGCACCCGGTGGCGTGGGGGTCACGCCGGCTCCACCCGGCTGGCAGCCTCTCAATCCCGGTATCTCGCCGGCCGAGATCTTCGTACAGATCTGGCCGGAATACGACACCTCCAGCACCGAGGTTCTGGTGCTGGTGAATCTCACGGTGCCGGACTCTGTCCCACTGCCGTTCACGTTCAAGTATGCAGTGCCGAAGGGTGCGCGGGTGACCGGGTTCGCCCTGGTGACTCCGAGCGGGGAATTCGACTATAACCGTCCCAACCCGCAGTTCTCCCCCGGCGGCGCCGATTGGGATTTGGTGACCGTGACGGTGCCCACCTCCCGCCAGATCCACTTGGAGTATTACTACAATCCGGGCATGCCGGCCTCAGGGGTCAAGAAGTTCAACGTCGACTTCATCTCTCCCGCGGACACCCTCAAGTTGATCGAAGCTGTGCAGCAGCCCTTGCGTTCGACCGCTTTCTCGATCGATCCTCCGGGCGTCGACGGGACTCCGGATGCCGAAGGCTACAACTACAAGACAGTGACCTTCGCGAACGTCAAGGACGGGGATCGGGCCCGGATCGAAGTGAGCTACACGAAGAGTGACTCCGATCCGTCCAAGCCCGCTGGCGGGACGGCTACCGCCGACCAGAGTCAGTCCAGCCGCTGGTTCATCATCCTGTTGATCGTGCTGGTGGTGGTCGTGGTCGGGCTGGTCGTCTACCGGTTGTTCTTCCGGAAAGCTCCCAAGCCCTCTGGCCCTCAGAGTCGCCCGCGGCAGTCAGGCGGTGCGCGGCAGTCAGGCGGCGGGGGGTCGGGGCAGTCGAGCGGCGGCGGGTCGGGGCAGTCAGGCGGCGGTGGGTCGGGTCCGTCCCGATTCTGCACTCAGTGCGGAGGGAAGCTGACCAAGCGCGACCGGTTCTGTCCGCAGTGTGGCAGTGAGCGCGAGAGTTAGGCGCAGGACATTCTCGGATCGCGTGAAGACGGCGATGGCGATTGGTGTGACTCGGTATGTGTCGCCGTTGACGGCTACTACGGGCTGTAGTAACATCCTGAGCATCTTGCACGCAACACAACCAGGAGCCACCAGGAAGCGCCTTCGGCCGCGGTACTACGCCTACCTGGGCGCCGTCTTCGCGGTCGCGGTGATCATAGCTTGGTCTCTTTCGCTGTTGGCGCCAACGGTTGGCGCCAACAGCACGTCGATTCGATTGTTGCCGCCGTCCGTGGGAGGTCTGCCGCTTGCAGTCGAGGTCTCCGGTGGGCCGGCGCGCACGCAGGTCGAGCAGTTGCACGGCAAGGTGCTCGGCTCTGGGCTGGACCAGGCATGGATAGGGGAGTACGGCGATCCACCGCGGGCTACGGTCTGGGTGACTCGTTCGGTGCGCCGCGAAGACGCCGAAGCGCTCCTCGCGCGGATGGCCACACGATTGGGCAACGGTGACTCACCGTTCCACGTCGTCGGGCCGGTGACCAGCGGGAGCGTGGGCGGCAACGAACTCGAGGGCATGGGTCAGAAGCACTACTACTTCCTGGTCGGTTCTGATCTCTACTGGCTGGCTATCGATCCGGGGATTGCTGCGTCTGCTTTCGATGAGCTTGTGCGCTTCGGTGCGAGCATGGAGGAACTGTGACGGACAGTCGCCCGGCAGATGATAGCGCCGCCGTCGGCTCCGGCGACGAGGCAGCACCGCCTGCGTCCTCCCACCGACGGAGTTGGAAGTGGATCGTCGGCGGCGTCGCGGTGGCGGCTCTTGCTCTCTGGTTGGTGCTCTTCCTGACCGTGGGCGGTGACTTCTACGCCACAGTAGATGAGATCCAGGCGGCCGGGCCGGCACAGAACGTGCGGGTCGGTGGCCGAGTCGCGCCCAGTAGTATCGCCCAAGAAGGCGATGCCGTGACGTTCGCCCTGCAGAGCGACGGCGGCGGGCAGATGAACGTGGTGTATCGGGGTTCGTACCCAGATGGTCTAGGCCCCTACAAGGAGGTGGTCGTGCGCGGCTCGACGACCACAGATGGCAGCTTTGAGGCTACGGAGGTTCTGATAAAATGCCCGGACAAGCTCTTCCCGGAGAAACTCACCAACGCGGTGCTCACCGGAACCGGTCTGGAGAAACTCCTGTACTAGCGCGGACGGTGTCCGCGGGTCGATGGAGCACGAACCATACGAGGAAGGACTGAACATCATGGGTGGGAAGAAGCTGAAGTTTCTTATCGGCGGTCTGGTCGTCGTGGCCGCGATCGCGTCATTGGCCTTCTTCGCGGTCCGCGAGAACATGGTCTACTACTACACGGTCACCGAGCTTCAGAGCAAGGGAACATCAGCCAACGTCCGGGTCTCCGGCGACTTGGTCAGCGGCACCCTGGTCAAGGGCAACGTGGGTGAGCCCATCAAGTTCAATATCTACGACCCCGCCGACAAGAACAAGGTGATCTTCGTCACCTACACCGGCGCGGTGCCCGACACGTTCAAGGACGACCCGAACAACCAAGTGCAGGTGGTCGTCGAAGGTGACTACCTGACCGATGGCACCTTCAATGCCGACTTCTTGCTGGCAAAGTGTCCGAGCAAGTACGAGAAGGCTCAGGCGGATGCGGCGGCCACATCCGCGGCGGGCCAGTAGTCCGAGAGCGGGGCTGGCCGGTGGTTCGAGACTAGACCGCGCCGCGTGAGCCTCTGGAGTCTCAAGCGCCCTTCTGTGTCGCCGGTAGGTGTGTGTCACACGTCCATGGAGGATCTTTCCGCATGAACCAGATCGGGTATACCGCCCTCCTGCTCGCGGTCGCCATCTCGGCTTACGGCGTGGTTGCTCCCCTGGTGGGGGCCCGCACGGGTCGCCGCGAGTTCATCAAGAGCGGGGAACGAGCCGTGTATGCCCTGGCGGCGGTGGTGATTGTCGCCTCGGCGTGTCTGCTCTACGCGCTGATCACCCGCGACTTCTCCAACGAGTACGTCGCCTCGTACACGTCGCGGGAACTCGGTTGGGCCTATACGGTCTCGTCCTTCTGGGCGGGCAATTCAGGCTCGCTGTTGTTGTGGGTGGTGATCCTGGGTGCGTTTCAGGCCATCGCGGTGTATCAGAACAGGCATAAGAACCGTGAACTCATCCCGTATGTGATCTCTATCTTGATGTCGATCGTGCTCTTCTTCTCCCTGCTCATGGTCTTCCTGCCGGAAGCGAATCCGTTCAAGGTGATTCCTCCCGGGTCGGTGCCGGCAAACGGTATGGGACTGAACCCGATGCTCGAGAACCCCGGCATGGTCATCCATCCAGTGACGCTGTACCTGGGCTATGTGGGCTTCTCCATCCCCTTCGCGTTCGCCATGGCCGCGCTCATCACGAAGCGGCTGGGCGATTTCTGGATCCGTTCGACACGTCGATGGACTCTGCTCGCCTGGCTCTTCCTCACCTTGGGCAACTTGGTAGGGGCCTGGTGGGCCTACGTCACCCTGGGTTGGGGTGGCTATTGGGCCTGGGACCCGGTGGAGAACGCGTCGTTGTTGCCCTGGCTCACGGGCACGGCCTTTCTCCACTCGGTCATGATCCAAGAGAAGAAGGACATGCTGAAGGTGTGGAACATGGTGCTCATCATCCTCACGTTCATGTTGACCATCTTCGGCACCTTCCTCACTCGGTCCGGGATCATCCAGTCCGTCCACAGCTTCAGCTCGGGTCGGATGGGCGAGATGTTCCTACTCTTCATGGGGTTGGTGCTCGCCTTTTCGCTGACACTTCTATTCAACCGTCTCGATCTGTTGAAGTCCAGGAACGAACTCGACAGTTTCATCTCACGTGAGTCCACCTTCCTGCTCAACAACCTGATCCTGGTGGGGATGGCTTTCACCGTGGTCCTGGGGGTTCTGTTCCCCATCCTTAGCGAGGCTGTCACCGGCAACAAGGTCACCGTCGGCCCCCCCTTCTTCAATACGGTCATGGTGCCCCTCGGACTGCTTCTGCTCTTCGTGACGGGCGTGTGTCCTCTGATCGCGTGGCGTCGGGCAACGTTCTCCAACCTGCTCAAGAACTTGATCTATCCGGTCGTGACGGCCGCCGTGGCCTTCGTCGCACTTTTCGCTCTCGGAGTGAGAGGCTTCTATCCGCTCCTCAGCTACACCCTCTCCGCCTTCGTGCTGGCCACTGTCTGTCTCGAATTCGGCCGGGGCGCATGGGTGCGGCACCAGATGCAGCAGGAGAACGTGGCGAAGGCGTTGGTCGGCCTCACGTGGCGGAACAAGCGCCGCTACGGAGGGTACATCGTGCACATCGGCGTGGTGCTGCTTCTGGTGGGCGTCACCGGGTCGTCGGCGTTCAAGGTGAAGGCCGATCAAGTGCTCACCAAAGGTCAGAGCATGACGGTCGGCGGCTACGAACTCACGTACGACAGTTTCAACTCCTACGACACCAACGAAAAGAGCGTGGGTCAGGTGACCTTCACGCTCAAGAAGGACGGGCAGTTCCTCGGCACCGTCACACCCGTCAAGGAGTACTACTTCAACAAGGATCAGGCGTGGACTCGGGTCGATCGGCACACGACCCTCGCCCGCGACGTCTATGTGTCTCTACTGGAGTACTCGACCGACACCGGAGAGGCCAAGGTCGAAGCCTTCGTCAATCCTCTGATCAGCTGGATGTGGATCGGAGGGTTCGTCATGGCGTTCGGCGGCATCGTGGCTCTCTGGCCCGATGGTCGCGATCAGCGGCGCCTGGCGGCTCGCTATGAAAGGCAGGCTCGACTACATGAAGTCTGAGAACGGGCTTCGGCCCAGGGGTCTTCGCAGCGGACGACCCCGCTTCTGGGCGCTGGCGCTCGTGTGCCTGGTGTCTTCACTGGCGCTACTTGCGACCGCCATACCCGCGGTCGCCGTGCCACCGGTCAGTAGCGTGTCCGACAAGATCATGTGTCTGTGCGGATGCAACTCGGTGCTTTCGGTATGTCCGCATCCCGACTGCAGCTGGGGCATCCCGGCCAAAGAAGACATCAAACAGCAACTGGAAGCGGGCACGGCTCCCGATGCGATCATCGCCCAGTACGTCTCGAAGTACGGGGAGCAGGTGCTCGCCGCTCCTACGAAGCGCGGTTTCAACATGGTCGTATGGGTGCTTCCTTTCGCGATGTTGCTGATCGGGGCAGTGGCGATCTTCCTACTCGCTCGGACGTGGGCGGTGCGACGCTCCGCAACCGAAGAGAGCGCCCTGGTGGTGCCTGTGCCTGTCGAAGATCATCCCGACGAGATGGTGCGTCGGATGGAGGATGAACTCAAGAGGTTCGACTGACCAGGGGTCGGGCGCCCGACCACGTTCGCACTGCCAGAAGGAGAGAGATGTCCGCTGTCGAGTTGTTGGTGAAGGTTCTGCTTGCCGTGGCCGTGGTCGCCTTCGTCGGCTACCCGCTCCTCAGAGATCATTTGGCCGGCGAGGAAGATCAGGATCTGCCCGAGGAGGCAGAGGAGTTGTACCATCGTAAGGAGACCACCTACTCGGCCCTCAAGGAGTTGGAGTTCGACTACAAGACGGGCAAGCTCTCCGAGCAGGACTACCACGAGCTCGAATCGAGGTTCAAAGCCAACGCTCTGGAGATCCTCGAGGCTATCGACGAACTCGAACATCCTGCCCCGAAGGGCAAGGCCGGCCGCCGGGCCGAGACCGACACAGGCGGAGTGCAGTCGAAGCGCCAGGTACCGGCGGTCCTGTCGGCCGATACGTGCGGCTCGTGCGGTGCTGTCAATCCTCTCGGTGCACGTTTCTGCGGGGTGTGCGGCGATCCGCTGACGGTCGCGGCCGCTTCGCCGAAGTCTGCACGGGAACCGGCTGATCCTGATGCTATGTGCGCCTCGTGCGGAGCCCGGCTCGATGTCGACCACAGGTTCTGCGGCGCGTGCGGAGCGGAGGCCGGCGCCTGGCTGTGACGGCCACGCCTTCGATCCGCGTGCGGGGCCTCTGGAAGTACTTCGGTCACTTCGCTGCCCTGCGCGGCCTCGACCTCGACCTCGACGAAGGCCGGTTCCTCACCATCTTTGGGCCGAACGGGGCCGGCAAGACCACGTTGATCAAAGTGCTCTCCACCCAGATCGGGGCTTCTGAAGGCTCGGTTCTGGTCGGCGGTGTCGATCTCGCCAAGCAGGCGGGTGCTGTGCGCCGACGCATCGGCGTGATCTCCCACAACACCTACCTGTATCCTCAGCTGACGGCCTATGAGAACCTCGCCTTCTACGGCAAGATGTATGGAGTGAGCGATCTCCGTGACCGGTCGCTCACGCTTCTTGAGGAGGTCGGCCTCGTTGGCCGAATGGATGACCGGGTCGCGACATACTCCAGGGGCATGCAGCAGCGTCTCTCTATCGCCAGAGCGCTGCTGCACGAGCCCGACATCATGTTCCTCGATGAGCCGTACACGGGCCTCGACCAGCACGCCTCTCGCATGCTCCGGGATGTGCTGGAGACGCTGCACACCGGAGACCGCACGATCATCCTGACTACGCACAGCATCGATCAAGGTCTGGAGATGTGTGACGAAGTGGCGATACAGGTGAAGGGGCGCATGGTCTATCGGCAGCCGATCGAAGCGGTGGAGCGGGCCACCTTCGAGCAGACGTACTTCGACCAAGTGGGCAAGGAGTTCCGGTGGGATTCCTAAGCCGCGCGTGGACTATCGCTCAGAAGGACATCGTGTCCGAGTTGCGCACCCGCGAGACCGTGCTATCAATGCTGCTGTTCGGCTTCCTGGTGATCCTCATCTTCAATTTTGGCATCGAGCCGGGGCTGCGCGAGGAGAACCTCGTGATGCCGGGGGTGCTGTGGGCAGCCTTTACCTTCGCCGGCATACTAGGGTTGAACCGCTCGTTCTCCGCTGAGAAGGAGAACGACTGCCTGCAGGGTCTTCTTCTTTGCCCGGTCGATCGAGCGGTGATCTATTTGGGTAAGTTCATCGGCAACTTCGTGTTCACGTTCATCATGGGCATGTTCGTCTTCGTGTTCTTCTCTGTTCTCTACAACGTGGATATCGTAGGCACGCTCCTGCCCATGACGTTGATCCTCATTCTGGCCACCATCGGGTTCAGCTCGGTAGGCACGTTGCTCTCATCAGTGTCGGTGGGTCTCAAGGGCCGGGACGTCCTGTTGTCGATCCTACTTTTTCCAGTCATCGTGCCGGTCGTGCTGGCGGCGGCGAAGGCGTCAGCGCGCGTGTTGGACGGCGAGGGGCTGGCGGCGGCGGGGATGTGGCTGGGGCTGCTGGTGGTCTATGATGTGATATTCCTGGCCATATCGGTCATGGTCTTCGATTACACGGTAGAGGAATGATGCTATGACGATGGAACGCACGGTCGAGCCCACGCCGATCAAGGCTGGGTCCGGTGGAAGATCTCTGGTGGTGGACGCTCTCGGCGTGGTCTCTGTGGTGGGCGTCCTCATAGGTCTCTACCTCGCCCTTCTGTGGGCGCCCACCGAAGCGGTGATGGGCGACGTGCAGCGCATCTTCTATTTCCATATGCCCAGCGCTTGGGTGGCCCTGGGTCCGTCGTTCACCGTGGTGTTCGTCTGCAGCATCCTCTATCTGGTGAAGAAGGATCTGCGGTATGACCGCATCGCCGCGGCTTCGGCCGAGATCGGCGTGATGTTCACCACCATCACTCTGGTGACCGGCCCTCTGTGGGCCCGGCCCATCTGGGGAGCATACTGGACCTGGGATCCGCGCCTTACCACGACCTTGGTCTTGTGGTTCATCTTTGTGGCCTACCTCATGTTGAGGGCATCATCTTCGCCGGGCCACAAACGCGCCCGCCTCTCCGCGGTCGTGGGCATCGTAGGCTGGGTCGACGTGCCGATCGTGTTCATGTCCATCCGGTGGTGGCGCACCATCCACCCGTTGCTGATCAACGGGCAGGGCATGAACCTCGACCCGTCGATGGCGTTCGTTCTCATGTACTGCTTGGGGGTGTTCAGTCTGCTCTATGTGTACTTGTTGATCATCAGGGTGCGGCAGGAGGAGTTGGGGTCGCGGGTCGACCGGCTCCGTCAGCAGCTCCTCATGCGCTAGGAGGCAGTGGTGAGCGATATTGGTTTCTTATACGCGGGTTATGGCGTCATCTGGGTGGTCCTGGGTGTCTACTTGTTCACGATGGGCCGGCGCCAAGTCGGTCTGAAGCGTGACATAGAGCGTCTCGAGAGGGAGATTCAGAGGGAGTCCTGAGAAGAGGAGGGAGGGGTATGGAGTCGCTCTTGAGCATAAAGGGGTCCAACCCCGGGCTGCGCCAGGTCCTCGGTGATCTGGAGGCCGAGATCATGGAATGCTTGTGGGAGATGGGCTCGGCCAGCGTGCGCGATGTGTACGAGTGCCTGCTCGGCCGCCGAGACATCGCCTACACCACGGTCATGACGGTTATGAGCCGCTTGGCCGAAAAGGGCATGCTTGCTCGGCGGCAGGATGGGCGCGCCTATATCTACACGCCCGTGCAGACCCGCGACGCCTTCTGTACCGGCGTGGTGAAGCGGGTGATGGCGGGGCTGTTCGGCTCCGCGGGACGTCCGGTGTTGGCCCATTTCGTGGAGAGCCTGACCGAGGAGGATCAGGCGGAACTCGATCTTCTCTCGGAACTTATCGCACGCAAGCGCGAGGAGAATAGGTCATCGTCCTCGCCAGCCTCAGCCTGACCTACGGTCTGCTGCTGGCCGGCCCGTGGCTGGTCAGGCGGCTCCTCGAGGGCCGAGTGCACCCGCGCGCTCTGGTGTGGGCGTACCTGTCGACGCTGCTGGCTGCGGTGGGTGCCACCGTCGTGTTGCTCGTCGCCCTACTGTTGAAGTATCTGCCGCATGACTACCTGGCCAAGGCCGGTTTGGTATGCCACGTTGACACGTCGTGCAAGGCGGCGCTACCCGTGTGGGCCGTCCCTGCGTTTCCGCTCCTGGTGGCAGGCGCTTTGCTTGGCTTAGGAGTCTACGCAGCGGCGTCTCTCTGCGCGCAGCTCGGCTGCACGACTGCACTGCGCAACGCTGTTGCACGCGTGCCCCCGGTCGGCACGGGGTGGCTTTGTCTCTCGTCTCGACTTGAAGGGCGGGTGATCATCGTGCACGAGCGCTCGCTCGTGTCGTACACGATGGGGTTTCTGCGCCCTCGCGTGGTCATCTCCGACAGCCTGCTCGAGACTCTGGATGCCGATGAGATCCGGGCCGTTCTCTCCCACGAGGAAGGCCACCTGGCAGGTCGTGACAACGTTCTGATCCTGGTGGCCCAGACGCTGGCTCACGCCTTCGTCTTGGTCCCAGGCGTGCGATTCTCCCACGCCCGTCTGCGCCGAGCACTAGAGCTGGCCGCCGATTCCTATGCGCGACGCGCGACCGGCGATCCTTTGGCTGTGGCGTCCAGTCTGCAGAAGTGCGCCCGGCGGCCGGTTCCCGCGCGCTCAGTTGCTCTCGGGACGGCGTCGTTCGCCGACGACGGCCACGTTGTCGAGCGCATCCATGGTCTGCTGGGCGAGGAGCCTACGTATGCGTGGCGTCGGTGGCTCGCGGGCGCGGCCTTGCTCCTGACGTTGGTCTTCGGGGTGTTCGCTGGGAGCGCTCTGGCCTTCACCGACGTCGGCCTTGGATCGTCTGCCGACTGCGGGGGCGGCCATCAAGTTCCGGCGGCCTCCTCTATCGCCGTCCACGGGTTCGGCGACGGTTCTGCCGCGGGCGGTCATCTCGCTCACTAGACGGCCCCTCGTCGACTACGTCAGAGGAGCCTTGTCGCACTACTACGACGCGTAGTACAATCTGGCCGTAACCGAACCACCTACGCCCGCGGGGGTCGCAGTGTCGCTAGTGATGGTCGACGAGGTCAGCAAGACCTACGGGAACCGCGTCGACACTTTGGTGACCGCCCTTGAGGCGGTAAGCCTCTCGATCGACCGGGGCGAGTACGTGGCCATCATGGGACCTTCCGGTTCAGGCAAGTCCACGCTGCTCTCGATACTCGGGGCCATGAACCC
>Ga0315276_10004717_pt1 | contig 12536 bp, 12 predicted proteins | sample YL17G05_0_MG_FD_204542 | JGI IMG/M metagenome (GOLD analysis project Ga0315276, IMG submission 204542) | Sediment microbial communities from Yellowstone Lake, YNP, Wyoming, USA - YL17G05_0 | ecosystem: Environmental > Aquatic > Freshwater > Lake > Sediment | place: USA: Wyoming | collected... | reverse complement strand
TCCCCTGCGGTTTGTAAATATGGAAGAAGGACTAGATGAATAAATAAAACATTTTCAAATCCAACATCGTTAGCAAATTGTCTTATGGATTCTAAGAATGGAAGAGATTCAATGTCCCCTACGGTTCCACCGATTTCTGCCAATAAAACCTCGGCACCTTCGCCAGCTAGATTAATCCTTCTTTTAATTTCATTAGTGATATGAGGCACAACCTGAACAGTTTTTCCTAAATATTTTCCAAAACGTTCATTTTCTATTACCTGTTGATACACCTGACCAGTGGTAAAGTTACTTTTTTTAGATAGTGTCAGGGAAGTAAATCTTTCATAATGTCCCAAATCTAAATCTGTTTCTGCACCATCATCGGTTACAAAAACTTCTCCATGTTGTGTGGGGCTCATGGTTCCTGGATCTACATTGATATAAGGATCCATTTTTAATATATTGATTTTTAACCCTCTTCTCTCCAAAAGAGCACCGATACTCGCTGTAGCAAGCCCTTTTCCTAACGAGCTTGAAACTCCACCCGTTACAAAAATATACTTTTTAACCCCGTTATTTTTCATTTTTTTATTCATTAGCTAAAACCCTTTCAACTTTTGAGATATCACTTGGAGTATCTACTCCAATTAATTTCGCTTCCGTCTTTAAACCTTTAATTATCATGCCAATTTCTAAGGCCCTTAATTGTTCCAGGGATTCTCTCTTTTCATAAAAACCCTGCGGTGTCTGGGAAAATTTCTCCAAAGCATCAATTTTATAGGAATATATACCAATATGTTGGTACCACTCCGAAGACAAATTATCATCTACCAAGTAGGGAATTTGTGCCCTCGAAAAATAAAGGCATCTTCCTGTGGGTTCGGAATAAATAACCTTTACGACGTTTTTACTGGAAAAATCCTGATCAAATACGTTCCTTTTTCGTACCAAAGTTGCCAGATCCCCCCCATTTTCAAGGTGAAATAGGCATAATTTCCGGAGTTCTGCTCCTTTGAGCAAAGGCTCATCCCCCTGCATATTCACAACCAAGTCATAGCCCTTATTGCTAAAATAACGCTTAAAAGCAAGAAAGACTCTCTCGGAGCCTGTACTTACCTCATCATCCACACGACAAACCTTGCAATTTACTTCTAATAAGTGATTTTCGATCTCGCTACTATCGGTAACTACGTAGGTATCAAAATTTAAATTAAAGGGGGCAGAAATTTGACCCTCTTGGAAAGAAGGCCGCGAATTAAAATTGGCTTCCTGACAGTTATCATAAACCCTTTGAATCATTGACTTTCCCATTAAAGGGGCCAAGGGTTTACCAGGAAACCTTGTTGAGTTAAAACGGGCCGGAATTAATACCAGCACCTTCTTCTCATTCACAATCCTAGTTACTCCGAAATTAAAGGAATGAATCTACCACCTTACATAATCGATGGAAAGGTATGATAAAATTTCAGTAAATCTTATAGGATATATGCGCAGCATTACACTGTTTTTAATCTTTTCCTCATCCCTAAAGGCAATTGGACCGGAAGATGACTATATTAGGGGAGCTGTAATTACCGATCCTAGCACCACAAGAAGATGTGACGAATTAATTAATGAAAGAAAGGAAAAAATTAATTACAAAAATAAAATTTTGAGTCTTATTGATAAAAATAAAAAATTAAAAATGATGTCCCCACCGGAAAAAATATCAATCCATGAAATATTAGATACAACAACAAAATCTCTGGAAGATAAACTAGAGGTGGCCTCTCAAAAAATTCAAACATCTGGAGAGGAAATCATAAGACTTGGCTGCCCAGGAATTACACTATAATCCTTACCAATCACTTAATTCATTGACATAACCCCTTTTTTTTAGGATTTTTTACACGCGGAGAAACCATGATTCCAAGATATGATAAAAAAGAGATTTCCAATATTTGGTCTGACCATTACCGGTTTAAAACTTATTTAGAAGTTGAGCTTGCAATTTTAAAGGCTCAAGAGGGCCTTGAAATACCTAAAGGAACCGCAGAAAAAATTCGAAAAAAATCCAAAATAAATCCCCAAAGAATTTTCGAAATAGAAGAAACTACAAAACATGATATAATTTCTTTCTGCACTTCAATTACCGAAAACCTTGACCCTGAAATAGGAAAATTTTTTCATTTTGGAGTCACTTCTTCCGATATTATAGATACATCTCAAACGATCCTTATTAGGGATTCAATAGACCTGATTTTATCAGAGTTGAAAAAAACTCTGCAGATTCTCATGGATAGATCCAAAGAAACTAAAGAAGTACTTTGCATAGGAAGATCTCACGGAATGTATGCGGAACCGATGAGTTTTGGACAAAAGTTATTAGGTTATTATTGTGAATTTTACAGAAGGTTTTCGGATTTAAAAAATTACCGAACAAATGAATTAACTGCACAATTTTCAGGGGCAGTAGGCAATTATACAATTTTATCTCCTGAGGTTGAAAATAAGGCGGCAGAAATTTTAGGACTTAAGGTCGAATCTGTTTCCACTCAGGTAATTCCTAGAGATCGTGTTGCAAAATTAATAAATTTAAATGCTCAAATTGGGACAGCTATTGAAAGACTGGCCGTTGAAATTAGACACCTTCACCGATCAGAAGTTAATGAGCTTCAAGAAGGTTTTTCTAAAGGACAAAAGGGTTCTTCAACAATGCCTCACAAGAAAAACCCAATTTCTGGCGAAAACCTTACAGGAATGGCCAGGATGTTAAAATCCCATACCAGTATCGCAATGGAAAACTGCGTCTTATGGCATGAAAGGGATATAAGCCACTCCAGCGCTGAAAGAATGTATCTGCCAGATAATTTCGGAATCCTCTACTATTCATTGGTCAGATTAAATTCAACTTTAAAAAACCTTCAGTTTAATAACGAAAATATGGAACAACGGGTAAAGGATAACTTTATTTACCTTTCTAGTTATTATCTCCATCATTTGATTTTAAAATCAAAAATTTCAAGAGATGAACTCTACAAACTAGTTCAGGAAGCCGCTTTTGAAGGACAAAAGGTAAATTCAGCAAAGGTCTTTTTTGATACGCTTAAAATTCTTTTGAAAAAGAAAAATTTAAAACTGGATTTGCCTCAACCCACATTTATGGAAATCAAAAATATTTACCTTAAACATACCGAGGCAATTTTTAAAAGAACTTTAAAAGAATACCCTCTGGCCTTCTAGAGATATTCTTTTGTACTTTCATTTTTCTTTAAAAATTCCACGATATTCTTAACTTTTTGTGATTGGGATTTTGGCAAGATCATTAACGCCTTATCATTGGATACTACAATAAGGTCTTCAACGCCTAAAAGTGTAACTAGTTGGTTCGGAGCAAAGACGATATTTCCTTTGGAGTTTTCTAAATAGCTCTCCTTACACTTTACGATAGTGTTCCCTTCAGTTTGAGTTATTAAGGACTCTAATGCTTCCCAAGAACCTAAATCATTCCAATCAAAATTCGATGGAACTACCATCACCTTGCTAGATTTTTCCATAATGGCATAGTCTATAGAATCACTAGGCATCAAGTCGTAGATATTCTTTAAATTGTTAGGATTTCCTCTAAGGGAATCAAAATGCCTGAACATTTCGGGGGCCAATTCCTCAAACTCTTTAAGAAGTGTCTTAATTTGAGATATAAAAATTCCTGCATTCCAAAAATAGTCTCCAGAGGCCAGATATTCCTTAGCTGTTTCTAGGTTAGGTTTTTCTTTAAATCCCAAAACCTTGAAGGCCTCCCCAACGGCAGGGCCCTTTTGAATATATCCATATCCAGTATGGGGAAAATGAGGGTTTATCCCAATAGTGACAATATTTTGATTCTCTACCGCCACCTTAAAACATATTTTAAGCGTTTCTCTGAAACCTTTTTCATTTAAAATTACATGATCAGATGGAACAATTGCGACCACATCATCAAGTCCGGCCCCATTATCTAGGAGATGGGCAAGGGCCAAAAGAATACAGGGAGCGGTATTTCTTCCTGATGGTTCAAAAATCAAACCTTCTTTTGCACAGAGCCCTACGGAAAATTCCCTAGCATATTTTTCTTGTTCTTTAAGGGTAACTATAAATCGGTTTTCGGCCGGTATTAAGCCTTCTACTCTTAATAGGGAGCTGGTTAAAAGGGATTCCTTTCCGAGCAACGATAAGTATTGTTTTGGCTTCTTCGAGGTGGATTCCGGCCAAAACCTTGTACCCTTGCCACCGGCCATCACTAAACAAAAAAATTGATTTTTCATAAGAGGGGTTTAAACATAAAAGAAAAAGTTAATCAAATTTAACAATAAGGTATTCTTGTCCTTGAAAAAGAGATTTTTCGGACAAGACATATTCATTTGCTTCATTTTGACTGGTGAACACCCCAATGCTAACGCGATACACCATCCCTTTTTCTTTAACTTGGATTTCCTGTATTACTGGTTCATATCCACGGATTCTAAAACCATCCGCAAATTTCTCAGCATCCCCATAGGACCTATAGGAACCCAACTGCACAGTAAACTTTCCTGTAAACTCTGACTTAGGGGCTTCCTCTATTCTTGGAGTATAGGAACTAGGTTCCCTTTTAGATTCATCTGCCTCTTTGGCCACAGCAGAAAATTCATTAGTTAATTTTTCTGAGGAAGATTTAATTTCATCCTTTGGTTTAGGAGTTACCGGAGAAGTAGATGATGGAGTCCTTTCAATTTCCTTTTCTAATTTTGCTCTAAGATTTACCTCTTGAATATCTTCTTTTGAGAACCCAGCTTTTTCAATGGAATAATGTTTTCCAATTTTCACACCCATCAAAAAAGAAAGGAATGAAATCAAAATCATACAAATAAAAATTAAAGAAACTTCCTTTTTCGCAAAAATAACTAACTTTTGATCTTCTTCCATATATTTAATTCTAATTGGGTATGGCCATGGAATCAATCAGGTATTTCAAAAATGAAAAAAACACCTCCAAATTATAATTCTTCTTACCAGAAGCGTGGTTTTTAATTTAGTCTCGACCCAAAACAGGAGGCTAAATGAGAGATTCGAAAGGTCAAACGGTAATGGAATATATCATTATTACTAGCTTAGTAGGCATTTTTTGCCTATTCACTGTAAAACAGCTCGGGAAAGCCCTACAAAATCGAATTCAATACCTTAAAAGTCAATTAGTCGAAGAGATCTCCCTGGATTAACTTATGTTAGATAGTTTTCTGGGACAAATAATCCTTTTTTTTCTTTTATTTTTTTATGTAAGTATTTGGAGAGATTTAAGATGCCAGGATTTGGCTACCTTGAAATTTTTTCAATTATCAATGACAGCAATCCTAGTTGAAAAACCTTTTAAGGGAGAAATTTATCAGTGTGGAAAAATTTATCACTTTTAAGGAATAATAATGGAACCATTACCTTTTCATTTATAGTTATCCTTCCACTTTTTTTTTCAATTTTTTTATTGTGCATTCTTGATTCTAAATTGATCTCTCATAAAATAGAAAAGAATTTCAAAACCTTTATGTGCCTTAAAAAGATGAAATCAACACTTTCAAATAGCGATATTGAATTTTCAATAATGAAAAAAATTGGTCCAAATAATATTTGTTCTTCTTATTTGGATCTCATTTATATAGAAAATCCATCTAACTAAATTTGTTAGGAAGCGAAAAACTTATGAATTATGAGAATTTAAATTTTTCTCGAAAAGGCTTTATCTCTTTAGAAATCGCTACCTATAGCTTAATTCTTCTTACGATTATTTTAACTTCCCTTAGAATCAGCAAAGAACTTCATAAGAATAACATTCAAAACGCAAAAGGTTATCTTAATGAATTTAAAAAAAATTAAACCCTATTCCAACCTTATCGCATTAATTAGCTCTAATCTTTTTTTAATTCTTGCCTTTTATTTATCCACCAGTTCAACTCAAAAACAAATAGTTCCAAATAACCATAAATTGCTTTTATTCCCAATAGAAGTTTATGTGCCACCTAACTCAATCGAGAATCCGGTGAGCCTTTACGATGATTTAGATAATGTTATCGTAAAAAAGGCGCAAATTCACAAAACCGAATCGGAAGGTTTTCAGGAAAATACTAATCTTCGCTTGGTGGAGGTGGAAGAAAAAGATCTTATAAAGATTATTAATTTCAAGGGCAAAACCTTAAGGGCCTTTCCAATGATTAAAGATTCCATCAAAAAGGAACCAGAAGTCTACGAATTTAACTTTTGAAATTATGAAAAAAAAATTAAATTATTTTTCTTCGTGGATAAGGAATTTTGGAGTTGTTCCTTTATTCCTATTTTTGGCCTTTCTTTTTTGGCCCATTTTTGTCTTCTTATTTTTTCTTTTTGATTCAGTTACCGCTGTTTTTGAAACCATCTCTATTTCCCTTACTAAAATAGTTAACTTGTTTAATAATCCTAAGTGTTTACCTTCGTTGCAGCGAACTGTCAAAAGGGTGTTTTCATTATTAATTCTGGTCCCATTCTTATCTTATGGAAGCGATAACATCCTAATTTCAAAAGGAGAAATTAAGGAAATAAAAATTAAATCCCTTAAAAAATTAACCCTAGGTAACCCCGAAATCGTAGCCCAAAGCTTTGACCCCAAAAAAGGAAGTCTTTTACTAAGGGGAAAAAAGTTAGGTTACACGGAGTTAAAGATATGGACGCATAGCGACATTTTGATGTCATTTCACATTTATGTCATCTCAAAAAACAAACATCTAAATCTGACTCAAAATCTAGAAATATTGAGAGATATGGGTCTAAAAACAAGTTTGCAAGGATCCATAATCTCGGTTGAAGGTATTTTAAGAGAAGAAGAGAGCCGAAGAGTGCTTCTTATGCTTCTAAAAAAATACCCTGACTTAATAATTCCCAAAATTCAATTATCCGAGGAATTAAAAAATTCTCTTTATCAGAAAATATTTTCTTATTTTTCAAAATCTAATTTAGGTCAAATGGAATGCCAAAATGAAAATATAGAGATCATTTGCATGATGCCAAAATCAAATGAGGAAAATTCGGATTTAAAAAAATATTTATCGGTGAAATATGACGTTAAGTTTATAACTAGAGACCAAGGTGATTTTTCAAATTACATATTAAAATTTAAAATAATCCAAATAGAAAGACAAAATGGTGAGGCAATTGGCTTAAACTTAGATAGCGGTCCTGGGATTTTAAAGGACTTATTTAAAACGGGTTTAAAGCAATATCTTATTCTAAACAATATAAATTTTGAGAGTACTGACATGGAAATCTCTACATTGGCGGAACCTGAGATAATTTCCTTGATAGGCCAAAAATCAAAAATTGAAATAGGTGCTGACATTTCCTTCCCATCAAAAAATGAAACTAATAAAATTTTAGACTGGAAATTCGCCGGAATTAAGACCGAGTTAGAGCTAAAAAGAATCGGTAATTTATTTCAATTACAATACAAGACACAAATGACAAAACCTAATGGAGACGCATCAATATCTGGAAACAAGGAAAGCTCTTCTGCAATGATTGAGCTTGAAAAACCAATCCAACTCTTCCAAATAGGCTTTAAAACAGAAGGTCGAAACTCTGAGGGTTTCCCTTTTTTTCAACATATACCCATTTTGAGAGAAATTTTTGGAACAACATCAAGTCATTCTACCTATAAAAGAATAACCGGATTTTTACTACTGGAAGAATATGGAATCACAAAAAAATGACCGGCTCTTTTTGAATTTTCTAAAAACGCGTGTAAACCGAAATATGGATATCAAAGAGGATGATATCTTAAATGAATTTTCTGATACCCCCAATCTAGAAAATAATAGAAGATTATTTAAAAATATATACCAATTGGATTATTTGAATGTTTTTATTAAAGATACCAAGGTGAATGAAATCATCGTTCATGATTATAAAACCCTACAAATTGAAAAGGATGGAATACTCCAAACCAAAATACTAGCAGACCTTAGTGAGGATATTTATTTTACTTCCTTAGAAACTTTGGCACTAAAAAACAAAGTCACATGGAATTACTCTAACCCCTTTGCGAGCTTTTACACCCAGTTCGAACATTTTTCATTTAGGGCAAGTTTGATTCATGGATCCTGTGGGCCGATGAAAAAGTCAAAATTCTTCTTACGAAGAATAAGACCAATTCCTTTTCCTCTTTTAAATTTTGGAATAACCGATAAGGATGAATGGAAGGTAAAAGGCTTAATATCGGAAAAGAAAAATATCCTTTTAGCCGGGGCCGCAGGAAGCGGAAAGAGTAGTCTACTAGCAAGCCTATTACAAAACATTGAAGAAACAGAGCATGTGATAATCCTTGAGGATACGCATGAGATTATCATATTAAAAAAAAATTTTACATCTTTTTTAGGTCAAGAGAACCTTGCCAATAAATCATTAAGGGATCTTTGCACTTTTTCTCTTAGACTAAGACCTGATAGGATTATTTTAGGAGAAATTAGATCGAGTGAAATTATACCATTCGTTTTGGCCATGAATACCGGCCACAAGGGAATGATAAGCACTATTCATGCTGATTCTGCAATAGACGCAGTTTCACGAATGGCTCTTCTTTTCGTTATTCATGGTGAGAATCAGGCATTTTCATATGAAATGGCCCTTAAGCTAATATGCAAAAATATTGATGTGGTGATATTCTTAAAAGATAAAAAAATAAAAGAAATAATAAAAATAATAGGAGTCGACAACGGAATGGCCACCTATGACTATCTATTTAAAAATAATTCATCGTGAACTGAATTTAAAACCTTTTCGTCAACTCTTGATGGAAAGGAAAAGGTCCAAGAATCAATAGACTGCTCTACTGGAATAAGTGAGATTCCATTCTTTTCTAGCTCTGATAGAACCTTTAAAATTTTTTTTGAAAAATATTCCATCTGTTCTCCAACTATAGAGATTAGTGAAATATTGGGAAATTTGGAAACTATAGAAAACTCTTCCAATTGGGTCAAAGCCGATTCAGGAAATCTATCCTTAATTAAAATATGGAAGTTAACCCTTTCTCCATCATAAAAGATGGCCCGATACCCAACCCTATGGGTATTTAAAATGGTTTTTATATTTTCCATAAAATTGGTTAGTGAATTATCCTGAGATTTTTTTTCTAACTCATATCTTATGAGTTCCCCTTGATGGGTAATTCCAATTAGTTTAGGTGCCTTATCTTTTTTTTTATAAATTTTGGTTCCCTTCTTATGATCATGTATCCAACCTATATAAACAGGGATATTGGATTCCATTACGGGAATTAGAGCAGATGGAAAAAGTATTTTTGCTCCCTTTTCCGAAAACTTATTTACCTCTTCGAAACTTATTTCGGCCACTGGCCTTGCATTTTTAATTAATTTGGGATCTCCGGTAAATATACCTGGAACATCTTTCCATATCTGTAACTCAGTAGCGCTGATGGCTTCAGCCAAAAGGGCAGCAGAAAAATCTGATCCTTCCCTTCCTAAGGTTGTTGTCTCCCCTTTTTCGTTTGCTCCTATAAATCCGGGAATTACCAAAAGGGAATCATCAATCAAAGAAGAAGCTAAATTTAAATCCACAGCTGACTTAATTTCATTTTTTTGAGGAACTGCATTATTGAAATTAGAATCTGTCTTAATCAGAAGGCGAGCATCAAAAAACCTCACCCTTTTACTAGGCAGGCTTTTTTGAAAAAAACAGGCCATTAATTGCGAAGATAACAACTCCCCAATTGAATAAAGAGAATCCATATTCTTAGGAGAAATAAATCCATCTTTTTTAATTTTTTGAGTTAGTTTTCTAGTATCAGTTAAGAGAGAATTTACAATTGTTTCAATAGATGGTGGCAAACCTAAATCTTGAATATAGACCAAATGCTTTTTTAATAAATTGCTTAAATGATCTTCTAAAATTTGATCATTTTCAGAAATCGCGGCCCTAGCAATTTCCTCTAATTCATTAGTGGTATTATAGGTAGCAGAAACAATAACTATCTTTATCTGGGTATATTCTTCTAATACTTTAAGTGCATCCACCATTCCTTGTGGATTTCTTAAAATAGACCCTCCGATTTTTGCGACAGCAATTTGTTTCATGACTACCTTTTCAGTCTTTTGTAGGAAACTCTTGAGGGCCTTAGGGCCTTATCGCCCAGTCTATTAACTTTATCGGCTTCATAATCACTAAAATTTCCATCAAACCAAACAACCTCACTATTGCCCTCAAAGGATAATATGTGAGTGGCAATCCTATCTAAAAAATATCTATCGTGGGAAATAACTACAGCGCAACCTGCATAATCCATTAGGGCCTCTTCAAGGGCCCTTAGAGTGTTTACATCCAAATCATTGGTTGGTTCATCTAGTAAAAGAACATTTCCCTCTTCCTTAAGCAGGGAAGCCAAATGGACTCGATTTCTCTCGCCACCAGATAACTCGCTGACCTTTTTCATATGGTCTTCGCCCTTAAAATTGAATTTGGAGATATAGGCCCTGGAATTAACTTGGGAATTCCCAATAGTCATAAATTCCGTCCCTCCGGTAATAACCTCATAAAGGGTTTTATTTGGGTCAAGTTCTCTTCCCTGATCAACATAAGAAAGCTTTACAGAATCGCCAATTTTTACCGTACCTGCATCGGGCTTTTCTTTCCCCATAATCATTTTAAAAAGGGTAGTTTTCCCGGCACCGTTGGGACCAATAATCCCCACTATTCCTCCAGGAGGTAATTTAAAAGTTAATTTTTCGTAGAGCAATTTATCGCCAAAACTTTTTTGAACATCTTGAAATTCGATTACGGTTTCGCCCAATCTAGGTCCTGGTGGAATAAACAGTTCATTAGTTTCTTGGTATTTATCGGTATTTTCAGTTGCCCTTTTTTCGTATTCCCTAATTCTGGCCTTTGATTTAGCCTGCCTTGCCTTGGGGTTACTTCGAATCCAATCCAACTCCTCTTTTAGGGATTTTTGTCTCTTGGATTCGGACTTTTCTTCTTGCTCTAGACGTTTAGATTTTTGTTCAAGCCAGTTGGTATAGTTTCCTTGAAAAGGTATCCCCATTCCCCTATCAAGCTCTAAAATCCAACCCGCAACATTATCTAAAAAATAACGATCGTGGGTTACGGCTATAATAGTACCTTTATAATCCTTTAAATGTTTTTCTAACCACTGAACAGATTCCGCATCTAAGTGGTTGGTAGGTTCATCTAAGAGAAGAATATCTGGTTCCTTTAATAATAATCTGCAAAGGGCAACCCTTCTTTTTTCTCCTCCGGATAAGGTTCCAATCTTTTGATCGGAAGGAGGACATCTTAACGAATCCATGGCCAATTCCAACCTGGAATCTAAGTCCCATCCATTGCACGCATCAATTAGATCCTGAAGTTGCGATTGCCTCGCTAACAATTTATCCATGTCGTCAGTTGTTTCAAATTTTGCAGAAATATCTTCATATTCTTTTAAAAGATCCACCGTGCTCTGACATCCTTCAGAGACAATATCCTTAACAGTTTTTTCAGAATCCAATTGAGGTTCTTGTTCTAAATATCCAACGGTATATCCTTTGGATAAAGTGGTTTCACCTAAATAATCGTTATCCACTCCGGCCAAAATTCTAAGGAGTGTACTTTTACCAGATCCATTAAGACCTAAAACTCCAATTTTTGCGCCAAGAAAATAAGAAAGACTGATGTCTTTTAGAACATGCTTTTGTCTATAAACCTTCCCAACCCTATGCATCGAATAAATTATTTGTTTATCGTTCGCCATTTTAAAAACCCTTTATTTGTTATGTTTTAGGCTTAAAAACTATACCTAGCCCTATTTTAATTCAATTAAAAAAACTCCCATAAAATCCATAAGAAGTATAAAGAATGCGCTCAAATAAAAAAGGGCCATGATTAAAAAATTCACGATCTTCAAATTGCGTCTAAATACTTGAAATTTAACATTATACAAGTCCCATAATTCTGAAATAACGTCCTCCACAGATTTTTTTACGGGAAATCCCCTATCTTTCCAACTAGTTACCAATGATTCCATCCTTCTATGGAGAATCCTTTGTTCCCCATTTGAGGGCCTTAACTCTAAAATTTGACAGGCCCCTAAAACCTCGACCACAGGCAACCCAACTGAGGAAAGACCCCAAAACAAATAATAGGATTGAAATACTGTATTAAACGTTCCAAGTAATTTCTTTCTAAAGACATAATAACAACATAAAAAAATAATCAATCCCAATAATTGTAAAAAAAAGGCCAAAAAAAAGTTGAGCGAGTAGGATATTTTTAATCCCAAAAAGATATGTGACCAAGTCCAAAATCCGAAGGAAATAACTCCTATAAATATAAATTGAACTACCCCATCCCTGAGTTCTTTTAAGAGCTTCCGTTCCATTTGAAGATCTTTTCCTAATTGGTGTTTGAACTCCCCCAAAAAATTAAAAAGAGGCATCCCAAATTGTCGTGAGTACAATAAAAAGGATTCAAGAAGAGGCGAATAAAACTTATATTTAAAATTTTTTGGAATTAAGGGAACCCTTCCAGAA
>Ga0315276_10004715_pt1 | contig 12540 bp, 16 predicted proteins | sample YL17G05_0_MG_FD_204542 | JGI IMG/M metagenome (GOLD analysis project Ga0315276, IMG submission 204542) | Sediment microbial communities from Yellowstone Lake, YNP, Wyoming, USA - YL17G05_0 | ecosystem: Environmental > Aquatic > Freshwater > Lake > Sediment | place: USA: Wyoming | collected... | reverse complement strand
AGAAAAATATAAAATAGGGTTGAGTTTAATGAAAAGATTAAGGATAAACAGATAAAAAAGAATTGTTAATTAATATCTGTGTAAATAAAATACAGATAAAATAGGTATAACATTATCAAGATTTCTATCTGCAAAGCTAATGCCTTAAAAAATCTTAATGATTTTTTTGACTCAGAAAACTATAAAAGTTTTCTTGGGTTTTAGAGATTATTGATACTATCTTCTAAAGAATGCTGATTAATTGCCTTGCTTCTCAAATAATGCCTACTTATTATCATAGGCAAATTAGCTACAACATCTTATCATTGATAACTTACCAAAGATATTTTATTATTAACAATACTTAATAGGAAATAATAGAGTGATTGTTATACAAATCAATAAAGAGTGAATATTTAGGATTTAGTGTAATTAATAAAAAAATAATAAGAGAAAAAGATTAACAACAAAAGATATTAAAGAACAATTAAGAAATAAATGATCTTTATTTATATAGAAGATTTAGGTGCTACCATTCTTCTAATTACTAAGATTATTGCGATTATTAAGATTAAATTAATTAAAACTATTGCATAAATAAACCCATTTGCTTTTATATTATCAATTATTGCTGAGCCAGTTATTCCAGTAGTTGCTGCTTGTTTAGTTATTGAAAGTAATACTTTTTGTTCTGTTATTACCCCATTTTTTGTAGCTTTTATTGTAAACTCTTTATCTCCTTCTGCTTCAGTATCTAAAACAAGAGCAATATCAACTTCTCTTGATTCTCCTGCAGGAATAATTACTGATTCTGGGTCAATTTCACTTAAAGATGACCAAGCAGTATTTCCAGAAACTGAAATAGTGTATAAATCTGTAGTTGTTCCTGTATTTTCTAATTTTGCTGTTATAATAACTTGTTCTCCTGCAATTGCTTCAGGAGTATCTGAACTTAATTTAGCTGTAATCTTAACATTTGAGGCAGTAGTAGGGGTTGCTACTCCACAATTTCCTTCAACTGTAAAAGATTGAGTAAATCTATCATTAGAAACAAGATTATAGGCTTCATCATCTGTATCATAATCATAATAAGTTCTAAACTCTAAAACATATGTTTTTTTTGCTGCATTTGCTGGTATTTCAAATTCAAAATCAACTGTTTCTGAATCTCCTTGGTCAAAGTCTTGTCTTATTACTTTTTCTAAATTAACTCCAAGCTCTTTATTATAAAGAGTTACTTTAACCTGATCTTCATAGTCTTCATCACCAATATTAAAAACTTCTCCTGATACTTGAACTATTTCTGAACATTGTGGGTTTGCTGGAGATATTTTAATATTATCAACAACAATATGGTTTTCTTCATCTGTTTCTCTTACTCCATCAATTAATTCATAATAGTCTTTACTAAGATCTGATGAATAAGAAGTACAAACCTCGTCTTCTCCTGTATCATCACTATATGCTTTAACTACTAAAGTATATGTTTCATCTGAAAAATCTGCAGGAACTTTAAAGTCAAATGTAGCAATATCATCATCATCTTCTCTGATAGCTCCTAATTTAATTTGTTCATTATCTAAATCTTTTAAATCATTAACAATGTTTTTTCCTTTTGAATTATATAATCCTAATTCAACAATTATGTCACTTAATTTATCGTCTCCTGTGTTTTCAACTTTAACTTCAATTTGTATAGGGTCTAAAGGACTCCATTCAGTGTCATCTCCATCAGAATTATCAATATTAACTTCTGTAATCTCTAATCTTCCGTCTACTGCATCTGATTTTTCTCCTGATTCACAAAAAGTTTTTATTAATTTTAATGAAACTGTAGCATTTTCTGCATGATTATCTGTAATTTTTAAATCTCCTGCATAATTTTTACCAATACTTAATTTATCATAATCTAGTGTAGAAGCAACAGTTATTGTTATAGGAGTTAATCCACTAGCTGTTGCAGGACTTGGTGTTACAGTAATTGGAATTGTTGTTCCATCATCATCTGCAATTACTGGGGTAACAAAAGTATAGGTTGTTGAATTAGTGTTTGCAGGAGTTATTGTAAAAGTTTCTGAATTATCAGGATTAATAAAGCTTAATGAAGTTTTAGAAAGTGTAAAATTTGTAGCTGCACTAACCATTACTAATGACAAAATTGCTGTCAATAAAAACACTGATAATATTTTTGTTTTCATTTTGTTATAATTTTGGAGTTATAACACCTTTATAAAGTTTATTGTTTTTTAGAATATATAAAAAAGTGAATAAATTATGATTTTTATATTCGATAAACCTTAATAAAAACATTTATAACCATCTTTGTGTATACTATTTTGCATACATTACATTATACTAAGTATGAAAGGAGGTAACGAGTAATTTCACATTAGTAAATTAAGAATAAAATAAGAATGTGGAATTAGGAGAAGAGTAAATATGACAAGAAAATTTAAAGGAAGCACTATTGGTGCATGGGCTTTTTTAATAGGGATTGTAATCGCAGTCAGTATTGGTGTTTTTAGCTCCCAGATTATAGAACCAACTCAAAAAATTGTGGTTTGGATATTAGTTTTTTTAGGGATTGTTATTGGATTGTTAAATGTGACTAATAAAGAAAGCTCAGGATTTTTATTAGTATCAGTAGCACTTGTAATTGTTTCTTATTTTGGAAGAGTAATTTTAATGATAATTCCAATATTGGGAAATATTCTTTGGGCATTATTAATATTATTTGTTCCTACAACAATAATTGTTGCTTTAAAATCTGTTTTTGAGATGGCTAAGGATTAGTAATCTAAGACACCAAAGGTTTCTTGGATGTATCTTCCTTTAATATAGTTTCAAAAACAGGTTTTATTTTAGTGATTATTATCTAAATTAGCAGTATATAAGAGAAGAGTTGAGAGAATCCTTTATCAGTATATAATATAGGAGAGGTTCTCTCCTAATTGTATTTTTTACTATTATTTTTTCTATCTTATATCACAAATTTCAACAACAAAACCAATAACAAAGAAATTAATGATGTTAAAATTAAATATTTATGTTTTCTGATTATAAAGGGAATTGCATTTAATATTATAATCAAACTGCCGATGATTATGTTTGGGGTTATTTGTGTCATTTTTTTATTCTGGCAAATCATCTATGTTTATTATATCTGAATTATCCATAGCAAGGCCTTTGCATGCTGTATTAATCCAGGATTCTATATTAAAATTTTCAAATTGTTTTATATCTATATTATTAGATATAAAAATATAAGCTTGTTTTGGATTTTTCTGATTTTCAAGCTGTTTTTTTAATTTAATAGATTTATTTAGGTTTTCTTGGCCTGGTTTTGTTGAAACTAAGATTCCGATCTTATTTGCTTTAAGAAATTTAATTAATGCTGTTTTTTTCATTGCTTTTAATCTGTCTATTTCTGATTGAGAAATTCTTATAATATCATTGTTTTCAAGCATATATAATATAGGAGTTTGCAGCATTAAGTTTTCTGCATGAAATTTTCCACTACTTACTAATAATATAGGAAGATTGTTTTTATTAGAAATTTTAGTACATCCTAAAACCTGTTGTTTTTCTTTTATTTGAATCCCTTGTTTTCTTAATTGTTTAGTTATATTATTAGCTAAGTCTTGATATTGTATTGAATAAGCTAAAAAAAGTTTTTTAGGAAGCTTTGCTACCTGGTTTTCTTTTAGTTTAATACTAAGGTTTTTTTGAATTGCAGGAATATAGAGGATTTTCATAGAAATACATAATATGGTTGGTTTAAAAATATAGGGATTAAGGTTTTTGGATTATGTGTAAGAAGATTATGACTTAAAATAATTTATGTATACTCTTTTATGAGATTATATTCTTTAGTTAGTCTAAAATATTAAAACTCTTTAGGTTTTCCTTAAGAGTATTTATACAAAATTCTAAAATTAGTTTGTAATCTTCATCATTTGCTTGTCTGACTGCTTTAAGGTAATCTGCTCTTTGCTTCATATAAATATTTAACCATGGATATTTTTTCTTTTTTAAAAGAAAATTCATTATTAATCTTGAAGTTCTTCCATTACCATCAATAAAAGGATGTATAGAGACTAGTTTGATAGAGAAAAGTATTGCCATTTCAAAAGCATGCATCTTATTTTTATTAGTCTTATACCAATAAACAAGATTTTTTACTAATTGAGAAACTTTTGATGCATCTGGAAAATTAACATTGCTCTTGAATATTCTTACAGAAGTTTCTCTATATCTGCCTGCAAATCTCTCAGATATATCTCTTAATATTATGGAATGAAGCTTTAATATAAAAAGTTCATCTAAATCTCCTTTATAATTATTAATGAAGTTTATTGCTAATTTATGATTTTTTGCTTCATTAATTTCTCTTAGAGTCTTGCCTTTTGGGACCAGGCCCTCATTTAGTATCAGATTAGTATCTTCCAAGGAAAGAGAGCTACCTTCTATTGCATTGCTATTATATGTAAGTTCTGTAAAAAAAGTATTTTCAAATTCTTCAAATTCTTCCTTGCTTAAGGAATTTATTTTTTCATTATACACTTGTTTAATTTTTTCAATTTCTAAAAGTTGTTCTTTTGTCAGATTTTTAGAATCAATACTGCTGGTTACTTTTATTTCAAATTCTTTTTTTAATCTGTCTATTTCTTGTTTAGAAATATTGCCTGTTCCTATAAATTTGCTTTTCTTAACTAGCTTATTATTTTCTCTTTTAATAAAAACAAGATAGTTTTGCTTCTTCCCATTTATTTCTCTTATTTCATGATATACCATATATAATCATGTGGGTACATATTTATAAATGTTTGTATTTGTACCCATATAGAAAATATTTAGTATTATCTAGGATCAAATTTAATCTCAGAAGATTTTTTACGCCCACCAAAATAGAGAAATGCTCGTAAGAAATTATTTAGTAGTCTTCCAAATAGAATAGAAATAATCTCTAAAAGATTCTGCTAATTGCGGAGAATTAATCAAAAAACTGACTTCTCCATCATCCCAAGGAGTAAAAGCAACCTTTCCATTGCAAATTGAGGTGTTCATTGGTATAGGCATATCTACAAATTTAACTTTTTCTTTTGTCCATTTAGCTTTTTCAACAACTCTCCTTAAACTTTCTGGAGCTAAGCCCATCATTTTTAATTTTTTAGACCTTCTTTCTTCATAATATTCTTTTCTATAAAAATTATAAACAATTTCATATTTTTCAGGATTTTTGGTGTTAAACACAAAAAATAAAAATTCATCTCCTTTTTTTGCATCTTTAATTAATTCGTAAAACATTACTTTCAGGCCCTTAAAACCTTGATAAACTTCAGCACTTTGTCGAATAAATGGTTTTTGCATAGATTCTAATTCTGGGAGTATTTCTTCAAACTCCTTTTTTCTGCTTTCAATTATTTTTATTATCTTTTTTGGATCGATTGCCTGGTAGTGTTTTGTTTTCCCTTTAATTATAAATGAAACTAACCCTTTCTCAGCAAGATTCCCCAAAGTTCTATGAACTACAGAATTATGGAGTTTTGTTTTAGTTAATATTGGTCCTGCAGTGCTAGGACCCAATGAAAGCAAGGCTAAGTAAATCTTTGTTTCTGCATTTGTAAATCCTAATTCCTCAAAAATTTTATTATCCATTATACTCCCAAATAGGACTATAACCATTTAAATGTTTGCATTTTTCATTATGATTGAGGTGTATACCTCAGATTAATTCTGAGAGGTTTAAAATGCAAAGTAAGACATATAAAAATCAATATGATCATAAGAACAAGAAAATACTAATTCCCTTAGATGTGGATAAAGATACTGGTAAGATCACTTTAGAAGGAACACTTATAAAAGTTAGTGCCATCCCCCTTGGAAATCCTGGGTGTATTAATCAGTGGGAAACAGATCATGGAATTGAAAATGAAGATGTTGGACCATTTAGATGGTTAAATCACCAGATTAGGGAAAATGCACCTAATAACGCAAACGCATATTCGTTATGCGTTTTAAGTGAGTCTGAAAAAAACAAGTGTAAATCAGATATGCCGGGAAATGATAGTTATAATATTCCAATACAATACTTCCAGATCTCAGATATCCAAAAACTCACTTAAAGGTAATTTATTTTAATCACATCTCTCACTATTTTATAGCAAGCCTACTCTAAAAATTTTCTGAAACTTCAAGATTGCTTAACTTCGATAAATCAAAGATATATAGAATTATTCTCTTGCCCTACTTTCTCTATTTTCTCTATCTTCCCTAAGGATATCTTCATGAGAAGGCATTTTTCTGCTTCCTGCTGGTTTGTAAATATCTGCAAATTGAGGTGTTACAATAATTGTGTTTTCACCAAATCCTGCAATATCTCCTTCTAAAGCATCTGCTGTTTTCTTTATTTTAGAAATAGCTCTTTTTAGTTCAATAACATCTTTTGTTCTTAATTGTTTAATATCAACAATTGCAATTGTGTATCCTTCTCTTAATGCATTTAAAATAGGATTAACATCTTCAAAACTTTTTAAAACAAAAGGCCTGACAATCACTTTTGCTCTTTTCATTTCTTTTCCTAAATCTATTTCAATATATTCTGGTTCTTCTGCTCCTGAGAAAGCATTTGAGAAGCTCTTTTTTATTTTATCAAACACCATGATTAAGAATTACTATATGGAGTTTATAAAGATTTCTGTGGTTTAATAGAAATCTTGGAGTGATATATTTTTACTTAAAACTTTTAATATAAGCAGGATTAATAAAGAGAATTTAAGTGCCCTGGGAAGAATTTTCATAATCTGGGGGGGTTATTATTTCTTTTTGTGAAACAGATTGTATTGGAAGAGTACCAAAACCATGTTCATAACCTCCTATAACCATTAATCTTCTAAATCTTTTAAAAACTTCTCCTGAAGTATCAGGTTTTTTATCTGCAGAGATTCTTTCTAAATTTTCAGGCATATTAATAATATACAAATAAACTATAAAAAGATTTGGGTGATAATATCCAAAAGAATTACTTCATTTTTTTCATTATTTCTGTTCTTAAGTCTTCTAATTGCTCTGTTAATTCTGATTCTTGTTTTTCAAGTGTTTTTAGTCTAAGAGACAAAAGTTCTTGTTTTCTTTTTAATTCTGATTCTACTTTGTTTTTATCTGTTTTAATCATTATTTGCCCAATCATTTTATAAATATCTCCTTTAGATTTTGCAATTTCAGAAAGAGCATTTTCAGTTTCTGTTAATTCCATTTGAAAAGCTTGCTTTTGCATAAGTATTGTTTGAAAATTCTGTTCAAAAACCTGCAATTGCTTGATTTTTTGTTGAGTTTCTTTATCTATATCCATTTCGTATGAAAACCTAGGTTTTCCTAACAAGTCACCTTTCCTAAATTAGTAACCTTCGGTTTCTTGTGGCTTCAACTTCCCTTTTGAAAACCACTATATTTTTATTTATTATGAATATTAATTAAATTATTTATATTTAAATTGCTTTAATTTTTGCAACATGCAGTCTTGGTTTGTAAAAAATCTTAGAACCACATCCAGGACAAACAAATCTCTTTTCCAAAATCTTGCTTGTTATTTTTTTTCCGCAATTAAAACATTTGTATTGTGCCATTTTATTTATTCTGTTTATATTTATTTATTTTATCTTGTGTTTATAAGTTTATTGTTTTCTCTTCTTTTTTAGGCAGGGAATACGTATGAGATGCAAACTTTTTATTGCATTTTTTGCACTGCCAAATTCCTTTTGACAATCTTTTTGCAATACCATTACAAAAAATACACTCTTGTTTTTTCCTTTGCACTGATTCTATTTCTGTAATTTTAGTTCTGACACTTCTTCCATATCTTGCTCCAAATCTTCCTGAGGATTTTACTTTTTTTGTTCTTGACATTTTATATTGTATAAATAAACCTCAAAAGAGGTTTTTAAACTATTCTATAAATGGGGTCGCTGAGATTTGAACTCAGATTTCGAAGTCCCAAACCTCGAGTACTAACCAGGTTATACGACGACCCCTCAAAAATATTAAAATTAAGGGATTTATAAAGTTGTCTAAGAAGATTAAGAAACTATTTCTTTTTCTCAGCTGGCTTGGCTGCTGCTGGTTTTGCAGATTCCTTAGCTGGTGTTGCAACAGGGGCAGCTTCTTTGCCTGCAACAGGAGCAGCTTCTTTTCCTGGTGCTGCTTCTACTGATTTTGCAGCTTCAGCTTCTTCTGCAGCCTTTTTCTCTTCTAATAGTTTAGCTTCTTGAGCTAATTTAATATCATTGAAAAATTTGTCTAATTCTTTTCTTTTTTCAGGAAGAGTCTCTGTTGATTGTTTATTGATCTCTTTTTCAAATTTGCCTTGTTCAATATCTTTAAGTAATTCTTTTGGTTCTTTATTTTCTACAAAGATTCCAATGCTTGCACAAGTTCCAAGAATTGATTTAACTGCTGTTTTAAAATCTTTTTCAAGCATTTGCGGGAATTTAATCTTAGTGATTTTGATTACATCTTCTATAGAAGCATTGCCTACTTTTTGTTTTTTATGGTCTGCTGTTCCTTTTTCTAATTTTAATTCTTTTTTTAATAATTCTGAAGTTGGTGGTGGAGAAGTTTTAATTTCAAACTCTTTTGTTTTTTCATTAATATCTAACTCTACTGGGACTTTCATTCCTTTAAATTCTTTTGTTGCTTCATTGACTTTAGAAATAACCTTGCCCATATTAATGCCTTTTGGGCCTAATTGCTGGGCTATTGCTGGGCCTGGTATCATATTCCCTCCCTCAATAAGTAATTTAATAATCATCTGGAACTAATCCTCTTGTTGGTTCTTCATAATCTTGGCTTAATAAAGGTTGTTCTTTTTCATTATCTTTATTTTTATCTGTTCTTGATTGTTCAGAAAAATTATCATCAGACTGATATTCAGAAGTTTTTGATGTCTTATCTTTTTCTTCTTCTGCTTCTGTTTTTTCTCTTCGAATAACCTTAATATTATCTAATTTAACTGTAACTGGAATTGGAACAACAGCAGCTAATAAAGTAACAACTGCTTCTCCTTTTAGTTTATCTATTCTCATTACTTTTGCTTTTTCTTTTTTAAATGGCTCTCCAATTATCTCGATAATATCACCTTTTTCAATATTAATCTCTTCCATAACTGGTTCTAACATATTTTTAATCTCTTCATAATCAACTGTCTTGCCAATGATTCCTTTTACATAAGGCAGATTATATGCTGCTTCTTCTGCAGATTCCCTGTCTTCTGCTTCTAAGAAAATATATCCTCTAAGCCCATGGGGACGAGCAAGAGAATATACATTAAGTTCTTTTTTTCTTATTTTATCAGAAATTAATTCTAATGCTCTGTCTTCTTTATTTGTTGTTACTTTAATGATGAATATCATTATCTAAGACAACCAAGGTTTTCTTCGATGTATCTTTCCTTTAAGATACAAAGATTTCTTTGAGGCTTCAATCTCCTTTTACTTTGCCTCACATTCCCTTGATGTTTTAATTTATTTTTCATTATTTAATTATTTGAACTTTTTTAATTTTGTTTATTATTAGTAATTTGATAAACGATTTTAAGTTTTATTTGATTCGCTTAAGTTATTTATTTTAGTTTATTAATTATTTTTAAATATTAATAGTTTTAGTTATTCTATTTGTTTACATTTATTTTTTATTCTAATATCAGGCTCCAGCTAAGAGATAAACTCTTAGAAGCCAATATTGATAAAAAAAAAGGGTTTATAAATTTATTGCTTGTATTTTTGTTTTGTACAAAATAACATTTCTGCACAATAATTAAGAAGGTTGCACAATCAGATAAGGCAGATCCTTAATCAAAAATATCTCTATAAATAATAATCTCTATTTTTGCAATATCTGCACTTTCTCCACTTTTTATAGTTTTGAAAGTATAATTGTTACTTTTAAAGAAGTCAATATTACTAAGTTCTAACATAACTTCTTCAATAGTATCTATCGCCTTTTCATACAATCCTAGAATAAAAAAACGTTTATTTTTTTGTTCAGCTTGTCTTTTACAAAAAATAATTACTTCTTCAACAGTGTCTATGTTCTTTACAAACCTGGAAGATTTTTCCCAGTCATCTACTAATTCCTCAAATTCATCCTCTAAAAGCTTAGAAGGATAGTTATTAAATTTCAAATTATAAAGATAAGCCATAATAGTAGAAAATTCCTCGGTTGTTGGGAATTTGACTATTTTTAACAGTCTCCCTCCTCCAGGCCTTCTTCCAATATCATTTTTTATTTGAGTAATTCTTATTCTATTTTTATCAGTATTTATATTATTTGCTATATTTTTGTTGTAATTCGCGATTAATAATCCTGTTCTAATTATATCTAAATATTTATATTTAGGAACTAGCAATTCAACCTGTTTGTATTCTGGGTTATCTTTTGATTGTAATAAGAACAAAGCCTCTTCTCTGTTTGGAACAAAAGCGTATCGTCCCTCATTTTGTTTATCCACAATTATCTTTTTTATTTTTTCATAACCAACTTTAGAAAAGTCTAATATTCCTTGACTAACTAAATAAACTAAAGCCCCTTTTAAAGAAAGACTTTTAATATATTCTAAGATTTGTTCAATTGTCATCTCCATCTGACTCTACCTTTTCTCTTAGGTATTTAGCAAGTGCAGTTGGAGAACCATCAATGACTTCTAATGAACCGGGAACTAAAGAAGCAAATTCCACTTTTATAAAACTTTTTGGATTTTCAGAAGATTTTATTTTCTCGCCATTTTTGTTTAGAATATTTCCTTCGCTATCAACACCATAATCAAATGCTTTCAATAACAAAACTCTCTCTTTCTCTCCAAGTTCTTCAAAAATTATTTCTTTTCCCATCTTTTCACACTTTTTTAACTAAAACTCTTTTTAATAAATATTTATATATTCTATACTATATAAAATTATCCAATAGATGTTATTTATTCAACCCAAAAAAACCCATAAATAAAGCAATTATAAAACCAATTACTCCAATTAATCCTAATCCAATTGCAGAAACTTTTGCAATTGTCATCCATTCTTTTGTGTCTGGTTTTTTCAAAAGATGCCAAACTCTTACACATTGGCTGCAAAATGATTTTATCTTTTCTATCATAATCGTATGAAAACCTAAGGTTTTCCTAACAAGTCACCTTTCCTCTAAATGACTTATATTTTTTATAATTATAGTTAGAAAGAGAGGGTTTTTAAATTATTTGATATTTTAAACACTTACTCTTTTACAATTCTTTTCTAAAATCCTTTCTAAACTCCAAAGATGCTCTTTTATTTTTGATGCAGATTTTTTTAAAGGGGTAGATTCTTCTTTATGTGCAATTAGTGAAAAGTATCCAAATAATATTTTAGTTGTTGTTATAGCTTCTTGATATTGTTTATCTTGAAAAGCAGTTTGCAATCTTCTCATTTTATCTGAAACATATGTCGCTTCTCTTTCAGGTACTTGACTCTTAAAATTTGCTTCCCATGCTCTATTAATAGCTGAATAAGTTTGATTAAATCCCATTTTTATTTTTTAAATTTTATCAGTGTTTTTTCTTGATTGTAAATTTACAATAAATTAAAGTTTTTAAAGATTTTGATAATGAGAGATATAGATAGATCAAATATTTTACTCCAAAAATTCTATTCCTAATTCATCAGAAATTTGTATTTGTTTTTGAATTTCTGGAGGCAATTCTCCTCCTGTTATTTGGGCACTATGAACTCCTGTTACTATGATCATTACTCTGATTGATTTTTCCATTTCTGGAGAGATTTGAGCACCCCAGATCATTTTTGCATCTGGACTTAATCTTTCTCCAACACAGGCAATAATCTCTCTTGCCTCATCTAAACTCATGTCCTGACCCCCAATGATATTTATTAATGCTCCAGTGGCATTTGTAAGATCAACATCTAATAATGGATTTACTAATGCTTTTTCCACTGCTTCTTTAGCTCTGTTTTGAGAGTCTGCTTCTCCCATTCCTATTAAAGAAACACCACCATTACACATGACTGCTTTTACATCTGCAAAATCAAGATTAACTAATCCTGCTTTTGTTACTAATTCTGTTATTCCTTTAACTGCATTTGTTAAAATTTCATCTGCTACTCTAAATGCTGTTTGTAAAGGCAGTTCTGGTGCAATTTCTAATAATTTGTCATTTGGAATAATAATTAATGTGTCTACAACAGACTCCATTCTCTCTAATCCATATTCTGCATTTTCAATTCTTTTTCTGCCTTCTATTGAAAAAGGAAGTGTTACAACTCCAATTGTTAGTGCTCCTTGTTTTTTTGCTAATCCTGCAATTATAGGCGCTGCTCCTGTTCCTGTATTATGGACTACAAATCCTTCTGATATAAAATTATGGCTTCCATCAACAGTTATATCATATACTTCTTCTTCTCCTATATCACAAATTGATTCTACTCTATTAAAACCAAAATTCTTAAAAAAATAAGGGATTTCTCTATTTCTAAATTTATACATAAAATTTGTCCCATTCCTTGCTTTTGAATGAACTAATTC